>JRYH01000829.1_pt1 | contig 45258 bp, 41 predicted proteins | sample 235351 | NCBI WGS metagenome assembly JRYH01 (sample SAMN03074221, study PRJNA261480) | activated sludge metagenome | biome: Wastewater Treatment Plant; feature: Wastewater; material: Activated sludge; isolation source: activated biomass of a wastewater treatment plant treating wastewater... ...
GTACTCATCCAGCAGCATGTCGCTCGCCTGCTTGCAAAGCTCCGCGTCATAGACCATCAGCGGGACGATATGGGTGACGGAGGGGAGAACGGGCAGATGCGCATCGGTCAGCATTTTCTTCAGCGTCGCCGCGCGCTCCTGATGCCGGTCGCGCTCGACCTGGCTGTTCTTGAGATGGCGCACGCTCGCTAGCGCGCCCGCCGACATCACGGGCGAGAGCGTCGTTGTGAAGATGAAGCCGGGCGCATAGGAGCGGATCGCGTCGATAATGGTCGCTTTCGCCGTGATAAAGCCGCCGACGACGCCGAACGCCTTGCCGAGCGTGCCTTCAATGATATCGATCCGGTGCATCAGCCCCTCGCGTTCGGCAACGCCGCCGCCGCGCGGGCCGTAAAGGCCGACCGCATGCACTTCATCGAGATAGGTCATGGCGTTGTATTTCTCGGCGAGATCGCAGATTTCGCGGATCGGGGAGATGTCGCCGTCCATGGAATAGACAGATTCGAACGCGATGAGCTTGGGGCGCTCCGGCGCAATGCTTTTCAGCTTGTCCTCAAGGTCGCGCACATCATTGTGGCGGAAAATGCGCTTCTCGCAGCCCGAGTGGCGGATGCCATCGATCATCGAGGCGTGGTTGAGTTCGTCCGACACCATCACGCAGTCCGGCAGCAGCTTGCCGAGGGTGGAGAGCGTTGCATCGTTGGAGACAAAGCCGGAGGTGAAGACGAGCCCCGCTTCCTTGCCGTGCAGATCGGCCAGCTCGCGCTCGAGCTCGCAGATCATGCGCGTATTGCCGGAGATGTTGCGCGTGCCGCCCGCGCCCGCGCCATAGGTATCAGCCGCGTCCTTGATGGCTTTCAGAACGTCCGGATGCTGCCCCATGCCAAGATAGTCGTTGGAGCACCAGATGGTAATATCCTGCGTTTCGCCACTCGGAAGATAGCGCGTTGCCTTCGGGAAGTCCCCGGCATGGCGGCCGAGTTCCGTGAAGACGCGATAGCGCTTTTCCTGCCGGAGCGCAGCGATCGCCTGATCGAAAATTCTGTCGTAATCCATCGCCGCCTCTTGGCTTGCTGATTGTCACTCAAATTATATCCCGAATTACGCCTCCGGCCCGCCGATGGCAAGGGGACAAAAGGTCGCAACAGCGCGCGGGAGCTAAAATTCGTGTGAATTATTCTCCTGCGCCAAAGCGGGCCGTCCGTCGCCGGCTTTAATGGGCCATAAATATCGGAATCGGACTGTTATTTAAAATCTCTTCCGTCACCGCGCCGAAGAACAGGCGGCGGAGCCGGCTCCGTGTATAGGCGCCCATAACCAGCAGGTCCGCCTCGCTCTTGGCGGCGGCGTTCATGATCGATTCGGCCGTCGATTTGCCGTTGCCGCTGTCAATCTCGCAGCGATCCGATTTCACGCCGTGCATGGTGAGATAGCGCTGCACCGCCTCGGGATAGATCGCCTCATCGAGGTCGTCGATGGCGGAGATCAGCGTGATCTTTTCCGCCGTCTGCAGGAAGGGCAGGGAATAGGTGAGGGCGCGGCTCGCCTCGACCGATCCGTTCCAGGCGAAGGCGACGCGTTTGCCGAGGGTCTTCGGCTGGGCGCTGTCGAAAAGCAGGACGGGCCGGCCCGTCTCGCGGAGCGCGGTGTTGATCAGCAGCGCATTGCTGATCTGCTCATCGCCCGTCTGCTTGCAGATGATGATCAGGTCAAACAGCCGCCCATAGGAGTGGATGACATCCTCGCTGTTGCCCTGCATCTCGACGAAACGGGCGGAGGGGGCGGCGGGATCGCGCCGCTCGGAGACCTTGTTGACGACGGTGATATTCATCGACGCGGTCATCGCATCGAAGCATGCATGGGCGCGCTGACGGCGCTCCAGCCCTTCCTTTTCGGCCATGTCGATGACGCTTTCGATCATCGTTGAGGTCATGCCTTCGCCGACGAACGCCGCCGCCGTGCGGGGGTCGATCTTGATGTGCAGAACATTGACATGGGCGCCAAAGCGGCTCGCCAGATTAAATGCGCTTTCGAGCGCCATCGTATCGCAGCTGTTGGCCGCCCCGGACAGGGGAACCAGAATGTTCTTGAAGTGCATATCTACCTCGCGCGGCTGTTTTGCCTTTAAATGTAACACTAAGCTGCTGTCACATAAAGAATTATGTCGGTTCTACGGCAATTGGTCCGAATGCGGCGGGGCGGGCGGGCGCACCGGATCCTTATGGATGATCACCTCGGCTTCGGGAAAGGCGTGCATCAGCCGTATCTCGACCGCGTCGGAAATGTTATGCGCGGCGAGCAGCGTGATGTCGGCGTTGATGTCGAGATGCATTTGCATGAAAATCTGCTGGCCGGAGCGGCGGGTGCGAAGGTCATGGATGCCGATAACGCCGGGCTCGGCAAGGGCAATGTCCTTGATCTGCTCGCGCTCCTCCTCGCCGAGTTCCTCATCCATCAGCTCGGAAAGCGCGGCGCGGATGATCTGCCAGGCGCTGTAGGCGAGGACGAGCGCGATGCCGATGGCAATGAACCCGTCGGCATAGATCCAGCCGAGCTGCGTCCCGAGGATCAGGGCGGCGATCACTCCGCCGTTAATCAGCAGGTCGCCGACATAATGCAGCGAGTCGGCGGAAATGGCGACCGAGGTGGTGCGGCGGATGACATGGCGCTGATAGGCGACGAGGGCGAGGGTGAAGACGATGGAGAGAACCATCACGACCAGCCCGATCGTCTCCGCCATGATCGGTTCGGGGTGCAGCAGCCGCTCGCCGGCCTGAAACAGAAGGAAGGCGGAGGAGCCGACGATGATCGCCGACTGGAACAGCCCGGCGAGCGCCTCCGCCTTGCCATGGCCGAAGCGATGCTCCCGGTCGGCGGGGGTAAGCGCGTGCCGGATGGCGAAGAGATTGACCAGCGAGGCGACAAGATCGAGCGCGCTGTCGACAAGTGTTGACAGCATCGCGACCGAATTGGTGGCGAGATAGGCCCCGAGCTTGAGAAGGATCAGCAACAGCGCCACGCCGACGGACGCATAGCTCGCCCGGCGCATCAGGCGGCCGTTCTCCTCAAGCGGGTTGTCCGGGGCGTCGCCGGGGATGCCGGATGTGTCCGTCATTGCGTGGATATATTGCTCATGCGGTGGATCGGATAGAGACGGGATATCATTTCCTTACGGGAACAGGATGCTTTCATGCCACCCGTCCGCCGCCTTCTCATAGGCGCGGCGTTCATGCAGGCGGAACGGGCGGTCGCGCCAGAACTCGATCCGCTCGGGCAGGATGCGAAAGCCGGACCAGTAGTCGGGCCGCGGGATGGCGCCGATGGCATACCGGGCGGCATATTTGGCCACCTCCGCCTCCAGCGTGAAGCGACCCTCCATCGGTTGCGACTGCCGGCTCGCCCAGGCGCCGATACGGCTGTCGCGGGCGCGGCTTGCGAAATAGGCGTCCGCCTCCGCCGCGCTCACCTGCTCAACCCGGCCCTGCACGCGCACCTGGCGGCGCAACGACTTCCAGTGGAAACAGATCGCGGCTTTCGGATTGGCCAGCAGCTCGCGGCCTTTCTGGCTGCCGTAGTTGGTGTAGAAGACGAAACCGCGCTCATCGGCGGCCTTCAGCAGCACCATGCGGACCGAAGGCTGACCGTTCGTGTCGGTGGTCGCGAGCGCCATCGCGTTCGGATCCTCCGGCTCGCTTTTTTCCGCCTCCGCCATCCAGTTACGGAACTCGCCAAGCAGATCCTCAAAGCTTTTCACAGTCATTCCAGCCATCCGTCATGCCATTGCTTTGCCGCAATTGACTGCCAACTTAAACTTTCGCGACGGAATTGTCGACCGGTGCCGTTTGATTTAAAATGAGGCAGAAATCCGGTGGAATGATGCCCGTTCTCATGGTATCGGGGCGGTGCTGCCGACCTGATGTCGAGGAATTCAGAACTAGATCAGGACATAATTGCGAGGACAGGAAAATGAAAATGCAGAAATCAAGATGGCTGATGGTTTCGGTTGTGGCGCTCGGGCTGGCCGTCTCCGGCTGCGGCACCGCGGACAATCCGAAGACCACCGGCGGCGCGATTATCGGCGGCCTTGGCGGTGCGCTCCTGGGTTCGGCATTCGGCAAGGGCACCGGGCAGCTGATCGCTGTCGGCGTCGGCACGCTCGCTGGTGCGATGATCGGCAGCAGCGTCGGCAAGACGCTGGATGAGGCGGACCGCGCCGAAATTCAGCGCGCCGAGCGGGCGGCGACCACCGCGCCGATGGGCCAGACGATCAACTGGAACAACCCGAGCACGGGTAACTCCGGGTCGATCACGCCGGTTCGCGATGGCAATCATACCGATGGCCGCTATTGCCGTGAATTCCAGCAGACGGTAGAAATCGACGGCAAACTTGAAAAGGGATATGGCACAGCCTGCCGCCAGCCGGACGGTTCGTGGCAGATCATGTCCTGACGCGACACGATGGCGCGGGCATTTAGACAACGAGCGGAGGCCGGACGGAGTTTATGAAACGATACGGAGTATCCGTGACGGCGCTGGCCTTCGCGCTTCTGTTGCCGCTTGTTGCGGCGCCGGTGGCAGAGGCGAGCTTTTCGGCCGGCGTCGCGGCCTATGAAGCGAAAGACTACAAGAAAGCCTATGACGAATGGATCGTCCTTGCCCGCAAGAACGATCCGGCCGCCATGCGCAATATCGGCCATCTCTACCGCCGCGGCCTCGGTGTCGAGCAGGACTATCAGAAGGCGATGACCTGGTACAAGCGGGCGGCGACGCTTGGCCTTGACCGGGCGCAGGCGAATGTCGCGGGCATGTATCTCGCCGGCGAAGGTGTCGAGCAGGATTATGCGCAGGCCGCCAACTGGTTCGCGCAGGCCGCCCAGCAGGGGCATGTGATCTCGCAATATAACCTCGCCCTGCTGCTCGAAAACGGGCTTGGCGTGCGAAAGGATGAGCGGATGGCGCTCGGCTGGTTCGCCATCGCCGCCGAGGCGGGGCACCCGGAATCGGCGCGGCGCGCCGCCGCGCTCAGCCAGAAGCTGAACATCACGGCCGAAGAAGCGCTCAACATGTCGGGCGAGATCGTCCTCACCCCGAAGGAAAAAGAGAAAAAGGGCGCGGAGGCATCGCCTGCGCCCGAGCCCGAGTTCCCGCCAAAGCCCGCGCCCGCCGTGAGCGTGAAAGCGCCTGCACCGGAAAAGGCGCCGGAGAATGCGGGCAAGCCGATCCAGAAGAAAGGCTTTTATGACGCCCTCCGCGCACTGATGGGCGGCGGCGACAAGCCGGCGGGAGATGCTTCCATTGGGGCGACGGCCGCTGCTGCCGCCCCTGATGCACCTGCCGCCTTCGAAAGCGAAACAGAAACCCAAACCGAAACAGAGACAAGGACGGAAACAGAAACTGCGGTCTCAACCGCATCTCTCACTCCGTCGAGCGAGACGCCCGCGCCCGCGGCGCCGTCCGCTGCCGCAGTGAAGCCGGCCGTTGCCGCCGTCCCCCAGGGCAAGGTGACGACCCGGCAGGTGCCGCCGCCGATGCCGCAGGTCGCGCCCGGCGCCGCGGCCTATGGCGACGGGCTCAGCACCAAAGAGCGGCTGGAAATGGCGTCGCTCGCCTACAAGCTGAAAGACTATCAAACCTCGCTCGGCATCTGGGCGCAGCTCGCGGAGGAGGGGAATGCCGACGCCCAGTACCACCTCGGCGCGCTGTTCAACGCCGGCCAGGCGGTGCCAAAGGATCGCGTGCGGGCCTATTACTGGTGGGATCAGGCGCGCGGCAACGGTTCCGCGGAGGCGGCGTCCGCCCTTGCCGAGCTGGAGCCGACGCTGACCTATCATGAAAAAAGACAGATTGATCGCAGCGATTAGTTAAATCCTAAGACAAATACTTATATTATAATGGGCTGACCGATTTACCGTTGACGGGGCCGTCTGCGCCAGTTGTGAAAAGATAATGAAGACTCTTTACAGTATTCTTGGTGTGCCGAAAGGGGCGAGCGCCGCGGAGATCAAATCCGCCTACCGCAAACTTGCCAAAAAGCATCATCCGGATGCCAATCCCGGCGATACGAAGGTGGAGGAAAAGTTCAAGGAAATCTCCGCCGCCTATTCGATCCTCGGCGATGAGAAGCAGCGCGCGCGCTATGACCGCGGCGAGATCGATGAGAGCGGGCAGGAGCGCATGGCCGGCTTTCGCGGCCGCGCGTCGGCCGATGCGGGCGGCTTCGGCGGGGCCGAGGATATCTTCTCGGAGATTTTCGGCAATTTCCGCGGCGGCGGCTTTCGCGGCCGGGTGCCCGAAAAAGGCCGCGACCGGATTTTCGCGATTGAACTTGATTTTCTCCAGGCCGCGCTTGGCGAGAAACGTCGCCTGACGATGAGCGAAGGCGGCCGGACGCTCGATGTCGCGATCCCGGCCGGGGTGATGGACGGGCAGCAGATCCGCCTCCGCGGGCAGGGCGATCCCGGTATCGCCGGCGGGCCGAATGGCGATATCCTCATCAATGTCACGGTGCGCCCGCACAGCATTTTCCGCCGCGAGGGACAGAATGTTTTGATCGAGTTGCCGATCAGCCTGCCCGAAGCGGTGCTTGGCGCGACCGTGAAGGTGCCGACGGTAGACGGGACGGTGAATCTGAAGGTGCCGGCCGGATCCAACACCGGCACGACGCTGCGTCTCAAGGGCAAGGGAATCGCGAGCCGGAGCGGGGCGCGCGGCGATCAGCTCGTCAAGCTGAAAGTTGTCCTTCCCGATCAGCCCGACAAGGAGCTGAAGGACTGGGTGGAGAAGTGGGCGGAAAGCCATCCCTATGATGCGCGCTCCCGCCTCAACGCCGACTGACGGGCCGCGGCGCGCCGAATAAGTCTTTTGACTGCCCCGGGCAAGCGGGCTAAAAGATGGGGCACGCGAGTTTTGTAGATGGTAATCAGGGGGATGCGCATGACGCAGGACAACAGACTTATGGCTGGCAAGAGGGGCCTAATCATGGGTGTGGCCAACAATCTTTCGCTGGCCTGGGGCATCGCCAAGACCCTGCATGAACAGGGGGCGGAAAGTGCCTTTACCTATCAGGGGGAAGCGCTTGGCAAGCGGGTGATCCCGCTGGCGGAAAGCCTCGGCTCGGACATTATTCTGGATTGCGACGTGACCGACGATGCCTCAATGGACGCGGTTTTCGCGACCTTGCAGGAAAAATGGGGTAAGATCGATTACTTCGTTCATGCCATCGGCTATTCCGACAAGAACCAACTGCGCGGCAAGTTTTCCGAAACGACGCGCGATAACTTCCTGATGACGATGGATATCTCCTGCTTCTCCTTTATCGCGCTCGCCAAGCGGGCGGCGGCGCTGATGAGGGACGGCGGCAGCATTGTCACGCTTACCTATTACGGGGCGGAGCGGGTTATCCCGCATTATAATGTGATGGGCGTCGCCAAAGCGGGGCTTGAGGCCTCGATGCGCTATCTCGCGATGGAGCTTGGCGCTGACAATATCCGCGTCAACGCCATCTCCGCCGGTCCGATCAAGACGCTCGCCGCATCCGGTATCGGCGATTTCCGCTATATCCTGAAGTGGAACGAATATAATTCGCCCCTCCGTCGCAACGTGACCATCGAGGATGTCGGCGGATCGGCGCTCTATCTCCTCAGCGACCTTGGCGCCGGGGTAAGCGGCGAGACGCATCATGTCGATGCCGGCTATCATATTGTCGGCATGAAGGCGGAAGACGCGCCCGACATCGTCAAGTAATCCAGCAGTCAGGCGGAAAGCAATGTCTCACAATAGCTTCGGTCACCTCTTCCGGGTCACGACCTGGGGGGAAAGCCACGGCCCGGCGCTCGGCTGCGTCATCGACGGCTGCCCGCCGCTCCTTGAGGTGAGCGAGGCAGAGCTGCAATTCTGGATGGACCGGCGCAAGCCCGGCCAGAACCGCTTCACGACGCAGCGGCGCGAGCCCGATGCGGTGAAAATCCTTTCCGGCGTTTTCGAGGGCAAGACCACCGGCACGCCGATCAGCCTGATGATCGAGAATGTCGATCAGCGCTCGAAGGATTACGGGGACATCAAGTCGAAATTCCGCCCCGGCCACGCCGATTACACCTACCAGACAAAATACGGCATCCGCGATTACCGCGGCGGCGGACGCTCGAGCGCGCGCGAGACGGCGGCGCGCGTCGCGGCGGGCGGCATTGCCCGCAAAGTCCTTGGCGACGAGGTGAAGATCACCGGCTATCTGATCCAGATCGGCGATAAAAAGATCGACCGCGCCCGGGCCAGCTTTGATGAGATCAACAACAACCCGTTCTGGTCGCCCGATCCCGGCATCGTCGATGAGTGGAGCGATTATCTCGACGCCATTCGCAAGGCCGGCTCCTCGGTCGGCGCGGTGATTGAGGTGGTGGCGAGCGGCGTACCGGCCGGGCTCGGCGCGCCCATCTACGGCAAGCTCGATTCCGACCTCGCCATGGCGATGATGACCATCAACGCGGTAAAAGGGGTCGAGATCGGCGACGGCTTCTCCGCCGCGGCGCTGACGGGCGAGACCAACGCAGATGAAATGCGCGCCGGGAACGAGGGTTTCCCGCGTTTTCTCAGCAATCATGCGGGCGGCATCCTTGGCGGTATCTCATCGGGACAGGACATCATCGTCCGCTTCGCCGTAAAGCCGACATCTTCCATCCTGAAGCCCCGCGATACGATTGATATTGACGGGAACGAGACGGAAATCCAGACTAAAGGCCGCCACGACCCGTGCGTCGGCATCCGCGCCGTGCCGGTCGGAGAGGCGATGATGGCATGCGTGCTTGCCGATCACCTGCTGCGCCATCGCGGCCAGAACGGCTGAGGCGCGTCATCCGTTCAAACCAGCGAAGGGAGTTCTTCATGTCACAGCCCAAATATGTTCATGCCCTCGATATTCCGATCCCGGCCCGCGAGGAGCTGGATCCGGCAACGCAGAAATACTTCGCGCTTTGTGACGAGAAGCTCGGAATGGTGCCGAATGTGCTGGCGTCCTACAGTTTCGACGCGGCGAAGCTGCGCGCCTTTACGGATATGTATGGCGATCTGATGCTGGGCGACTCCGGCCTCACGAAGCTCGAGCGTGAGATGATTGCGGTGGTCGTCTCCTCGGTCAATCACTGCTACTACTGCCTGACAGCGCATGGCGCGGCGGTGCGCGAGCTGTCGGGCGATCCGGTCCTCGGTGAGCTGATGGTAATGAACTACCGCGCGGCGGAGCTGTCACCGAAGCAGAAGGCGATGCTCGATTTCGCCTATAAACTCACCAAAACGCCGATGGAGATCGAGGAGGCGGACCGGCAGGCGCTTCGCGATGCCGGCTGGACGGACCGCGATATCTGGGATATCGGCGCGACCACCGGCTTCTTCAATATGAGCAACCGAATGGCCTCGGCCATCGACATGATGCCGAACCTCGAATATCACCGCCAGTCGCGCTGACGCGCTTCAACTGGATGTTGCACCGGCGCTCGCGCGGAAGAGGTCGGCGAGCAGCCGGCCTGCCGGCCCGAGCCGTTCCGGCGCCGGCACGACGAGGCTGAGCGGCACCAGAAGCTCCAGCCGGTCGCGGGTTTTGAGCGGCGCGAGATCGCCGCTTTTTATCTCCGCTTCAAACATATGCGGCGGCAGCCAGCCGAACCCGACGCCCGTCATCAGGACATCGCGGGCCTGATAGAAATCACTGACGCTCCAGCGTTCCTCCGACTTCAGCCAGCCGATGGTGGCAGGCCAGGGCGTCTTTGCCCGGTCGCTGATCACAACCTGAAGATTGCGCTGCAAGTCCCTGCTTTCAATAAGTCTTTCCGATCTCGCAAGGGGATGGTCCCGGCCCGCGAAGGGGAGCAGGGTGATATTCATCAGCGGCGTTCCGAAATATCCCGTCGGGATAATCGGCGTGATCACGACATCGGCGCTCGCACGGTGAATTGCCTCCACCGCGCCGTTCAGAATGACATTCTCGACTTTAAGGCGGGTGCCCTTGCCACGCTCGTGAAATTTTTTCAGCACCTCCATCAGCGCCGCCGGGGGATAGATGCCTTCCACCGCGAGCGCGACTTCCGTCTCCCACCCTGCGCGCACGGTTGCGGCGAGCCTTTCGAGATCTTCGGCATCTTGCAGCAGTTGCCGCGACCGGCGCCGCATCACCTCGCCGACGGGGGTGAGGAAAATCTGCTTGCCCTCGACCCTGACCAGCTCGACACCGAGGCTTTCCTGAAGTTTCTGGACGGCATGGTGGAGCGAGGAATGGTTGCGGTGGAGGTGGCCCGCCGCCTGCAGGTAGCCGCCATTGTCAATCACGGCGTTAAAGACGCGCCACTGGGTCAGGGTTGTTTTCAACATGTCTAGTTATTAGACAATAAATGCCGAAATATTTCAATTTATATTCTATTTGTGCGACACTAAGTTTGAGCTTCAGATTTTCTTTTGCCTGTTGGAGTGAAACGATGGAAAAATTAAACCCTCTCTTCGATCTCGTCGGCCGTATCTTTATGGCCTATCTGTTCGTGCCCGCCGGTTTCGGTAAAATTACCGGATATGCGGGGACGGCCGGTTACATGGAGTCGGTCGGCGTGCCGGGCATACTCCTGCCGCTGGTGATCATTGTCGAGTTCCTGGGCGGGCTCGCCATTCTTGTCGGCTGGCAAACGCGGATCGTCGCCCTGCTGCTGGCAGGTTTCAGCATTGTTGCCGCGCTGCTCTTCCATCTTCAGCCGGATGATCAGATTCAGATGATCCTGTTTACGAAGAATATCGCCATTGCGGGCGGCCTCTTCTTCCTCGTTGCCAACGGGGCAGGGGCCTACAGCGTCGATGCGCGGCTGCGCAAGGCCTGATCGGGTGCGGCCTGTGCGCTCAATCAAAAGATGACGGGCTTCGGGCGGCGCGCCAGCCTGCGGCGATGGCTTCCTCCTCGCTGCAGAACCAGCGCTCGCCCTTGCCCGGATTGATCTGAGTTTTCTCATACCACTTGCTGCCCGGCAGGTGGTAGATGCGGCCGCTCCCGGAAATATTCCCCTTGATATTGCAGTCCGTGGCGGCAGTAGCCTCAATCCGGCTCCCCTGCCGCCAGTCCCACGGCTCGGTGAAGCGGCCCTGCCACATTCCGGTGGCGGCCGCTTTCGCGCTTTCTTCTTCCGGCAGATAGCGTGTTGAATAGTGCCGGTAGGCGAGCGCATGGCCGGCGCGCACCATTTCGGCATTGAGGTTCACATCGTCCGCATAGCAGGTGGCAAGCAGGCGGCCGTACCGGTCACGCTCCGTTCCCTCGCATTTGATGGTTGTGCCGCGGGTGAGGGCGGCGAGATAGTTTCGCGCCGCTTCGCCGCAGCGGTATGTCGCGCCGCTCCGCCGCTCGCAGGTCTGGTCCCGCTCCGGCGCATCGATGCCGACAAGGCGGATCGTCTCCCCGCCGAGACGGAGCGTGTCGCCGTCGTTGATGCGCGCGGCGCCGACGAGCGCGCCCGCACGTTCCGCCGGCTGCAGCGCGTCGCTCTCAACGGCGGATACTGCTAGAGCACCCGGGGCATTACGGCCGGGCAGGGCTTCAGGAAAAAAGGCAAAGAGGAGGCCGCCAGCGATCCCGATGCAAGCGGCGAGGGCGAGTTGCCGCCCGAAAGACATCCCTTTTTTGCGCCCCCACACCTTCGCTGCCCTTTTCCGCGCGTGCTGCGGCCGCCGCGGCCGCGCCTGTCGTTTCGGCTTGTATGGTGAGACGGTCATAATCTTCCCTTTGTGAACAATTTACGCGACGGTCTTTAATTTTTCTTAAAAGGGGGAGTTGCGGGGATTTTGACGCGATCAGCGGCTTTTGTCGGCAGCTTCGCGAAGGATATCGAGACTTGCGCCCTTTTTATGGGCGTTCTCCGAGAGGTGCCGACGCCAGGCGCGCGCGCCCGGGCGCCCCTGAAAGAGGCCGAGCATATGCCTGGTGATGGAATTGAGCGGGACGCCGGCCGCCATCTCCCGCGCGACGTAGGGCAGCATCTGGTCGATGATCTCGCGCCGCTCCGGCGTCTCATCATCCTCCCCGTAATAGCGCTGATCGATCTCGGCGAGGAAATAGGGATTCTGATAGGCTTCACGCCCGACCATCACGCCATCGACCTTTGTGAGGTGCCGGGCAATCTCGTCATGGCTGGTGACGCCGCCGTTCAGGATGATCTCAAGCTGCGGAAAATCCGCCTTCAGGCGATAGACGCGGTCATAGTCGAGCGGCGGAACGGTGCGGTTTTCCTTCGGGCTGAGACCGGTCAGCCACGCCTTTCGCGCGTGGATGATAAAGGTCTGAATGCCGGTCTCGGCAATACGCCCGACGAAGTCGGAGAAATAGGCATAACTGTCGAGGTCATCGATGCCGATGCGGGTTTTCACCGTGACCGGAAGGCTGGTTGCCTCCTGCATGGCGAGAACGCAGGCCGCAACGGTTTCGGGCTCCGCCATCAGGCAGGCGCCGAAGCGGCCGTTCTGCACCCGATCAGACGGGCAGCCGACGTTGAGATTGACCTCGCGGTAGCCGTAGGTCTCGGCGATCCTGCTGCATTTTGCGAGCGCCTCCGGCTCGCTGCCGCCGAGTTGCAGGGCGAGCGGCTGCTCGGCTGGATCGAAGCGGAGAAAGCGGTCGGTATCACCAAACAGGATCGCTCCGGTCGTCACCATCTCGGTATAAAGCAGCGCGCGCCGGGTGATGAGGCGAAGGAAATAGCGGTCATGCCGGTCCGTCCAGTCCATCATCGGGGCGACAGATATGGTGCGATCAAGTTTTGGCATAATCAAAATATAGGCGCGGCGGAGAGCTGTTGCAATCCGCCGCAACCTATCGGATGCGGCTACGAGTGGCCAGAAAATTATTGCGCCAGAGGGAAGCGCGCGCGGAAGCCCGCGTTAGCCGGCTTTCGAGAGACGGGCGACGCAGCTGTTCAGCTCGCTGATGCCTTGCGAGAAATATTCCATATTCTGCGAAATCTCGTTGGTGACGACCGACTGCTCCTCGATGGCGGAGGCGACGGCGGCGACATATTCATTCACTGCCTCCGTCGAGCTTGCGATGACGTCGGTGCTGGTCACAACGTCGTTTGATACGGCCTGCATGGCGCGGATCTCCTGATAGATATCATCGGTTGCCTTGGAGGTCTGCGTTGCAAGGTTCTTGACCTCGCCCGCGACGACCGCGAAACCCTTGCCCGCTTCGCCGGCGCGCGCCGCCTCGATGGTCGCGTTGAGGGCGAGGAGGTTCACCTTGCTTGCAATCTCGCGGATGATGACGACAACGCGTTCCATGGATTTGGCGGTTTCCTGAAGCCGCGTCGTCAGCAGTTTCGCCTGCTCGGTCTTGGCGACGATATCGCCCACCGCCTGCTGCGACTTGTTCATATTCTGGCTGATCTCGTGGATGGAGGCCTGCATCTCCTGCGTCGCGCCGGCAACGCTCTGTACCTTTTCCTGCGTCTCGCCGGAAAGATTGCCCGCCTCGATACGGGCCCTCATCTGGTCGGTTATGTCGGTGGCGTATTTCACCACCTTGAACGGCGTGCCATCGGCATCGAGAATGGGATGGTAGCTCGCCTGGATCCAGACTTCGCGGCCTCCTTTGCCGATCCGGCGAAATTCATCGGCGATATATTCACCCTGCCGCAGCCGCAGCCAGAATTGGCGATATTCCGGGCCCGCCGCGTAGGCCGGATCAACGAACAGGCTATGATGCGCGCCCTTTATTTCCGCAAGGCCGTAGCCCATCGCGCTGAGGAAGTTCGCATTGGCATCCACAATCATGCCGTCAAGGTCAAATTCGATAAGCGCAAGGGATTTATCGAGGGCCCGGAGGATCGCGCCCGTGGTTTCTTCGCTGAACAACATCGTTTCATCCGATCGGTTGGGAACATGAAAAATTACCGTGTGGAGAGAAGAGTAGTAAAATACAGTGAATGATTAGTTAACCCTAATGAGTCTCACAAAAATGAAGGTAAAGCGTTATCATTACATGTAGAAATCGGCTTTTTCAGGTCGCCCGCAAGGTTTGCTTTGCCCCGTTCGGCTTCTTCCTGTAAAAGCCCCTGAGTAGAAGAATGACAAGAACCGGAAAGTCGCGACGAAAATGACAAGACATCTGATTACCTCGGCCTTGCCCTATATCAATGGCGTGAAGCATCTTGGCAATCTCGTCGGCTCGATGTTGCCCGCGGATCTCTATGCCCGTTATCTCCGCGCCCGGGGCAAGGACGTACTGTTTATCTGTGCGACGGATGAGCATGGCACGCCTGCGGAACTGGCCGCGCGCGAGAAGGGGCAGGATGTCGCGACCTTCTGCGCCGAGCAGCATGAGGTGCAGGCGCGGCTTGCGCGCGCCTTCAATCTGTCGTTCGATTATTTCGGCCGCTCGTCCTCGCCGCAGAACCATGAGCTGACCCAGCATTTCGGTGCCCGGCTGCTGGAGAACGGCTTTATCGAGGAGCGGTTGACGCGGCAGGTCTATTCGATCGATGACGGCCGCTTCCTGCCCGATCGCTATGTCGAGGGAACCTGCCCGCACTGCGGCTATGACAAGGCCCGCGGCGATCAGTGCGAAAGCTGCACGCGGCTGCTCGATCCGACCGATCTCGTCGATCCGCGCTCGGCCATTTCCGGCAGCACCAATCTCGAGGTGCGCGAAAGCAAGCATCTCTTCCTGCTGCAATCGAAACTCGCCGGCGAGATCCGCGAATGGGTCGATCGCCACAAGGACAACTGGCCGCCGCTCGTCTCCTCCATCGCCCTTAAATGGCTGGATGAGGGGCTGCATGACCGCGGCATCACGCGCGATCTCAAATGGGGCGTGCCGGTGGACCGTCCGGGCATGGAGGACAAGGTCTATTACGTCTGGTTCGATGCGCCGATCGAATATATCGCCGCAACGAAGGAATGGGCCGATGTCGACCCCGCCAACCGTGACTGGCGGAGCTGGTGGTATGAGGCGGAGGATGTGCGCTATGTGCAGGTGATGGCGAAGGACAATGTGCCCTTCCACACCGTCACTTTCCCCGGCACCATTCTTGGCAGTCGCGAGCCCTGGAAGATGGTTGACTTCATCAAGGGCTTCAACTGGCTGAATTATTACGGCGGCAAATTCTCGACGAGCCAGAAGCGCGGCATTTTCATGTCCGACGCGATCGAGCTCCTGCCGGCCGACTACTGGCGCTATTACCTGCTTGCGAATGCCCCGGAATCCTCGGATTCGAGCTTCACCTGGGAGGGATTTGCGGGCACGGTCAACAAGGACCTCGCCGATATTCTCGGCAATTTCGTCAACCGGACGCTGAAATTCTGCAGCTCCAAATTCGGTAATGAACTGCCGGCGGGCGGCGAGCCGGGCGACGCGGAGAAGGCGCTTGCCAAGGCGCTGGCGGAGCGGCTTGAGGCCTATAACACGCATATGGGCGAGATGCAGATCCGCAAGGCCATGCAGGAGCTTCGCGCGATCTGGGCGCTCGGTAATGAATATCTGACGGAAGCTGCGCCCTGGACCGTTTTCAAAACCGATCCGGACGCCGCCGCGCAGTCGCTCCGCGTTGCGATCAACCTGATGCGGATTTTCGCCGTGCTGAGCGCGCCGGTGATCCCCGAGACGGCGACCCGCATGGCGGCGGCGCTCGGCCTTAAACTCTCCCCGACCGACTGGATCGAGCGGGAGATGGAGAAGGAACTGCAAATCCTGAAGGCCGGGCACGGCTTTGAAATCCCCGAGGTGCTGTTTCGCAAAATCTCGGACGACGAGGTCAAGGGATGGGAAGACCGCTTCGGCGGGCGCTAGACGGGCCGCCCGCGAAAGAGAAATGAGGAAGGGGCTGCAAAGCCCCTTTTTTCATGGCCGGCCATTCTGTCTCCAGTGGCTTTAGAGCGCAGATTTCCGCAATTTTTAGCGACTTATTAACGCCCCATTAAGCCGCGCGGGCTATGCTCTTTTGCGAAGATTTGCAAAAGGATCGTTTGCCATGACGATACGCAGGCTTATAAGGCGCAGGATCACACGGGCATTTTTACAGGACAGCATGGGCGCGACGGCGGTTGAGCTTGCGCTGATTGCGCCGGTCCTGATTCTGTTCCTGATCGGCGTTATCGAGCTCAGCGTGGCGATGTTCATCAACACGGTCGTTGAGGGCAGCCTCAAGGATGCCTCCCGTCTCGGCCTGACCGGCCAGATCCAGAAGGGCAGCAGCAACACCCAGGCACTCGTCGACATGTTGAACGAAGCATCGCTCGGGCTGCTCGACCTGACGACTGACGATGTCAGCATTCTCGTCTATGAGAATTTCGCGCAAGTCGGGCAGGGCGAGGAATATACCGATCTTGACGGCAACGGCGAATGGACGCCCGGCCCCTATACCCACTCGGACGGCACCATCTATCCGGACGGGGAGCCGTGGATCGAGGTCAATGGAAATGGCGTCTATGATGAGGATTTCGGCGTCGCCGGCATGGGGGCGCAAGGGGATATCGTGCTTTACACGGTGACCTACAGCTGGAACTTCCTGAGTGGCCAGCTCATCCCCATCCTTGACGGGCTGATCCCGATGCGGGCCTCCATCGTCATCCGCAACGAACCGTTCTGAGGCGCGGGCATTCCATGAGGGTGATATGAAACAACTGATGAAATCCGCAAGATATTGCAGGCCATCTTTCCTGAACCGCTTCGCCCGCGACCGGCAGGGCATCGCCATGGCCGAGTTCGCGCTGTTTCTGCCGGTGCTCGCCCTGCTTGCGGCGGGCAGCTTCGAGGTGGCGCGCTACGCACTCATGACGCAGAAGCTCGACCGCATCGCGGCGACGCTCTCGGACCTGATCGCCCGCTCCGGCTCGGAGGCGATCAGCGAGACGGAAATCACCAACATCATCGACTCCGCCATCTATATGGCGCAGCCTTTCGATATCAGCGGTGAAAACCTGATTATCCTGACCTCTGTCCAGGGGCGAAGCGGCGAAAGCCCGGAGATCCTGAGCCAGCGCGTCGCCGGCGCGCTTGATGGGGTGAGCAGCAAGATCGGCGATACGGTTGGCGGCGATGCGACGCTGCCCTCCGTCTTTCCGGATGCCGGATCGGGGGAGACGCTGAAGGACGGCGAAACACTGATCGTCGCCGAGGTCTATTATAATTTCCGCCCCTTCCTGCTTGGCGATCTCGGCTTCTTCGGCGATATGAAGATCCGCTCGCAGGCCTTCTTCCGCCCGCGCTTCACCGATACGATCACCTTCCCGTCGGGCTGATGCGGCACTCTCCGCATGGACAATAAAAAAAGGCGGTGATCTCACCGCCTTTTTTGTTTGTGCGCGGGACTGCCGCCCGCTCGTTACTTCGAAATTCGAAGGTTGCTGAGCTCCTGGCCGATGGTGTTGAAGTGCCCCTCAAGATCGCTCGCCGAGGAGGCCTTGAAATAATGCTTGTGTGAGGTTGCGCAGTTGCGGAACAAAGTCTCGTTCCCTTCCTCAAACAGGATCGTATAGATGATCACGCCGGCCGCCTTGATCGTCGTACACATCGAGGCGACTTTCGCATCGGCGATGTCGGAGTAGAAATCGGAGTTGGCTTTCGTTCGCAGATTGCCCGAGCCGCTGGTGTGATACTTCGGGTTATAGCCCGGGAACCCTTCCTTGATTCCGACGAGATCCTTGCGGGCGTAGCCCGTATACATGTCGACGTCGCCAATGGCGTTTTCGCCGTCCGTCATCAGGATAATCACCTTGTCCATATGCCGTTCCCCGTAATTGAGGGGGAGGGCGGTATAGGGAACTTCCGGATCGACCTTTGTGTTGGTCGGCAGGTTGACGGTGGAGGAACCGTACCAGAGGCCGTTCCATTTCGGCGAAATGGTGCGCCAGCCCCAGACCAGCCCGACGTTGATCGCCGTACTGCCGCCGGCCACGAGATCGTCGATAGCGTCATTAATGGTCGATTTCTCCGCCGTCAGCGGCAGAATGGGGGGAGGACAGTATTTATTTGGGCCGCGCGCGTTGGTGTTGTGCATCACGTCCCTGGTGACGGTATTATACTTCCATTTGTTCGCATAGCCCGGATAGTCATCGGTCGGCGTGTAGAAATAGGGGACGAAATCATTGTTCGGGATATCGTCCGACATATCCTTGGTGCCGCCATCCAGATGATCGCGCATCTCGACGCAGCCCATCCAGCCATAAACGGTGTCGTTGGTGCCATCGCCGTTCACGTCGCGACCAAGCGCGGTGTCGCGGTAGCTGTCCTTGGTGAAGATGCTGGCGGCGTTGCTGAGCATATTGTTGCGATCGGCCGTTTTCAGGAAGCCGATATTCTGCACGCCGATATTGACCTGCGTATTATAGGGAATAATGCTCATCCAGAGTTTGTCCTGGACGTCCTCATTGCCATAGAGGATGGCGGTCAGTTTCTTGGCGGATTCTTTCAGAACCTGAAGCCGGGTTTTCTGGCTTCCTGTCGCCTTCTCATTCATCGAGCCGGTGATATCAAGCACCAGCGCGAGTTCCATACCGCGGTTGCTGCGCTTGATTTCGGTCGTCGAACCGACGGTCAGAACCGGCCGCCCCATGATGTTCATGAAGGTGGTGTTCATATCGGCGGCGACGTTGATGGTGATATTTTCCCGCGTCTCGTCCCACTGAACCGTTTCGGCATTCATCAGGATCGGTTCGGTGCCCATGAAGCCCGAGGGGAAGTTGGCGTCGAAATATTTCTGCGCATCGGCATAAATCTCGGCGTCGGTCGGCGCAAAGATGTTGCGCCCGACGGCAAGACCCGCGGCATCGATTGCGGTCGAGAGTTTTGATTTCAGGACATAGGCCCGGCCCATATCAATGGAAAGGCCAATGGCGCCGAAAATGGGGATTGCAAGAAAAGCGATAATAACGGCCGACGCCCCGCGGTTGCTTTTGGCAAATTCGCGGAACGTCCGTGCAAGCGCATCCAAATAATGTTTTCTCATCATGCTGACATCCTGATAGGCGGCACAGAGTCATATAAAGGAAGCATGCGATAAAATTTTTAATTAATCCTTAAAAACAAAAATCCATTTCAGTAAAATTTAACGAAATTAAGTAATTCTTTTGATAAATTCAAATAAATTCAGAATATATAGTAATTCTATAAGTAAATATCCGTTGAATTTAAGTAAATTTTCAATTCATAATTCGGTAACCATAGTAAATAAATCGTTTAATAAAATTTTACACAGTTTTAATCATCTCGATTACGGAAAAAATTAATCCCTTTAACTATTGATTAATGAATCTGGGTTTAAATACCCGACAAGGCGCGAAACAAGCTGAACTTGGAAAGCGCTTTTAAAAGGGCTTTTCAGGTTGCGATTTGCGCGGGCTAAAAAGTCGTATGGCCGAAGGGGCGCCGTGCTCCGAGGTTCAAACCAGGTTTAGTTGAATGTCAGATAGAATTCTGAATAGGAGACTTGAGATGATTAAAGTTATTCGTTCTTTCGTTAAAGACGAGACCGGCGCGACGGCCATCGAATACGGCCTTATTGCAGCTCTTGTCGCTCTCGTAGGCGTTGTCGCTTTTACGGCGCTCGGTGGCACCATCGTCGGGGCTTTCGACGATATCGCCGCCGCACTTTGTAAAGGCACGGGCGGCACCTATACGGAATCCGATGTCGATGCGGGCACCCCTGGTTCCTGCAGCTAATATTGATAGAGAAGGGCGCCCGGGCGGCGCCCTTCATCTCTCCAGTCTCTTGATCTTTCGTTTGGAAACATTCAACCGGTGCGGAGGTAGTCATGGCTGATCTGCTTAAAGAATTTCTAGGCAATGACTTGGGCGCCACTGCCATCGAGTACGGTCTGATCGCCGCGCTCGTCTCGATCGCCGCCGTGGTCGCGTTCGGCGCGACCGGTGAGACAATCCTCGAAGCCTTCTCCGGTATCACGGAAGATTTCTGCACCGCGATCGGCAAGGATTATGAACTTACCGATGACGGAAACGGCAGCTGCAGCTGATCCGTTGCGGCACCGATCGGCTCCGGCAAAAAGCGTCTTTCGCCGGTCCGCTGGCGACCTTCTTCTCCACAATCGGATATTGCAAATTTTAGTCAATTTACCCGCGTGCGAATCAGTTGATTCTGCGCGGTTTTTTGCGGTTTTTTGCCGAAAAAATATCGGCAAAGCACGGCAAATTTAACCGGAAATTAATGTCTTCCGGTCTAGTCTCGAAGACAATTCCAATTTGACGGGATAGCACCATGGCGCGAAAACTTATTCTCATTATTTTTGCCTTGATCATTGCCGGATCCACAGTCTGGTTCGTGCGTAACTGGGCGGGTAGCCAGCAGGTGCAGCAGGTCGTCGAGACGGCTGCGGTAGAGCGTGCACCGGCCATAGAGAATGTCAAAATCCTTGTGGCGGCGGCGGATCTGCCGGCCGGCACGCTGGTGCAGGAACAGCATCTCGCCTGGAAGGTCTGGCCTGATGACGATGGCCTCGAGGATATCTATGTCGTTGAAAATAAACGCGAGCTTCAGGAGTTTATCGGCACGGTTGTGCGCCACGGCATTGTCGCCGGTGAGCCGATTACCGACGCGCGGATGGTGAAGCCGGGGCAGGCGGGCTTTCTCGCGGCCGTCCTAAATCCCGGCATGCGCGCCGTCTCCATCCCCGTTGATATGACGACAGGCATTGCCGGCTTCGTCTTTCCGGGTGACCGGGTTGACGTGATCCTCACCCACTCGCTGGTGAAGGAAACCGAGGTTGAAAGCGATGGCGGCAACGCCCGCAAGGCCAGCGAGACCATTCTCACCGATGTGCGCGTCGTCGCCATGGATCAGTCGACGAATGATCAGAACCAGGTGGCCTCGGTCAGCCGCGTCGCGACGCTGGAAGTGACGCCGAAGGGCGCCGAGATTGTCGCGGTTGCGACCGAGCTTGGCCGCCTGACCCTGTCGCTCCGCGCCCTTGCGCGCGTCGAGGATGAGGCGAAAAGCAAGAACGGCGAGATCGCCTTCGTCAAGGAGCGCGGCCGCGGCCATACCTGGGACAGCGAGGCGAGCCGTCTGATTACCGGCACCCCGCGCACCGGTATCCCGACCACTGTCATCAATGTCGTGCGCGCTGGCGAAGCCAGTCAGAAACTGTTCGACTAAGGAGTAGGGCCCATGTTGCCAAGACTAATTCAGCTCACGGCCGCGCTTGGCGTGGGAGTATTTCTCACCCTTGCCACTCCGAGCCGAACCGATGCCGCGCAGGTCATCAATTCCAAGGGGGACATCCTCGAGCTCGTGCTCAATTCGGGCAAGCTGGTCCAGCTTGACCGTCCGGCAACCTCCGTCTTTGTCGGCAATCCGGAACTCGCCGACGTCCAGGTGCAGTCGCCGACCATTATTTATGTGTTCGGCAAGGGTACCGGAAGCACCAATCTTTTCGCCCTCGATTCGGAAGGCAAGGTGCTGCTGAACTCACCCGTGACCATCACCCATGATGTCACGTCGCTGAATGCGGCGCTGCAGGAGATCAGCCCCGGCGGCGGACTTCAGGCGCGTTCCACCCCGACCGGTATCATGCTGACCGGCAAGGTAAAATCGGCGGCGCAGGCGGAAGACGCCCGGCGCATGGCGGCGCTTTATCTGGGCGGCGGCACGGTCTTTAACCGCATCGAGGTGGCCGGCGCCATGCAGGTCAACCTGCGGGTGCGCATTGCGGAAGTCTCGCGCTCTGTGACGAAGCAGTTCGGCGTCAACTGGGAAGTTTTTGGTCGCATTGGCGATGCCTTCCTCGGCTTTGCGACGCCAACCGATATCGTGGGGAACGCCGCGAGCGGCACCATTAACCGCCTTGGCGCCGGCTCCAACTTTGTCTCCGGTTATTCCGATAGCAATGTTGATATTCTGAACGTCATTGACGCGCTTGATGAAGAGGGGCTGTTGACCATTCTGGCGGAGCCGAACCTGACGGCGCTTTCCGGCGAATCTGCAAACTTCCTCGCCGGTGGTGAGTTCCCGATCCCCGTCCCTCAGGAAGATGGCGCGATCACGGTCGAATATAAGCCGTTCGGCGTCTCGCTCAGCTTTACGCCGACCATCGTCGGGGAGAATCTCATCAATCTGCGGGTTGCGCCCGAGGTGAGCCAGCTTTCCTCCACCTCCGCCATCAATGTGGGCGGCGCCTTCATCCAGTCACTGCTGACGCGGCGGGCGCAGACAACGGTCGAGCTCGCGAGCGGACAGAGCTTCGCAATCGGCGGCCTGCTCAGCAATGACGGGGACAACAATATCTCCAAAACGCCGTTCCTTGGCGATATCCCGATCCTTGGCGCCCTGTTCCGCTCCTCGTCCTTCCAGCGCAACGAGACGGAGCTGCTGATTATCGTGACGCCCTATCTCGTCAAGCCGAGCAACTCGCGCATTGCCGAGCCGACGGACGGCTACATCCCGCCCAATGACAGGGATCTCTATCTCGGCGCGCGCAATTTCCGCCCGACATATGGCGACGCCGCGACCGCCGCTGATCAGCGGAGCGTGATCAAGACGGCGGAGAGTGATGTGCAACTTGTCGGTCCGGCCGGCTTTATTCTGGAGTAGATCTGATGCAAGTGAATCTTTTGAAGAAGAGCGCCTCCCTTGCCGGGCTCGTCGGACTGCTGATGCTGACGGCCGCCTGCACCTCGCCCGCGGGGCTGATGGGCGCCTATGACATCACCGCGACGCCGGCAAACGCAACGATCGAAAAGAAAATCACGGTCAGCACGCTCAACCCGACAATTATCGTCGGCTTCCCGGCTGCGCAATCGGGTCTCAGCGATATGGAGAAAGGGCGCCTGCTCGGCTTTGTCGACGCGCAGGGCATCAATTTCGGTGAGCCTGTCGATGTGGAGTTTCCGCGCGACGGCGGGGGCGGGCTGAACGAGCAGCGCTTTGCCGCGGTCGCCTCTTTCCTCCAGGACCGCGGCTTTAAAGTCTCGCCGCGCGTCAGCACCGAGAGCATGCCCAACGCGCTCCGTGTCACCTTCGTGAAATATGTCGCGACGGTCGATCCGGTCTGCCAGAAGGGCTGGCACAAGCCGGAGGGGCTGGGCTACGAGAATCTGCCGCTTCCCTATATGGGCTGCGCCAATGCCGAGGCGCTGGCCGGCATGGTGGCGAACCCGCGTGACCTCGTGGATCCGTCTGATGCGGATATGACGCTTGGCGAGCGGGCGGCGCGGGCCGTTGAAAAATATCGCGGTAGCAGCAGCGGCGGCGCTGCGGCTGCCACCGCCAATTAAAGGAGCGAGAGATCATGGCGAAAGCATCTTCTTTAAGCACGCTTTTCGGCAATGCGGTGTGTGAGGACTTCATGGCCTTTGTCGATGACGACAAGTCGCTTTCGGTCAGCCGCGAAGTCTGTGCCGCGCTTGATTTTTCCGAGGACGCGACGCAGGACGGCGGCATTACCGCCGCGCTTGGCCGCATCGAGCCCGGCAGCTCGCCAAAGATCGTTCTGGTCGATATCACCAAAAGCATGGATCCCGAAGGCGACATCACCCGCCTTGTCCGCAAGATGGGGGCGGAAAATACGCTGATCGTCGTCGGCGCCGCCAATGACGTCGGCGAATTTCGCAAGATGGTCGCGCTCGGCGCGAAGGACTATCTGGTGAAGCCGCTGACGTTTGATCTGATGAAGGATGCGATCGAGAATGTCGATCGCCATTCGCAGGCGATCAAGGCCCAGCAGAGCGGCCGGCTCAGCGTTGTCGTCGGCGTGCGCGGCGGTGTCGGCGCGACGACGATCGCCACCAACCTCGCCTGGATCATGGCCAATGTGCAGAAGCAGCCGACAGCGCTCCTCGACATGGACCTGCATTTCGGAACGACCACGCTTTCGCTCGATATTGAAACCGGCGGGGGCTTTCGCGAGGCGCTCGAAAATCCGCATCGTCTCGACAAGCTGTTCCTCGACAGCGCCATCGTCAAGGATGGGGACCGTCTCGCGGTTCTCGGCACCGAAGAGCCGATCGACGAGCTGGTCGAGGTGAGCGAGGATTCGATCGATGCGCTGATCGGCGAGATCAGCCAGGACTACAACCAGCTCGTCGTCGATCTGCCGCGCCATATGCTGCCGACGCAGGGCGCGTTGCTCGCGGCGGCCGATACGGTCATTCTGGTCTCCGATCAGTCACTCGCCGGCATTCGCGATATCAACCGCATCACCCAGGCGATGACCTCGCTGCAGACCAAGGGGCGCATCCTGAAAGTCGTCAGCCGCGTCGGGCAGGAGCGGTCGGCGCAGGTTTCCAAGGCGGATTTCGAGCGCGGTCTGAATGAGCCGGTGGACTATGTGATTCCGGAGGATTGCAAGACCCTGACCGTCTGCGCCAACGCCGGCAAGGCGGTTGCCGAAGTCACGACCAAAGCGCCGATCTTCAAGGCGCTTCAGGATCTGGCGGCCGATGTATCGGGCTATCAAAAGCCGAAGAAAAAAGGCCTGTTCACGATCATTCCCGGTGGCAGAAAAAAGAAGTAAGTGGGGTTGAACCGTGAGCTTATGGCGTTCATCATCAACCGACGGTAAGGATAAGTCCGCGCTTGCCGCAGCCCGCGCCGGCGGCGCTTTGCCCGCCGACCTTGCGGTGAAACTGGCGCCCGAGGTGCTGGAAAACCTGTTGCCGCAGATGGATGTCAATGCGCACCGCTCGGCCGCGGCGCAGATGGTCCGGGCCTATTTGCGCGATGTGATGAAACGCGAACGGATCGATCTCAACGTGCTTGAACAGCGCACGCTGGTCAATGACCTGACGGACGCGCTATGGCACCGCTTGAGTGAGAAACGCAACCGGATCGACACAGCGGTCTCCCGGCCCGATGCCCAGCCGTCTTTCCCCCAGGAAGACCGCGACGGGGCGGAACAGGCAATCCATAGTACGCGGATCGTCGAAGAGGGCGTGACGGTGTTCGGCGCCGATCCCGACGCACCGGTCGAGGTTGAAGCGACATTCGATCGCCCGATCGATTCAGTTGCCGCCCAGACGCAGACGGAGCGCGACGACGATGACGAGATCATCCCTGTCGTTCCGCTCGCAAAACAGCCGGATGAGGAGCCGCGCGCACCCGCTGAGGGCGTCACCTCGGCCTCGCTCTTCAATATGTCGATGGCGCCGGAGACGACCGGCAAGCCGATGAACAAGCATCTCGAGGCGATCAAGCAGACGGTGCAGCCGCTGCTGATGGAGCGGATAGATATCAGCGCCGCCGTCACCATGGACCGGCTCGATCTGGCGCGCGATATTTCCGATATCGTTACCGATATCCTGATCGAGGAGCGCATCCAGCTCAATCAGCGCGAACAGCGGGAACTGACCGAAAGCCTGATGCATGACATGCTCGGCCTCGGCCCGCTCGAGCCGCTGCTCGCCGATGAGAGCATTACCGATATCATGGTCAATGGACCGAAGCAGGTCTATGTCGAGCAGAAGGGCAAGCTCGTCCTCTCCGACTGCCAGTTCCGCGACAATGCCCATGTGATGCAGATCGCCGGGCGCATCGTCAGCCATGTCGGGCGGCGTATCGACGAATCGAATCCGCTCGTCGATGCCCGTCTTGCCGATGGCAGCCGCGTCAATATCATCATCCCGCCGCTCGCCATCGACGGGCCGTCGATCTCGATCCGTAAATTCGCCAAGCAGAAAATCACCCTTGATGTGATGGAGCGCCAGCAGAATATGTCGCCGGCGGCGGCGACCGTTCTCCGCGTTGCTGGCCGCTGCCGGCTCAATATCCTGATCTCGGGCGGTACGGGCTCGGGTAAAACTACTATGCTGAACGCCATTTCCCAGCTGATCGACCCGGGCGAGCGGATTGTCACCATCGAAGACGCGGCGGAGCTGCAGCTGCAGCAGCCGCATGTGGTGCGGCTTGAGACCCGCAGCGCCAATCTTGAGGGCGGCGGCGAGATCACCATGCGCGATCTTCTGAAAAACGCGCTGCGTATGCGCCCCGATCGCATCATTCTTGGCGAAATTCGCGGCAGTGAAGCTATTGACATGCTGCAGGCGATGAATACCGGCCATGACGGCTCGCTCTCGACCATTCACGCCAACCGCCCGCGCGAGGCGCTGACCCGGCTTGAGAATATGGTTGGCATGTCGGGTGTCAATCTCCCGGCCAAGGCGGTGCGCACGCAGATTGCGTCGGCCATCGACCTGATCGTCCAGGTCAGCCGTATGCGCGACGGGGTGCGCCGCGTCACCTATATTTCCGAGGTTGTCGGCATGGAAGAGGATGTGATCACCATGCAGGATCTCTTCTGGTACGAGTTCCAGGGCGAGGACAAGGGCGGGCGGCTGATCGGCGAGTTTAAATCATCCGGGCTGCGGCCGCATTTCACGCCGCGCGCCGCCTATTTCGGTCTCGACAAGATGCTTGTAGGAGCGATGTGATGGATCAGATGACACTTATGTTCGTCGTTGGCGGCGCGACGCTGCTGGTTTCGCTCGCGCTCGTCTTTGCTCTCGCCGGGGACGATGGCCACGGCCGCGATATGAAACGGCGGCTCGCCGAGATCAGCGAGGGGCAGAAGCCGTCAAATCCGACAAAAGCCCGTCACTCGGCCCGCCGCAAGCAGGATACCAGCGGCTTCAAGATCCTCGACAATATCATCCGGGCGCTGATCCCGAAGCCGGAACAGCTGAAAATCCGTCTCGAAAAGACCGGCTACAAGATCACCATTTCACGCTATGCCACCTTTACCGGCATCCTGATTCTGCTGATCATCGGCGCGGGCCATTATCTTTATGGCCTGCCGATGTTTCTTGCCATCCCGACCGGGCTCGCGGCCGGCCTTTTCCTGCCGCATGTCACCATCGGCTTCCTCGGCAAGCGGCGGATCAATAAATTCATGAAAACATTCCCCGAAGCGATCGAGCTGCTCTGCCGCGGACTTCGCGCCGGCCTTCCCATCAGTGAGGCCATCGTCACCGTCGGCAATGATGCGCCCGATCCTGTCGGCAAGGAGTTCCGCGGCGTCGCCAACGCCATGCGCATCGGCCAGAGCCTCGAGCAGGGGCTTTGGGATGTCGCGCGGCGCATCGATATTCCCGATTTCAAATTCCTGATCATCGCCATTTCGATCCAGCGCGAGACCGGCGGTAACCTTGCCGAAACGCTCGGCGGGCTTGCCAACACCCTGCGCAAACGGCGGCAGATCAAGCTGAAAATCAAAGCCATGTCATCGGAAGCGCGGGCCAGCGCCTGGATTATCGGCTCCTTGCCCTTCATCATGTTCTTCCTGCTTTGGCTCGCCAATGATTCCTACGTCCTGACCCTCATCAACGATCCGCGCGGCATGTATATGATCGGCGCCGGGCTGACGATGATCTCGTTCGGCGTCGGCGTGATGGCGAAAATGGTCCGCTTCGAGATCTAGGAGGTCGCTATGGTCGATATCGTCACCCTTTTTCCCGACTGGCTGCGCGATGAGAATATGCTGGCGCTGATTGCGGGCGTTGCCTCCTTCGCGGTTGTGATGATGATGTGGAACGCGCTGCTTGTGAAAGACACGCTGCCGGCCCGCATCAAAAGCCTTGAGAAGCGGCGCAACAAGCTGAAGACCGAGATGCTCGGCCAGACCAAGCAGCGCAGCAAGCTGGTGATGCGCGAAACGATCATGCACCGCGTCGTCAAGAAGCTGCAGCTCATGCGCGGGGAGCGGGCGCAGGTGATCGCGGCCAAGCTCGCAAAGGGCGGCTGGCGCTCGAAAGATGCGCTGGTGGCCTATCTGTTTGCAAAAATTTCGCTGCCGGTTCTGTTTGCCGTCCTGACGGCGGTCTATCTGTTCGGCACGCATGCCGTGGAGTGGGGCGTCGCGGTGAAGCTGCTGGTTTCAGGCTTTGCCGGGCTGATCGGCTATCTGTTGCCCGATACCCTCGTCAAGAACCGCGTCACCAAGCGCTATCAGGCGATCCGCAAGTCGCTGCCAGATGCGCTCGACCTGCTGGTGATCTGCACCGAGGCCGGGCTCAACCTCGACAGCGGCCTCGACCGCGTATGCCGTGAAATATCCAACTCCGCACCTGAGCTCTCCGATGAACTCGGCCTTGCCTCCATCGAGCTTGGCTTTCTGCCCGATCGCAAGATGGCGCTCGCCAACCTTGCCGCGCGCGTTGATTTCCAGGCCATGACGACGCTCGTCAACACGCTGATCCAGACCGAGAAATACGGAACGCCTCTGGCTGTTGCCCTGCGCGTGCTGGCCTCGGAAATGCGCGATGAGCGGCTCATGAAGGCGGAAGAAAAGGCCGCCCGCCTGCCTGCGATCATGACTGTGCCGATGATTATCTTCATCCTGCCGGCCCTCTTTATCGTCCTGATCGGCCCGGCCGTCCTGAAAGCCATCGACGCTTTCTAGGCGCCCTTGCTGGAGCATCGATAGCGCTTCGGCTCGTCCAGGCTAGTTCCACAAACAGCGCTGCATCGGCGTGCCGCAGACAAAAGAAAAAGGGCCGGATGATATCCGGCCCTTTCTTTATTCGTGGGTCAGCCCCTCAGAAGACGCCGGGGACATCCTCGGTGTCGGCGACCATACCGTTCGCGGGTGTCTTGGGGCTAGGTGCGTCGCTATCGACCATGCGCTGGCCGGGAGCGAGGGCGGGCGCCTGCTGAGGCGCGGGTCCGGCCTTCTTCGGTGCGGGCATAAAGCAGTCGAAGCTGCGGGCCTGAAGCGCCGCGCAAAGATCCAGCATCCGCGCCTTGTCGCTGAAGCCGCCGATCTGCAGGCGGTAATGAACACCGCCATTGTCCTCGCCAAGGTCGGCGTAGCTATAAACCGGTTCAATGTCGCCGAGCAGGTCGGTGTTCTGCGACTGGACAATCTGCCAGCCCTTTTCGGCCAGCGGCTTGTCCTTATAGGAGCCGATCTGCAGGAAGTAGTTGCCGCCATCCGGCAGATAGGCGGTGACCTCCTTCGTGAAGGCGGCCTTCATGACGGTTGGCGTGGCAGCGCTGGTCTCCGCGGCGACGGCTGCTTTGGGGGCGGCCGGTGCGGCGGGCTTGCTTGCGATTGTCCATTCGCGCGAGGGGGCCGGCTTCTCGGCGGCGCCTGCAACCGCGGGAGAGGGGGCACTCGGCGTGGAGGATGCCGTAGCGTTAGCCGTCGCCGTCGCCTTGGCCTGCTGCTTTACGACTTCCGCATGGGCGACGATCATTTCGTCGGCGGATTTCGGCGCAGATTTCTCGGCCGTCACGACCGGAGCGATATCCTGCACGGGGGTGGCCTGCGCGCTGTCGGCCTTGGCGACCATGACAGGCGCGAGCGGCGCCGGGATCAGCTTCTTCGGCGCGTCCGTAGGCTTGGTGCGCGATGCATCGGTGCTGAGATGATCGGTATCCATCCGGGCAACGAGCCGGTCCGGATTTTCCGGCAGCCGCGGCGCATCGAGCTTTTCAGCGACGACCGGTTGCTGATACGATGCCTTCATTGCCCGCATCTGCTGATCGAGGGTGCGGACATCCTCATCCGTCTTGCCGTTGAGCGCTGCGAAATAGAGCGCGTTGTTGCGCGTCTCCTCCTCGGAGAGATCCATGCGGGAGTATTTCAGCGCTTCGCCCGATTTGCCGGCCAGCCCGTAGATCAGCGCCAGCGTCTGGCGATGCTTGGCGGTTGCCTCCGGCATTTCGGTCACCGTTTTCAAAATGGCGATGCCCTGATCCGTATTGCCGCTAAGGGCGAGAGAGAGGGCGAGATTGCTTTTGTAGTTGAGGTTCTCGGGATCGGCCTGAATGGCTTTGCGATAGTAGTCCTGCGCCTTCGTATGATCGCCGGCCTTGTCGAGCGCGACGGCGAGGCCGCCAAGCGATTTCGCATCCTCTGCGTTGATCTCGAGCGCGCGGGTGAAATGTTGCGATGCCTGATAGGGCTTCTCAAGCTGGAGATAGATATAGCCGAGACCCTGCAACGCATTGATACTGCTGCGATCGCGCATGAGCGCCTCGTTATAGGCAGCGGCGGCCTGATCGAGCTTGCCCGTTTCGCGAAGGATATCGCCCATCGCGAGAAGCGGCGCGGCTGCGCGCGGCTCCTGTTCCGCGGCGCCTGCATAGAGACGCAGGGCTGTCGGCGCGTCATTGCGATCCCGCGCGCGATCGGCCACCCGCATCAGGGATTTGTAATTAAGTCCCTTGGTGTCGGGTGCGTCGGCCGCGCGGCTTGCGACCGGCGCTGACTCGGCCGAGGTCGGGTAGGCCGACGCGGTTGTCGTCGAGGTGGTGTTACAGCCCGCGACAACCAGTCCAGTGGTGGCGAGAAGGGCTATCCGTAAGCGGGCAGCAAGCAGATTATGATGTGGCACGGCTCGGGCCTCTCTTCTGATCAGTGAACCAATGGCCACATCGTAGGGATATCTTCCTTAAAAACGGTTAATGCATAAGGAAAATTGTCCTAAAATTGGCGAAAAACTGCGCATTGCGCCGTGCCTCTCTAGATCAGCCGCCGCCGCGAGGGGGCCGGCGCAACCGGGACGGGGCGCGATGCGGGCGCAGGCACCGCTACCGGGTGACCGCCGCCGTCGCCAAGCGCCGGGTTGATGAAGCGATCGAACATGCCGGCGCGGATATGCTCGGGCAGGGCGGCGAAGAGCGCGACGGTGTTCTGCAGTCCGATACCGTTTACGAAATTCGCAATCGCAATGGTAAGCAGCCCGGTGCGGACCGTGCCGGCGTCGATGCCATGCTGGTGACACCTTGCGAGTGCATCGGAAAATTCCCGGGCGACGAGATCGTTCATGCTATCCTTTTTCATGTTCCCCTCCATTTGTCTTATGATGCGCTAATGAACATGTACAGATAACGAATGATCAGGGCAGCTGTGACGGGGCGCGCCGGGTTTTTTTTATTCACGACTTTTTTCGCTGTTTATGCCCTATAATCGATAGAAACAGAGAGAGACGCGGACAGTTTCCAAGGCACAGAGGGATAAGGATGAGCGACGAGACGTTGCAGAGCTTTGCGGATATGGTGGCTGCGAGCCGGAAAATTGTTGTTTTCACAGGCGCCGGGATCAGCACGGAATCGGGGATCCCCGATTTTCGAAGCCCGGGCGGTCTCTGGGAGAAGAACCGCCCCATCGATTTTTCGGAGTTTATCAGCTCGCCCGAGGCGCGGCGCGAAAGCTGGCGGCGCAAATTCGCCATGGACAGCGTGATGGCGACGGCGAAGCCGAATGCGGGTCACCGGGCGATTTCCGATCTCTACCGGCGCGGCAAGCTCAAGGCGGTGATCACGCAGAATATAGACGGCCTGCATCAGGCGTCCGGTATTCCTGAGGACGATGTCATCGAAATTCACGGCAACACGACCTATGCAAAATGCCTCGATTGCCACGCGCGGATGGAACTGGCGGCGGTGCGCGAGATTTTTATCCCCGACGGGACATTGCCCGAATGCGCACACTGCGGCGGGCTGATCAAGACGGCGACGATTTCCTTTGGTCAGGCGATGCCGGAAGCTGAGATGCGCCGGGCGACGGAGGCGGCGTTCGACTGTGATCTTTTCATTTCCATCGGCTCCTCGCTCGTCGTCTATCCGGCGGCGGAACTGCCGCTCATCGCGCGCCAGAGGGGGGCGGATCTGGTCATCCTCAACCGCGAACCGACGCCGCTCGATCATCACGCGACGCTGGTGCTCAATCGCGAAATCGGCGAGACGCTGTCCGTTGTCACAGGGGCGTAAGAAAGCGGCGGCAAAAGGGGAGGCCGCCCACATCGTCCCGCGGCCTTTTCGTCATTGAGTGAGGTGAAATGTCCCCTGATCCCGGCAATTTCTGGCGCTTTCTGCTGTTCCTCCTGCTGACGACGGGACCGCTTGCGCTGCTGTTGCTGTTGCCCGCGTTTCGGGACGGCATAACCGGCCTTGAATATACGGCGCTGCTGGGCGCGGTTGCTCTCCCCTCGCTTCTCATATATTTGCGGATCCGGCGGGAGCTTCGACGGGTTGCCGAAAGGATGGAGCAGGCGGCAACGATGTCGCCGCTCGCTGTCCAGGCGACGGACGGCGCGGGCGGTGGACTGCTCCCGGTCGACAATCTGCTGCTGGCGATGGAGCAGTATCGCCGCGTTCTGCGACATATGCTGCGCGAAGCGGAAATGCGCCAGACGGAAACGGGGCTGCTTTTCGATCTCCTGCCCGATCCTGTCCTCGTCCTTGGGCGGGGGCGGCAGATCAACCGCTCCAACGCGGCCGCCAAGCGCTTCTTTCACGCGCCCGAGATGAGCGGAGATCTCAGCCGCTTCATCCGTCATCCGGCGCTTTTGAAAGCGGTCGATCTGGCCGCTGATGGCGGGGCGCGGGAAAGCGAGCGGATCGAATTTACCGTCCCCGATGTCGTCCCGCGCCATGTCGCCGGCTATATCGTCAGCCTGAAGGATAAGGAGGAGCGCGTCGGCGCCGAACTGATCCTGACCTTGCACGATCTTACCGAGGCACGGCGGATGCAGCAGATGCGCGTTGATTTCATCGCCAATGCGAGCCATGAACTCCGCACTCCGCTTGCCATACTGACGGGGGCGCTCGAGACGCTGATGGGGCCTGCGCGTCATGACGTTGCGGCGCATGAGCGCTTCTTCACGATGATGCAGACGCAGACGGCGCGTATGTCGCAGCTAGTCAACGATCTTCTCTCGCTCTCGCAGATCGAGATCAGCGAGCATACGCGCCCGACGGAGAAGGTGGAGATGGCGCGGCTGCTGGGCGCGGTTGCCGATCTTTTGCGCGCAAAAGCGGCGGAGCTTGATAAACGCATCCGTCTCGAGATGCCGGAGGGCGATGTCGCCATCATCGGCGATTTTGATCAACTCACCCAGGTGTTCACCAATCTCGTCGACAATGCGCTGAAATACGGCCGCGAGAAAAGCGAGGTGGTGATCCATCTGACGCGCGGGCGGACGGAAGCGCGCGTCTCCGTGATCGACGAGGGCGAGGGGATCGGGGAGGAGCATATCGCCCGCCTGACCGAGCGCTTCTACCGCGTCAATGACGATCGGAGCCGCAAGCTCGGCGGAACGGGGCTCGGCCTTGCCATCGTCAAGCATATCGTGAGTCGCCATCGCGGCCATCTTGAGATCACATCGCGCCCTGGCGAAGGCTCCGTCTTTACCGTGCGGCTTCCGGTGTACGGATCATAACCTATTGATAAATAATATTATTTAGGAACACCGTTCATTGTAACAAATGTGTCATGGAACTGTAGTATTTCTGACGCCAGTCGAGCGCAGAGTTCAGCTACCGACAGAGATGCTGTCGCCAGTAATGAACGGAGAATGACACGTGCTAAACAGAACTATTGGTCTTGCAATCGCGGCAACAGTTGCCGCCGCCGCTTTCTCGGGTGAGGCGCTGGCCCGCGACCAGATCCGGATCGTCGGCTCATCAACGGTTTTCCCTTTCTCAACGGTCGTCGCCGAAGCGTTCGGCGCCAGCGGCAGCTTTAAAACCCCGGTCGTCGAGAGCACGGGCTCGGGCGGCGGGCTGAAGCTTTTCTGTGCGGGCGCGGGACTTGATACGCCCGATATCACCAACTCCTCCCGGCGCATCAAGCAGTCCGAGATCGATACTTGCGCCGCGAACGGCGTTGAGGCGGTTACCGAAGTCAAGATCGGCTATGACGGCATCGTCATCGCCAATTCCAAGGCATCGCCGCTCTTTCATCTGACCACGAAGCAGATTTTCATGGCGCTCGCCAAGCAGGTGCCGGTGGAGGGCAAGCTGGTCGACAATCCCTACACGCGCTGGAGCGATATTGATCCCTCACTCCCCGCCGTGAAGATCGAAGTGCTGGGTCCGCCGCCGACGAGCGGCACGCGCGATGCCTTTGTCGAGCTTGCGATGGAAGCGGGCGCCGATGAATTCGAGCTGTTGCGGGACCTCAAGAAATCGGACGGCAACGCCTATAAGAGCGCGGCGCATTCGGTGCGCGAGGACGGCGCCTATATTGAAGCGGGCGAGAATGACAACCTGATCGTCCAGAAACTTGAGGCCAACCCCGATGCGCTCGGTATCTTCGGGTTCAGCTTCCTTGACCAGAACGCCGACAAGCTGCAGGGCAGCACGGTTGGCGGTGTCGAGCCGACATTTGAGAATATCGCCGAGGGAAGCTACGGCATCTCCCGCTCGCTCTATTTCTACGTGAAGAACGCCCATGTCGGCAAAGTTCCGGGGATCACGGAGTTTCTCAGTGAATTCACCAGCGAGCAAGCGTTTGGCGAGTTTGGCTACCTGACGGACAAGGGCCTTATCCCGCTCTCCGACGCGGAGCGCGAAAAAGTGCGGGCCGAGACGCTTGCGCTTACCCCGCTTGTCCTGAACTGACCGTTCGGGGAGGCGGGGTGACGAGCCCCGCCTCGCCGGCAGAGATTTCACGCCGCGGCGCGGCTTTGGAAAAGTAACTGATATGAGCTTCTATCCGCTTCTGATCGTGCTGCTGATGCTTTCTGCCGCCGGATACTGGTTCGGCTCGAAGAAGGCGCTTGGCCTCGCTCGAAGCTCGGCAGGCCCGGTCCGCCAGAGGCCGCATCAGGTCGGTCTTTTCGTCTTTATCTGGGCCTCCCTGCCGCCGCTGCTCCTGGGTGGCGTCTGGGCGGCGTATCACGTCCTTCCGCTCTCGATCGAGGCGGGTACTGACCGGCAGATTGATACCGTTTTCTTCCCCGTCCTTGCGATGATGCTGGCCGCGGGCGGGCTTTGCCTGGCGCTGCGTCGGGTCGGGCCCAATCTCAAGGTGCGCAAGAGCATCGAGGCGGTTGTGCTCGCGATCCTGATGCTGGCATCGATCATCTCCATTCTGACGACTGTCGGCATTGTCTTTTCGCTCCTCTTCGAGACGATCCAGTTCTTCCGGAAAGTGCCGATGAGCGAGTTTTTCTTCGGTCTCAACTGGAGCCCGCAGACCGCGCTTCGCGCCGATCAGGTGGGATCGAGCGGGGCGTTCGGCTCGGTGCCGCTCTTTACCGGAACGCTGCTGATCACCTTTATCGCGATGTGCGTCGCCGTCCCGCTCGGGCTCCTCAGCGCCATCTATATGACGGAATATGCGTCCGACCGCTTTCGCGCCGTGGTGAAGCCGCTGCTGGAGATCCTCGCCGGCATCCCGACGGTCGTCTACGGCTTTTTTGCGGCCCTCACGGTCGGCGTCTTTTTCCGCGATCTCGGCGCCTCGCTCGGCATCAGCATTGTCTCCGAAAGCGCGCTTGCCGCCGGCGTGGTGATGGGGATGATGATCATTCCCTTCGTCTCCTCGCTCAGCGACGATATCATCATGGCGGTGCCGCAGTCGCTTCGCGACGGCTCCTATGCGCTCGGCGCGACCCGTTCGGAGACGATGCGGAAAGTCATTCTTCCGGCGGCGCTGCCCGGCATTGTCGGCGCCGTCCTGCTGGCCGTCAGCCGCGCCATTGGTGAGACGATGATCGTTGTGATGGCGGCAGGCTTTGCGGCCAATTTAACTGCCAATCCGCTCGAAGCCGTCACCACCGTCACCGTGCAGATTGTCGGCCTGCTGGTTGGCGATCAGGAATTTGACAGCGCCAAGACGCTGGCGGCGTTCGCGCTTGCGCTGGTGCTCTTTGTCATCACCCTCTGCCTGAACGTGATCGCCCTGATCGTCGTTCGCAAATATCGGGAAAAATATGACTGATATCCGCAACTCATCGCTGGAAACGACCTGGAATTCAGCGCGCTACAAGAAGAGCCTCGCGCGCCGCAAACGCGCCGAGCGGCGCTTTCGAAGGATCGGTCTCGCGGCGATCCTGACGGCGCTCGCGCTTCTCGGCATTTTGCTCTTCAGTATTTTCAGCAAGGGCTACACGGCCTTTATCCAGACCTATGTCACCCTTGATGTGACTTTCAGCGAGGCCGTGATCGATCCCGCGGGGACACGTTCGCCCGAGGTTCTGCGCGGCGCCAATTACGCCAAAATAATCCAGGACAGCCTGCGCGCGCGCTTCCCCGATGTGGAGGGGCGGCGGGATCTTCGCGCGCTCTTTGCGCTGCTTAGCAACGATGCCAACGATACGCTGCGAAATATGGTGCTGGAGCGCCCCGAAGTGATCGGCCAAACGCTCCCGGTCGCGCTGCTCGCAAGCGATGACGTGGATATGCTCACCAAGGGCTATATTGACCGGAATCTGGCCGAGGACAACCGCCGCGTCAAGGACAAGGAACTTTTGTGGATCGATGATCTGGAAGCGAACGGGCAGATCGCGACGCGGTTCAACAGCGGCTTCTTCACCCGCGGCGACAGCCGCGAGCCGGAGAAGGCGGGCCTTGCCGGGGCGATGGTCGGATCCTTCTACACCCTCCTGATCACCATCGCGATCGCCTTTCCAATCGGCGTCATGACGGCGATCTATCTTGAGGAGTTTGCGCCCCGCAACAAATTCAACGATCTGATCGAGGTGAATATCAATAATCTTGCGGCGGTCCCCTCCATCGTCTTCGGCCTGCTCGGGCTCGCGATCTTTCTGAACGTTGCGCATCTGCCGCGTTCGGCGCCAATCGTTGGCGGGCTGACGCTTGCCCTGATGACGCTGCCGACGATCATTATCGCCGCCCGCGCCGCCATTCGCGCGGTGCCCGACAGCATCCGCCAGGGCGCGCTCGGCCTTGGCGCCTCGAAGCAGCAGGCGGCCTTTCACTATGTCCTGCCGCTCTCGATGCCGGGTATCCTGACCGGCACGATCATCGGCCTTGCCCAGGCGCTCGGCGAGACGGCGCCGCTCCTGATGATCGGGATGGTCGCCTTTATTGCCGATATTCCGGGCGGGATCACCGACCCCGCGACCGTGATGCCGGTACAGATTTTCCTCTGGGCGGACAGCCCGGAACGTGCTTTTGTTGAAAAAACCTCCGGCGCGATCATGGTGCTGCTCGCCTTCCTCATTGTGATGAATGCGCTCGCAGTCTTCCTTCGCAAAAAGTTTGAGCGTCGCTGGTAAAAAGGAAATGACGATGCAGATGCAATTTGAAACCGAAACGACGATGCGCGCGGGCGCGCCGGAGCGGCAGGCCGTAATTGAGACGCGCGATGTGAATGTCTTTTACGGCGATAATCACGCGCTTCGCGGCGTGTCGCTCGATATCCCGAAGCATCAGGTGACAGCCCTGATCGGGCCATCGGGCTGCGGCAAATCAACCTATCTTCGCTGCCTTAACCGGATGAATGACACGGTCGAGGGCTGCCGCGTCACGGGACGCATCCTGCTTGACGGCGTCGATATTTACGGACCGGACGTTGATGAGGTGCTGCTCCGCGCCCGGGTCGGCATGGTGTTCCAGAAGCCGAACCCGTTTCCGAAATCGATCTATGACAATGTTGCCTACGGGCCGCGCATCCACGGCCTTGCCGCGAGCAAGAGCGAGCTGGATGAAATCGTCCTCACCTGTCTTGAAAAGGCGGGGCTGCTGAAGGAAGTGCAGGACCGGCTGCATTCGAGCGGGACGGGTCTCTCCGGCGGGCAGCAGCAGCGCCTCTGCATCGCCCGGGCGCTCGCGGTGCGGCCCGATATCATCCTGATGGATGAGCCCTGCTCGGCGCTCGACCCCATCGCCACCGCCAAGGTCGAGGAGCTGATCGATGATCTGAAGCAGTATTACACCATCATCATCGTCACCCATTCCATGCAGCAGGCCGCTCGCGTCTCGCAGCGCACCGCTTTCTTCCATCTTGGCGAGATTGTCGAGACGGGAACGACGGAGCAGATCTTTACCAGCCCCACGGACCAGCGGACGCAAGGCTATATCACCGGCCGGTTCGGCTGACGGTTTCACGGACAGGAGACGCGAGAATGACAAGCGGACATATCGTAACGGCCTTCGATCAGGAGCTGGCGGAGGTGCAGAACGCCATCATCGAGATGGGCGGCCTTGCGGAAACCCAGCTCGAAGCGGCGGTGCACGCGCTCACCGAGCGCAATAGCGAGCTTGCGCTTCGCACCATCGAGGGGGACCGCGCCGTGGATGATCTGGAGCATCACGTCGATGATATGACGATCCGGTTGCTGGCGCTCAGAAGCCCGGTCGCCGGGGATCTGCGCATCGTTATCTCCGGACTCAAGATCGCCTCGCTGCTGGAGCGTGTTGCGGATTACGCGGCGAATATCGCAAAGCGGGTCATCGCACTCAACCACGCGCCGACCCTCGCGCCGATTTCGGCCATCCCCCGGATGAGCGAACTGGTCCGGCGCATGATCCACGATACGCTGACCGCCTACAGCAACGGCGATGCCGAACTCGCCCTCGACGTCTGGGTGCGCGATCAGGAGGTCGATCAGCTCTATAACAGCATGTTCCGTGAGCTGTTGACCTTTATGATGGAGGATCCGCGCAGTATCACAAGCTGCACGCATCTTATCTTCATGGCCAAGAATATCGAACGGATCGGCGATCATATGACGAATATCGCCGAGATCATCATCTATCAGGTGACCGGGGAAATGCCGAAGGAGCCGCGCCCAAAAGGCGATAAGACAAGTGTCACCATGATCGAGCCGAAAGACGTCTGATCAAGACGGGATGCAGGATATGAAAATACTGATTGTCGAAGACGAACCGGCGATGGTCGAGCTGCTGCGCTATAACCTCGAAAGCGAAGGCTTTGACGTCGTCTCCGCCCATGACGGGGAGGAGGGGCTGCTTGCGGTGGAGGAGGAACAGCCGGACCTGCTTCTCCTCGACTGGATGCTGCCCGGCGTCTCGGGGATTGAGCTTTGCCGCCGGATCCGGCGTGATGGCAAAAATTCGGCCCTGCCGATCATCATGATTACGGCGCGCGGCGAAGAACATGATCGAGTGCGCGGCCTTGATATCGGCGCCGATGACTATGTGACGAAGCCCTTCTCGCCGGCCGAGCTTATGGCCCGCATCCGGGCGCTCCTGCGTCGCCGCAATCCCGATATCGGCGCGGAAAAGCTGACGGTCGGGGATGTCGAGCTGGACCTCGTCGCCTATCGCGTGCGGCGCGGGGAGCGGGATCTGCATCTCGGCCCGACCGAATTCAAGCTGCTGCGCTTCTTCATGGAAAGGGCCGGGCGGGTGCTGACCCGCGATCAGCTCCTCGATGGCGTTTGGGGGCAGAATGTCTATCTTGAGGATCGCACGGTCGATGTGCATATCCGCCGCCTGCGCAAGGCCCTCAATGCAGGCGATGAGCCCGACCTGATCCGCACCGTGCGCGCCGTCGGCTATTGCTTCGAGCGCGTTTAGGCGCGGGCCATTTCAGTAATGAAGCCGGGAGGGCTCAGTTCGCGGCGGAGGCGCTGTTGATCTGCGCTTTCAGCTTGTTGATCAGCCCCTCGACACCGACGCCCGGCTGGCTGATGGCCGAGGAAAAGTCGGAGCGCTGCGTCTGCGCCATACTGATTCCCTCGACGATGATGTCGACAATCTTCGCGTCAGTATCCCCCTGGCGGACGCGCCAGTCGAGCTTGACGGGTGGGCCGTTCGGCCGGACGATCAGCGAGTGGACCAGCGTTTCCTTGTCATTCAGGGAAACCGCTTCGCGAAACTCCAGATTCTCGCCCGAATAGTTGCCGATCTTGTCGGCATAGCTCGAGACCATATAGTCACGGAAAACGATGAGAAATTCCCGGCGCTGTTCTTCCGTCGCGGTCCGCCAGTGCTGGCCGAGGACGAAACGGCCGATCCGTTCCATGTCGAAACTACTGTCGAGAAACTTCTCGAAGTGATCCTGCTTCTGGGCGTCGGTCAGCGCGTCGTTCGATAAGATGTCGACCGCTTCATCGCCGATGCTTTTGACAAGTGCAAGCGCGGCCTGTTCCTTGTCCGCGGCGGAGGCGGAGAGGGGGGCGAGCGCAACCGCGCCCAATAGCGCCGCCGCGGCAATCAGCCCGTGAAACATACGTCTGTTCAAATTCATATCAACATTCCCGATGGGTTGGGATAGCAGAGTAGCTGCAACAACGAGCGACAGCAGAAAAATCAGTTTTTCGGCTCTGGCTTGTCATCATCTTCAAAAGACATATCCGGCAATTGTGTCGAATTGCTGGCGCCGTTGAGGATCAGGTTGTTGCGGTTCTGCCGATAGAGGCTGCGGACGGTCGCATAGAAGTCGATCGACGTCCGCTCGATCTCGTCGAGCGCTTCGATCGCGCGCGAGCGCGTGTCGATGGCATCCACAGCGGCGATGGTGAGCGGCACATAATCCCAGTCATTCTCATGCGCGACGTAATTGACCGGGTTCAGGAAATAATCGACGACATTGCCGCCGGCGGCGCGGGTCGTCCGCGGGCCGAGAATGGGCAGCACGAGATAGGGTCCCTCATCGACGCCCCAGATGGCGAGCGTCTGGCCCATATCTTCCTGCGGGGTGTTGATCCGGGCCACGTCAAAGAGGCCGCCGACACCGAGGAAGGTATTGGTGAAGAAAGCGCCCATATTGTCGCCGGCGCGATCCAATTCGCCCTGCAGCACGTTATTGATGAAATAGATGGGCTGCGACAGGTTGGTGATGAAATTGCGGACGCTGTCGCGCGCACCATCAGGCAGGACGCCGCGATAAATCTCGGCGACCGGACGCAGCAAAAGCGCATCAAGCGCATAGTTCACATCGAAGAAATAGCGGTTCATCGGCTCGAGCGGGTCATAGACCTCGTCATACATGACCGCAGCGGCCTTGCCTTCGTCCTGATTCGGCGTCGCGCAGCCGCTCACCGTCACGAGGAGGGCGCTCGCCAGCAAAACGGCTTTCAATGAAGTTGATTTATGACACAAGCCCATTTTTTCTTTTTCCACTTCAGTAACGCATGGCCCGAAACGAACCGTACTCTATCCCAATAAGAGTTACCAAAGCATTTATCTCCACAATTCCGTCCGCTTCAGAGGTTTTGAAGCAAAATCAATTACCTGAGCGGAGAGCCGTTCGGATTCTACCTAACATAGGCCTTGAGCGATAGCGAGTCGGCGTTTTTCGCCCCCGAGAGAATCCTCCCGTGGTGTGGCGAAAAAGTCGCTTTTCGATGTACATTTATTCTGTACAAAGATATAAGGATATGTTTATATCGTTGAGTCATTTGCATTTTGTGAGGCTTTTCGTGGAAAATTTGTTGCAAGGCTTGCGCGCTGCGGGGGAAGAAACACGGCTTCGGCTGCTGGTTCTGTGCGCGCATTCGGAACTGACGGTCAGCGAGCTGACGCAGATTCTCGGGCAAAGCCAGCCGCGGGTTTCCCGGCATCTGAAACTGCTCTGCGAAGCGGGGCTGCTCGACCGCTATCAGGAGGGAAGCTGGGTCTATTATCGCCTGTCGGCGAAAAGCGCGACGGCGATGCTCGCCCGCACGCTGGTTGATCTGGTGCCGGAGCGCGATGCGACGGTCGCGCGCGATCTGGAGCGGCTGGAGGTTGTGAAGAAGGCGCGCACGGTCGCGGCGGAGGAATATTTTCGCCAGAACGCCGCCGACTGGCGCCAGATCCGCTCCCTGCATGTCCCGGAGGAGGCGGTCGAACAGACGCTTCTTGAGCTCGCGCGCGATGCGGAGGTCACCGATTTTCTCGACATCGGGACCGGCACGGGACGGATGCTGGAGCTGTTCGGCCCGATGGTCACCCATGCCATCGGGGTCGATACGAGCCGCGAAATGCTGTCTTTTGCGCGCACCGCCATCGAAGATGCGGGGCTTCGCAATTGCCAGGTGCGGCTCGCCGATATGTATAACCTGCCCTTCCCGAGCGAGTCGCAGGATGCCATCGTCATTCATCAGGTGCTGCATTACGCTGAGGATCCGGCGGGGGCGATCTCGGAGGCGGCGCGGCTGCTGCGGCCGAACGGCCTGCTCGCCATCGTCGACTTCGCGCCGCATGATCTTGACCATCTGCGCACCGAACATGCCCATCTTCACCTTGGATTTTTAGAGGCGGCCATCTGGGGCTATTGCGAGGCCGCGGGCCTGCAGCCGAAAGACTTTCGCATCCTGAAAGGAGACCCGCTTACCGTCCATATTTGGACCGCCGTCCCTGCGACGCATCAGCAGATAAAAGGAGTAGCCGCCCGATGATTATGTCCGGAATTTCCGAAAATACCGCCGTCGGCGCAGGCCTGCTCGCGGGCGCCCGGCGCAGCAAGGTTGAGGTCTCGTTCGAGTTCTTTCCGCCGACCACAGACAAGATGGCGCAAATGCACTGGGAAGCCCTGTCGCGCCTCGCGCCGCTTGGACCCCGTTTCGTCTCCGTCACCTATGGCGCCGGCGGTTCGAAGCGCGAGCGCACGCATGAGCTTGTCTGCCGCATTCGCAACGAAACCACGCTCGAACCCGCCGCGCATCTCACCTGCGTCGGCGCTGATCGCGGCGAGATCGGCGAAATTGCCGATCGCTACTGGGAAGGCGGCATCCGTCATCTGGTGGCGCTGCGCGGTGATCCGCCGGCGGGGCAGGAATGTTTCACCTCGACGCCGAACGGGTTTGCCGGATCTGTGGAACTGATCGAATTTCTGAGGAAGCGTCATGATTTTGAAATTTCCGTCGGCTGCTATCCGGAAATCCATCCCGAAGCGCGCTCCAGCCTTGCCGATATTGATTATCTGAAGCGCAAGATGGATGCCGGCGCGACGCGGGCAATCACGCAGTTCTTTTTCGATCCCGAAACTTACCTGCGCTTCGTCGACCGCGCGCTCGCGCATAATATCACGATCCCGATCGTGCCCGGTATCCTGCCGGTCACCAATTTCGCCAAGGCGCGGGAGTTCAGCCGCCGCTGCGGAACGCAGGTGCCGGCCTGGCTCGCGCATCTGTTCGAAGATCTCGATGAGGATCCGGCGACGCGCAACCTCGTTGCCGCGATGGTCGCGACCGAACAGTGCCTGCGGTTGCAGCGGGCCGGGGTGGGGCAGTTTCATTTCTATACGCTGAACCGGTCGGATCTTGTCTATTCGGTTTGCCACACGCTTGGCCTTCGGCCGCAGAAAAGCGCTGTAAGCAATTAATATATATAAATTTTAAACAACAGGTAGTGCTATGGAAAAGTCAGCGGCTTTTGCCGAGATTGAGGCCATTCTTGAACGGCGGATCATGGTTCTGGACGGCGCCATGGGCACGATGATCCAGTCTTACAAGCTGGATGAGGCGGCGTATCGCGGCGAGAAGTTCCGGGAGTGGCCGAAGGATCTGAAAGGCAACAACGACCTACTCACCCTGACGCGGCCCGATATCATCGAGACGATCCACGACCAGTATCTGGCCGCGGGCGCTGATATCCTGGAGACGAATACCTTCAACTCGACCTCCATTGCACAGGCCGACTACGGCCTTGAGGGGGAGGTGTATGAACTGAACCGGCAGGGCGCGGCGCTCGCGCGAAAGGTCGCTGATCGCTGGAGCGCGAAGACACCCGAGAAGCCGCGGTTTGTCGCGGGCGTGCTTGGCCCGACCAACCGTACCGCCTCGATCTCGCCCGATGTCAATGATCCGGGCTATCGCAATGTCACGTTTGATGCGCTTGTCGAGGCGTATGATGAGGCCATTGGCGGGCTGATCGATGGCGGCGCAGACATTATCCTGATCGAGACGGTGTTTGACAGCCTGAACTGCAAGGCCGCGATTTATGCCGTGCTCCGCTATTTCGAGGAAATGGGGACGCGCTATCCGGTGATGGTCTCGGGGACCATTACGGACGCGTCCGGCCGCACCCTCTCGGGGCAGACGGCGGAAGCCTTCTGGGCCTCCATGGCGCATGTGCGGCCGATCAGTATTGGCTTCAATTGTGCCTTGGGCGCCAAGGACTTGCGCCCGCATATTCAATCCATCTCGAATATCGCGAACAGCCGTATCAGCGTCCATCCCAACGCCGGGCTGCCGAACGAGCTTGGCGGCTATGACGAGACGCCCGAATATATGGCCGAGCAGCTTGGCGAATTTGCGAGGAGCGGCCTTGTCAATATTGTCGGCGGCTGCTGCGGCACCGGCCCCGATCATATCGCCGCCATCGCCGCCGCGGTGAGCGACGTGGCCCCGCGCCCGCTCCCCGACCTTGAGCCGGTCTGCCGCCTCAGCGGCCTTGAGCCGCTTTACCTCGACGACGTCGCGGGCTTCGTCAATATCGGCGAGCGGACCAACGTCGCGGGCTCGGCCAAGTTCAAGCGGCTGATCATGGACGGGCAGTATGATGCCGCCCTCGATGTCGCGCGCGAGCAGGTGCTGAACGGTGCGCAGATCATCGACGTCAATATGGACGATGCGATGCTGGACGCCAAATCGGCCATGCAGACCTTTCTCAACCTGATCGCGTCCGAGCCCGATATCAGCCGCGTGCCGCTGATGATCGACAGCTCGAAATGGGAGGTCCTGGAGGCCGGTCTTAAAGCGGTGCAGGGCAAGGGCATCGTCAATTCCATCTCGCTGAAGGAAGGCGAGGAGGAGTTCATCGCCCATGCCCGTGAAATCCGCCGCTACGGCGCGGCCGTCGTGGTCATGGCGTTCGACGAGAAAGGCCAGGCCGACACCAGGGAACGGATGGTCGAGATATGCACACGAAGCTATAAGATCCTGACGGAAGTCGTTGGTTTTCCTGCGGAAGATATCATTTTTGATCCCAATATCTTCCCCATCGCGACGGGGATTGATGAGCATCGCAACTTCTCGCTCGACTACATCGCCGCGACGCGCGAGATCAAGGCGACGCTGCCCTATACGCATGTCAGCGGCGGCGTCAGCAACATGTCCTTTTCGCTCCGCGGCAACAACGCGATGCGCGAGGCAATGCATTCGGTCTTTCTCTATCACGCCGTTCAGGCGGGCATGGATATGGGCATCGTGAATGCGGGCCAGCTCACCGTTTATTCCGACATCCCGGACAATATCCGCGAGCGGATCGAGGATGTTGTCTTCAATCGCCGCGATGATGCGACGGAGCGGCTGCTGGAAGTCGCCGCCGAAGCGGTCGGGCAGGCGAAGGAGAGCACGGTTGATCTCTCCTGGCGGCAGGGTACGGTTGGGGAGCGGCTGACCCATGCGCTGGTGAAGGGCATTTCCGACTATATCATCGAAGATACCGAGGAAGCCCGCCAGCTGGTCGCGCGGCCCATCCAGGTGATCGAGGGGCCGCTGATGGACGGCATGAATGTCGTCGGCGATCTCTTTGGCTCAGGCAAGATGTTTTTGCCCCAGGTGGTGAAAAGCGCCCGCGTGATGAAGCAGGCGGTTGCCTATCTGCTCCCCTATATCGAGGCGGAGAAGGATGGCAGCGGTGGCAGCGATACGAAGGGCAAGATCCTGCTGGCGACGGTCAAGGGCGATGTCCATGACATCGGCAAGAACAT
>JRYH01000602.1_pt1 | contig 45243 bp, 43 predicted proteins | sample 235351 | NCBI WGS metagenome assembly JRYH01 (sample SAMN03074221, study PRJNA261480) | activated sludge metagenome | biome: Wastewater Treatment Plant; feature: Wastewater; material: Activated sludge; isolation source: activated biomass of a wastewater treatment plant treating wastewater... ...
GCGTTGTCGTAGATCAGCTCGTCGCCCTGCAGATAGAGTGGCAGGCCTTTATCGAGCTTCTGCGGCTTGCCGAACATGCCGCCGGGCTGCTCGGGGAATGCCGTTTTGGGGGAGGCGGCCGAGGCGGGAGCCGTTGCCCCGGCAGCGATTAGCGAAACGAGCAGCGCGCCGAAGCCGCAAGCCAGCCGGGGGAATGCGCGCGCCCTGCGTGCGGACCGTGCAAGGGTGAGATCGGACAAGCGCAAACACCCCCTATCCTCCGCAGCGCCGCGGGAATACGGGGTGAGGAACTCTCTGCATGTCGCCAGCAATGTGCGCGCAACACGCATCACTTAGCCGTCCTCCTGGTGCAAGAGCACCGTCACCGAACACAGAATGGCGAGAAACACGGGGACCCAGATCGCAGCCCAGACCGGCGCCAAGCCGGCGGCCCCGATTTGCCTCGAGATTTCCGCGAAAAGGAAGAAACCAAATCCCCCAACCATTCCTGTCACAACCATAGTCTGGATGCCACCCGAGCGGAATGACCGCAACGACACAGTGGCCGCCAAAAAAACCATTGCGATGCAGAGCAGCGGGCGACTCAGCAGAAGCTCATATTGGGTGCGTAAGTGAGTTGTGGAAAGTCCGGCTTTATCAGCGACATAGATGAGATCTGGAAGCTCCCAGAAGGAGACGGAGATGAGGCTGCCGAAAGCGTCTGCGGCGCGCTCCGGAGTAAGGTACGTCGAGAGCAGATAGCGCTGGAAGGATTCGGGCTCGCGCCCAAGCCCGGACACCACCGCATCCTCGAGCACCCAGAAGCCCTCCTCCAGGGTGGCGGCTTTGGCGTCGATCCGTTCCGTGAAGTGGCCCTGCTTGTCGTAGACGAAGGCGCTCACCGACGTGAGGCGGGTGCCGCGCTGGCTGGCCGTTGCCGCGCTCAGGATCGATTGCCCGTCGAGGCCGTCTTGGCGCAGCCAGGGTTCCTTGGAACCCTTGGTCAGTGCGCTCGATTCGCGTCCGAAGGCCACGGAGTAGAGCCGCTCGGCCTCGTCCCGGGCGTCGGCCGCCATGGGATTGAACACCAGCGAGCTGAACAGGCCGAGCAGCGCCGCCACCACGATCCCTGGCTTTAGGAACTGCCACACGGACATACCGCCGGCTCTCATGACGGCGAGTTCGCTCTTGCGGGCGAGCATGAGCAGCGCCCCGATCGATCCGACGAGCACGGCGAAGGGCAGCAGGATCTCCGTATAGGCGGGCAGCCGCAGCAAGGTGATCCAGGCCAGCATCCAGGCCGGAACGCTTCCGTACTTGCCGGCCTGGCGCAGCATCTCCACGAAATCGATCATGAAAATCAGCACGGTGCAGAGCGCGAACACCGAAAAGATCGCGACCAGAAAGCGCGTGCCGATGTAGAATGAAAGGGTCGAGAGGCCCGGCATGGAAGGCTAGCCTCCGCTTCCGGCGGCGGGCGCCATGCGCCGCCGGCTGAGCTTCTGGCGCAAGCCTGCGGCCAGGGTGGCGGCAGCGTCCATGGCCCGATCGAGCCACGCCGGCCCTCGCGTCTGCCGCGTGCCGCGAACGATCAAGATCATCGAGGCGCCAATGGCGGCGAGGGGAATGAGGTAGAGCACCGGCACGGCGGCTGCGTGCAGGGTGACGACGTTGTTCGTTGCGAATCCCGCGAGGCGCAGCCCGACGCCCACCAAAAAGCAGGCCCCCATGCGCGCATGCCGGTTCTGGCGTGTGCTTTGCGCCTGGCCCACCATGGCCACCGCCAGGAGCACGAAGGCCAGGGGGTAGAGCATGCTCGAGAATCGCTCATGCAACTCGGATCGGAGGCGACCGGGGGAATCGTCTTTCGCTCGCCGTGCCGGTTTCGCCTCCTCGGCATCCTCGGCGGAAGGGAGAAGCTCGCTCAAATAGCGTTCTCGTGGCCTCAGCTCCGCTGCGCCTTCGCTGCGGCGCTCGAAGCTGTCGAGATCGACTGCATATTTGTCGAAGGCGATGATCTGCGACGGCTCGCTCAAGCCTCCGTTCCGGCGCAGGATGTGCCCGTCCATCATGAACAGGTACGTGCCGCCGTTATCCTCGACGAGCACGCCCTTGTCGGCCAGGAAGGATTGCACCTCCTTGTCCTTGCGCACGTCGTGCATGAGGAGGCCGTGCAGGGTGCCGTCGAGAGTGCGTTCCCGGATGTGGAACGTGAGGCCGCGCTCGGCGGTCGAGAAGCGCCCCGGCTGCATGACCTGCGTTAGCAGATCGGTCCGCACCTGCACGACCATGTCCCGGAGCTGGCGGTAGCTCCACGGCGCCGCCAGATGATTCACAAACGCGACGAACACCATCACGAGAAGCGCGAGGGTCGTCAAAGGCTTGGTGATGGTCCAAGCGGTGGCCCCGGACGCCGTCAGCACGATGATCTCGCTGTCGCTGTTGAGGCGGTTCAGCGTATGGATGGTGGTGATCAGGAGCGCGAAGGGCGTGATCACGGCAACGAAGCTCGGCAGGCCGAGTGTCGTCATCTTGACGAGGGTGAGGGCACTCTGGCCGTGGCCGGTCACCACGTTGAGCTCACGGAGCGCGAGGGAGATCCAGACGATACCCGTGAGCGAAAGCAGCACGAGAAGAAGCGCGCTGCCGGTCTGCCGGAACACGTATCGTGAGAATATCGTCGTCATGCCATGCCGATCACGCGGCGCTCCATAGCGGCAGCAGTCGCGGCGATAACCGCGGGGCCGTTCGAGCGCTGCCTCTCACCCGCAGCCGGTTCCGCTGTGCTGCGCACGATCTCGTCCTTTGCCCTGATCTTCCCGTCTCCTTCCATGCCAGGATGGCGGAATTTCGGCTGTTCTCCAAGCCACTAGCCCGGCCGAACCGACGCCTTCGGACGCCAGCTCGGGCGTCTGCGAGAAGCAGGACGCGGCCGGAATGACCCCGTGGCGGGCGCCCTGATTTAAGCCGTCCCGGCTTGCACTTCCTCGGCAAGCGTTTAATTTCCACAGCGAAGATCTAAAAGCACCCAGTCGCCCTCGCGAACAGCCGCGGAGACCTCGCGCGTCCACTGCGGTGCCGGCCTTCGCGTTGACTTCCATCCCGCCAGAAATCCTGTCCGCACCATACTGACGTCATCCCGTTCCTCGAGGAGCACCAGCAAGAGAATGTCCAATCCGCTCGAAATCACGTTCGTCCGCCTCGATGCCCCCTACGAGGCGGCGACGGTCGTGCTCGTCGCCAAGGATCTTGCCCTGTCGCCGGCAGTCGACGCGCTGAATACGCGCAGCCAGGGCCTCTTGCTCAAGGCCGCCGAAGCCGCCGAGTTCAAGGGTAAGCAGAAGACTGCGATCGAGATCCTCGCGCCGCAGAAGCTCGCGACCGACCGGCTCGTCATCGTTGGCGCCGGCAAAGCGGGGGAGCACGCGGATTGCGATTGGACCAATCTTGGCGGCTACGCGCTCGGACAGATCACGGCACGCAAGGCTGCAGCTGCAAGTCTCGTTGCGCAAGTAGCAGGCGCCGACAAGACCAAGCCTGAAATCATCGCGGCGAACCTCGCTTTCGGCGCTCTCCTGCGCCATTACGCCTTCCGCAAATATCAGACGAAGAAGAAGAACGGCGAGGAGGGGAACGGTGCCAATGGAGCCAACGGCGAGGCGAAGCCGCCCGCCGCCGACCGGCTGGAAAAGCTCCTCGTGCATTGCGCCGATCCCGACAAGGCCCGCGCCGCGTTCGAGGCGAAGCGCGCCGTGGCGGAAGGCGTGCATCTCGCGCGTGATCTCGTCAACGAGCCGGCCAACGTCCTCGGGCCGGTCGAGTTCGCCGATCGCGTCAAGGAGCTCGAAAGCATCGGCCTCGAGGTCGAGATCCTCGACGTCGCGGAGCTCACCGAGCTCAAGATGAACACGCTGCTGTCCGTCGCCCAGGGCAGTGCCCGGCCGGCGCGTGTGGCGGTCATGCAGTGGCACGGCACCAAGTCGAAGCGCGCCAAGCCGCTCGCCTTCGTCGGCAAGGGCGTGGTGTTCGACACCGGCGGCATCTCCATCAAGCCGTCCTCGGGCATGGAGGACATGAAGGGAGACATGGGCGGTGCCGCCTGCGTCACGGGCCTGATGATGGCACTCGCGCGGCGCAAGGCGCCTGTCAATGCCGTGGGCGTCATCGGCATCGTCGAGAACATGCCGTCGGGCACCGCCACGCGCCCGGGCGATATCGTCGTCTCGATGTCGGGGATCACGGTCGAGAACCTCAACACGGACGCCGAGGGCCGGCTCGTGCTCGCGGATGCGCTCTGGTACGTGCAAGAGCGCTTCAAGCCGCGCCTCGTTATCGACCTCGCGACGCTCACGGGCGCGATCATGGTGGCGCTCGGCAAGGATTTCGCCGGGCTCTTCGCCAACGACGACAAGCTCGCCGATCAGCTCCTCGCGGCCTCGAAGGCAACCGGCGAGAAGGTTTGGCGCATGCCGCTCGACAAGTCTTACGACCGCCTCATGGAGAGCAAGAACGCGGACATCAAGAACATCGGTGGCCGCTGGGGCGGAGCGTGCACCGCCGCCGCATTCCTCAAGCGCTTCATCCAGAAGGATGTGCCCTGGGCGCACCTCGACATCGCGGGCACGGCGATGGACGCGCCCAAGAACGACATCAATACGAGCTGGGGCTCGGGCTGGGGCGTCCAGCTACTGGATCGCTTCGTCGCCGACAATTTCGAGAAGCCCGAGAAGTAATCCGATCCGCTGCATGACCGGACCAGCGCCAGCGCTGGTCCGGTGGCCGCGCAGATATCCAGAACGCACCATTATTTCGAACATATTGATTTAAAATCTCCAGTCAGTTTTATTTTCCATAATATATATTATGCGAACTACGGGTGGCGATGCAAAAACTAATCGGGCAACGAAGCCATAGGCCATCGTCACACGCCCTCCAGGCACGCATACGCGCGGCTTCGACAATGGCAACGCCCCTAGGGCCATTCCGTTTTGGGTGGAGCTGGCAACCGGTTCCAGGTTTTCCGTTTGATCGTGCTTCCGTTCGGACGGTTGAGCCTGCATGGCGGCTCGACGCCACGCCATGGCCATGACCCGGTTCCCACTCCGGACGCTTTCTACGGCAGCCCCTCCTCCGCTGTGCGCACCGCCGCCGCGATCATGGACGCATAGAGCGACGCCACGAACCCCGTAAGCACGTTCACGCTCACTGCGATGGCCACGAGGCGTGCCCACTCTTTGCTCATCACGGCCTCGAGCAGCGTGACGATGAACCCATCGAACGCCTGCTTGAGCTGGAAGAAGAGCTCGCTAACCTGGCTCACCGAAGGCCGCTGCGGCAGTTCCCAAACGAGCTTCCAACCGATCTCCCCCGCGCCCGTCGTCGACAATAAACCCGCCGCCGTCAGCACGGCGATGCCGGCCGAGAACGCGAGCCCCAAAGGCGCCGCCAGGCGGAAGTAACCCCATCGCCAGGGCTGCACACGGAAGGAAACGGACAAGGCGCGGAGCGCACTCGCCCCGGCGTAGGTCGTGAGCCCGAACACGACCGCCACCCAGAAGAGACGGTCGCTATCCGTGCCGGCGAAGGTGAAGAGCGCCGCAAGGCCCGCGAGCACGCCTTTGAGCAGCGCTTCGACGCTGCCGACGAGCACGATCAGCGGCAGCCGCGGCGCGCGCAGGCCTTCGAAATAGAACGGCAGCTCGAAGGCGAGCCGCTTGGTTTCGAGCCGCAACCCGAGCACGAAGCTGAGCCCTGCGGTCACGGTCGCAAAAAGGAATGGATAGTGGAAGCCGAACCAAGCGACGGCCGCGACGGCGGCCATCTCGGCCGCCATGATCACGCCATTGAGCAGAATGCGGACAACGATCACGATGGGTGCTCAGAGCTTTCGACCGGTGTTTCCCTCATCCCGCAGCGCTCGGCCGCGGACCCGTTCAAGATGTAGATCGCTTGTGTAGCGCAGGAAACCGTTTTCCAATCGCCTCCGTTGGGCTTTGCCGCTCGCATCTCGAATGATCCGGCTTAGAGCCGTTCCCGTTCGTGTGGACCTGAGGAACGGCTCTAAGATTTTGTTTTGTCGTGCTTCTTGTCGTGAAACCGGTTCCCACTTTTTCGGAAGCACTCTAGGTTCGCGCCGACAGCAACGAGAAGTGACCGCCGGCCCTATGACTCCGTCCAAAGATATCGCGCGCCTGATCGAGATCATGGCCGCGCTCCGCACGCCCGTCACCGGGTGCCCTTGGGATCTCGAGCAGACGTTCGCGACCATCGCGCCCTACACCATCGAGGAAGCCTATGAGGTGGCCGACGCCATCGCCTCAGGCGACCGCGCCGAGCTGCGCGATGAGCTGGGCGACCTCCTCCTGCAAGTCGTCTATCACGCGCGCATGGCGGAGGAAGAAGGCGCCTTCGCATTCGGCGACGTCGTGGAGGCCATCACGGCCAAGATGATCCGGCGCCACCCGCATGTGTTCGGCACCGAGGAGGAGCGTGCCGCCGGCGCGGAACCCGGTTTCTGGTCGCGGATCAAGGCCGAGGAGCGGGCCGCAAAGGAAGCGGTGCGCAACGGCGCCAACGAAGCGCCCGCCTCCGCTGCGTCCTCTCCTCTTCCGACGAGCCGGCGGGGAGAGGGCTTGCTCGCCGACGTTTCGCTTGCGCTTCCTGCGCTCACGCGGGCGGTAAAGTTGCAGGACAAAGCCGCCAGGGTTGGGTTCGACTGGCCCTCGCTCGCGCCCGTATTCGACAAGATGCGCGAAGAGCTTGGCGAGCTGGAGCGCGAGGCCCTCCCCTCCGATCCGCGCGGCGCGGCCGAGCGGAGCCCGGACCGCATGGCGAAAATCGAAGAGGAGTTCGGCGACCTCCTCTTCGTGATGGCCAACGTTGCGCGTCATCTTCGGCTCGATCCCGAAACGGCCCTCCGCTCCGCCAATCGAAAGTTCGAGCGCCGCTTCCGCCACATCGAAGCCCGCCTCGCCGAGCAAGGCCGCACGCCGGAGGAGTCAACGCTCGAAGAGATGGATGCGCTCTGGGATGAGGCGAAGGAGCGGGAGGGCGACCGGTAGAAAGCGGAGAAGCGGCTACTGGCGCGTGTGGAGCGATGCCTGGCGGATGTTTTCGCTAAGGGCCAGGAGCGGACGCAATCGCTCGGCTGCTCCAACTATTGAGGGCGATGTGATCGCGCGGATCAAACCTAACCAATCTTTCCCAAGCTGAGGGGGTAGTCCAGCATCTACGGCACGCGTATTTCGCGCTGGTTGCTCTTGTATTCTTTGACTTCGTCCGGGTCGGTCACCCGCTCGACAGTGAAGACCAGAAATTTCTTTATCGTCCCATCAAAAAATCGAACAAACCGCCCGTGCAACCTAAGTGGCTCGCCCGTAAACTGGCTCCAAGAAAAATCGTCTTCTCGCGGTAGCCGCCCTTTGTGTTCGTACTCAATCCGGAAGCCCATGTCATAGTCGCGTGAGAATACGATTCCTGTCTTTGAGCTACGACTGAACGAATTAACTACCGCCATGAATATGACGCTCTTGTCATCGACCTCATCGGCTTCGATCTTCGCAAGTATCTCGAGATCGACCGCTGCTTTCGGAGCTTGCGGTTGGCCACCGACGATTCCCACCCTATCCGCACTTCTGCCTACAGGCCGAAAGATGCTCTTAAACGAGTTCGATGTAATGCTGCGGATAGCTTGAAGCTCCTTCTCGTATTTTTTTAGGCAATGCTTGAGTTCTGCTTCTTCCGCCGCCTCCTTCTTAGTGGGCTGGTTGCGAGGCAACCCTTGTTGGGCCCGAAGCAACTCATTTTGCTCGCGCATCAACTCCAGCATTTGTTCCATCTGCGGGTTTGACTGCGGAATCCAATTGTCCATGACTCGCGTGGCGAACACAGTGAACGGCACAGCGATGATGGTTGCGGCTGCCGTCGCGAGAACGGTCTGCTTAAACGACCCCTCTTCCGGAGGCACCAAGTAGAGTTCAAGCGCACTTCGAGGCGCCTGAGCGATGATGTCTCCGGTTATGTAAAAGTGGCCGATAATTGCAAGCGTTCGCGCCAGCCCGTAATAGCTCGTGCTGGCGTCGTACAAGTTCAACCTATGCTGATCCGCGTCCCGTCCATCGTAAATTAGCGTGATTGGTCTTGCTTTAGCCACTGCCCCCCGCCCCGCTCACGATTGATGCTGCAGCATTTTCCGTGCAACTCCTAATAGCAACCGCGCAGGCCTGCTTTTCTCTCCTTTGTGCACAAGATTACATCCAGAACGGTGGCGTGCCGCATTGACCGAGATGGAGGAAGCACAGGAAATGCTGCTTTGATGCATTGTTTCCCGCATGCCCGCGATCGTCGGCGGACGAGCATCCGCAATGATTGAGTAGCGATGAGGCCAATGTCGGTTATGGGTCACAACCGGACCTATCGTTTTACCCCACCCCCTCGCACGAATTCCGCCACGTGCTCGCGGCGGACGCCGAGGCCGAGGATGCGGGCGGGGAGACGTTGCAGCAGCGGAAACCACTGCAACAGGCGGAGGGCGAACGGCGGTTTCGGCTCTTCGGTGAGCGTCAGCGTCGGGCCGATAATGCTGTTCTGCATGGCCACCTGGATGGCTTGCGTCACGCGCGTCGGAAACATCCGGCGCGTCTGCACCGCTCGCAAATTGTCGAGGCTCACCCGGCCCGCTTTCAGCGCCTCCGCCAGGATATTCGCGCTCGCCACCGCATCCTGAATTGCGAGGTTCACGCCGACGCCGCCGATCGGGCTCATGGCGTGGGCCGCGTCGCCAATGCAGAGGAAGCCCGGGCGACACCACTGCCGCAGCCGGTCGACGCGGACGGTGAGCAGGCTCACATCGTCCCATGACGCAATGGCGTCGAGGCGGGCGCGCGCGAAGGGCGATGCATCGGCGATGGCGTCGCGGAAGGCTACCAGTCCCGCCGCCTTGATGCCCGCGAACGCGCCCTTCGGAATGACGTAGGCGCACTGCCAGTAATCGCCGCGGAAGATCAGGACCAGGATCGAGCCGGCGCCGAAACGCCCCATGGTTTCGCCGGCGTCTCCGGGCGCGGCCGGAACCCGGAACCACAGCACGTCGATCGGTGCGCCGAGGTCGTCGACCACAAGGCCCGCGCGCTGGCGCAGGATCGAGTTCCGCCCGTCGGCGGCCACGGTGAGATCGGCGCGGATCTCCGCCGCGCCTTCGGGCGACTCCGCCGTGATGCCAACGACGCGTCCGCCCTCTTCCAGGAGGCCGGTGGCCTCCGTCCGCATGTGCAGCGTGAAGCCCGGATAGTGCGCCGCTTCCCGCTCCAGGAAGTTCAGGAAATCCCATTGCGGCATCATCGCGATATAGCGCTCGCGCACGGGAAGGTGGGAGAGGTCGGCGATGGTCACCGGCGTCTTGCCGACGTAGCCGCCGACCTTGGACACTTTCTGATGCGGCAGCGCGAGGAAGCGGTCGATCAGGCCGAGTTCGGCCATCACCTCGAGTGTCGAGGGGTGCACCGTGTCGCCACGGAAGTCGCGCAGGAAGTCGGCGTGCTTCTCGAGCACGGTCACGCGCACGCCGGCGCGCGCCAGAAGATAGGCGAGCATCAGCCCGGCCGGGCCACCGCCGGCAATGCAGCATTGTGTGGTGGACATGGTGTTGGCAACGGTCATGAGGCGCTCCCTGTGTGGTCCGCCTGATGGACCGTCAGGAGACGGAAAGCCCCGCGATCGCGAGCTGGCGCATCAGACGCATCTTCTTCTCGGAGGCGATGCGCACGCGTATGGCCAAGTGCCCTTCGCCATCCGGCTCCTGCGCCAGCACGTCCGCGTTCTCGTGCATCCACGCCAAGAGGCGGCCCTCGTGCGCCGGCAGGGTGAGGCTGAGGATCTCGTCGCCGGCACCGAGCCGCGCATCGATGGTATCGAGCAAACGCGGAACGCCCTCGCCGGTTGCGGCCGACATCAGGACCGGGGGCGGCGTGCGGAAGCGCGCCGCGGCCTTCGCCTCTCCGCGCGCTTCAGGCGAGAGCAGGTCGACCTTGTTCCAGACCTCGAGGATGTGCTCCGCGCCGGCGGCCTTGTCGATGCCGAGATCGGCGAGAACCGTGCCGACGTCCTGGGCCTGCGCTTCCGTCTCGGCGTGAGCGATGTCGCGCACGTGCAGGATGAGGTCGGCCTCGATCACTTCTTCGAGCGTCGCGCGGAAAGCGGCCACGAGTTGTGTCGGCAGGTCGGAGATGAAGCCCACCGTGTCGGAGAGGATGATGCGGCGCCCCGAGGGGAGGCGCACCTCGCGCATGGTGGGATCGAGCGTGGCGAACACCTGGTCCATGGCGAGCACGCCCGCCCCGGCCACGCGGTTGAAGAGCGTCGACTTGCCGGCGTTGGTGTAGCCGACGATGGCAACGATCGGATACGGCACCTTGCGCCGCCCCTTGCGGTGCAGGTCGCGCGTCCGCACCACGCCTTCAAGCTCCCGCTTGATGGCGATGATACGCTCGTCGAGCATGCGCCGGTCGAGCTCGATCTGAGCCTCGCCCGGCCCGCCGAGAAAGCCGCGCCCGCCGCGCTGCCGCTCGAGATGGGTCCAGGCGCGCACAAGGCGGCCCTTCTGGTAGGAGAGATGCGCGAGCTCCACCTGCAGGCGGCCTTCCCGCGTCTGCGCGCGCCGCCCGAAGATCTCGAGAATGAGGCCGGTGCGATCCAGCACCTTGGCCTCCCAGGCACGCTCGAGGTTGCGCTGCTGCACGGGGGTGATGGCGTGGTCCACGATGACGAGGCCGATGTCCTCGTCGGCGACGCGGTGCCGGATCTCCTCCACCTTGCCGGTGCCGAGAAGCGTGGCCGGCTTCGGTTCCGGCACCTGGACCAGAAACGCATCGGCAACGTGGAGATCGATGGCCTCGGCGAGCCCCCTCGCCTCCGCAAGCCGATCCTCAGGCGAATGCATGGATGGCACGCGCCCCGCCGCCCCGGAGGCCGGGCCCCGGCCGTGCTTCAGCACAGGCACGATCACCAGCGTGCGCATCGCGCGCGCCCGTGCCGCCATCCGCTCGTCGTTCGAGCCTTGCAAATCAGCGCCCGACTTATCCCGGGCCTTGGCGGCCGGATCCTGGTCCGGCTTCGTCTTATGGTCTATGGGACGCACTCACCCTTGCTGACCGTCGGCCTCCGCCTCCATGAGATGGACGGGAGCGCCCGGCATGATGGTCGATATAGCGTGCTTATACACGAGCTGCGAGTGACCGTCGCGGCGCAAGAGCACACAAAAGTTGTCGAACCAGGTCACGATCCCCTGCAGCTTGACGCCGTTGACGAGGAAGATCGTGAGCGGCGTCTTGCTCTTGCGAACGTGGTTGAGAAACGTGTCCTGAAGGTTCTGAGCGCGATCTGCGGCCATCGTTATTGCCTCTTTTTATTAACCTCTTCCTAGACCCTGGTCGTCTGTCGCGGGTTGAGGTTCGATCCCCTCACGGGCGTGCCGGACACCCGTGACCGAGGAGCAGTTAACATATCTGGATTGGGAAACAATTGAAGTGTGTCAGGCGTGGCAGGTCGAGAGAATTTACCGCGGGTGATATTGGTCCGAAAGTTCGGCAAACTGATGGAATAGGGTGCGCAAGCGGCGTGTCAGGGCGCCGGGGCGCCCGTCCCCGATCGCGACCTTATCGATCGATACCACAGGCATCACGGTACCTGAGGCCGACGTTATAAAAGCTTCCTGCGCCGCGCGCGCCTCCTCCACCCGAAATGGACGCTCGCTGATCGGGATATTTTCCCGGCTGAGCACGTCGAGAAGCGTTCTGCGCGTAACGCCGGGCAGAATTGCGTCCCCCGTCTGCCGTGTAACCAGTGCGCCCGAGCGCTCGACGATCCAGGCGTTGCTCGAGGCCCCCTCGGTGACGAAGCCCTCGGCGTCGACGAGCCAGGCCTCTCCGGCCCCGTCCGTCGCTGCCGCCTCCTTCGCCAGCACCGCCGGCAGCAGCATGACCGTCTTGATGTCGCAGCGCCCCCAGCGGATGTCCGGTAAGGTTTTGACGGCGATGCCCGAGGCGGCGCGCTGCTCGCGTCCGGCCGCATCCACACGGCGGGCAAGGCAAACCACGGTCGGCGCGAGGCCGCCGGCGGGTATCAGAAAATCGCGCGGAGCAGTCCCCCGGCTGACCTGGAGATAGACAAGCCCGGTTTTCACGCGGTTGCGCCGAACCGTCTCGCGCAGCACGAGCCCGAGCGCCCGGCGCGACATCGGCATCGGAATCCGAAGCTCTGCGAGCGAGCGGGCGAGCCGGTCCATGTGCTGCGTTTCGTCGACGAGCCGCCCCTCGCTGACCTCGCAGACCTCATAGATGGCATCGGCGAATTGGAAGCCGCGATCCTCCACATGCACGCCTGCCTCGGCGTATCGCATGTAGCGTCCGTTGACGTAGACGACGCGCGTCATGAGGTGTCCTTCGATCGGAGCGATGCCTGTCACGTTGCCCCGCAAACATGACGTACGCAATAGATCCCGGGAGATGGGTTGTAGGCAAACCTTCGGCGTCGAGCGCGTGGAAATTTGCGTGGGTCCCGGCCTTCGCCGGGATGACGTCCCTTTACGTGGAAACCGCTCGCCTCCCCTCCCCCTCAGCGCCACCTCAACGGCATGGGGGCAAAACTCAGACCCGCCACGCGATCCGCATCAGCCCACCTTCTCGCTGACGCGCTGATCCGACGAGACGCCGAGCGCGCGCAGCTTGCGGTGCAGCGCCGAACGCTCCATGCCGACGAACTCAGCGGTGCGCGAGATGTTGCCGCCGAAGCGGTTGATCTGCGCCAGCAGATATTCGCGCTCGAAGATCTCGCGGGCTTCGCGCAGCGGCAGACTCATCAGGTGCTCCGCCCCGCCATTGACCGGCAACGGCACGTTAGAGCCGATCTCCTCGGGCAGCATGTCGGCCGTGATCACCGCCGTCGGGTCGCCGCCCGCGAGGATCATCAGCCGCTCGATGTTGTTGCGAAGCTCGCGCACGTTGCCTGGCCAGTCGTGCGCCTGCAGCACGGCGATGGCGTCCTCGCCGATGCGGCGCGGCGCCAGCCCCGAGGCCTGGGAGAGCTGCCCCACGAAATACTGGATGAGGTCTGGAATGTCCTCACGCCGCTCGGCAAGGCCGGGCACGCGCAACGGCACCACATTGAGCCGGTGATAGAGATCCTCACGGAAGCGTCCCTCGCTCATGTCGCGTTCGAGGTCGCGGCTCGTCGAGGAGACGATGCGCACGTCAACGGAGACCTTCTGCGCGCCGCCGAGCCGCTGGAATTTCTGCTCGACGAGCACGCGCAGCACCTTCCCCTGCGTCTCGAGCGGCATGTCGGCGACTTCGTCGATATAGAGCGTGCCGCCGTGGGCTTCCTCGAGCGCGCCCACCTTGCGCGGGCCGCCCGAGCGGTCCTCGGTGCCGAACAGTTCCTCCTCGACACGGTCCGGCGCCATGGAGGCCGCGTTGAGCACGATGAACGGACCATCGGCACGCTGCGACTTCTGATGCAGGGTGCGTGCCGCGAGCTCCTTGCCGGCACCCGACGCGCCGCGGATCAGGATGCGGCTGTTGGTCGGCGCTAGGCGATCGATGGCGCCTTTCAGCTGGTTGATGGCCGGGGATTTGCCAATCATCTCCGCCGAGACGGTGGAGCGTTCCTTGAGCTCGCGCACCTCGCGCTTCAGCTGGGAGGCCTCGAGCGCGCGCAGGGTCACGAGCACGAGCCGGTCCGCCTTGAACGGCTTTTCGATGTAGTCGTAGGCGCCGCGTTTGATCGCCGTCACCGCCGTCTCGATATTGCCGTGCCCCGAGATGATCACGACCGGCAGGTCCGGATACGTCCGCTTGATGACGGACAGCACCTCGAGCCCGTCGAGGCGGCTCCCTTGCAGCCAGATGTCGAGGATCACGAGCTGCGGCCGGCGCTCCTCGATAATACGCAGCGCCTCGTCGCTATCGCGCGCAAGCCGCGTGCGGTGCCCCTCGTCTTCCAGAATGCCCGCAACCAGCTCCCGGATATCCGCTTCGTCATCGACGATCAGGATGTCTGCAGCCATCGCTCAACTCCCTCGTAGTCTCGTCAGGTTCGTCATAATTCGTATTATTCGCCAGCTATGCGCCTACGCTTCTCGCCGTCCGGGCCTGCCGCAGAGCCTGCCGGCTCGGGTGCCAGGATGGAAAGCGGAAACGAAAGCGTCACGCGTGCCCCGCTCGGGCGCTCAGGTGTCGGCGGCGCATCCTCGAGGATCAGCTCGCCCCCGTGTTGCTCCGTGATCTTGGCTACGATGGCGAGGCCGAGGCCGGTGCCCTTGTAGCCCTTGGTGGTGACGTACGGCTCGAGCAGGCGCGAGCGGTTCTGCTTCGGCAAGCCCGGGCCGTTGTCGACCACGTCGATCGCGACCGCGTTCTCTCCGATGCGCAGCACCACGTCCACCCGTCCTGAGCGCCCCGGTTCCGCATGTGCTGCGGTTTCGACAGCTTCCGTCGCGTTCTTCACGAGGTTCGTAACCGCCTGCGTCAGCAGCCGGCGATCGAATGCGGCCTCGACCGGCGCATCCGGGAGTTCGAGGCGGTAGCTGATGCCCCCGTGGCTCTCGCGGAAGAGGATCACCGAATCCTGGATCGCATCGCGCAGATCGTGCAGCTCGATCACCGGTTTCGGAATGCGTGCGAACGAGGCGAACTCGTCGACCATGGTCTTGATGTCGCCGGCCTGCCGCTCGATCGTCGCCGTGAGCTTCTCGAACGTCTCGCGGTCGTCGACGATGACGCGCGCATATTTGCGCCGGATGCGTTCCGCCGAAAGGATGATCGGCGTCAGCGGGTTCTTGATCTCGTGAGCGATGCGCCGCGCGACGTCAGCCCAGGCCGAGGTGCGTTGCGCCGAGACCAGCTCGGTGATGTCGTCGAAAGTGACGACGGAGCCCACCTCGCCTGATCCCGCCTTCTCGCGCGTGACACGCACGGCAAAGATCCGCTCATCCTCGCCGACGGTGAACGCGACCTCATGGGCGCCGCGGGACTTGACGCCCTGCTCCTCGCGCCGCTCGAGCGCGGGCGCCAGCACAGGCAGCACATCGACGAGCTTCTTGCCGACGATCTCCTGCTCCGTCGTCATGAGAAGCTGTTCGGCGGCACGGCTGACCAGCGTGATGCGGTCCTGGCTGTCGAGCCCGATGACGCCGGCCGAGACGCCGGAGAGCACCGCCTCCATGAAGCGGCGGCGGTCGAGAAGCTGCTCGTTGGCGGTGACCAGCGCGTCACGCTGGTGCTTGAGCTCGCGCGTCATGGTGTTGAAGGTCGAGGATAGGCGCCGGAGATCGCCCTCCCCGCGCCGCTCCGGCAGCTCGACGGCCAGGTTGCCGCGCGAAACGTGCTGGGCGGCCGCGATGAGGCGGCGGATCGGCGCCACGAAGCGGCTCGCGAACCACAGGCCGACCCATATGGCGGCGAGCAGCGCCGTCATCGAGATCATGGTGTAGATGAGCCCGTGCGCGAGCTTCAGTCCGCCGCGTGCTGCGCGCAGGCGGTTGTATTCGTCCACGCTTTGCGCCGTTCGCTGCAGGTGGCCCATGACTTTGGCGCTGAGCAGCCGCGTCACGTAGAGAAAGCGGTCGGGATAGCGGTTGAGCTTGGCCACCGCCGACACCTGCGAGGACCCCGTGGGCGTGAACAGCGCGATCTGCCCAGCCTTGGCCTGCATCAGATAGTAGCTCGGCACCGGCGTGAACGGCATCTCCTTATCCTCGAGCGCGGCGACCACCGGATCGCCCTTGCTGTCGAGCACATAGGCGGCTGGGATATCACGCAGGCCGGCTTGGGCGATGACATGCTGCTTGAATTCGGGCGAGCCGGCCGGCATCTGATCTGCCGCGGAATCGATGTCGCGGACCATGTTGGCGAGATCGGTCCGCAGAAGCTGTCCGTGCTCCACCACGTAAGCCTGCGCGACCTCGACCGAGTTGTTGATGATCTCCCGCGTGCGCGATGAGAACCAACCGTCGAGCGAGCGGGAGAACGTCGTCGTCGCTGCCACGGCGAGCAGCATGGCGGGCAGCGCCGCGATGATCGAGAACAGCAGCACGATGCGCACGTGCAGCCGGGCGCCCGCGAGCTTGGCGCGCCAGGCGCGCCACATGCCGTATCCCTGCCAGGCGATGATCCCGATCATGGCCGCGATCAGGATGACGTTGATCAGCAGCGCGCCCAGCACGATGTCGTCGCGCGGCGCGATCGGCGTCAGGCCGGTCAGGATGAGATACGTTGCCAGCGCGGAGACGAGCGACAGGATCACGACCACGAGGCCGATCCAGAAGGCGCGGTCCGTGAGATCGAGTAGCGGAGAAGCCGCGCCGTCCGTCCACCCCGTGGTGTCCGGGGAGATTTTGGTGCTCATCGACCCTTTCCCGACTGCTGCGTGGCGTGCCCGCTTGAGTGTAACTCCCCAAGCACTGCGGCTCTGCATGGTTATGCGTCTGCGCAACTCCGACAGTCGGAGCGGCGTACGCCAGGCAACAAGTCACACTGTAACTGTGACATTCCTGCGACGCAAATGGTTCGGTGCGGTCAAAACGTGTGCATGTCCGCCACGCGCGCAGCAATTCGGATACGATTTCAGCGCGCGGCGCGGCGTGCGGCGCTAAGGCGCTGGCGGGCGGAACACCCGAATGTCCAGCGCCCGAATGCGGCTTCTCAGCGTATTGCGGTTGAGGCCCAGAAGCTCGGCAGCGCGGATCTGGTTGCCGCGCGTCGCCACCAGCGCAGCAGATAGCAGCGGTTGCTCGACCTGACGGATGACGCGGTCATAGAGCCCCGGCGGCGGCAGGTCTTTGCCGAAGCCCGCAAAATAATGCGTGAGATGGCGCTCGACGAGCTCCGACAGGTCGCTCGGTTCGCCGTCGTCTGCGCGGCCTGCCGCCGGCAGCACGTCGGCGAGCTCCTGGTCGATGATCTGCCGGGTCAGCGTTTCCTCGGCGTAGAGTGCGCCGACACGCCGCACGAAATTTTCGAGCTCGCGCACGTTTCCTGGCCATGGATGCGCCTTGAGGCGCTCGATCGCTGCCGTCTCGATCGACTTCTGTCCGAGCCCCTCACGCGCGGCCTGCCGCAAAAAGTGGCGCACCAGATCGCCGATGTCGTCGACGCGCTCACGCAGCGGCGGCAGCCTCAACGGCACGACATTGAGACGGTAATAGAGATCCTCACGGAACAGGCCTTGCTGGATCTGCGCGCGCAGGTCGCGATGGGTTGCAGCCACGATGCGCACGTTGGTCCGGATCGGCGTCCGCCCGCCGACTGTCGTATATTCGCCTTGCTGCAGCACGCGCAGGAGACGCGTCTGCGCTTCGAGCGGCATGTCGCCGATCTCATCGAGAAAGAGCGTTCCGCCCTCAGCCTGCTCAAAACGGCCGGGACTTCGAGCCTGCGCGCCCGTGAACGCGCCCTTCTCGTGGCCGAAGAGCTCGCTTTCGATCAGCTCGCGCGGAATGGCCGCCATATTGATGGCGACGAACGGGCCCTGGCGCCGCTTGCCGTAGTCGTGCAGCACCCGCGCCACCAGCTCCTTGCCGGTGCCGCTCTCGCCCTGGATCATCACCGTGAGATCGGTCTGCGTCAGCCGCGCAAGCGCCCGATAAATCTCCTGCATGGCGGGAGAGCGGCCGATCAGCGGCAGCTCCTCGCTCTCTGCATCGGTTGCCGGGCCGCGCGGACGCCGACCCTGGCCGGCGAGCGCCCGTGCGACGACGGCGACCACTTCCGAAATATCGAACGGTTTCGGGAGATATTCGTAGGCGCCTTTCTCCGCGGCCGTCAGCGCCGTCATGAGCGTGTTCTGCGCACTCATGACGATGATCGGCAGCTCGGGCCGCACTTTCTTGATGCGCGGTATGAGATCGAAGGCGTTTTCGTCCGGCATCACGACGTCGGTGATCACGACGTCTCCTTCCCCCTGACTCACCCAACGCCAGAGCGTCGCGGCATTGCCGGTTGCGCGGGGAGCGTATCCGGCCCGCGCCAGCGCCTGGTTCAGCACGGTGCGGATGGCGCTGTCGTCGTCGGCGATGAGAACGGTGCCTCGAGCCATGGGTGTTGCTACCTTCTTCTTTCGTTGGCGGTTGTCTGCTGCCGCGGGGTGCCATCTTCGGAGCTTTGATCCTGCATCGGCAGGAGCACGCGGAAAACGGTTCGACTCGCCTCGCCATGGCATTCGATGATGCCGCCATGATCGCCGATGATCTTGGCGACGAGCGCGAGCCCGAGACCCGTGCCGTTGTGCTTGGTGGTCACGAAGGGATCGAACAGGTGCGGCTTGAGGTGGTCGGGCACACCCGAGCCGTTGTCTTCGATCTGGATCATCAAGGGCAGTGCGACGCGAGCCCCCGTGCCCGGCACCGAGAGGCGCACGCCGGGGCGGAACGAGGTCTGCATGAGGATGCGCCCCTGCCCGTCCGCCGTGTTGCCGATGGCCTCGGCCGCATTCTTGACCAGGTTGAGAAACGCCTGCACGAGCTTGTCGCGGTTGCCGGGGACCGGCGGCAGCGACGGATCGTAATCCTCGATGATCCGCACGCCGCGTGCAAAGCCGCTCTCGGCGAGCCGCCGCACGTGATCCAGAACGTCGTGGATATTGACCGGCTCTTTCGCGAGCGGCCGCTCGTCGCCGAAGATCTCCATGCGGTCGACGAGGGTGCGGATGCGCTCCGTCTCGGCACAGATGAGCTGGGAGAGCGCACGATCCTCGTCGGAGAGGTTCTGCTCGAGAAGCTGGGCCGCACCTTTGATCCCGGACAACGGATTCTTGATTTCGTGGGCGAGCACGGCCGCCATGCCCGAGACGGTGCGCGCCGCGGCGCGATGCGTGAGCTGGCGTTCGATCATCTGCGCCATGGTCCGCTGCTGCAGCATGACGAGCACGAACTCGCTGTTTTCGTGCATTGGCCCGGCATAGATATCGACGAGCTTCGGATCGGCAAATCTCGGGCTCGCCATCTCGATGCCGTACTCGTTGACGGTCACGCCCGTCTCCCGCACCTGCGCGACGAGCGCCAGCAGCGGGCAGCCGAACGTCACCACGTCGTCGAGGTGGAGGCGCGTCAGCAGCGGCACGCCCGCGGAGAGGAAGGCTTCGGCGGCCGCATTGGCGTAGACGATGCGGTTGCTGTTGCCGATGACGAGGATCGGATGGGGCAACGCCGCAAGCAGCACATCGTAATCCAGCAGGGGCTTGCGGATCGCAGTCGGATGCTGGGCGGCGGCTTTGCTCACGCGGCGGCCTCCAATGCCTCCCGCTCGAGCACGTCGCTTTCAGGCGCGGAGCTATAGAACGCGTCGAGCAGCGACAGCGCGCGCTGGGGGTCCTCCTCCGTGCAGATCCGGCGTCTCCACGCCTTGAGCGATCCGCAGCGATGTCCGCTGGTCTCAAGGTACCAGCCCATATGCTTGCGTGCGTTGCGCAAGCCCAGAAAGTCACCGTAGTGGGTGAGCATCGCTTCTACATGCCCGCGGGCGATGCGGCTCTGCTCGGCAAGCGCGGGCACGGCCGTCTCGCCATCGTCCCCGCCTGCCAGTGCCGCCGCAATGCGCCCGAGCAGCCACGGCGCGCCATAGGCTGCGCGACCGATCATGACGCCGTCGGCGCCCGAGGCGGCAAGCGCCGCGCGTGCGTCCTCCGCCGTCCGGATATCGCCGTTGACGATCACGGGAATGCGCACGCTCTGGCACACGGTGCGGACGGCCGACCAGTCGGCGTTGCCCTTAAAGAACTGCTGGCGTGTACGCCCGTGAACGGTGATGAGCTGGACGCCGGCCGCCTCTGCGCGGCGCGCGAGCTCCGGAGCGTTGCGTGAGCGATCATCCCAGCCGAGCCGCATCTTGAGCGTGACGGGAACCGAGACGGCGCCGACGACCGCCTCGATGAGGACCAGCGCATGGTCGAGATCGCGCATCAACGCCGAGCCGGAAGCCTTGCCGGTTACCTCCCGGGAAGGACAGCCCATGTTGATGTCGATGATATCGGCGCCGTTCGCCTCCGCGATGCGTGCGCCCTCCGCCATCCAGCGCGCTTCGCTGCCGACAAGTTGCATGACGAACGGCGTGAGCCCAGCACCCTCCGCTCGTCTCAATACGTCCCGTCGCTGCTGAACCAACTCGGCGCTCGCCACCATTTCGGATATAACGAGCCCCGCGCCAAAGGCATGGGCAAGGCGGCGAAACGGCAGATCGCTGACGCCGGTCATCGGCGCCAGGAAGACCGGATTGCAGGGGTGCTGAGAACCGATTTTGAGTAGGGCCAAGGACAGCTCTCCCTTGCCTGCCTGCATATTGGGCAATAATCTCTCATGCCGTTGAATTGGGCACGATAATCTTGCTCTTTGTCCGACGCAAGACCATTGCACGGGACAAACGCCGAATTGCCGAACCGCACCGTCACGCGCTAAGTCGGCCTCATCCAACTCGCATGCACGGGATGCTTTTTCGTGACAGCCGCCGCCTTGATCGTCGCCGCCGGACGCGGCACCCGCGCGGGCCAAAGCCCGCTTCTCCGGGATGGGCCGAAGCAATATGCGCCGCTCGCAGGCCGGCCTGCGCTCACCCGCGCCATGTCCACGTATCTGGCCACGCCTGGCATCACGAGCCTCACCGTGGTCATCCATCCCGACGACCGCGCGCTCTACGACGCGTGTGTGCCAGACGACGCCCGCATCCGCCCTCCCGTCCCGGGGGGCGCGACGCGCCAGGACTCCGTTCGCCTGGGGCTCGAGGCGCTTGCATCCTCCGAGCCGGACGTCGTTCTTATCCATGACGCGGCCCGCCCCCTCGTCACGCGCGATATCGTGGCCCGTGTCCTCGCTGCCCTCTCCACACACCGGGGCGCGATCGCAGCCGAGCCGTTGGCCGATACCCTGAAGCGTGACGCAGGCGGTGGATTGATCGGCACGACGCTTCCTCGTGCCGGCCTCTGGAAAGCTCAAACTCCGCAGGGGTTCCGGTTCGGCGACATTCTCGCCGCGCACCAGCGTGCCGCGTCCGATCCTGGCGCGCCGGAGTTCACGGACGATGCCGCCATCGCCGAATGGGCCGGCATCGAGGTGGCGCTGGTTCCGGGCAGCGCACGCAATTTCAAGATCACGACCGCGGAGGACATGACGATGGCCGAGCAGCTTCTCGCGTCGTCACCGGGAGCCTTAGAGCCGCGTACCGGCACGGGCTTCGACGTGCACGCGTTCTGTGAGGGCGACCATGTCTGGCTCGCTGGCGTCCGCATTCCCCATGAGCGCGGGCTGAGCGCCCACTCCGACGCCGACGCGCCGCTGCATGCCTTGACCGATGCGCTCCTCGGAGCCATCGCCGACGGGGACATCGGCCAGCATTTTCCTCCGTCCGATCCCGCGTGGAAAGGCGCCCCGTCGCGTCTCTTCCTCGAAGATGCTGCGCGGCGGATCGCGGCCCTCGGTGGCCGCATCGTCAACGTCGACGTGACGATCCTCTGCGAAGCGCCCCGCATCGGCCCCCATCGCGACGCCATGCGCCGATCCATTGCCTCGATCCTCGGCATTCAGGTCTCGCGCGTCGGCGTCAAGGCTTCGACCACCGAGCGCCTCGGCTTCACCGGCCGCAAGGAAGGCATCGCTGCGCTCGCATCCGCGACCGTCATGGTGCCGAGTGATGCGTCCGCCGAGTAACACGCAGTTCGATGGCGTGTCGCCTGAGCAGAGCCTGACTTGCATTGACCCTCCTGCCAGAATCGCGGCATCAACCATCCCAGGTGGTTGTATGACCAAAAGCGACTCGCGGGGGACTTCTCCATGAACTTGATGCACACGCTCGAGCGTCCTCAGACCGAGGCCGGCCAGACCAGCGGCGCCGACATTTCGGACATTGCGGAAGCGACGGCTGCGACCTGCCTCGCAACCCGCGTGCGCCAGCTTTCGCGCATCATCACGCGCATCTACGACGACGCCATGCGTCCGCTCGGCATCACCGCGAGCCAGTACACGCTGCTCGCTCAGCTCGCTTCCCGCGATGGCATCACCGCTGTCGAGATCGGCCATGAGCTCGACATCGAGAAGTCGACGCTCTCGCGCAACTTGAAGCGCCTGCTCGCGCTCGGCATGATCATCATGGATCCGCCGGCCGGCCGCCGCGGCCGCGGACTGCATCTGACCCCCAAGGGGCAGACAGCACTGAAGGACGCCTTCCCGGTCTGGCAAGCAGCCCAGGGGCGGGCCACGGCAGCCATGGGCGCCGAGACGCGCGCCAAGCTGGATGACCTTCTCCATCTTGCCGAGAAGCTGATTGCCGACTGATGACTCGCGGCGCTGCCGCACGTCAGATCAATCGGAGAGCTGTCAGCTACGGGATCGAACCGTTCCGGGACACGCGCGTTGATGGAGGGGCCGGCGGCGGCCCTCCTCGAGACGCAGGAATGTCGTGAATGTTTCCATCCGAGCTCACCTCCCGCGCGGAGCGGCTTCTCGTTGCGATGCGCGCGAGGTCCCTCAAGCTCGCTACCGCCGAGAGCTGCACGGGCGGGCTGATCGCCGGGCTGGTCACCGCCATCCCAGGCGTCTCGGATGTTTTCGAGCGCGGCTTCGTCACCTATTCCAACGCGGCGAAAGTCGGCGTTCTCAATGTGGATTTCGAGGTGCTGCTGCGGCACGGCGCCGTGAGCGCCGAGGTGGCAAACGCCATGGCGGACGGTGCTCGGCGCGCGTCTGCGGCGGACGTGGCGCTCTCTGTAACGGGGATCGCCGGTCCTGACGGCGGAACGGCTGCCAAGCCCGTCGGGCTCGTCTACATTGGTCTCGCAATGCCGGGAACGCCGACCCAGGCGAAAGAATTTCGCTTCGGCGACGTCGGGCGCGCCGGGGTACGATTGCAAACGATCAGGGAGGCCTTGGCGATGCTGGAAGCGGGGCTCGCGGACGAGAACCTCATCGCTTGAGATGCTGGTTCTGCCGAAGAAAACGAATGCTCCGTTCCGTCTCTCCGGTGCCCAGGCAGGTCCACACGGACGGCTACAAAGTTGTGTGTGGATCTTCCGGTGCATCTCGGATAGCGTGCTGAACATTATGACGGCCACCGATATTCGCTCAGGCGCGCCGTGACTCGCGCCCGCTCTCTGCACATTCTTTGCATCGTCTCCGCAGCCATCACCATGGCTGCGGCGGTGGCCGCGCTCGCCGCTGATTCCCTCACCGCGCGCCAGGTCACGGAGCAACTCCATCAGGCTGGCGAAGCCGACCGGCTCGACTTCAGCGGGCGCAACCTTTCGGGCCTCGACCTCGCGGGCCTCCGCTTCAAAAAGGCCATGCTTGTGAAAAGCGACCTTTTTGGCGCCGACCTCAGCGGCGCAGATCTGAGCGAGGCGGATCTCAGCGACGCGCGTCTCGACCGCATCATCGCCATCGGCGCGCGCTTCGACCGCGCAAATCTCTCCGGCGCAAGCCTTCTGCGTCCCACGACGTCCATGTCCGTGGAGGCCAAACTGGATGAAGCGCCGAGCTTCACCGAGGCGAACCTCACCAAAGCGCGTATGTTCGGCGGCTTCATGGGAGCGAGCTTTGCGGGAGCGCGTATGGCCGGCGTGACGCTCGCGCCTGAGAACGACACCGGCTTCATCGACATGTTCTGGCGCTCGCGCCTCGACGCCGCCGATATGACTGCGGCGGATCTTTCAGGGGCCAACCTCGGCCACGTCTCGCTGCGGTTCGCCAACTTGCGGGGAGCCAACCTGAGCGGCGCGAGCCTCAAGAGCGCCGATCTCTCGCACGCTGACCTGACGGATGCCGATCTCACCGGCGCCGACTTGAGCAATGCCGATCTCGACAGCGCCCGCCTCTCCGGCGTCAAGGGCCTGGAGAGCGCCACGGGAATGGCCACCGTCAGAAACCGCGAGAAGGCGATCAACTAAGCGCGCGCAGTGCGCCCGTCCCAGCCGAGGCTCAGACCGCAGCGCGCGGTCCGTAAAGCGTACGCGCGCGCGCTTCGAAGGCTTCGGTGTAGCTGCGCACGGCCTTTTCGAAAGCCGCACCTACGATGAGTGCCAGCATCGTCGAGCGGAAGGCATACGAGATGGAGAAGTGCACGTCGCATCCGCTGTCCGCGGCGACGAAGCGCCACTCGTTCTCGAGGTGGCTGAATGGGCCGTCCATGTTGCGCACGCGGATCTCCCCCGCCTCGGGGTCGAGCCGGACTTGCGTCGTGAACCGCTCGGTGATCGCCTTGTAGCCGACAGTCATCGTGGCCGTGAGGCTGCTGCCACGCTCGTCGTCCACGCGCTCAAGCACCGTCAGCCCCTCGCACAGCGGCAGGAACTCGGGATAGCGCTCGACGTCGGCCACCACCTCGAACATCTCGCGCGGGGTGAAGGGGACGTGGCGGACGGTGCGGAAACTCGGCAAGGACGGAGGCTCTAACCCGCGGCCCGCGCCGCCTGGAGACGGCGAAAATCGTCGCCCGCATGATACGAGGAGCGTGTCATCGGGCTCGACGCCACGACGAGGAAGCCTTTGGCCAGCGCGATCTGCTTCAGCTCTTCAAACTCTTCCGGCGGCATATACCGCTTCACTTCGGCATGCTTGCGCGTCGGCGCCAGGTATTGGCCGATGGTGAGGAAATCGACGTCCGCTGTCCTGAGATCATCCATCACCTGCAGGATCTCCTCCCGCGTCTCCCCGAGGCCGACCATGAGGCCGGACTTCGTGAACAGCGTCGGGTTCATCTCCTTCGCCTGCTGGAGGAGACGAAGCGAGTGGAAGTAACGCGCTCCCGGACGGATGCGCAGGTAGAGCCCAGGCACCGTCTCGAGGTTGTGGTTCAGAACGTCCGGCGCCGCCTCCACGACGCGGGCGAGACCGCCGTCCTTGCGCAGGAAATCCGGGATAAGAACTTCCACGCTGGTCTCCGGCGCGCTTGCGCGCACGGCCGAGATGACGGCGGCGAAGTGCGCCGCGCCTCCATCGTCGAGATCGTCGCGGTCGACCGAAGTGATGACGACGTGCTCGAGGCCGAGCTTGGCCACCGCATCCGCGACCCGCTGCGGCTCCGCCGGATCCAGCGCATTCGGCCGCCCGGTGGTCACGTTGCAGAAGGCGCAGGCGCGCGTGCAGATCTCGCCCATGATCATCATAGTGGCGTGCCGCTTCTGCCAGCATTCGCTGATGTTGGGGCAGCCCGCCTCCTCGCACACCGTCGCCAGGCCATGCTCGCGCACGATGGCGCGCGTGGCGAGAAAGCCGCTCGAGCCTGGGGCGCGCACGCGGATCCACGGCGGCTTCGGCAGCATCGGCTGATCGGGCTTGTGAGCCTTTTCGGGATGCCTCACACGCGGAGCGGCGCCCTGTGCACGTGTATCGATGACTGTGACCATGGATGAGAGCCTAAAGTGCTTCCGGAAAGGTGGGAACCGGTTCTCCGGAAAGACGCACGCCCAAACGAGAACCCAGAGCCATTCCCCGATTCCACTTGTGCTGGAAGGGCTCTAGCCGATGTGCCGCCGGCTGCGTACTCCTGCCGCTCCTTCAGCGCCCGCCGAGAAAGCGGGCGACGATCACCACCAGCATAGCGCCGACGGTCGAGACCACGATCTGATTGCCGTAAGGCACGATTGAATCGAAGTCGAAAGGTAGCACCAGAAGTCCGGCGGCCACTAGATAGCCGCCTACGAAGGCGCCGATCAAGCCCACCAGCAGATTGCGGATCAATCCGCCGCCCCCGAGGAGCAATCCCGCCAGCCAGCCTGCGATGAGGCCGTTGACGATCATGACGATCCACGTCTTGTTGTCGATCGCGAACTGCGCGTAATCCATATTTACGGCCCCCTGAAATCCGTGAGCGCCCGTCCTAGAGCCTGATCGTTCTCGGTGAATGCGGACGCGCGTTCACGTCGCGCAATCCGATTCCGATAAGAGTGAACGCGCTCTAGTCGAGGATGCGCCTATATCACGCTTCGCGCCGGGCTGAATGCCCTACCATGCCGCAGCCTGAGCCGGAGCATTTGAGCTGGATGCCACTCTCCGCCCACTGGAGCACGAATAAGACGGTCGAACAAAGGCTTACCGCCTGCTTGCAGGCTCAAGCACGCGCGCAGGGACGGTCGGAAAGCGGGCTTTTTTGCGGATGCGGAGCCAGGGCGAGCCGAGAGCGATCCTGTCGGACGCGAATAAAAACGAAATCTTGCATCCGGAAGGTGCATCGACCCTCGCGTGATGCCTTACACGTGGCAGCGGGCGCCGAGATAGTCGTTAAGAAGACGGTTATAGAGATCAGCGTCGGCCTTCTGCTGGGCGCTGATCTTCCTCCCGGCGGCCTGCGCCTGCACGGAGGCGGGAACGCCGCGCGCATCGAGCTTGTTGAGCTGCGATTTGATCGACCCGCACGACTCACCGTTGGCCAGGGTCTTCCGCGTCGGACCGTTGCCGCTGCCGGATGCACAGCCGCCGATGACAACGGCCACACCTGCGGCGCCGAGCATAGCAAGACGAAACGCGCCGCCGCGCACCCCCGCAATCATGGTCCGGAAGCCCTCTCGAGAAGAAATCAGAGCCACACGTTAGAGGCTCCTAGCGCGCAGTTGAACCCCTCTCCGCTCGTTCTACACCGTTCGTAGAGAAGTGTGGCCGCGATGCAGCAGCTCGGAATGCTGACAACAGCACGGCGCCACGTCCTGCGTTTGTCCCGCCGGTTTATCGCTGCTGCACGATGACCGGCGGCGCCGCTGCGGGCACCACCTGCGACGCGTTGTGCGGGGCGACCTGAGCCGTATGCTGCACGGGCATCCGCGGGAGCGTAGAGCACTTGGCCTGGAATTCGGCATTGGCACGGTCGAGTTCCGCCGCTTGGGCGAGCGAGGCGCGTTTGACCGATACAGTTGCCGACTTTCCGGTGCTGGCCTTCTCGAGCCGCTCGGTGAGGCCATCCTGGCGCAAGGCCTCGATGCGTTGCATGAGCGTGTGGCATGCCGGATCGGCCTTGGCGGTCGCGACCGAGGCCGCGGCGGACCCTGTCGGGATCGATTGCGTTGTGAGCGCTCCCCCCAACAAGCCGCCGTCCGAAGAGCATCCAGCGAGCATCAGTGTGCCGCATGCCGTGAGGAGAAGTGCCATTGACGGTATCTGCATGGTGTCCCCCGTGCCGTACGTGAGGCATCGCATGTTGCCTGTACGCTTCTCCGGTCTAGGAGCGACTCCCGGCCCCCACAAGCAGGCCGCCCGCAATTGACCGTGTACAGCGTCTATTGACAACGGCGAATCTGTGGAAACGGGGCCCGCGTGGCGGGACCGCCACATGCATGCGTCCGCCAGCCTGAGCAAAAGTGCCGTGAGAGTGGAAATCGGGCCTCAGCCGTCCCGCACGAGATTTCGGGCGGCTCGAATGATCGCATCAGTCGTTGGCAGCGCGAGGGTCTGCAATTCCGGCGCGTACGGCATCGGCACACCGCTGCCGGCAATACGCGCCGGCGGCTTTTTGAGGTGACCGAAGGCATGCACTGCGACCGAAGCTGCGATCTCCGCGCCGATCCCGTACTCGCCCCACCCCTCCTCGACGGTTACGAGCCGTCCCGTCCGCCTGACGGAGGCGACGATCGTGTCGTGGTCAAGCGGCCGCAGGCTCATCAGATCGATGACCTCGGCTTCGATGCCGTCGCGGGCGAGTTGGGCCGCCGCTTCGAGCGCCAGCACAAGCGCGTGGCCGGCGGCAGTGAGCGTGAGATCGCGTCCATTGCGGGCGATGCGCGCCGTGCCGAGGCCCGACGCGCCATCGGCCGCCGGATCGCCGGCGTCACGCGCACGATAGAGGCGCGCGTCCTCGAGCAGCGCAACAGGACCGGGGTCGCGAATGGCGGCCTTGAGGAGCGCCTTGGCCGATGCCGCGGTGGCTGGTTGCGCGACCTTGAGACCGGGCCGATGCGCGAGCGAGGCGGCGGCACAGCGCGACGCGTTCCCGGTCATCCCCGGGACATATCCGTTCGGCCCACGGAATACGATCGGCGCTGCGAGGCGACGGCCCGACAAAGCCGCCGCCTGAACCGCGCTCGTCAAATAGGGGGAGAGCGTCTCCAGGGCGGAGCCCCAGTGCGGCACCTCGACCACGGGGCGAAGACCGGCGAACGCGGCCCCGAGCGCCATGCCGATCATGGCTTCGTCGAACGCCGCCACCGTGATGACGCGAGCCGGGCCGAACTCGTCGATCAGGCCCTCCATCACTTTCGATGTGCCGCGATTGCGCGCGGCATCGAGCCCGATCAGGAAAACCGAGGGGTCGGCACGCATCTCGGCCGCGAGTGCGTCGCGAAGCGCCTCGGCATAGCTTTGCGCGGTCTTTTCAGCGTGCACCGCCGCCCGTTCGCGCTGAGAGATCTGTTCAAGCGCGGCGAAGGCCAGCGGCCGGCTTTGGTGCTGAGTGTCGCCGAATAGGATAGCGATCGGTGTATCGACTTTGACACCCTCGGTACCGGCCGGGACCAGGATCCGCTCGACGCGCCCCTCCCCGTCGGCTTCGATGTCGAAGGTTGCCGTCGGCGTCGCCACCTCGAGCAGCAGGTCGCCCTCCGCCACGCTCTGCCCCTCGGACACGTGCCAGCGCGCGACCTTGGCATCCGTCATCGATGGCAGGATCGACGGCATCCGGATCTCGCGGCGCATGGCTCAGCCCTCCGCCATTGCGAGAAGAGCCTCCGGCTCGGGAGGAGGCGCGGAGCGAGCAGCCGATGCCGCCGCGAGGACGCGCTCTCTCACGTCCTTCTCGAGCGCCCTCAGTTCGCGGTCGCCGAGATGGCCGGCAGCGAGGATCTGCGTCCGCGCTTTGAGGACGGGGTCCGCATCCTCCCGCCGTACGCTGCTCTCATCGCCGTCGTCTGTGATCGCCGCCAACTCGGCGTGGCCACGGTAGCGATAGGTGAGCACCTCGAGAACCGTCGGGCCGCCACCCTGGCGGGCACGGACGATCGCACGCCGGGCTGCTGCCCGAACAGAGCGCACGTCCGTTCCATCCACCTGCTCGCCGGGGATGGCAAAGGGGCGGCCGCTTTCCGAAATCGCCGATGGCACGGAGCCCAGCACGACGCTGGCGCCCGGTTGCGCCGTGTTGTTGTCGACGACGAACACGATGGGCAAGGCCTGCTGGGCGGCAAGCCTGTAGGTTTCGAGCACGCGGCCACGGGCAGCGGCGCGCTGGCCGAAGAAGGAGAGCGTGACTGCGCCGTCGCCGCGATATCGAGATGCGAAAGCCAGGCCTGCTCCGATCGGCGCCCCGAGCCCGTCGCTCCCGTGCCCGCCATAGAAGCGGTGCTCCGGCGCGAACATGCGCGCCGCGCCGCCAGCGCCTCCGTTGAGCCCGGTGCGCCGCCCGGTGAGTTCCGCCATCATGGAGTGGAGGTCGGCGCCCCGTGCCAGCAGCGCCGCGTGCGTGCGATAGCCGGTGATGATGGGATCTGTCGGCCGCGCCTCCATCAGTGTGCCGACCACCGAGGCCTCCTGCCCGATGCAGAGCGGGCAGGCGCCGTGGATCGCGCCCAGAGCATAGAGCTGTCCAGCTTTCTCCTCGAAGCGGCGGATGAGGAGCATGCTGCGATACGCCGCGATATCCTCCTCGGCGGAGAACGCGATGCTCTCCGCGCCGGACGGATCCTGAGCGTATGCCGCCATGTTCGCTCCTCTTGAAAAATCATGAATCGCAATGGACGGCCGGCGTGCCGCGCCGGCGCGATATCGTGACGCCGAAAGACGAAATCTACACGACGATGCGGCCGGGAGGCCAGCGTCCTGCCTTTTGCATTGCAGCGTAACGGAGGCTGCGCGCCTTCATGCCGACGCGGTTAGCGCCCCTGGACGCAACGCTTCCGTCTCCGAATATGGTGGCAATGCCGCGCCTCGCCGTTGACGCGGATCAGCGGCGCGAGTCGGAGGACGCGCGATAGCGAGGACATACGACGCTGTGGTTTATGGAAAAAAGGTACGTGGATGGGTGTCGCTGGAGTACTTCCGGAAAAGTGGGAGCCGGTCATGGCGAAGCCATGCAGGTGAAAGACCAGGCGAAGCCATGCGGGTGAAGGNNGTGAAGGACCGGGCGAAGCCATACGCGGCAGCCTCAGCCCGAGGACGCTTCATCCATGATCACCCGATCGCGCGGATGCGCGAAGCCGAGGACCTCGCGGGCGATCTCCTCCACAAAATCGGGATCGGGGATTTCGGGGCGAAGCAAGGCGACGTCGCGCGCCAAGTGCGCGCGCACAGCCTCGAGGCTCTGGATTTCAAACTGGAGCACGCTTTCGCGCTCGAGCAATTTCTCCCGAGCCTCGAGGCCATGGCGACCATTTACGGCATGAAAGGCGAAATAAGCGGTCAACGCCAGGCAGAAAAGCAACACCATTGCCTGCCTTAACCAGGTCCGCCGATCGTATATGGGCTTACGCAGCACGAGTGTTCGACGTTACGCACTAATTGAAACCGGGAACGAGAGGACTATAGGACCCCGCCTCTTAAAACGAGGTAAAGCCGCGCCCGTGTCCGGGCCGGCCACCGTCGGGATCGCGGCACCGCCTCGCTAAGCGGGACGGCTACGCTGCGCGGCTGGCCCGCAACACGCTGCGGCCAGCATAGCGCGCAACGGCGCCAAGCTCGCCCTCGATGCGGATCAGCTGATTGTATTTCGCAAGGCGGTCGGAGCGGCTGAGCGAGCCGGTCTTGATCTGCCCGCAGTTGGTCGCAACCGCGAGGTCGGCGATGGTGGCGTCCTCGGTCTCGCCGGAGCGATGCGACATCACGGCCGTGTAGCCTGCGTGCTGCGCCATGGAGACCGCGTCCAGCGTCTCCGTCAGCGTGCCGATCTGGTTGACCTTGATCAGGATCGAGTTGCCGGTGCGCGCCTTGATGCCGCGCGAAAGGCGCGTCGTGTTGGTGACGAAGAGATCGTCACCCACGAGTTGCACGTCGCGCCCCATGGCATCCGTGAGTGCCTTCCAGCCTTCCCAGTCGTCTTCGCCCATCCCGTCCTCGATCGAGACGATGGGATAGCGCGCCACGAGGTCCTCGAGATAACGCACCATGCCGGCGCTATCGAGGCTCTTGCCCTCTCCGGCAAGCTCGTACGTGCCGCCTTTGTAGAACTCCGTCGCTGCACAATCGAGCGCGAGTACGACGTCGTCGCCAGGCTTGTAGCCGGCGCGCTCGATCGACTTCACGATAAAGCCGAGAGCTTCGTCGGCGCTCTTGAGGTTCGGCGCAAACCCGCCCTCGTCGCCGATGCCGGTATTCTGCCCGGCATCCTGCAAGGCCTTCTTCAGCGTGTGGAAGATCTCGGCACCGACCCGCACGGCATCGGCGCACGTCGCGGCGCCGACCGGCATGATCATGAACTCCTGAATGTCTATCGGATTGTCGGCATGGGCGCCGCCGTTGACGATGTTCATCATCGGCACCGGCAGCACATGGGCCGAAGCGCCGCCGACGTAGCGATAGAGCGGCAGCCCGGAAGCCGCGGCCGCCGCCTTCGCCGCGGCGAGCGACACGCCGAGAATGGCGTTCGCGCCAAGGCGGCTCTTGTTCTCCGTGCCGTCGAGCGCGAGCATGGCGGCGTCGAGACCGCGCTGGTCCTCGGCATCGAGACCGAGAAGCGCATCCGAGATCTCGCCGGTCACCGCATCGACGGCCTTCTGCACGCCCCGGCCGAAATAGCGCGTTGCGTCTCCGTCCCGCAGCTCGATGGCTTCGTGTGCCCCCGTCGAGGCGCCGGACGGAACCGCTGCCCGACCCATCGATCCGTCCTCGAGCATGACGTCGACCTCGACGGTTGGGTTGCCGCGGCTGTCGAGAATTTCGCGGCCGAGAATGTCGACGATGGCAGTCATGAGTGTTTCCTTGAGACGTCAGGTGAACGAAAACGCTATATGTGTGAGGGGCGTGCGGTGCCGCAGCGTGCCGAGTTGTAGCCGGGTTCCACGTTCCCGGAAAGCCCCCGCAGGGTAGCAGCATCTACCCTGCTGGCCAGCGCAGACCCGACCGGAGCAAGACGACACCATGACCAGCCAACAGACGACCTACCATGGCTCCTGCCACTGCGGTGCCGTGCGCTTCGCGGCCCGCAGCGTCCCCATCACCGAGGCCCTGAGCTGCAATTGCTCGATGTGCCGGCGCAAGGGCACGCTGCTCGCGTTCATCCCAGCTTCGGATTTCACTCTGCAAGCGGGCGGCGACGCGCTCACCGACTATCAGTTCGGCAAGAAGGCCATCCATCATCTCTTCTGCAAGACCTGCGGCGTCACGGCCTTCGCCCGCGGTGCCACCGGCGGCGGCGAGATGGTCGCGCTCAACATTCGTTGCCTTGACGAGATCGAGCCGGGCGACGTGAAAGTGAACGAGATCGATGGAAAAAGCTTCTGAGATGGCGTCCGGCGGTGCGCTCGTCCTTTTCTCCGGCGGCCAGGATTCGACCGTCTGCCTTGCCTGGGCGCTGGCGCGCTATCCGCGCGTCGAGACGATCGGATTCGACTATGGTCAGCGCCACGCCGTCGAGCTCGCGCAGCGCACCGTCGTGATCGAGGCTGTCCGCGCCGCCTTCCCGCCCTGGGGGCGCGCGCTCGGACCCGATCATCTCCTTGCTCTCCCCGAGCTGGCGCGCATCAGCGAAACCGCCCTCACGCGCGAGACTGAAATCGCGCTGACCGAGGCCGGTCTGCCCTCGACTTTCGTGCCCGGCCGCAATCTTCTGTTTCTGACCTACGCCGCTGCCCTTGCCTATCGTCGCGGGCTCGCGATGCTCGTCGCAGGCGTGTGCGAGACCGACTATTCCGGCTATCCCGACTGCCGCGCCGCAACCATGCGCGCTCAAGAGGAGGCCATCTCGCTCGGTCTCGATCGGGAAATCACGATCGAAACACCCCTGATGCACCTCGACAAGGCCGCCACCTGGGCGCTCGCCCAATCGCTCGGCGGCACGGCCCTCGTCGAGCTCATACGGGAGCACACCCACACCTGTTATCTCGGCGATCGCGAGCACCGTCATGCGTGGGGCTATGGCTGCGGCCACTGCCCGGCGTGCGAGCTTCGCGCCCGCGGCTGGTATTCCTGGCGGGACCACGAAAGCGAGCAAAGCCTACGTTAACGTCTTCGCCACTGCCGCTCGTCCGGGTGCTTCCCTTCGCGAGGTGCGCTTCCTACCTAAACAGGCGTCCCTTTCTCCCCCGGAACCGATGGAGCTTCCCCATGGCAGAGACGAAGAGCGACCTCAAAAAAGCCGCCGAGCGCCGAAAGGCTCCGCTCGCCACCCCGAGCGACCTCGGCGACAATGCTGTGCGCGATCTCACGGGCGCACTCAACGAGCTGCTCGCCGATACCTTCGCCCTTTTCCTCAAGACGAAGAACTTCCACTGGCACGTGAGCGGACCGCATTTCCGCGACTATCATCTCCTTCTCGACGAGCAATCGGCTCAGATTATCGCCATGACCGATCCGATCGCCGAACGCGTGCGCAAGCTCGGCGGAACCACGCTACGGTCCATCGGACACATCGCCCGCCTGCAGCGCGTCGAGGACAACGACGCCGATTACGTGGATCCCGAAGGCATGCTCGCCGAGCTGCGGGACGACACCAAGGATCTCATCCAGCGCATGCGCACCGTCCACGAGCTGACGGACGAGCACAACGATTTCGCCACATCGAGCCTCCTCGACGTTTGGATCGACGAGGCGGAGAAGCGGCACTGGTTCCTCTTCGAGGCAACCCGCCACTGATCGGTCAGCCCTTTCACGTTGTCTCGCAGGTTGGCTCTCTTCCCCCCGGGAAGGGAGCCTTGAAAGCCGTGTATGTCTGGCTGGCCGGAGGACGTGAACGGGCTTCGTCTCCGCTTTGGCGCCCTCACAGCGCGCCGACGGAAATCTCCGGTCTCTCCCCGGGCCGTGCGGCGCCTTTCGCTTCCTCGAGCAGCGCAACCCGCGTGTCATAGTCGAGGCGCAGGAAGCTGTTGAGGGCATCGTCGGCGATCTCGTATTCCCCGCACCGCTTGCAGCGCACGACGATCCCGTCGTACTCCCCCGGGGTGAGATCCGCGGCCTCGGCGCCGCATATCGAGCATTGCATGGTGTTCCTCGCCCGTCCGTTTGAGTGTCCGCTTGGGTGTGAGAAGGATACCCGTTGCGGGCCCCGGAGGTTCCCCGGTACGGAGCGGCGCTGCGGCGCTTGACAGCGGCGGGCGCCAGCCTAAGGGATCGGGCCATGTATGCCGTCAAGGAAATCTTCTACACTCTCCAGGGCGAAGGCGCGAACGCCGGCCGCGCGGCGGTTTTCTGCCGGTTCGCCGGCTGCAACCTATGGTCCGGCCGCGAGGCAGACCGGGCCGGCGCCGACTGCCGCTTCTGCGACACCAACTTCGTCGGCACGGACGGGCCGGGCGGTGGCAAGTTTCGTGGCGCATCTGCGCTTGCGGAGGCCATCGCGGAGGCCTGGCAGGGCGCAGGCGGCGAACGGTTCGTGGTGCTCACCGGCGGAGAGCCGGCCCTGCAGGTCGACGCGCCGCTGATCGACGCGCTGCATACCCGCGGCTTTGCCGTTGCCATCGAAACCAACGGCACGCTTCCTCTGCCTGCAGGGCTAGATTGGATCTGCGTCAGCCCCAAGGCCGGCAACACGCTCCTCCAGACCCATGGGGATGAGCTGAAGCTGGTCTTTCCGCAGGATGGGCTGGCCCCGGAGAACCTTGCCGGGCTCGATTTTCCCCGCCGCTTCCTGAGCCCGATGGATGGCCCGGATCTCTCCCGCAACACGGCCGCCGCCGTGGCCTATGTGAAGGCTCACCCCGAATGGCGCCTCTCGGTCCAAACGCACAAGCACATAGGAATTCCGTGAGGGCGGAGGCGTAAAGCACCGTTCTTGGGCCAGGAATTGGGCTTGCACGTACGCCCGAAACGCTGGCGCGGCCGCATAAAATCCCCTATGGGAGCCCGCATGCGCATATATAGGGAATTCCTCTTCGAGGCGGCACACTTCCTGCCGTCCGCCCCGCCCGGCCATCCGAATTCTCGGATTCATGGCCATTCATTCCGCGTGCGCGTCGTCATCGACGGCGAACCCGATGCCACGACCGGCCTCGTCTTTCATTTCGACGATCTGTCGAAGGCCATGGCCGAGGCGCACGACGCGCTTGATCATCGTCTCCTGAACGAGGTCGAGGGCCTCGAGCTTCCGACGCTCGAACGTATCTCGATGTGGCTGTGGAGCCGGCTCGAAAGCCGCGTCCCGGGCCTCGCGGAAATTCACGTCACGCGCGATAGCTGCCGCGAAGGCTGCATCTATACCGGCAATCTGCACGGCAAGCGTCTCACAGCTTGAACAGGGAGGAGAACGGCATGGGCCGCGAGATCACAGGCGTCACGCTCCTCGGCGGCGCCACGCAAATTCCCGAGAGCCCGGATAAAGCCGTGCTCGAGCGCGTTGCCAATCCGCACGCCGACACGGATTATGTGGCGCGCTTCACGGCACCTGAGTTCACCTCGCTGTGCCCCGTGACGGGACAGCCCGATTTCGCGCATCTCGTCATGGACTACGTGCCAGGCGACTGGCTTGTCGAAAGCAAGTCGCTCAAGCTTTTTCTCGCGTCATTCCGCAACCATGGCGCCTTTCACGAGGACTGTACGGTGGCCATCGGCAAGCGCCTCGCATCGCTCATCGAGCCGAAGTTCCTGCGCATCGGCGGCTACTGGTATCCCCGTGGCGGCATTCCGATCGACGTCTTCTGGCAGACGGGCAAGCTGCCCTCCGGTGTGTGGCTGCCGGAACAGGGCGTCGCCCCCTATCGCGGGCGCGGCTGATCGTTCGGGGCCCTTCCGGATTCGGGGCTAACCGCATGCCTCAAGGCTGCCCCTGCTCTCCGGCGGCAACGCCCGCGTCCGCCACGGTCATGTCGTTGCCGCGCCATGTGAAGCCGTCGCCGATCCAGCCTTTGAGCCAGATGGCCGGCAGCACCACGTCGCGCACCATCCAGGCTAAGGGCGAGGCAAGGTTTAGGTGCCAGCCCGCGGCTTTCGCGAGCACCGCCTCGCTGCCGAACCAAAGCGCCGCGACGAGCCCTGCCGCGAGCCCAGGCTCGAGACCCATAAGCGGCGCTGCCACGGTCGCGGCCGCCATCGCGCCCACGCTGCTCGTCAGCACCTCGGGCGCATAGAAGCCTGGGAACGTCGCCCGCCGCAGTCGCGCCCAGCGAACCTGACGGGCGAGCACCTCGCGACACGAGCGGACCCCGAGCGGCTGCTCGAACGGCGCGCCGACAAGGCGCACGCGCAGCCCGTCCCGCCGCACCACCTTGGTCGCCGCTGCATCCTCCGCAATTTCGATGCCGAGCGCCCGGATGCCGCCGGCCCGATCGAGCACCTCGCGCCGCCAGAGCATCGATTTGCCCTGCGCAAAGCCCAAGCCGGCGCTGTCGGAAGCGAGCTGCCAGCGCGCCTGATAGGTATTGAGGAAGGCGCACTCGACCTCAGCCCAGAACGAGAGCGGGCGGCTGCCGATCGGGGGCGAGCAGACGAGGCCGGTATCGTCCGCCATCGCCGCGAACAGCCGGCCCAGATAGTCCGGCGGCATGAGCACATTGCTGTCGGCGATCACAACCCAGCCATGCCGCGCCGCATCCCAGCCCTTGATGACGTTGTTGAGCTTGGGATTGGACGTGCTTCGGTCGTCACCGAGGAGAAGGCGCGCGTCCACGTCGGGGCGCTCGGCGATGAGCCGGCGAACCAGAGGCACCGCCGCATCCCGCTCGTGAGCGGCGCAGAACAGCAGTTCAAGGCGGCTCTCCGGCTCGACGCGGAAGGTGCTGCCCAGCGTGATGTTGTCGAATGGATCGAGCCCGCACACGGGGCGCACAATGCTTGTCGGGGGAACGTTGGCGGGTGGCATTCGGGCCGAGGCCCTGCGGATCCGTACGGCCGCCATCGCCGCCGTCGTGATGTGCACAAGGATCGCCATCGCCAGAAAGACGAATGCAGCCCATTCCATCGCCGGTTGGTGACCTCCGAGGTTCACGCCTGCAGAAAGCGTGCAGGCCGCGTTGCAGACCGGACTTATGGCGGTCGCATGACACGCCGATGACGGGCAGCTCGTGTGGGATCAGTCACCGAATGGCGGATCTCGAAGGGGAAAGTGACGGAGCGTGAGGCTGCCTCCGACAACCAGAGAGGGATCAATTTCGAGCATGATCGCCTGAGTAGGTAGACGCGACTCCTCAAGCCCACGCATCCTGTCGCAGCAAAATGTCGCAGACAGGTTGACATAAGTCATGCCGAAGACCGTTCTGAACGCGCTCCTGCTCCTCAACATCGCCGGCTTGGCGGCAGTGCCGGTCGCCCAGGCGGCGGTTGCTCCCAATCCGGCGCACGTCAACGGCTTGGCGCTCACGGGTGCCGCTTTTCTCGTTGGCCTGATACTGGCGCTGGCAGCCCGGCTCTGCACGCTCATCGATGCCAACATGGCGAATTCCCGTGGGCACGGCGCCGCAAGCCACCATCGCGGCGCCGCCATAAGCAAACCCCCTTCAGCGCCGTGCGCATCCGGTTCCGCTCGTAAGCACGCTCCGATTTCGGCCGCTCACCTCGGCTGGGCGGCAGGCCTCGGGGCCGCGCTCTGCCTCGCTTACGGCGGAGCTTCCTTCGCCGGAAGCCTTCCGGATTTCCCGGCCCTCGTCGCACTCGCGGTTTAGAGCCGTTCCGCAGTCCCGCTTTTCCGGAAGCACTCTCGACCTCGGATCCGTGGGATTCTTCCATCACCAAAGGCGATCAGAGAGCAAATCGAGCCGGCGCAAGCGCCGCCCCATCGGGGCCTGCGAGCGCAGCGAGCAACGGCGTGAGATCAAAAATGGTGCTGCCGGCGAGGATTGAACTTGCGACCTCTCCCTTACCAAGGGAGTGCTCTACCACTGAGCTACGGCAGCCTGATTGAAATATTTTCAGGATATGTGCTTGCACCGGGCCGAAACCACGCCTGAAGCGCTGCGCGGCCCGCGCTGCGATCATCTAGCCGACCCGCGCGCCGAGAGCAACCTCGCTGCTGTGAAAAAACACGATCCCGTTCCTTCAAATGTCTGTTGATCAGCCTCAACTGGCGCTGCCCGGCCGATCGCGTAAACTCTCCTCACGGGAACGAAGGAGCCGGCCCATGTTTACGCATATCCTGATTGCGACGGACGGCTCGGAGCTCGCGGGCAAGGCCGTGGCTCAGGGCCTCGACATCGCGAAGGGCCTTGGAGCGAAAGTCACGGCCATCAATGTTACCGAACCCTGGGTTGCCGTGGCCCCCGGTGAGGTCGCCATGGCGTTCCCGATCAAGGACTATGATGAAAGCGTCGCGGCCAATGCGGCGCAGATCCTGTCCGCCGTCGCCGACGAAGCCCAGAAGCGCGGCGTCGCCTGCACGATCATCCACATCCGGGATCAGTTTCCGGCCGAGGGAATCATCGAGACAGCCGGCAAATATGACTGCGATCTCATCGTCATGGCCTCTCACGGCCGGCGCGGACTCATGCGTTTCCTGCTCGGTAGCCAGGCCATCAAGGTCCTGACGCACAGCACCGTTCCCGTTCTCGTCTGCCGCTGAGAGCGCCTTCAGCCTGCCATGTCCCACGCGCAGCTCAGTGAGATGTGCACCGCAACATTCTCGGCACCACACGAGAATGAACGGCGGATCTCAAATGGTGCACGCCTAAAGTAGAGTAACTTTTTTGCCCTCGACCAGGCAATTTTGATACTTTCGGGACGGAATGCTTGACGGCATCGGGCGCCCGCTGCTGCACTGCATGTGAGCACTTGCGGGAGAGCGGGACCAATGGACTACTTCACGTATGAGATGGCGCACGCGCTTCTCCACCCCGTCCGCCTCATGACGCGAGCCGTCAAGGCGCAGGTGGACACGCCCCTCAACCCTCTCGCGCTGACCGAGTTTGGCCGAAGCATCTCCGCCGCCTGCGAGGTATTCGAGGGTGTGACGCGCCGCTACGGCAAGCCCGAGTTCGGCATCCGGGAAACCATCATCGGCGATCGCGCGGTCCCCGTGTACGAGGAGACCGTACTGCGCAAGACGTTCTGCAATCTGCTGCATTTCAAGCGTGAGCACGGGGCGGCGGGGTCGCGCCGCGACCCCAAGGTCCTGATCATCGCGCCCATGTCGGGCCATTATGCAACCCTCCTGCGCGGCACCGTGCAGGAGATGGTGAAGGAGCACGACACCTACGTCACGGACTGGACCGATGCCCGTGACGTCCCGCTCTATGAAGGCTCCTTCGGTTTCGATGATTTCGTAGATTACCTCATCGAGTTCGTGCGCTTTCTCGGGCCCGATACGCACCTGATGGCGGTCTGCCAGCCGGCCGTCCCCGCCCTCGTTGCTGCCGCGGTCATGGCTGCTGATAACGATCCCTTCCAGCCTGCCTCCATGACGCTCATGGGCGGCCCGATCGACACGCGCCGCAGCCCGACCAAGGTCAACGAGCTCGCCAAGGAGAAGCCTCTCTCGTGGTTTGAGCGCAACGTCATTCACTACGTTCCGCTTCCGAACCCGGGCTTTGGCCGGCGCGTCTATCCGGGCTTCATCCAGCTCACCGGCTTCATGACCATGAACCTCGAGCGCCATACCGAAGCGCACATGAAGCTGTTCCAAAACCTCGTCAAAGGCGACTGCGAGAGCGTCAAGGCGCACAAGGCGTTCTATGAGGAATATCTGGCGGTCATGGATCTCCCGGCCGAGTTCTATCTCGAGACCGTCAAAACGGTGTTCCAGGACCATGCCCTGCCGAAAGGGGAGCTGACCCACCACGGCCGCCTGATCGATTGCTCGGCGATCACGAGGACCGCGCTCATGACGGTCGAAGGCGAGCGCGACGACATCTGCGGCCTCGGCCAGACGCAGGCTGCGCACGAGCTGTGTCCGAACATCCCGCACGATGAGCGCTACGCCTACGTCCAGCCCGGCGTCGGGCATTACGGCATTTTCAGCGGTTCGCGCTGGCGCAGCGAGATTCAACCACGTATCCGCGCCATGATTCGCAGCGTGGAGCTCAAGCGGCGCCAGGGAGGGCAGAATGGAGGGAGGCCGAAAAGTCTCGCCTCCCAGCCCCGGCTGGGCGCCGCGCCTGCGCCTCTGGCGGCCTGGCACGACCTCGATGACGCCGCCTCGGGCGGCTCGGCGAACTGAACCGGCATCCTCTGGAGCCGGGACGTGCGGGCCTGGGGCGCGTTGACTCTCGGCGTGCCCAAACTAGAGTGCGCCGCGATCCCATCCGTCCCAAATCCGGTCCGAGTGTCTTAAATGTCCGCCGTCCGCACGCCTGCGAAGCATTTCGCCCCCCTGGCCATAGGCGCGCCGGAACCTTACCGAGCGCTGCCGGTGCGGATTGAGCGCATGATCCACTTCGTGCCGCCGCATAATGAGAAGATCCGCTCCAAGATCAAGGATATCGCACGCCAGGTTGATGTCGTGCTCGGCAACCTCGAGGATGCCATCCCGGCAGGCGACAAGGAGGCGGCGCGCCAGGGCTTCATCCAGCTGGCGCGTGAGACCGATTTCGGCGGGACTGGCCTATGGGTTCGCATCAATTGCCTGAATTCGCCATGGATGCTCGACGACGTGATCGAGATCGTGCGCGAGGCCGGAAATAAGGTCGACGTCATCATGCTGCCCAAGGTCGAAGGCCCCTGGGACATTCACTATCTCGACCAGCTTCTCGCCCAGCTCGAGGCGAAGCATGCCGTCACACGGCCGATCCTCATCCACGCCATTCTCGAGACGGCGGAGGGCGTGAAGAATGTGGAGGCGATCGCCGCCGCCTCGCCGCGCATGCACGGCATGAGCCTCGGCCCGGCCGATCTCTCAGCTTCCCGCGGTATGAAGACGACGCGCGTCGGCGGCGGCCATCCGGACTATGCCGTGCTGTCCGACGCAGGCGCCGCCGCTGGAGCCGGGCGGGCCCGCGCCCAGCAGGATCTCTGGCACTACACCATCGGCCGCATGGTGGATGCGTGCCTCGCTTATGGCTTGAAGCCGTTCTATGGGCCGTTCGGCGATTTTTCCGATCCGGCTGGGTGCGAGGCGCAGTTCCGCAACGCCTTCATCCAGGGTTGCCTGGGCGCCTGGTCGCTGCATCCGAGCCAGATCGACATCGCCAAGCGGGTTTTCTCTCCGGATGTCAACGAGGTGGCGTTTGCGAAGCGCATCCTGGAGGCGATGCCCGATGGTACGGGAGCGGTGATGATCGACGGCAAGATGCAGGACGACGCGACCTGGAAGCAGGCCAAGGTGATCGTGGATCTCGCCCGCCTCGTGGCCGAGAAGGATCCCGAGCGCGCCGAAGCCTACGGTTTCCGATCCTGATGCACGCCGCACCATCAACTATAAAGCATAGTTCCGTTGACTTTGGCTCGGCCCTCTTTTCGAATGGGTCTGGGGGGTGAAAAGCATGCAGCGCAAACAGACACAGCCGCCGACGCCGCGCCGCCGTGCCAAGCGCAAGGCTCCGGCCAACGCCGTCCGCAGGGCGAAGTACGCGCTCGGCCAGGTGGTGCGCCACCGGATGCATTCCTTCCGCGGCATCGTGTTCGATATCGATCCGGTGTTCTCCAATACCGAGGACTGGTATCAGGCGATCCCGGCCGAGGGCCGGCCCGTCAAAGATCAGCCCTACTACCACCTGCTCGCGGAAAACGCCGACACGGAATACATCGCCTACGTCTCGGAGCAGAACCTGCTGCCGGACGAGAGCGGCGAGCCCCTGCGCCATCCGCAGATCGACGATTATTTCATCGAGGACGAGGACGGCAGCTATCGCGCGGTCTATATCCAGCCGCACTGATCCGGAGTGCGGCAGGGCTCCCTCATCACTCCGCGCCCACCCTGAGGCGCGATATGCAAACAAAAAGGCCGCCCGAAGGGCGGCCTTTCAATTCTGGATCTCGGTTCCGGAAGACGATTATTTCTTCGCCTCGCCGTTCTTCTTGGCTGCTGCTGCGGCGGCTTCGGCCGCGCCGGGCTGCGGCGGCAGCTCCTTCATCTTCTCGGCCTTGAACTTCTCGTAGGCTTCCTGCTGGCGCTGGCGGATCTGCGCCATGAGCTGGCCGCGGGCCTTCTTATATTCCTCGTTGTCGACCGGCTTGCCTGCGAACGCCTCGGTGAAGCCATCGAGCGGAACCGGGAAGCCGATCGGTTGCGCCTGCGCGTTCATGGCCAGAACCATGATGCCGCCGCCGGCCTTCATCTGATCGACGATCTCCTTGGTCGCCTCGGTCTCGGCCGTGCATCCCGAGGGATGGCAGAGCGAGAACTTGAGGTCGATCGGTTTGAGATCCTTGTCGTCCACCTTCTCGTTCTTTGCGGCCTTGTCCCACTGCTCCTTCGTGTAGACGGCGGCCTTGAGGCCGGGCGGAATGGCCATGCCGAGCGGCACCATGATCATGAGATGATCGTGCTCGTTCCCCTCGACCTGGCGGATCGCGGCCGAAACCAGAACCATGCCGGAGTTACCGTCGAGGCGCTCGTGGTGGGTAAGGCAGATGTTCTTCTCTTCCTTGATCTCCTTGCCGTCCTTGTCATGCGCGACGAGCGGAGACTTTTCACAAAGCTTGACCCAGGCGCTCTGCTTCTGGGTTTCGCCTTCCGTCTTGGCCGCCGGCGCCTTGGCGTCCTTGGCGGCAGGAGCGGCCTTCTGATCTTGCGCTAAAGCGAGATTGCCGTGAGCCGCGAGGCCGAGCACCAGAGCCAGCGCCGCGCCGCCCGCAAGCACGCTGCGCCCCACGCTCGTTGCAATGCCAGATCTGTGCAACATCGGTAAATCGACCTTTCGTAAATGAGTCAGTCCATACGCCGCCTGGCGCCTTCCGGCGGCCCGGCCCATCCGCTGCGCTCGATCGGCGACCATTGGCGCGCGCCCTGACGCTTATCACGTCGTCCGGCCGGCAGTAATGCCCGGATTGCGGCAATCCCGTGACGGGAGAAACGCCGCAGCAGTATGCACAGGCTGATGCGGCAGAGCCGTGGCAATAGGGCCACGCAGGGGCGGCATCGTTCCGCCGTTCCTATGTCGCCCACGTGTGATACGTGATCCGTCGGGCGGCAGCAAATCCAACGCGTTGCCCTCGTCCTGGAGGATGAAGCCGTTGCACCTCATGATCCTCGCGATGCTCATGGCGCTCCTCCCGTCCTCAGGGTTGCGGGCGGAGAGCGCTTCCCCGAAGCGCGCGCCGGCTCATGCAATCGCCATGCATGGCGAGCCGGCCCTGCCGCCGGGCTTTCCCCATTTCCCCTACGTGGCGCCAGATGCTCCCAAAGGCGGGAGGGCGACGCTCGGCTCCTCCGGTTCCTTCGACAATCTCAATCCGATGATCGTGCGCGGCGAGCCGGTGCAAGGCATACGCGAGTTCGTCATCGAAAGCCTGATGGCCCGTAGCCAGGACGAGCCCTTCACGCTCTACGGGCTGATCGCACAATCGATCTCGGTGCCGGATGATCGAAGCGAGGTCACCTTCCTGCTCGATCCGCGCGCAAAATTCTCGGACGGAACACCGGTGACGGCCGCCGACGTTCTGTTCTCCTTCGAAATTCTACGCGACAAGGGCCGGCCGAACTACCGCACCTACTACAGGAAGGTGGCGCAGGCGGAGGCGCTCAGCGATCACGAGGTCCGCTTCGTATTCGCCGATGCCGAGGATCGCGAGCTGCCGCTCATCCTCGGCCTCATGCCCGTCCTGCCCCGCCACGCCGTGGATGCCGAGCGCTTCGAGGAGACGACGCTCGCCCCCCTCGTCGGCTCCGGTCCCTATCGCATCGCCGCCGTCGATCCAGGGCGGTCCATCACCTATCGCCGTGATCCCGACTATTGGGGGCGCGATCTCCCCGTCAACCGCGGCCGCTTCAACTTCGACGAGATCCGCATCGAATACTATCGCGAAGGCTCGACGCTGTTCGAAGCGTTCAAGACCGGCACCATCAATATCCGCGTGGAGGACGATCCGGCGCTATGGGCCAAGGGCTACGACTTTCCGGCGGCGAGGGATGGGCGCATCGCGCGCGAAGACATCGCAATCGGGATACCCGCCGGCATGACGGGCCTCGTTTTCAACACGCGCCGCCCCGTCTTCGCCGATCCTCGGGTGCGCGAAGCCCTCATTCACCTCTTCAACTTCGATTGGGTGAACAAAAGCTTCTTCCACGGGCTCTACAAGCGCACCGAGAGCTATTTCGAGCGCTCGATGCTCTCGTCATCCGGGCGCCCGGCCGATGCCCGCGAGCGCACTCTGCTGGTCCCCTTTCCGGATGCGGTGCTGCCCTCGATTATGGAGGGCACTTGGCGCGTCCCCGAAAGCGACGGCACACCCCACAACCGCACCAACGTGCGCCAGGCCTACGAAATGCTGGAGGCGGCCGGATACGCCATGCAGGCCGGGCGCCTCGTTCACAGTGAAACCGGCCGGCCGCTCACGTTCGAGATCCTTGCGGCGACGACGAGCCAGGAGCGCCTTCTCGGCGCGTTCCGGGCCGATCTCGCGAGGATCGGCATCTCCGCCCGCATCCGCGTTGTGGACAGCGCGCAATATCAGTCGCGCCTCAAGACTTACGACTACGACATGATCCAGTTCACGTGGCCATCCTCCCTTTCGCCGGGGAACGAGCAGCTCTTCCGCTGGTCGTCCCGCGTCGCGGACGATCCGGGCTCCTACAATTACGCCGGCGTGAAGAACCCGGCGGCCGACGCCATGATCGCAGCGATGCTCGCGGCCCGCGAGGAAGCGGACTTCGTCTCCGCCGTCCGTGCTCTCGACCGCGTGCTCCTCTCGGGGCACTATGTCATCCCGCTTTTCCATTCCCCCACCCAGTGGGTCGCCTCCTGGAGCCGCCTCGCCCACCCGGGCGTCAGCCCGCTGTTCGGCTTCAATCTCGACACGTGGTGGATGCGCCCTGCCGACTGAACGGGCCGCCGACCGAAACAGGAACCGATGTACACGCCGCTCTTCACGCCTGCCGACAATCCGCCCTTCAACATGGCCCGCTACTGCATCGGGCGTGCGGCCGCGGCGACGCGGGACAAGCCGGCACTCCTCATCGTCGCGGATCCCGGCGCGAGCCCGACGGAAGTGTGGACATACGCGGATCTCGAAGACGCGGTGCTGCGCACGGCGGGCGCGCTTCGTGCCATGGGGCTTTCCCAGGGCGATCGCCTGATGATCCGCCTCGACAATACGAGCGCCTACGCCATCCTCTTCTTCGGCGCCGTGGCCGCGGGGCTCGTGGCGCT
>JRYH01001967.1_pt1 | contig 45177 bp, 42 predicted proteins | sample 235351 | NCBI WGS metagenome assembly JRYH01 (sample SAMN03074221, study PRJNA261480) | activated sludge metagenome | biome: Wastewater Treatment Plant; feature: Wastewater; material: Activated sludge; isolation source: activated biomass of a wastewater treatment plant treating wastewater... ...
GCCGCCGCCGAGGCGTTCAAGGCGCGAAACCCCTCCCACCACGGCGTCTTCGTCGCGATCAACAGCCTCGACCAGACCGCGATTCAGCACGCCCGCGAAGACTGGCTCGCCCGCCCCCACGACCTCGCCGCCTTCCGCGCCGCCAACCGCCTCGACCGGGGCCCCGTCGCCCTGTTCGTTTCCAGGCTCCTCGAAGAGAACCGCGTCGACCTGCTCCTCCACGCCGCCGCGAAGATCCAGGGCCTCACCGTCGCCGTCGTCGGCAAGGGGCCCGATCTCCCAAGGCTCCAGGCCATCGCCAACGAGCTCGGCATCGCCGACCGCGTCGTCTTCCCGGGCCCCGTCTACGGCGAGCCCGCCATCGCACCCTGGTTCCTCGCCGCCAGCCTCTTCGTCTACCCCGTCAACATCGGGCTCAGCGCCATGCACGCCCTCGGGTACGGCCTCCCCGTCGTCACCTCCGACAACATCGCGGCCCACAACCCCGAAATAGAGGCCGTCGAGAACGGCGTCAACGGGGTGCTCTACCGAGACGGTGACACCGACGCGCTCGCCGAAGCCATCCGCGCGGCCATCGCCGACGAACCCCGCCGCCTCGCCATGGCCGACGCGGCCCGCCGCACGGTCCTCGAACGATTCAATATCCCGACAATGGTCGACGGGCTCGAGGCCGCCATCCGGCACGCCCACGCCGCCCACGCACGCTGACAGGTCACAACGAAGCGAACGCGACGCGCCCGAGACTCACCGGTCCGACGGCGCGGGCTCAACGCCCCCGGACGCCTTTACCGGCATCGGGCCCGTCCCGAACGGGGCCGCGTCCACCAGGTACGCCCGGCTCAGCACCGGGGGGTCCACCGGGCGATCGCCCTGCACCTCCACGCTCCCCAGGGCGCCGATCGTGTCCGCCCCCGCGATCGCCTGCCCGAACGCGGTGTACCGACCGTCGAGCGACGCCGTCGCCTCCCGGCTCAGGCAGATGAACACCTGTGAACCGCCCGAATCCGGGTCGCCCGACCTCGCCATCGAAATCACCCCGAAGTCGTGCAGCAGGTCGGACTTCTCCAGGTCGATCTCGTACCCCGGGCCACCCGAGCCCGTGCCCGTCGGGTCGCCCACCTGGATCACAAAGCCGGGACGCCCGGCCCGCGCCGGGATGATCCGGTGGAAGATGATGTCGGTGTAATACCCCCCCGCCGCCAGGCTCCGGAAGTTGAACGCCGAGTTCGGCGCCTTGTCCGGACGCAGCCGGATCCGGATGTCTCCCATCGTCGTCTCCAACACGACATCGCGGTCCACATACGCCCGCAACCCCGAGTAGGTCCGCGGCCGCGGCGCCTGCCCGAGCATCCGCATCCGGTCAGACTCGAACACCGGCATCGAACGCCTCGGATCGTTCGAGGGCGTCATCGTCTGCGGATCCAACAGCGTGGCCTTGTCCACGCTCACCATCGGATCCAGCACCACCGCCGGCCCCGTCGCCACCCCGCCCACGAACAACTGTGCATACAGCACCTCGGGTTGCTGCGTCTCCCACAGCACCGGGAAGAGCCCCGCAAGGTCAACCCCGCCGGGCGCCGCCGCCGCCGTCGCCACCACCTCGCCACCCTCGGGCCGCAGCAGCCTGATCTCGACCTCTCCCCCCGACGCCGAGACCTGCATCGGGATCTTCCGGTTGATCCCGTAGTACAGCCGATCAGGCGCCAGCTGCGCCCCGGCGAACGGCGCGAACACAAGCAGGGCGAGCAGACCGGCCAGGCCGACGACGCGACGAGAAACGGGTGTCATCATGCACACACTCTACCCGCCGGCCCACCACGCGGTGCGGCCACGGTCGGCGCACGACCACAGCCGCCGCCAAAACCCCTGTCCTTCGTTGATCAAAAGGCCGCGAGACGCGCCGCCCGGGACGCCGGGCTCAGGGGAACAGCGTGTCCCAGAAGCCGCCGTTCTGCACCGGCTGATCCAGGATCCGCCAACCGTCCTCCCACGACGGGGTGTCGTCGTCCTGAACGGACAGCGCGATGTCCTCGATCACATTGCCGCGATCCAGGAACCAGTCCACCGACATCCCGGCCCGCAGGATGTTCATCCCCAGCCGGTGGTTGATGTCATCGACCTCCGCGAACCCGTCCGAGATCAACGCGACCGTGTCGTCGAACATATCCAGCCGCGCCTCGCCGTTCGGGCCGATCCCCCGATACTGGTAGTTCGCCTGGATCTCCCCGGGCGCGCCGGCAAACCGGTCCGTGTACGCCTCGAACGGGTGCGCTCCGGTGTGCGACGGGCAGTAGAAAATCCGCCCATCCGTCAGGTAGGTCTGGGCAAACAGGTAGCCCATCCCGTCCCACAACGGCAGGTCGTACCCCCGCGTCCGCCCGTCGATCCGGAGGAACATCGGGTTGGACTCCCACTGCGGCCCGAACCCCAACGCGAACGCGCTGGGCGGCAGCCAGGAATCATTGTCCGTCGCGTACATGTGCATGCCCAGGCCGACCTGACGCAGGTTCGACTGACAGACAACCCGCTTCGAGGTCTCATGCACCAGCCGCAGCGAGGGCAGCAGCAGCCCGATCAGCACCGCCACCACCGCGATCGACACCAGAAGGTCCACGAGCGTAAACCCGCGGCCCCCGCCGCAGCACGCCCCAGAACCCCGGTTCGTTCGCGATGCACCCACCACAAGCTCCTCGCCGGCCCTTCCCCACGCTCGGGGCAGGCCGCCGCCAGTGTAACGAGAATTCAGCGCCCCTACAACGCGCTGCTCACCCGATCGTAGGCAAATTTCTCAGATACCCTATCAAAGCACGATCTTTGCAGCCATCGGTCCGGAACCCGAGAATCGACATCTGACACCTGGAATATCGTCTTTGCAAACCCCCGCCTTCGATTTCTTCTTCCAGCCCGTCTCCTGATTCCCCTGGGGCTCTCCCTTGGTATGCTGCCCGCTCCCGGAGGCCGGCGACCGCGATGGCGACGCGCGACGACGACATCCCCACCCCCCCCGAATCCGCGGAGAGCCCGGCCTCCCGCGACGAGGATTCGGCCCTGATGACCCGCGTCGCGGCCAACGATCAGGCCGCCATCGCGGACCTCTACGACCGGTTCGTCCCGCTTGTGTACCGGATGTGTGTCCAGATCCTGCCCACCCGGGCGGAGGCCGAGGACGCCGTGCAGGAGGTCTTCATCCGTCTGTGGCGCACAGCGGACCGATACGACCCCGAACGGGCGGCCCTGGTGACCTGGGTGATGCTGATCACACGAAGACACATTGTTGATCGACTTCGACGGACCCGCTCCCGGATTTCGACCGTATCGATGGACGAGGGGCAGAGGCCACCGGCGACGGTGTCCCCGGGACCAACCCCCCTCGAACAGGACGAACGCTTCGGCGCGCTGATGAAGCGCATCGACGCCTTGCCGGAACTTCAACGGACCGTTGTGATCCGTTCGTACTTGGGGGGGCAGACGCTCCGACAGATCAGCGAGGAACTCAACACCCCGCTCGGCACGATCAAGTCCGCGCTCAGCCGGGCGCTCGTGCGTCTGAGGGAACGCGTCGGCGAGGAAATCACGGGATGACTGCTCCGTACGACAACAACCCCGATGGCACCCGCCCCGATGTCGAGGCGATGTCCACCAAGGACCTGCTCGAACAGGCCGTGGTCGACGCGTTCGGCCTCCTGGACGACGAGGACAGGCGCGCGTTCGACGCCGCCTTCGGCGCCTCACCCGCGGTGCTGCGCGACCTGATCCGCGCCCAGCAGGCCCACTACGCCGATTGCGGCGAGATCCTGCCGAACGCGGAGATCCCCCCGGCCCTGCGGGCCAAGGTCCTCGCCCGCCTCCGGGCCGAGATCGACCGCACCGCAACCCCGGCGGCGCCCGCCCCGGCCCGCGGTGTGACCCACGCGGTCGAGTCCCGCCCGCCCCGCCTGCAACGGGCCCGCCGGGTCAACCCCGCCTGGCGTGTCGCGGCGGTCGCGTTCTCCGTCGCCGCGGTCGCCCTCGGCGTGCTGCATGTCCAGCTCCGCCGCGAGTTCAACACCGTCCAGGATCGCGCCGGCATCGCCGCCCTCATCGAGGCCGTCGGCACCGAGCACATCGAAACAACCCTCTTCGACGCGTCGGCCAACCGCTTCCACTTCTCCCCTGTGGGCGAGGTCGGCCGCGCCCGGGCGATGCTGCTCCACAAGCCCGATTCGGCGGAGGCCAGGCTCTACATCACCAATTTCTCCACCCGGACGCCCTACAAGGTCGTCGTGCTCGACGAGCAGGACAACCCCGTTGAGACGGTCGCCTCCTTCGAGGCCACCGGCCTGATCAGCGGGGTGAACCTGCCCGTCCGGGGCGGGGGCGAGTTCCGCCTCGCCATCATGACCGACGAGGCCGAGCCGACGCTCCTGTTCGTCGCCCAGGTCCGTTTTGCCTGAGGCGACCCGAACCTGATCCGTCCGGATCTTGCGTCCGAGAACCGGCGCGGGCCCCCCGGATTCCGGCCCGGCCCGCGGGTTTCTCCCTCGAATTCAACCTCCCGGTCCGCTATGCTCTCGGTCGAACCGATCTGAACGATCCCCGAGGCGATCGGCCTCCTGAAACCCGACGGAAGGAAAGACCCATGGCTCTTGGCAAGGCAATCGCCATCGTCGCCGGCATCGCCCTCGGCGGGGCGGCCGCGTACACCCTCACGACCGACTCCTGCCTGCTCGGCTCGTGCGGCACGAAGGACGCCGCGGCCCCGGCCGCCGCCGTCTCGCTCGCCGCCGACGCCGGCAAGACCGAGTGCGCCCTCTGCCCCAGCCAGGCCGCCGAGCAGACCGCCTGCGCCGCCTCCACCGAGGCGTGCGCCGAGAAGATGGCCGCCTCGGGCTGCTGCAGCGCCGACAAGGCCGTCGAGGTGACCCAGGTCGCCGCGACCGAGGCCGCCGCCTCGGGCTGCTGCCTCGGCAAGCCCGCCGCCGAGTGCCCCTGCAACGGCGCCTGCACCGGCGATTGCTCGGACAAGCAGGCCTGCACCGAGGGCGAGAAGCCCGCCGAGCAGGTCGTCAAGAACGACTGATCGCGAGCACAACGAACCCACGACCCGGGGGCCCCGCGCCCCCGGGTTTTTCGTGCGCCGATACAGTGCCCCCCGTGCGGGCGCTGCGACTCGAATCCCCCTCGCTTCTCGCCTGGGTCGACCCGGTGTTCGCCGGGCTGCTCGACTGCTCTCTCCGTGTCCCGAACGCCCCGCCGCGCCCGCTTCTCGCCCGGGCCCCGGTCGAGGTTGACGACCCGGCCTGGCTCGCCGCCCGCTTCGAATTCGAATCGCCGCCCACCCCGACCGCCTGGGAGATCCTCGACCGAACCCCTCTCTCCGCGCGGCTCGCCGCCCGCCCCTCATCCGGGATGAACCTGGCGATCCGATTCGAACTCACCGCAACCGGCCTGGTGATCGAGCTCGACGCCTCATCCCCCGACGCGCTCCCGCTCGAAGGCCGCTTCCTCGCCCGCGGCCCCGCGCCCGGGGTTTCGCTCGACCCACACCGGGGGTTCGACGGCGTCGAACACGACGAGGCCGGGTCCGTCGCCGCGTTCGGCCTTGCGCCCGCGACCTCGCACGCCCTCTCCCTTTCCATGCACCCCGGAGGCCTCCCATGACCACCTGGCTGCTCAAGACCGAGCCCGGCGAGTACTCATTCGATGACCTCGTCCGCGACGGACGGACCACCTGGACCGGCGTCTCCAACCCGGCGGCCCAGCAGGCCATGCGGGCCATGACCACCGGCGACGAGGCCCTCATCTACCACACCGGCGCCGAGAAACGCATCGCCGGCCTGGCGGCCGTGGTGCGGGGGGCCTATCCCGACCCCGAGCACCCGGGCCTGACCGCCAAGGGCGACCCGAAGCGCGTGCTCATCGATCTCTCACCACTCAGACCCGCCACGAAGAACGCGACGCTCGCCGAGATCAAGGCGGACGCCCGCTTCGCGGGTTTCGCCCTCGTCACCCAGTCGAGGCTGAGCGCGATGGAGGTCCCGCCGGCGCTCGCCGCGGCGTTGAAGAAGATGGCGGGCCTGTCGAGACAGATCTGACTCCTCCGCTTGGAGCGCACAAACCAGGTGTTTGCAGTACATTCGGATATATCACAAAAATTGGCCGTTTCTGTGAACTCCACTGGAGATGAAGCCGAATATGTGATACGATGAGTTGCTGGGAGGGACAACATAGAGGGGTCTCTTGATGGCAACAGACGGGTCAGCGGTAGGGCTGCGGCGTCATGTACTTGAAGGGCAGTATCATGTAAGGGTCTTTAGCCCTGCGTGGAAGGACGCCGGGAAGTTGTTCGACCATGCACGAGACGCATTCGAGCTGCGACGACATGCTCTGAAGCTTCGTTATTGGCCAGAGCAAAACCCCGTCAGCGAGGCCGGAAACCTGCTCGATTTGAATTGGTCGTGGGTCAGGTCTCTCAGGGGCACCAATGTGGGCGAACTGCGGATCGATGACACAATCGGGAGGCACGACAACCTTCGGGTCATCTTCTACTGCGGGGATCCCGAGAAACCAGACCCGAACAGTCGGAAGCCGATCATCTGGATACTGCATGTCATGCAGAAGAAGCGCGATGATTTTTCGAAAGCCAACATCACGATTTTCGACGCCAGAAGAAAACTCGTCGATGAACGGTTCTACAAACACTACGAGCAGATGAATGGGTAGGAGAGCACAGATCGATCGGAGGGCGCTCATGTCAAAGGCTGCATGCCAAAGCGATTCGGAGCGAGTCGAGCACCAGTTGGCTGCCAAACACTTTGCGTCGCTGTTCAAACGCGCTTATCTTGAAGCCAGCGAGGAGGTGCAGCAGGTGATCGTCAACATGGTTTCTGTCTGCGAAGATCGAGACTCGTCGCAAGACGAGGTAGAAGCGGCACTTGACACTCTTGTTGAAGCACTCTTCCCGGTTTCAAACAACAAAGACGGGCTTCCGGGCATCGAGATTGGCGAGCTTCGAGAAATTCAGGATCAGGATACCAAGAAAACCGTCTTGGCGGAACTAGATCTTGAGGAACAGACATTCGCTGAACGCCTTGCTGCGGTACTTGAAAAGCAGGAGGTATCTCAATCAGATCTGGCGGAGAGGATCGGTGTTGGTCAGCCAGCGATCTCGATGATGCTGGCTCGTAGTTGCCGCCCTCAGCGTCGAACCGTTGAGAAAATTGCGGAGGCACTTAATGTGGATCCGGCCGTTCTGTGGCCGACTATCAACTCTATTAGCACATCATCTTGAGGCAGATAGATCACTCGACGCGGATGGACCTGGTCAGCTCCTCGTGCTCGACCGTGCCGTACGCGGGCAGTTCCGCGCCGTCGTTGAAGTGGTGCAGGATGTAGTCCAGCGCCCCCTTGCGGTAGAGCGACTCGAACAGCTCGACCGAGCCCGCGTCGTACTTGGTCCCCTTCGACTCGATCAGGATCGAGAGCGCCCGCTCGGCCGCGTCCGCCCCCACCTCGTGCCGGTAGGGCCGGTGGCTCGTGAGCGCGTCGAAGGTGTCGACCACCGCGAAATCCCTCGCGACCCGCGGGATCTGCTCGCCCCTGAGGTGGAACGGGTAGCCCGACCCGTCCATCTTCTCGTGGTGATAGCGCACGAGGTCGAGGATGATCTCCTCCTCCACATCCATCTCCACCATCCGCGCGTACCCCGTCACCGTGTGCTGCTCGATCACCTCGAACTCGTCCGCCGTCAGCCGCCCCGGCTTCTGCAGGATGTCGTCGGGGATGTCGAGCTTCCCGACATCGTGCAACGCCGCCCCGTGCGTGGCCAGCGTCAGCTCACGCCGGCTCACCCCCCGGGCCTCGAGCATCGCGCGGAGATAAAGCACCACGCGCCAGGTGTGCGCGGCCGTCGAGAGGTCTTTCGCCTCGATCTGCTGCACCAGCGTTTCGATGACCTTCGCGTCCACAAGGCAGTCCCGGCCGGGCAGGCGACCCCCGCCTGCACCGACAGAGCGTAAACGCTCCCGGGGTGGTTTGGAATTCCCGCGCGCGGGTTGTTCCGGTTACCGGGCCCCGTCCCTCAGCGCCGGCGACGGCCCGCCAGCAGCCCCGCCGCCGCGATCACCCCGAAAGTGCCGGGGGCCGGGATGTACTCGATGACATACGACGGGATCGGGAACGAGTCCGGGATGTCGTTCCAGCGGTCCGTCCGCCCGAACTGCTGCTGGCCGACGAAGTGCAACGCGTTCTCGTTGACGCCTCCCGGCCAGTTGTTGTTCGGCTCGCCCGGGCCCCAGTTCGCGAAGTCGAAGGTCTCCCCGGTCACCCACTGCCAACCCCCGCCGGGCTCACCCGCCCCGGGGGCCTGGAACGCGCCGATCCACGGCCCGATGTTGGTGCCGAGGGTGAAGGTCCACGCCGCGTCCGTCGCCGCGATGTTCAAGGCGGTGAACACAAAGGCGTTCTCCGCCGCCGAGGTGAGCGTGACCAGGTGCCCGCCCCGGGCCTCGGCGTCCGCCCGCGCGTCGGCGAAGGTCATCGGCGTCGCCGTGATGATCAGGTCATACACATGCCCGTTGCCCCCGTCGGCAACCTCCCAGGTCACCGGCGCGGCGGCAGACGCGGACACGGCAAGAGCCAACCCGAACGACGCAAAGACTCGGCGCATACCCCACCTTTCGCAACGCCCGCTCGCGCAGGCGGTGAGGAAGATGCCACCGATTCCGGTGAACGCCAGCAAAGTCCACGGCAATTCACGGCCCGCTCACCCGGTTCAGACCCGGGCCGGGCCGGTCGAGCCCAGGTCGAGCCCGTCGAACTGCTTGTCCGCCAGGTAGCTCGACCGCACCAGGGGGCCCGAGAAGACCACCTTGATCCCCGCCGCCCGGCCCGCGCGCTCGTAGGCGGCGAACTGCTCGGGCGTCACCCACCGGTCGATCGGAAGGTGGTTCCGCGTCGGCTGGAGGTACTGCCCGATCGTGATGATGTCCACCGGGTCGCCCCGGCCTGCTCCGCCGGGCGCCGGGTCGCGCGGGCCCGCGTGGTCGCCGGTCATGCGCACGAGATCGTCGAACAGCGCGAGCACCTCGTCGTCCCGCTCGCCGATGCCGACCATCAACCCCGTCTTCGCCACCCGCCCCTGCGCCTTCACACGCCGGAGCAGTTCGATCGAACGCCCGTACCCGGCGCTGGGACGGACCGCCGGGTGGCAGCGACGCACCGTCTCCATGTTGTGCGCGATGACATCCGGGCCCGCGTCGATCACCCGCTGGAGCGCGTCCGCGTCGCCCCGGAAGTCCCCGATCAGCACCTCCAGCTTCATGTCCGGGCAGGCGGCCTTGACGCGGCGGATGGTCTCGGCCCAGATCCTTGAGCCGCCGTCCGCCAGGTCGTCCCGGTCCACGCTGGTGATCACGACGAACCTCAGGCCCAGCCCGCGCAACGACTCGGCGACCCGCTCGGGCTCGTCATAGTCGGTGACCGGGGGCTTGCCGGTCTTGACATTGCAGAACCCGCAGGCGCGGGTGCAGGTGTCGCCCAGGATCATGATCGTCGCCACGCCCCGGGCCCAGCACTCCCCCATGTTGGGGCATGCCGCCTCCTCGCACACCGTGTGCAACCTGTTGCCCTGGATGTTGGCCCGCGTCTGCAGGAACCCCTCGCCCCCGGGCACCTTGGCCCGGAGCCAGTCCGGCTTGCGCTTCGCCGCGAGGTGGTGGACCTGGTTGTTCAGCACCATCGACGAGAGGCTGACCAGCGGGCGCAGATTCCGCGCGGGGTCCCCCCCCAGCGGCTTGGGGTGGCGCTGCAGCGTCCGGCTTGTCGGGTCGGGGGCGTTGGTCATGGAGAGCTCCAACGACTGTAGGTCGGAGCACCGACCCCGCCCGCTTCGGCGGGTCGGGCAAACTCCACGCCAATCCCGGTGGTTTTCCCCCGCGATCGCTCAGACCGGCGCAGGGAATGGCCGATGCACACAGACCGAGAATTCGGGGCGCGTCGGCCGCGCTTCGCGAACCGGGCGCGTGCCCGGGTCGTTTGGTTCCCTGGATTTCCGGCGCTAATGTCCGGACCCGGGAGGCGTTTCGCGCCAGGCCACGGGGTGTGCCACGCCCGGACGGGTGTGGTCGCGATGGGATCGGAAGGAGCAACGGGTTGGCCACGACATCACCCACGCCGGCACCTGTCCGCCGCTCGATGACGCACGCTCGCCGACGCGTCCTGTGGAGCGGCGTTCTCGTCGCGCTCGCCGGGACGCTGCCCGCATGCCACTGGGACTCGTTCCTGGATCCGAGCACGATCGGCCGCTGGGAGGAGACCCCCGCGGTGGTGCCGATCCTCGAGCACCTCGCCCCGATCGAGACCGACGACGGCGCCCTCGTCGAGTACACCGAGGTCTCGGTTGAGGACCTCCAGGTGCAGACCGAGGCGTACAACATCGCCGCCGCCGATGAAATCCGCATCGAGGTGTACGATGTCGTCGCCCAGGGTCAGGTCGAGCGGTACGACCGCGTGGTCGACCAGAACGGGTACATCGAGGTGCCCCAGCTGGGGCGGGTCTTCATCAGCGGGCTCACCGAAGAAGACGCCTCCGACCTGCTGAAGCGGCGGTTCGGGCAGTTCGTGGCCGACCCGCTGGTCTCGGTCGTCATCCTGACCCGCCGGGCCCAGTCGTACAACCTGCAGGGGGCGGTCGGGGCGCCGGGTCGGTACCAGATCCCCTCGTCGGACTACCGCCTGCTCGAGGCGCTCATCGCCGGCGGGGGCGTCGATCCGAACATCATCAACTATGTGCATGTCATCCGGCAGGTCCCGCTGAGCGACGAGCTGCTCCCCGCCCGGCAGGAAGCCCCCTCGAACCGGGGTGCGGACCCGACCCAGACGCCGTTGACACCTCCCCCCCAGAATGGGGACAATCTCATCGACATCATCAACGACCTGACCGGCGACGAGGGCGGCGGCGGTGCGCCGGCCGTTCTCGGCGGCGGGGACCGGGTCGGGTCGATTGCGATGGTCCAGCCGGGCGATGAGCCCGAGCCGGTCATCGACCTGATCGAAGAGGAGACCCGCCCCGTCGTGGCGAGCCCGGCGGACCAGGCGGCGCGGGCCGCAGGGGGTGGTCGCTGGCTGTTCATCAACGGCGAGTGGGTGCGGGGCTATCCGAGCGAGCCGACGACGCGGCCCGGCGGCCGGGGCGGCCCGGCCGGCGCGGTGGGCGACCGCCCGCTGGTGACCCAGCGCGTCATCCGCGTCCCGGTGGATCCGCTGCTGGCGGGCGATGCCCGGTACAACATCATTGTCCGCCCTGGGGATGTGATCAGCGTGCCCCCGCCTGAACAGGGGAATATCTACCTCGCGGGGCAGATCCAGAGGCCGGGCGTCTACCAGTTGCCGGCGGTCGGTCGGCTGACGCTGTACCGGGCGATCACGGCGGCCGGCGGGCTGGGGGGCTTGGCGATCCCGGAACGGGTGGACCTGACCCGGATGGTCGGCCCGGACCGGCAGGCGACGATCATGCTGGACATGCGTTCGATCGCGGAGGGGACGCAGCCGGATGTGTTCCTGAAGCCGGACGACCATATCAATGTGGGGACGAACTTCTGGGCGTTGCCCCTGGCGGTGGTCCGGAACGGGTTCCGGGCGTCGTACGGGTTCGGGTTCCTGCTGGACCGGAACTTCGGCAACGATGTGTTCGGCCCGCCGCCGACGAACATCCGCTGATCGCACTTCTCCGAGGCGCAGAGCCGCATGAACCGGCAATGGTCCGAGTGGAGCGGGTGGGGTTCCGGAATGCCGGGCGGCTCCGAACCCCGGTCGCGGGCGGGGCGTAGGAGAGGACCCGGCGGGCGGGGCTCGGTGGGGTCCGGTGCCGGGGCGAGCGTGGGGTGTGGGATGGCGCGGGCGTTTTCCCGCCCGGCCGGGCAGGGTGTGTCGGGGCGAGTCTGCAAGGCCCGCCGCGGAACGGGAGGGCTTTGACTCGCATGGGCTCGGGGAACGCCGAACGCGCCGCCGGATCCGCCTGGCCGGGGTTGAGCCCCGCGGTCTGGGTGGGTGTGGGCGCGCTGGTGGTGGCCTATTTCGGGCTGTACTACCGGTGGTTCGAGCGGCAGGGGCTTTTGTCGTGGTCGGGGCTGGAAGACTGGGGCCACGCGTTCGTGATCCCGCTGATCAGCGCGTACTTCGTGTGGCGGAACCGTGGGCGTCTGCGTGAGGCGACGCCTCGGGCGTTCTGGCCCGGGCTGCTGCCGCTGCTGCTGGGGATCGGGGGCTATTTCTACGGCGTGGTGGCGATCAAGAACCACATGATCGAGGGGTTCGCGGCGTTGCTGGCGTTGTTCGGGCTGGTGCTCTTCCTGCTGGGGCCCGGGGTGTCGCGCTGGCTGTTCATCCCGATCGCGTACCTCGCGTTCGGGATCACGCTGGCCGAGCGGATCATGATCGAGATCACCTTCCAGCTTCAGTTGCTGGCGAGCGAAGGGGCGTGGGTGATCCTTGGGGTTTTGGGCGCGGTGTTCGGCTTCTCGGTGGACCTGGAGGGGAACACCCTGATGCTGTACCACAACAACGAGACGATCCCGCTGAATGTGGCCGAGGCCTGCAGCGGGATGCGGATGGTTGTTGCGTTTTATGCGTTGTCGGTGTGGGTGGCGTTGACCTGGTGCTCGCAGTGGTGGCAGCGGATCCTGATGTTCCTGCTGGCGGGCCCGGTGGCGGTGTTCATGAACATGATCCGTGTGGCGGTGCTGGGGCTGCTGTCGCTGTGGGACCCGGAGCTCTCGACGGGGCAGGCGCACACGATGATCGGGACCCTGCTGCTGATCCCGTCGCTGGGGCTGTATCTCGGGCTGGCGTGGGTGCTCAACCGTGTGGTCACGGAGCCCGCGGGCGAGAGCGGGAAGGGGGCGACGGCATGAGCCGGGGCCGCCTGTTCACGCCCGCGTTCTTTGTGGCGCTCGCCGTTCTGGGGATCAGCGCGGCGGGGTTCGGCCGGCTGATCGACGCGTACGGGATCCACCTGCGCAAGCTCGCGATCGAGCCCCCGGAGAACCGGCTGCTGGTGAACCTGCCGCTGGAGACGGAGAACTGGGTGCGTGTGGGCACGGACGAGGTGATGGACGCGGAGGTGCTCGACACGCTGGGCACGGAGAACACGGTCTCGCGTGTGTATGTGCAGAAGAACCCGGCGGAGGGGTCGAGGCCGCATGTCATCAACTTCCATGCCGCGTACTACACGGGGATGATCGACACGGTCCCGCATGTTCCGGAGCGGTGCTTCGTGGGCGGGGGGATGCAGAAGAGCAGCGCGTCGGAGATCCTCGATCTTCCGCTGGTGATGGAGGACTGGATCGCGGACGAGACGGTGCCGGAGGAGCTGCGCGGCCCGCTGGGCGCGGTGTACACGGCGCCGACGAGCTGGTCGTTCTCCGATCGGCGGGGCCTTCGGATCCGGATGCCGCGGGGCGTCGGGCCGGACAAGCCGATCCGGATGATGGTGAGCGAGTTCCGCGGGTCGAGCGACCGGGCGTTGTACGCGGGGTATTTCTTTGTTGCCAACGGCGGGACGGTGGCGAGCGCGGAGGGTGTTCGGACGCTCGCGTTCGACCTTCGGAGCGACTACGCCTATTACCTGAAGGTGCAGGCGACGAGCGCGTCGGTGGGGTCGAAGGAGGAGTTGGCGGAGTTGTCGGCGTCGCTGATCGGGGAGTTGATGGCGGAGATCATGCGGTGCGTGCCGGACTGGATCGAGGTCGAGACGGGGCGGTACCCGGCGGACAACCCGCGGGCGGGCGCCGCGGGTCAGGGGTGACGGGGAACAGGTCTGGGGCGGCGAGTGTCGCCCCGTGAAGAAAGGCGTCGGGCCATGGCAGGTCGGGTCAACATCAAGTTCGTCGCGGGTCTGGTCGGCGCGGCGGTTGTCGTGCTGGGGCTGGGGCTGTGGCTGTTCTGGTCGATGGTGAACAAGACGGGGGAGACGCACGCAACGGCGGCCCGTGAGTTCGAGGCTCGCGGGGACTGGCGTTCGGCCGAGGAGTCGTGGGGCCGGGCGGTGGGGCACGAGCGGACCAACCTGGAGTGGCTGCGGGCGTGGCGGGACGCGATCGGGCAGATCACGCCCGCGACGCAGACCGAGTACGAGAACTTCTACGCGCAGCAGGTGCAGATCTTCAAGCAGATCGCGGTGACGGCGCGGGGCGATGTCGGCATCGCGTCGGACTATCTCGAGACCCGCGCGGTGACCTTCCGGCGGATGGGCTTCGCGAACCGTGCGTTGATCGAGGGGTTCCAGACGGAGGCGAACCTCTTCCTGGCGTACTTCCCGCAGGGCGGCGCGACGCAGGACGCGCACAACCGGATCCGCGGGTACCGGGGCATCGCGTGGGCGGCCCTGGCGGGCCCGGGCAGCGTGCTGACCGAGGCGGAGATCAACGCGGCGAAGGAGGACCTGCGGGCGGCGCTGTCGAGCGAGCCGGGGCGTGGCGAGGCGGTCCGTTCGCTGCTGGCGTTGCTGGACACGGAGCGGACGCGTGCGGAGAACGCCGGCGCGGTGACGCGGGTGGCGGAGATCGAGGCGGAGAAGCAGGAGGCGGTCGCGGGCCTGCTTGCGGCCGACCCCGAGAGCATCTGGGGCCGGGTGAGCCGGCTCGAGCTGGGCGTGCAGTCGTTCCGCGACCTTCCTGAGGCGGCGCGGGCGGCGCGGCGGGCGGAGCTGGCGGCGGAGCTGGACGGGCTGTTCGGCTGGCTCGACGGGCGGCTGGAGGGGATGGACACGCGGGTGCTCGAGCGCGTGGCGTTGCTGGAGAGCGTGCTGACGCCGGAGCGGAAGACGGAGCGTTCGCAGGCGTTGTACGAGAAGGCGCTGGCGGCGTTCGACGGGCGGACGGAGCTGCTGCTGCAGCTCGGCGCGTTGAAGATGGACGCGGGGGATTACGCCGGGGCGAAGGCGGCGGTGGAGCGTGCGGAGGCGCAGCCCTGGCTTCCGGTGACGACGGAGGGCATGCTGCGTGTGCGTTACAAGTCGCAGGCGCCGATGATGCTCGCGGAGTTCGCGGTGCGTCACATCGACGATGTGGAGACGAGCGAGGAGATCGACGCCCTGCTGGCCGAGGCGCGCAGCGCCCGGGAGCGGTTCGCGCAGCTCGTGGGGGTCGAGAACTCGGGCCTGCACATGATCGACGGTCAGATCGCGATGGCCGAGGGCGAGCTGGCGGTGACGCGTGGGGACAACCGCGCGGCGGGGGACTCGTTCACCGAGGCGTTGGCGCATTTCGCGAAGTTCAACGAGTTGACGGAGTATTCGAGCCGGGACGGGCTTTGGCGTGAGGGGCGCGTGGCGGCCCGCCTGGGCAAGACGGGCCTTGCCAAGCAGCGGTTCGACAAGCTGCGCGAGCTGGACCCGTCGAACCCGAGCGTGTACCTGGCGATGGCGGAGGTGGAGGAGTCGCTGGGCACCCAGTCGAGCCTGCGGGAGGCGTTCCGCCTGGCGCAGCGTGCGAGCGAGCTCTCGCCGGGCAGCCCCGCGATCGCCGAGCGCCTGGAGAGGCTGCGGCTGCTGACCTTCCAGCAGAAGGCGGACGACCCGGTTCAGGCTGTGATCTTCGAGTCCGAGCGTCTGCTGACCGGGGTGGACTCGAAAGCGCCGGACGCGATCGGGGCCGAGCGGGTGATCCGCGAGGCGCTCGCCCAGCACCCCGGCGACACGGGGCTGATCCGTCAGATGGTCCGCGTGCTGATGAACAGCGACCGGCTGGAGGACGCGAAGTCGTTCATCAAGCAGATGCAGTCGGCGTACCCGGACAACGAGACGGTGGCGAACCTCTCTCGCCGGCTGGACGCGGACAGCATGGCCGAGGTGATGATCCTCGGGATCGACGAGTCGAACCTGCCGGAGATCGCCAAGCTGCTGCGGAAGATCGAGGTGTACCGGCGTTACGACGAGAACGCTCGGGCGGAGGAACTGCTGGCCGAGGCGGTCCGCATGGCGCCGGACGACCCGGATGTCGTCGAGCAGTCGTTCCTGCAGGCGTTGTCGAAGGGGGAGATGGACGAGGCGCAGCGGATCACGGACCGGGCCAAGTCGCTCAACGCGGACAAGCTGGACGGGATCACCTACGAGGCGCGTCTGCTGGCGGCGCGGAACAACCACCAGGGCGCGATCGAGCTGCTGCGCGAGGCGGTGTCCCGCCGGTCGACCGAGGCGCCGCTCTGGCGTCTGTACGCGAGCGAGCAGATGCAGGCGGGCCGGATCAACGACGCGCTGCTCTCGTACCGGCGTGCGCTCGAGATCTCGGTGGACGACCCGATGACCATCCGGGCGTATGTGGCCTCGCTCGCGACGACGGGGCGGCAGACCGAGGCGCTGCAGGAGGCCAGGCGGCTCCGCGAGTTCGGGGAGCGCGACCCGGCGTTCACCGACCTGTACCTGCGGCTCGAGGCGACCGCGGGGGGCGACGAGGGGCGGCGGATCGCGATCGACCGGAGGCGGCAGCTCCTGGGCGAGCGGCCTTTCGACACGGACAACAAGCTCGAGCTCGCGAACCTCTACATCGAGGCGCGGCAGTGGCCCGAGGCGAAGAAGCTGATCGACGAGCTCGGGGCGGCGGGGGACGACTCGCTGCGGCGGGTCGAGGTGCTGGCGCGCTGGTTCGCCGACCAGGGGCGTGTGCGCACGGAGGAGGGCTTCCGCGACGGGATCGAGCTGGCCCGCGGCGCGTTCATCAACTACATCGTGTCGCGCGACCCGTCGAAGGTGGGGGTCGACGCGTACATCGCGATGGCGAGGTTCATGCTCGACCGGGGGCGTGACGATGTCGCGCTCCGCGCGATCGAGGAGGCCCGCCCGCTGCAGGACCCCGGCAAGCTCCGGGCCGAGAAGCTGTTCGGCGAGGTGATGATGCGGCGGAACCTGCCGCGTCAGGCGGCCGAGTCGTTCCAGAAGATCGTGGACGCGGGCGCGGACGATCCCGGGCAGCCCTACCGCAAGCTGCTGATCGAGATGTTCCTGCGGATCAACAAGTACGACAAGGCGTCGGCGCAGTTGGACGCGCTCGGCGCGGATCAGCAGGACGACCTGACGGTGCTGATGCAGCGGACGGACATCGCGATGGCCAGGGACCGGATGGACGAGGCGATGAAGCTGGTGGACCGGGCGATCCAGGTCCACCCGACCCAGCCTCTGCCGTTCATCAAGCGGGCCCAGCTGCTGCTGCCGGACGAGAACCTGTGGCGCGACGCCCAGCGGAATCTCGAGGAAGCGCTGCGGCTTGCGCCCAACGACTTCCAGGCGCACAAGCTGATGGCGACGATCCACTTCCGGCTCGCGCGGGAGGACGAGGCGATCAACTCGCTCCGGGCCTCGCTGGCGGCCAACCCGAACCAGGACGCGGTCTTCGTGGGCACGCTGATCGAGTTGCTGGAGCGGGGGCGTGACGGGGAAGCGCTGGACCTGGCCAACGAGGTGATCGACAAGCGTCCGTCGGACGCGACGCTGATGCTGGTCGCGGGGCGGGTGTTCACGCAGCGCGAGAGCTGGGCCCGCGCGACGGTGCTGTTCGACCGGGCGTGGCGTCTGACGAAGGACCAGCGGATCGGGATGGCCTACATCTCGACGCTGCTCTCGGTGAGCCCGCCGAAGACCGCCGACGCGGGCGCCGTGCTGGGCGAGCTCGAGCGGCTGGGCGCGAAGCTGGACGAGGACGCGATGATCCTGGGGATCCGGGCGCTGGTCGAGCAGAAGGGCGGCAAGACGGCCCGGGCCGAGGGCTTCCTGACGCGGGCGTACGAGATCGCGCTGGGGAACCCGGGGATGGTGGTGGCGTGGTTCCGCGATGTTCGCCGGGTGTTCGACGGGGCGGACGCGGGGCCGGCGATCCGGTATGTCTCGACGCTGCGGGAGACCATGCCCGCGGGCACGGACCAGCGGGACTGGCTGACCTACGGGATCGCGCTGCTGCGGACGCAGGACAGCATCGAGATCGAGGAGGCCGAGAGCGACCTCAACCAGCTCAAGGCCGAGGCGGGCAACGAGATCATCCGGCGGCTGTCGCACCGGCTGCTGGGCTCGGGGCGGTACAACCGCAAGGAATACGACGCGGCCTCGGAGGCGTGGCGCGCCGGGATCGCGGCCTACCCGGACGACTGGGAGATGCACAACAACCTGGCGTACTGCATCGGGATCGACCTGGGCAAGCCGGCGGACGCGGTGCCGCTGGCGCGGCAGGCGACGGTGCTGGCCGACGCCCGGGCGGATGTGTGGGACACGCTGGGGCACCTGCTGCTTCGGACGGGCGAACTCGACGAAGCGGAGACCTCGCTGCTTGCGGCGTGGGAGCGGATCCGGACCGAGCGGGAGCGGGTGAATGTGCTGCTGAACCAGGCTCGGCTGGCGCTGGCGAGGAAGAAGACCGACGAGGCGGTGCGTCTGTGGACGCAGGCGGACACCGCGGTGTACACGCTCCCTGATATCAGGGATGCCGTTCAGGATGATCTCAACGAGGTGAAGGCCCAGATCGACTCAGCCCGCGGGCGGGACTGACCGAAAACCATCGAAGTATCGGCCCGCCCGGTGTTACGGCCGGCGGGGCCCGCCGCTTGGGAGCGCGGGTCCTGCGCCGGCGGACCCGGGAGCCCGCCCGCGGAGACGACGACCCGACCGGACCGGATTCAGCCAGACGGAGTGACCCCCGATGAGCAGCGTCGCGCCCCCCAGACCATCCTCTCCGGTCCCACCAAGGCCGCCCGCTCCGTCGTCGGCGGGGCCCGGCCCCGGCGCGGCGATCGACCCGATCAAGCTGATCAAGAAGTGGAAGTATGTGCTCGTGGCGTCGGGTGTCGTGGGCCTGGTGCTGGGCGTGGTGGGGAACTATGTCTGGGCGTTCACCTACCCGATCTTCGAGGCGAGCGTGATCTACGAGGCGAGGCCGCCGACCGAGATCGACCTGCTCGACCCGAGCGTCATTGACGAAGAGACGATGGACCGTTTCATGGCGACGCAGGCGGAGCGGATGCTCTCGGCGACGATCCTGGAACGGGTGACGCAGGACCCCCGGCTGCTGCAGGAAGCGCCGAAGTGGTCGAAGGAGTTCGTGCAGCCCGACGGGAGTTTCGACTACCAGGAGGCGATGAAGGAGCTTGCGGACCGGGCGAGCGCGAGCGCGATCAAGGGCACGACCTACATTCGTCTGAAGACGAACTGGAAGGACCCCAACGATGTGACGGCGCTGGCCCGGCTCCTGAGCGAGGCGTACCTGAACCTCGCCCGCCAGGACGAGGGGTCTTCGAACAACATCAAGCGGGACGCGATCCAGCGCTCGATCAACGACATCACCAAGGAAGTCGACAACCTCCAGCAGAGGCGGTCCCGCCTGATCCGAGATCAGGAGGTGACGGGCATCGTCGAGCAGGCGACGACCACCCGCGAGAAGCTGAGCCTGATCGCCCGCGAGCGGAACAACAACACGCTCGAGATGCGGGCGATGGAGGTCCAGCTCCAGCAGATGAACGACATGATCCGCTCGGAGTCGGGCGTGCGCTACTCGGACACGCAGCACGCGATGGCGGAGAGCCAGCCCATCATGCAGCAGCTGCGCGGGCAGAAGGAACTGCTGGAGACGCGGCTCAAGGAGCTGCGGCGGTCCGGGTTCCTTCCCTCGCACCGCGAGTACAAGAATGTGGAGATCCAGATCGCGTCGATCGAGCAGCAGCTCTCGATCACCAAGGAGCGGGAGCTCTCCCGCCTGTTCGACGCGGAGAAGGACACGCTCGAGAGCCAGCTCCGCCAGGCCCAGGCCAAGGAGGCCGATCTCCAGGCCCGCGAGGCCGAGCTCGAGGTGCAGCTCCAGGACCTGACCAAGACGATCCAGGAGATCCGGGATATCTCTGATCAGATCGGGCAGATGAACCAAACGCTGGGCGAGCGCCGTCGGGCGCTCGAGGACATCCAGACGACCTCGCAGATGGAGGGTCGGATCGTCGTGGCGGAGAACGCCCGAGTGCCCGACCGCCGCTCGGCGCCCAAACTTATGCTGATGGCCGCCGCCGGCGTCTTCCTGATCGGCGGGCTCGTGAGCGGGGTGATCCTCGCGGTCGAGTTCCTCGACCAGCGGGTGAAGGGCGCGAGCGATCTGGCGGCGATGTCGCGGACCCGCGTGCTCGGGGCCGTCCCGCTGTCCGAGGAGGACCCGACCGCCGCGTCGGCGAAATTCGAGACGGTCTTCCGGGACGCGGACCGGAGCGTGATCGCCGAGAGCATCCGGCAGATCCGGACGGGGCTGCTCAAGCACCTCGACGAGAAGGGGCACCGGACATGCCTGGTCGTCGCGGGCATGCCGGGCTCGGGCAGCACCTCGATGATGATCAACCTGGGCATGGCCTGCGCGAGCGCGGACCGACGCGTGCTGCTGATCGACGCGAACTTCAGGCGGCCCGCCCTGCACCGCCTGCTCGGGATCAAGGAGCAGCCTGGTCTCGGCGAGGTGCTCAAGGGGGCCGTCCCGCTGCGCGAGGCGGTCCAGCGCGTGGGCGACGGTGTGGATGTCCTCGCCGCCGGCGCCCCGGAGCACCGCGTGTTCGAGCGGCTCGGCACGCAGCCCATGGGCGAGCTGCTCACGCTGGCGCGGGCGGACTACGACCTGATCTTCCTGGACACGGCGCCCGCCGTGGTCTCGGGCGACGCCAAGGCCCTCGCCCAGCGCTGCGACGCGAGCATCCTCGTGACCCGCGCCCTCGCGGAGAAACGCGGCATGGTCGCCCGCATCAAGAACGAGCTCAACGACTCCCCGGCCGAACTCGTGGGCGTGATCGTCAACGCCGTCCGCTCCGCGGCCGGCGGGTACCTGAAGCGCAACATCCGGACGAGCGCGGCGTACCACGCCGGCGAGGCCGGGACCGGCGGGGGCAAGGACGCCCCGGAAAAGAGCGGCGGTTCGGCGTGAGCACGGGGCGCGGTGAGCCCGGGGCGGGGGAGCCGCGGCGCGTCCTCGTGACCGGGGGCGCCGGGTTCATCGGCTCGCATCTTGTGCGCCATCTGCTGGGGCGAGGGGACGCGGTGACCGTGGTGGACGACCTTTCCACCGGGCGGGCCGGGTCGGTCCCATCCGGCGCCGAGCTCGTGGTCTCGGGCCTTTCCGACGCGCTGCCCGGCCTTGCCCGCCGGGCCGCGTTCGACGAGGTGTATCACCTCGCCGCCTCGGTCGGGGTCGACCTGGTGATGCGCGAGCCGGTGCGGGCGATCGAGACCAATGTGGAGCAGACCGCCGCGTTGCTGCGGTTCGTGGCCGAGACCGGGGCGGGCCCGGTGCTGCTCGCGTCCTCGTCCGAGGTGTACGGCAAGCCGACGCGGCGGGTCTTCAGCGAAGACGACGATGTGGTCTACGGGCCCACCTCGGTCACACGCTGGTCGTACGCGTGCACGAAGGCGATCGACGAATACCTCGCCCTCGGCCGCCACCGCGCGGGGGAGGCGGTCTGCGTGGTCGCCCGGCTCTTCAACACCGTCGGCCCCGGGCAATCGGGCGACTACGGGATGGTGCTCCCCCGATTCGTCGCGGCGGCGCTGCGGAGCGAGCCGATCCGCGTGTTCGGGGACGGCGCCCAGTCGCGTTGTTTCTGCGATGTGCGGGATGTCGTGCTCGCCCTGCCCCGGATGCTCGCCGAGCCCGCCTGCCACGGGCGGGTCTTCAACCTGGGCTCGGATGAACCGATCACCATCGGCGAACTCGCCCGGCGGGTGCGCTCGGTGCTGGGTTCGACCTCCGAGATCGTGTTCGTGCCGTACAGTCAGGCGTACCCGGAGGGATACGAGGATCTTCAGTTCCGCCGGCCGGACCTGGCGAGAATCAGGGCCGCGATCGGGTTCGAGCCGCGGTTCGGGCTCGAGCGGACGATCCTCGACCTCGCCGCGGCGCTGGCCGGGGCGGATCCCGTGTCCACCGGAGAGAGGGCCCGGGCGTGATCCCGTTCTTCCCAGACAGCCTCGACCGCGTCGCGCCGCCCCCGGTCTCGCCCGAACTGGTCGACCAGATCAAGCGGCTCGGGGATTCGCTCACCCGCCTCTCCGAGCAGCAAGCCCACATCGCCGACCTCGCCGGGATCGTCGAGGAACCCATCAAGGAGACCTGGCTGCAGGTCTTCAACGGGTATGTCGGCGTGCTCGTCGTCGCATTCCTCGTTTCGCTCTGCGCGACGCCGATCATGCGGCGGCTCGCGCTCGCCAACGGGGTCATCGATCACCCGTCGGACCCGCGGAAGGTCCACCGCGTCCCGATCGCCTATCTCGGCGGCGTCGCGGTCTACCTGGGCATCATGGCGGGCATCTTCTTCTCCTACCTGGGCGTCAACGAGCCCTTCCTCGTCGAGTACCACACCCTCCCGGAGACGCCCTTCGGCGTGATGGACCCCCGATTCGTCCCCCCCTGGATTCTCCTCGGGCTCACCGTCATCATGGTGATCGGGCTCATCGACGATGTCACCGGCGTCAGCCCGCGCGTCAAGGTCGGGGGCCAGTTGCTCGCCGCCGCCGCGCTCGCCTACGGGGACATCGGCGTGAAGGTCGCCCAGGGCCTGCTCGCCCCGACGCTCGGCAAACTGCTGCACAACCCGGACCTCGCGTACGCCATCCCCCTGGGCTTCGAGGCCCCGCTCGTGGGCTCCGTGCTCGAGATCGACATCATCTACTGGACCGGCACCGCGGTCATCGCGGTCTTCGTCCTCGGCGCCTGCAACGCCGCGAACCTCATCGACGGGCTCGACGGGCTGCTCTCGGGCGTGACGGGCATCGCGACGATCGGGCTGCTCGCCATCGCGCTCATGATGGTCTTCCGCGACCCCGGGCCGAGGGACGCGCAGCGCATCGTCCTCTGCATGGCCCTGCTCGGCGCGTGCCTGGGGTTCCTTCCCCACAACTTCAACCCGGCGACCATCTTCCTGGGCGATTGCGGGTCGCTGCTGCTCGGGTTCGCCACGATCGTGATCGTGCTCAGCCTGGGCGACACGGGGCGGACCGACCTCGTCATCGCCGGGCTGATCGTCTACGCCATCCCGATCCTCGACACCTTCCTCGCCATCATCCGGCGGAAGATGGCGGGCAAGAGCATGTCCGACGCCGACTCCGACCACCTCCACCACATGCTCAAGCGGGCCTTCGGGGTCAAGGGGGCGGTCTTCTGCCTCTACGGCATCGGGTCCGGGTTCGCCCTGCTCGGGGTGCTGCTCGCGGCCTCCGGGGCGCGGTTCGTCTACTCCCTCGCCCTGCTCTTCGCCGCCTTCATCGTCGTCTACTCGATGAAGATCGCGAGGCGAAAGCAACTCGAGGCCCAGTCGCTCGCCCAGATCGTGCCGCCCGCCGCGTCGCCCGCCGCGACCGGGGCCCGAGAGCCGGAATCGGCCGCGGTCTGAGACTCCGGGCGAGATTTCTTCCAGAACGCGCGAAGGCCCCGGCCCCCGGGGGGCTCCAACTCCGCGGAGAACCCCCATGACGGACGACACACGCCCGCGCCGGGCGGCGGAACTCATCGAGAAGCGCCTGCACGACGCCCTCGCACCGGGCGAAGCGGCCGAACTCGATCGGCTCGCCGAGGCCGACCCGTCGGTTCGTGCCGATCTGCACGCAAGCCTGGAGGAGGAACGCGCCATGCAATGCCTGTTTCTGGAATCGCCGACCGCCCCGTTCGACTTCGACCGCGCCCGAGCCGCCGTCCGCCGGAAGCTCGCCACCGAGCGGCGCGTCCTGCTCTCGCTGGCCGGGTCGGTGTTGGTCACCGCTCTGATTGTGCTGGCTGTCATGTGGCCCACGCCCGATTGGCGCCTGATCTCGTGGTGCACCGGGCTCCCGCTCTCTCCCGTCCTGATCTGGTCGCTCTGGCGTTGGCGCGAGGCCGCGGCGTTCGCCCGCGCCCTCCGCGAGGGGCCCGACGCGATTGCGACCTCGTACCGGTCCCATCTTCGCAGGGCACGCCTGGAATTCACGATCTCCGGCGCCGCCTGCGCGCTGGTCTGCCTCGGGATGGCGGTCTGGCTGATCGACATGCTCGCGGCGGGAAACTGGGTCCTGGCGGCCGTCGCCCTGTGTTTCGTTGCGTTCTTCCTCGACACCGGCCTGCGCCACCTCTGGACCCGCCCGGCCCGCGAACGCCACGAGCGCGTCATCACCGGCGAAGACAACCCCGCCTGATCCCCGGTAGGACACCCGCATGCCCCCGCTCGACCTCTCCGCCCTCTTCGATGCCGAGCAAGAGCGATTGCTCGCGCTGGCGGCGCGGCTGACGGGCGACCACGCCGCCGCGGAGGACGCGCTCCAGGAGACATTCCTGCTCGCGCACCGGCACGAGGGGTCGTTCCGCGGAGAGGCCCGACCCGAGACCTGGCTCTACCGCATCGCCATCCGCGCCGCCACCCGCCGCCGGCGACGCGATCGCGCGGCCCGGACACGGGATCAACTCCACGCCGCGCCCCCGGGTGAGGCGCGGCCCCACGCCGAGATCGACGCGCTCCGGCAGGCGATGTCACGCCTGCCCGCTGAGGCTCGCCTGCTGCTCACCTTGCTCTCGCTCCGGGGGCTGCCCGCGAGGGTCGTCGCCGAGGTTCTGGGCATCCCCGAAGGCACCGTCTACTCCCGCGCCCACGCCGCGCGCCGCGCCCTGCGATCGCTCATGCAGACCCGACCCGGGCCCTGACGATCGAGCCCCCCGGCCCCCGATCCCGCCCCCGTATACTCGCCCCATGACCACGGAAGGCCCGCCCCCGCACGCCCCGAACGGGCCCCGACGCATCGCCTTCATGAACCAGAAGGGCGGCGTCGGCAAGACCACCACCACCGTCAATCTCGCCGCGGGCGCGGCCGCGCGGGGGCTGCGCACCCTCGTCGTCGACCTCGACCCGCAGGCCCACGCCTCGCTGCACCTGGGGGTCGACCCGGCGGGCCGGATGGACGACGCCTCGGTGTACGATGTCCTGCTCGACCCGGGCGACCACGACCACGCCCCGATCCGCGAGGCGATCGTCCCCGTGGGCGACCACCTCTTCTGTCTCCCCAGCGAGACCGACCTCGCGGCCGCCGAGTTCGAGTTGGGCGACCAGCCCGACCGGCACACGCGGCTCCGCACGGCCCTTGGACATGTCGCCGGCCGCTTCGACGCGGTCTTCATCGACTGCCCCCCCTCGCTTGGGCTGCTGACCCTGAACGGGCTGGCCGCGGCGGGCGAGGTCATCGTCCCGATGCAGGCGCACTTCCTCGCGCTCCAGGGCGTGGGCAAGTTGCTCGAGACCATCCGCCTGCTGACCGCGGGGCAGCGCGCCATCAACCCGGGGCTCACCGTCACCGGCGTGGTGCTGTGCATGCACGACGCGCAGTCGGCCCACACCCGCGAGGTCGTGGAGGACCTCGAGTCCTTCTTCGCCGAGGCCGCCGAGATGCCGGGCCTGCCCTGGTCGAACGCCCGCGTGCTGCGCCCCGCGGTGCGGCGGAACATCAAACTGGCCGAGTGCCCCTCGTTCGGGCAGACGATCTTCCAGTACGCCCCGGACGCCAACGGCGCCGCGGACTACGCCGCGCTCGCCGAGGCGCTCTTCACCCCGGGAGATGCGGCCGCCGGCCCGGTCCGGGGCGACGACGACTCGGAGCGCACGCCCGAGATCCGGGTCATCGCGTCCAGCCCGGCCGCCGAGCCCGCGGGCAACGAGTAGCCGATGCCCGCCTCCCGGATCGACACGCTCGCCCGCGTCGGTTTCGTGCTCTTCGCGATCGTGCTGGTGGCCGCGACGCACTGGCCGAACCTCCGCGTCGAGTCGGGCATCCCGCGAACCGATCTGTGGGCCCACTTCTCGGCGTACTTCCTCTGGACCTCGCTGCTGCTCTCGACGGGGTGGCTCGGGCCCCGGTTCTCGTGGCGGGCCCTCGGGCTCGGCGTGCCCATGGCGATCCTCTACGCCGGCATCGACGAACTCAGCCAAGGCATCCCGGGGCTCGGGCGGACGGTGGCCTGGTCGGACTTCGCGGCCAACTGCGTCGGCGTTGAGCTCGCGGCGCTCGTCTGGATCGGGCCCACGCTGGTCAAGGCGCGACGAGAGGCCCGCCGGCCGTAGGACCACCCCCCGCCGGGCCAATCTGGGCGAGCGTCTCTTCGTCCGGCTGCGTCCCGCGGGCGTACGCCTCGACGCACGACGCAATCAACGGGAGGTGCGCATCGCGGCAGCGGAACCCGGTGTCGATCACAGCCTCGCCCCGGGCGTTCCGGACGGTCAGCCGCTGCCAGACCGTGCCGATCCGCTTCGTCTCGCACCGCTCGTTTCCATCCCAGCGGTGCAGGCTGGTGGGCGGCTTGCCCCACACGCCGCGCGCGATGCCCGCGGGGGAGAACACGACCCGCTCGGTCGCCTTGGAGACCGGTGTGCCGGTCGCGACCATCCCACCCGCCGAGGCGAGGAGCGTGACGAGCACCAGCCCGAGCATCCACGGCGCGTGTATCGCGAGCAGCACCCACGCCTGCGAGAGCACGACGAGCCCGATGAGAATGGTCACCCACACGATTCGACGCCAACGCGGCCCCGGGGGCCGACGGGGCACGCACGCCAGCGCGAGGCACGGGACGCCGAACGCGGCGGGCGCGCCGCACTCGGGGCAGCGCCCCAGCCCCTCCGAGCCGCGCAGGTCGTAGCCGCAGCCCGGGCAAACGGCCGGAAACGGCGTGACCTCGGGGAACGGGAGCGTTGGAGCGGAGCGTCTTGCCACGCGTGCCTCAGGCCGCCGCGGGCCCCTGGTACTGCGAGCCGCCGAACCCGATGACGCAGAACGCCACGGGCGTGAGGAAGACCAGGCCGAGCGTCATCAGGATGCCGTGCCCGAACGACCTGGCGAGATCGTGGTACATGATGATCGCCACAATGAAGTTCACGATCGGGATGAGCAGGAGGAGGAGCCACCACCCGGGGCGGCCCGCGATCTTGAGGATGATGTAGAGATTGAAGATCGGGATGATCGCCGCCCAGCCGGGCTGGCCCGCCTTGGCGAAGGTCTTCCACATCCCCGCGATCACCAGGACGAGGATGAAGAGCCAGACGATGAGGAACAACGCGCCGAAGGCGGCGCTGGCCGCCGCGTTGCCGGTGCTCTGCTGCGCGAGCGCGAACACGAGGTCGTTCATGGGGCTCCCTTCCCCGCGCCGACGGGGCGCGGCCGAGAGCGAAGCCTACCAGAGACGACGGGGCACGGGGGCCTCAGTGGCGTTCGCCGTCGCTCTGGGGGCTGAGGGGCCAAACCGGGCGGGCCTCCCCGTTTACCGTCGTCCCGTTCTGGATCGCGGTCTTGACATTGCTGATGAAATCGAAGGGGAAGGCCTGCGGCTGGGCCGAGACCTCGTCGAGGGCCGCGACCTGCTCGGGGCTCAGCGCCACCTCGAGGGCCGCGAGGTTGTCGTCGAGCTGCTTCATCGTGCGCGCGCCGATGATCGTGCTGGTCACGCCGGGCCGGTCCTGCACCCACTTCAGCGCCACCTGCGCGGGCGTGGCGCCGACCTGCCGGGCGACTTCGAGCAGCGTGTCGATGATGCGGTAGTCACGCTCGGTCGGCTTGATCCATTCGCTCGAGCCCCGCCCCTCGGTCGGGCGGCTCTGGCGCGTGTACTTGCCCGTGAGGATGCCGCCCGCGAGCGGGCTCCAGGGCGTCACGCCCATGCCGAGCGCGCGGGCCATCGGCATGAGTTCGCCCTCGACCGTGCGCTGCCGCAGGCTGTACTCGATCTGGAGCGCGACGATCAGCGACCAGTTGTGCAGCCGGGCCTCGTACTGCGCCTGCGCGCAGACCCACGCGGGGTGGTCCGAGAGCCCGAAGTAGCGCACCTTGCCCGCACGGACGAGGTCGTCGACCGTGCGCATGAGTTCGTCGATGGGGCTGTTCTGATCCCAGAAATGGGACCACAGCAGGTCGATGTACCCGGTCTGCAGCCGGCGGAGCGACTCGTCGACGGCGGCGACCAGGCTCTTGCGCCCCCCACCACCGCCGTTGGGATCGCCCGGGAACATGTTGCCGGTGCACTTGGTGGCGATGACCAGCCGATCGCGCTTCGCGGGGTGGCGGCCGAGGTGGTCGCCGATGATCTTCTCGGAGTGCCCCTTGGTGTAGATGTTGGCCGTGTCGATAAAGTTGCCGCCCCGATCGATGTAGGCGTCGAGGATGTCCCTCGAGTCGTCGACGGACGAACCCCAGCCCCAGTCAAGGCCGAAGGTCATCGCCCCAAGGCAGAGCGGGCTGACACGCAGGCCCGAGCGGCCCAGGGTGAGGTAATGGTCGAGCGGCATGGGGTGCTCCTGTGCGGGGTTCAATCACGGGGCGTCGCGGCGGCTCCGGCGAGGAGGCCGCCGTCGAGCGTGAACTCGGCGCCCGTGCAGTAGGCCGATTCGTCGCTCGCGAGATAGACGACCAGCGCGGCGACCTCCTCGGGCGCGGCGAACCGCCTCAGGGGCGTATCGCGGCAGAACTCGGCCAGACGCCGCTCGCGGTCGGCGCCCTCCCCGAGAAGCGGGTCCCACATCGGCGTGAGCACGGCGGCGGGCTGGATGACATTGCACCGCACCGGCAGCCCTTCCTCGGCGCAGTACAACGCGACGGACTTGGTGTGGTTGCGCACCGCCGCCTTGCTCGCGGCGTACGCGGCGGCGCGCGGGATGCCCACCACCCCGGAGCGCGAGCCCATGTTGATGATCGACAGGGAACCCGGACGCGACGACGCCCGGGCCGCCCGGATGGCGTGCTTGCAACCGAGAAAGACGCCGTCCAGGTTCGTGCGCAGCACGGCGTGCCAATCGTCGAGCGTTGCGTGCTCCACATCGTGCGGCCGGGGCGCCGCCGGGTCGAAGCCCGTGATGCCCGCGTTGTTGACGACGATGTCGAGGCGGCCGTGCGCGGCGAGCACCCCGTCGACCGCCGACCGCCAGTCGCCGTCCTGGCGGACATCGAGCCGGCGATACGCGCTGGCGGCCCCGATCCCGCGGGCGGTCGCCCGGCCGAGGTCGTCGTCGATGTCGGTCAGCACGACCCGGGCGCCCTCCCCGGCGAACGCGCGGGCGATCGCCGCCCCGATGCCGCGGGCGGCGCCGGTGACGAGGGCGGTCTTCTGGGCCAGGCGTGCCATGCGCATGCAGGATAGAACGCCGCGCCCCGGGCCGCGCAACGCCCCGGGGTTCGCCTACCCGGTAGGCGGCAGCCCCAGCATGGCGCGGAGCTGCATGATCTGGCCGAGGTGGTACCCGTCGTGGATCAGCAACTCGAGCCCGGTGTCCTCGTCGAGGACGCCGTCACGCAGGGCGTCGGCCACGCTGTCGCGGCTGGCGTCGAAGGCGGCGAGCGCGTCGCGCCAGGCCGACTCGGGTTCGGCGGGGGGATCGCGGAGGCTCTCCGGCCAGTTCCGCCGGGCGATCTCATCCTCCGCAGGCTCGAAGCCGCCGCGGCGAACGCGGACAACCACCTCGCGCCAGAACACAAGGTGGTGAACGATCTGCCGGATTGAGTGGCGGTCGGGCCCGGGCTTCCAGGCGGCCTGCTCCGGAGCAAGGCCGGCGAGCGCGGATTCGAATGAGGGGACGAAGGTGGCCTTGTGATGGTGGTCGAGCCAGCGGGTCAGAGCGGTGGGCATGGCGCGAGTGTACTTGGAGGCCGAGGCCGCCTCGCCCCGGCTAATGGCCGCTGACGCCGCGACCCCAAACGCGGGATTCAGCGGTGACGCGTCTTCGACCTTGTTTCAGAACCCCTCTTCATCTCGGTGGGATGGGCTCCCAGCCCGTCTCTCCCTCTCCCTCTCCCTCTTATGGGTTCTGCAACAAGGTCCTAGACGAGATCGCCCGTGAGGCTCAGCCCCCCGCCCCCCGTGATGCGCACGGGGCGGATCGTCCCGATCAACGCGTCGGCGTCGCCCGGGACCTCGACATGCACGATGAGGTCCCCGTCCGTCCGCCCGGCGAGCTGGACCGGGTCGCCCCCGTGACGAGCCTGAAGCGCCGGCGAGGGGGCTGGCTCGCCAGCCGCGTTCCCGCCCGCGGCGCTGACCGTCAGCGAGACCATCCCCGTCCCCGGCTTGACATCGGTGCCCCGCTTCTTCCTTTCGGCGCGGCTGTGCCCCTCGAACAGAACCTCGAACTCGCGCCCGATCTGCTCGCGGCTGATCGCGTCGGAGATTCTCGCCTGGACCGCGAGCAGGCGGTTGTTCCGCTCGCGCTTCACGGCCTCGGGGATGTCGTCGGGGATCTTGTCGAACGCCACCGTGCCGGGGCGGGGAGAGTACTTGAAGATGAAGCAGTTCTTGTACCGGGCCCGCTCGAGCAGCCCCACCGTCGCCTCGAAGTCCTCGTCGGTCTCGGTCGGGAAGCCCACGATGATGTCGCCCGAGAGCATCAACGGCCTGCCGATCTCGGGCTGATCCAGGTACTGCCGGCAGCGGGCGATGAACTCGTCGTACTCGGCGATGGTGTAGCCCCGGTTCATCATCGCCAGCATGCGGTCCGACCCCGTCTGGGCGGGGACATGGACATACCGGCAGATGCGCGGATGATCGCGCATCGCCTCCAGCACATCGTCGCCGAAATCCCGGGGGTAACTGGTCACGAAACGAAGCCGGCGGATCGCGGGGACCTCCTCGTGGATCCGCGCGAGCAGGTCGGCGAAGGTCGTGACACGCTCGCCCGCGAACGGATCACGCCGATGCCCGCCCTTGTACGACCGCCCCTTCTGCGGCTGCGTGATGCCGCCGACGGTCACCGCCGCCCCGTGCTCGAATCGGTAGTGGTTGACCGTCTGCCCGAGCAGCGTGACCTCGACAACCCCGGCCTCCGCGAGACGCCGGCACTCCTCGACGATGTGGTCCGGCGGGCGGTGCACCTCGGCGCCGCGGGTGAACGGGACGACGCAGTAGGTGCAGAACTTGTTGCACCCGCGCGTGATGCGGACATAGGCGCTGAACTTCCTCTGCCCGTCCTCCCCGAGCGGGGCGTCGGCCGGGGAGATCGACCGGCTCAGGTCGAGCAGCTCGAGCGAATCGGCGGCGGCCGCGAGCGTCGCGCTCCGCCGAGAGGTGTTGCCCTGCAGCGCCACCGCCCTCGCGGACTTCCGGTGCGCGGTGTGCGCCCGCGGATCGTCGGCGAGCAGCGAGGCCCTCGTCCGGCTGGCGTTGTCCAAGAGCGCCGGCAGCTTGTCCAGCTCCCCCGGCCCGCACAGCACATCGACCACGGGCATCCGATCGACAAGGCCCGTGCCGTCCCGCTCGGCCATGCACCCCAGCACGCCCACCACCAGCCCCGGACGGCTCTGCTTGGCCCGCTTCATCTCCCCCAGCCGGCTCCAGACCTTCTGCTCGGCGTGCTCGCGGACCGAGCAGGTGTTGTAGAGCACGACATCGGCGGCGTCGGCGTCGGTGGTGAACCGATAGCCCAGCGAGGCGAGCTGCCCGACGACCAGCTCGGAATCGAGCTCGTTCATCTGGCACCCGAAAGTCTCGAGATAGACCGACTTCCCGCTCACGCGGGAGTTTACGCCGACCGGGCGGCCCGACGAAGGGGGGGCACGGGCCGATACCATCGGGGGCATGCGTCTGCCCTGGGTCGGGGAACTGAATCTCGCCGCCAAACTCCTCGGGCTGTTCACCCTGGGGGTCACCGCGGTGGCCCTGCTGGCGTTGCTGCTCCCGTTCGGGCGGATGCAGCACCTCGTCGGGGTGGGGCAGCAGGAGACGGCCCGGGCGCTCTACGACGCCTGGGCCCTCTCGCCCGAGAACGACGAGGGGCTCCGCCCCGCCTCGATCGGGGACGCCGAGGTCCTCTCCCTCACCCCCGAGGCGATGCGGGAGCGGGCGGTGGAGGACTGGCGCCTCGCCGAGATCCTCAAAAGGGCGGCGGGACGCGACTCCCCGACCGAAGTTTTTCTGGGCGACTGGGAGGGGTTCGAGAAGCGGTACACCTACGCGCGGATCGACCGGGAGGCCTCGGCCGCCCCGGCCCGGTTCACCATCCTGGAACGCACCAGCGAGCAGGCGGCGGTCGAGGCGGCGGTCAACTCGCTCTTCCTGCTCAGCGCGGGCGTGCTCGTGCTCGCGGTGGCGCTGACGGTGTTCTGGATGATCACCTCGCGCCTGGTGATCCGCCCCGTCGCGACCCTGCGCCAGTGGGCCGAGAGCGTGGCGGACGGGAACACCGACGAACGCTGCACGCTCAAGACCGGGGACGAGTTCCAGCAGCTCGCCCAGACCTTCAACAAGACTCTCGACGAACTCGAGGAACGCGAGAAGAAACTCCGGGCGATCAACGCCGCGATGGATGTGCGCCTCAACGAGCTCGCGGAGGTCAACGAGGCGCTGGACAAGGCGGCCCGCCTCAAGAGCGAGTTCCTCGCGGGCGTCAGCCACGAGCTCCGCACGCCGCTGAATTCCATCATCGGGTTCGCCGACCTGCTGCTCGACATCGCAAGGCAGGAGATCAAACGCGAGGGCTCGGCCAGCGACGACCTCGTCCGCCGCCAGCGGTACCTCGAGAACATCGTCGACGGCGCCCGCGGCCTGCTGGAGCTCATCGAAGGCCTGCTCGAGATGGCCAAGCTCGAGGCGGGCAGGTCGCAGATCAACCGCGAACTGGTCAACCCGGTCGACGCCTGCCGGGGGATGGTGGGCCTGATCGAGCCCCTGGCCAAGCGCAAGGGCGTCCTGGTCGAGCTCGAGGCGAAGAAGGATGTCCCCCTCATCGAGACCGACCCGCGGAAACTCCAGCAGATCGTCTTCAACCTCGTCTCCAACGCGGTCAAGTTCACCGACCGCGTCGGCACCGACGGCAAGCCGGGCAGGGTCCTCGTCCGCGTCGAGCGCCTCCCGGGCGAGGGGGGCGAGCCCCGAGCCCGCATCTGCGTCATCGACAACGGGCCCGGCATCGCCCCGGAGGACCAGCAGACCATCTTCGAGCGGTTCATCCAGCTCGAATCCGGGCACGAGCGGGGCTACGGCGGCGTCGGGCTCGGCCTGGCGATCTGCCGTGAACTCGCGGGGCTCCTCCAGGCCGACATCCACCTCGTCAGCGAGGTCGGCCGCGGCGCGATGTTCAGCGTCGTGCTCCCCCTCCGGCTCGACGAGCAACGCCTCCAGGAGGCCAGGCTCGAAGCCAAGTTCCGGGGCGTGCTCACCAGGCAGGGCTCTTGGGAATCGGCCCCGAGGCCCTGACGCCCCCGGTCCGTCGGACGCGCCGGTGCTGTCCGCTCCCCGCGCGACGACAGAGGATCAGACCCGCCGGCCCGCCGCGTCGATCGCCCGGGGATAGTGCCGAATCTCGACCGGCTTCCGCCCGCCCGGGTCGAAATCCACCGCGACCACATCCACCCGCACCGGCCTGCCCCCGAGCCCACGCCGACTCGAAACCTCCCCGGCGAGCCGCGCGAGTTTCTTCGCTTTCGCCGGGGTGATCGCCCGCTCCGGCAGGCGGGGCGGGTCACCCGCCGCCGCGACCCGGGCCTTGACCTCGACGAGGACCACGCACGGCCCCTCCTCGAACAGCAGATCGATCTCCCCCGACATGAGCCTGAGATTCCGGGCCAGCAACCGGTAGCCCCGGCGGCGCAGAAACCGCTCGGCGGCCCGCTCGCCCCGGCGCCAGACCGAGTCACCCCGCCGCGACGCCCACCGCGCGAACAGCCGCCGGAGCATCGCCGCCTCACCGCCTCGGCGTCGCGGGCGCGGGGGCGTACCGCTGGGTCGCGATCGCCAGGAGGCGCACGCCCATGCGGTCGACATCCGACACGCTCGCCCGCCCGAGCAGGCGGTCGATGTAGCGCTCGAGCTCCTCGTTGACGCGCTCCTCGCGGATCTCGCTCGCGATCGGGAGCTGGGCGTCGTACAGCGGCACCGCGCCCTCGACCACCGACTCGAGGTGGAGCCAGATCAACGACGACCCGAACGCGATCGGGCCCGTCCACGCCCCGGGCTCGAGCGCCCGCGCGGGGTCGTTCAGCTCGGGCGGGCCGAAAAACTCGGCCTCGGAACGCGGGGGCGCGAACCGGACCTCCTTGAGACCGCCCTCGTCGAGCGTCCAGGTGTTGAGCGGGCCCTGCGCGATCTCCGGGAACGGGATCCCGGCGCGGAGGTCCGCGTTCACGCTCGCCGCGGCCGACTCGTCCGCCGCGTCGACACGCATCACCCAGAGCCGCGCCGTCGGGTCCGGGTTGTACTTCGCCTGGTCGCGCCTGTACCGCTGCACGATGTCACGCCAGGAGACATTCACCCGGCTCGAGATCTCCTCCTGGATCGTGAAACGCACAAGCGTGCGGTCCTCCCGCTGCCTGAGGTACTCCTCCTCCGTCAGCCCCTGCTCGCTGCGAAGCCGCTGCTCGGCCAGCGCCCGGCTCCCCAGGTTCTGGCTGATCAGATTCTGTCGCACATCCTCGAGGAACCGCCTCAGCCCCGCCTTCTGCTCGGTCGTCAGCTTGCTCAGCGCCTCGGCCCGGAGCAGCTCGTCGGTGATCAGCGAGCGGAGTTCACCCCGGATGACCCCCGCGGCCGCGGTGATCCAGCGGTCCCGGTCCAGCCGCTCCGCCTCGGCGCGGAGCCTCCCCTCGATCGGGTCGAGGAACTCGCTGGCGAACACGGGCCGGCCGTTGATGTCCCCCACCTTCGCGTCCAGCAGCACGGGCGCCTCGACCGGCGCCGCCGAATCGGTCAGGCTGAGGGGCTCGCCGGGGGTCACGGTAAACGCCGAGAGCGGGGGCTCGCCCGAAGCCGGTGTCGCCGCGGGGCTCGGCGGCGGCGGCGCCAGAACCTGCGTCTCACCCGGGACCGGCTCGCGGACAAACTGCGAAGGCTCGACGCGGGTGACCGTCCGCCGCGCCGACCCCGGGCCCCACCCGCACCCCGGCGCGAGCGCAAGACCCGCCGCGAGAAGGAGAACGGCACGGTGCACTCGACGCATGGCTCGGCTCCCGGGCCCCTGGGGCCCCTAGACTGCTCCGGATCGGGAGACGCAACCGGTCATCCCGGAAACCCCCGCGAAGGAGGCCCCGACATGGCCGACGGCGATCAGCCCAAGATTATCGTCGATGACGACTGGAAGTCGCAAGCGCAGGCCGAGAAGGCCAAACTCGCCGAGCAAGCCAGAGCCTCCGAGGCCGCCAAGCAGGGCGACCTGCCCGAGAAACTCGGCTTTTCTGATCTGGTCCGCCTCTTCGCCACGCAGGCGCTGATGTACCTCGGGGCCTTCCCCGACCCCCAGACCGGGCGGGCGATGGTCGCCCTCGACATCGCCAAACTGAATATCGACCTCCTCGCGGTGGTTGAGGAGAAGACAAAGGGCAATCTCTCCGCCCAGGAGAAGGAGATGCTCGAGGGCACCCTCCACGAACTCCGGCTCCAATATGTCGAGATCGCCCGCGCCATCCAGACCGCCGCCGACGAGGGACGCATCGCGCCCGACGGGACCATGCGCCCCCCGACCCCGGGCGGGCCCCCGCCGATCGCCTGACGGCCCCGCCGCGGCGCACGGGAGCGCCGGGGAAGGATTAGACTCCGGGTGTCTGCCGGGCACGATCGCCCGGACCATCGCGAAGGACCGTTACCGTGGCTGAGCAGCAGAGTTTCCTGGAGCGGCACCACTTCCTCCTCCGCCGGCTTCACTCGCTCTCGGGCATCGTCCCGATCGGCGCGTTCCTCATCACACACCTGACGACCAATTCCTCCGTCCTCTGGGGCGCGCTCAACAGCCGCGCCGCCGTCTACGCCGACGACCCCATCGGCCGGGGCGTCGCGACCTTCCAGCACGAGGTCAACTTCATCAACAACCTCCCGTTCCTCGTCCTCATCGAGGTCTTCGGGCTCTGGCTCCCCATCGCCTTCCACGCCGTGCTGGGCGTCGTCTACGCCATGACCGGCTCGAAGAACACCCGCGCCTACGCCTACCAGGACAACCGCCGCTATGTCTGGCAGCGCCTCAGCGGGTATGTCGGCGTCCTGTTCATCTTCTACCACATCGCCACCCTCCGCTGGGGCTGGGTCTTCCTCGTCCCCGACGGCACGAAGTGGAGCCACCACTTCGCCGCCTCGACCCTCACCGCCGCCATCCGGGGCGAGGCCGGCGAGTGGACCCCCGCGGGCATGGTCGTCGCCCTGTTCTACTTCGTCGGCGTGAGCTCGCTGGTCTTCCACTTCGCCAACGGGCTCTGGACCGCCGCGATCACCTGGGGCGTCACGGTGTCCAAGGCCGCCCAGCAGCGCTGGGGGTATGTCTGCGCCGCCCTGGGCGTCGCCCTGATGGGGGCCGCCTGGGCCTCCCTGGGCGGGTTCCTCTTCGCCGTCGACTACCACGCCGCCCACGAGGTCGAGAAGAAGATGTTCATCGAGCACTACGGGCCCGAGGCCTACCTCGAGCACCTCGCCGAGCACCGAGCCGACCCGACGACGGACGGCCCGGGCCTCGCCGGAGCCCCCCACGACTGAGCCCCCGCCGCCCCACCGCCCGCATCGGGGCCCGGGGCCGCGACGAAACGAGGATCGGCAATGGCAGAACAACGCGTGATCGTGGTCGGAGGCGGGCTCGCCGGGCTGGCGGCCGCGGTGCGGGTCGCCGAGGCGGGCGTGCCGGTGGATCTGTTCAGCATGATCCCCGTCAAGCGCTCGCACAGCGTCTGCGCCCAGGGCGGCATCAACGCCTGCAACGAGGTCGCCCGCCAGCAGGGCTACTCCGAGTACCAGCACTTCGACGAGACCATCTACGGGGGCGACTACCTCGCCGACCAGCACCCCGTCCTCGAGATGGCCAACTGGGCCCCCCGCATCATCGACCTGCTCGACCGCATGGGCGTGCCCTTCAACCGCACGAACGAGGGCCGGCGTGACCTCCGCCTCTTCGGCGGCTCGCTCTTCAAAAGGACCCATTTCTCGGGCGCCACCACGGGGCAGCAGCTCCTCTACGCCCTCGACGAGCAGACCCGACGCTACGAGGCCGAGGGCAAGGTCAACAAGTACGAGTGGTGGGAGTTCCTCTGGCCCGTCACCGAGGGCGAGGGGGCGGACAAACGCTGCGTCGGCATCGTCGCCCAGGACATGCGCACGATGCAGATCCGCGCCTTCCGCGCCGACGCCGTCGTCATGGCGACCGGCGGCAACGGGCTCATCTTCGGCAAGAGCACCAACTCGGTCATCTGCACCGGAGGCGCCGCCGCCCGCTGCTACCAGGCCGGCGCGTGGTACGGCAACGCCGAGATGATCCAGGTCCACCCCACCGCCATCCCCGGCGCCGACAAATGCCGCCTCATGAGCGAATCCGCCCGCGGCGAGGGCGGACGCGTCTGGGTCCCCCGCAAGCCCGGAGATCCCCGCGCCCCGCGTGACATCCCCGAGAACGAGCGCTGGTACTTCCTTGAGGAGAAGTACCCCGCCTACGGCAACCTCGTGCCACGCGACATCGCGACGCGCGAGATCTTCGATGTCTGCGTCAACCAGAACATGGGCGTCGGGGGCGAGAACCAGGTCTACCTCGACCTCACCCACCGCGACCCCGAGTACCTCACCCGCAAGCTCGGCGGCATCCTCCACATCTACGAGAAATTCGTCGGGGAAGACCCCCGCTTCACCCCCATGAAGATCTTCCCCGCCGTCCACTACACCATGGGCGGCATGTGGACCACCTACGCCCAGGGCACCTACAAGCCCCAGACCCCGCACGACGAGCACAAGCCCGGCATGCCGCCCCCGGTCGACGCCGAGGTCGGACGCGGCATGGCGTACGGCGACCCACGCAACATGTCCACCAACATCAAGGGCCTCTATGCCTTCGGCGAGGTCAACTTCGCCTACCACGGCGCCACCCGCCTCGGCGCCAACGCCCTGCTCAGCTGCATCTTCGACGGGCTCTTCTGCGGACTCGGCGTGGTCAACTTCGTCCGCGACGCGGCCAAGAACCCCGCCGCCGATCTCCCCCAGTCGCTCTACGACGCCGTCGTCAAGCAGGAGGAAGACAAGGCAGGCCGCCTCATCGCCAGCGCCGGAACGGGCGACACCCCCGCCCACAACGCCTACATCATCGGCAAGGAAATGGGCGACGAAATGACCGCGGCCTCGACCGTCGTCAAGACCGGCCCCCGCCTCGAGAAGTGCCTGGGCAAGATCGCCGAGCTCCGCGACCGCTACGCCAAGGTCCGCCTCTCCGACACCGCGACCTGGACGAATCAGGCCCTCTCCTACGCCCGCGCCGTCGGCGACATGCTCATCATGGCCGAGGCGATCGCAAAGGCCGGCCTGCTCCGCGAGGAGAGCCGCGGCTCGCACTACCGCACCGACTTCCCCGACCGCGACGACGAGCGGTTCTGGAGGGCCTCCGTCGCCCGATTCAATCCGGACACCGGCGCGTCCGACATCGCGTTCGAGGAGGTCCGCGCCGGGCTCGTCACGCCCAGGGCCCGCACCTACGGCAAGACCGACAAGAAGGCCGAAAAGAAAGAACCCGTCGCCGCGGGCTGAACGCACCCCCGAGCCGATGACCACCATCGAAAGACACAACCCCACGGAGGTCGCCCTGGGCATGCTCGGAGAAGGATCGAGGCTGCTCCAGGTCGCGCGCCGAGCCTCCTCGGTCGGGCCCGTGCTCGGGGGCGTCGCCGTCTTCCTCCACGGCTACCGCCGGACAACCGAGGACATCGACCTCTTCGCCGACGACGCCGCCAAGGCCGCCGAGGCTCTCGTGTCGCTCGGGGCCCGCTGGGATCCCCAGCGCCGCGAGCATGTGCTCGAGGGCATCCCCGTCCACCTCGTCACCGCGGCGGAAACCGGAGATCCCCCCGCATCGAGCGCGGAGATCGACGGCGTCCGGGTCGTCGCCCTCGCCGATCTCATCCGGTTCAAACTCCGCACGGGAACCCGTTCGGTCGCCCGTTCGAAGGACCTCGCGGATGTCGTCGAACTCATCCGAAGGGTGCCCCTCGACAAGTCGTTCGCGGGCCGCCTCCCCCCCGACCTGAGAAGCGACTTCAAGAGGCTCGTCGACGCCGTCGCCCAGGACGGCCCCCGACACTGACGCGTCAACCGGGGCCGACCCCGGTTCCAGGAGCGATTGCGATGACCACCGCGACGACCAGCCAAGCCCCGACGCACACGCCCGCCGCTCGAACCGGCACGCGCACCGTCACCTTCCGCATCAAACGCTGCGACGGGCCCGGCAAGCCGACCAGGTGGGAGGCCTTCGCCATCCCCGTCGGCAAGAACGCCAATGTCATCTCCTGCCTCCAGTGGATCGCCGCCAACCCGACGACCACCGAGGGCAAGCCCTCCACCCCCGTCGTCTGGGAGTCCTCCTGCCTCGAAGAGGTCTGCGGCGCCTGCACCATGCTCATCAACGGACGCGTCCGCCAGTCCTGCTCGGCCCTGATCGACGAGATCGCCCCGCGCGACGGGGACACCGTCACCCTCGAACCCATGAGCAAGTTCCCCGTCATCCGGGACCTCTGGGTCGACCGCTCACGCATGTTCGACGCCCTCAAGCGCGTCAAGGCCTGGGTCCCCATCGACGGAACCTACAGCCTCGGCGCCGGGCCCACCGAGAGCCCCGCCGACCAGGAGACACGCTACAAACTCAGCGAGTGCATGTCCTGCGGCTGCTGCGTCGAGGCCTGCCCCCAGTACCACCTCGAACCCGACAGCGAGGCATGGAACTCCGCCTTCATCGGCCCCGCCGCCATCAGCCAGGCCCGCCTCTTCAACGAGCACGCCACCGGCAAGCAGCACAAGCCCGACCGCCTCGACGCCCTCATGGGCCCGGGAGGCGTCAGCGACTGCGGCAACGCCCAGAACTGCGTCAAGGTCTGCCCCAAGGAGATCCCCCTCACCGAGTCCATCGCCGCCATCGGCCGCTCGGTGACCCTCCACGCATTCAAGAAGTTCTTCCAGATGAAGTGAGCAGAACGCTCAGCCTTCAAGATCCAGTCTTGGCCGTGGCTCCGTGTGCCGCCGAACCGCCCCCGCCTTCGGCGAGTACACCGGCCCGGGCGACGCCGGCTCGATCGGCAACCCGTCCTGCCCACCGTGCTCACGACGGTCCTCGTGCGCCTCCTCCTGCGAGTTGTCCTTCAGCGAACGCACCGCGTCCGCCCCCTCGGCCTCGGAGGTCTCCAGCAACTGGTCGAACTCGTCCCGGAACTGACGCTTCTGCCGCGCCGGCTCCTTCCGGTCCACCTCGCGCTTCGCCACCCGCGCCGCCTGAGGCGTCCCGGAGACCGATCCCGCGAGATTCTGAACCGCCCAGTCCATCGCCAATCTATCGACCCCGCCCCCGCTCCCTCTCCAACGAATCCACCCCTAGGGGAATGCGTCCCCATAACACCACAACATGTCGTAGGGATTCCGCCCGAGCGCCCGCTTGACAACCCAACCAACGCCCCCAACCCGCCAACCCGAGCGTCCGATAGGCTGCGCCCTCGCGACCCCCCCACGCCGCCCATTCAGGAGACTCGCATGCGACTCGGCAACTTCTCCGTCAGCCTCAGCGTCCAGGACCTCGCCGCCTCACGGGCCTTCTACGAAAAGCTCGGCTTCAAGGGCGTCGGCGGCGACGGCAAGTCCTGGCTCGTCCTCAAGAACGGCCTCGCCAGGATCGGCCTCTTCCAGGGCATGTTCCAGGGCAACATCCTCACCTTCAACCCGGGCTGGGACGGCGAAGGCCAACCCGTCGCCGAATTCGACGATGTCCGCGACATCCAACGCACCCTCCGCGACCGCGGCATCGAGCCCGCCACCCCGGCCGATGAGTCCTCGACCGGGCCCGCCCACCTCGTGGTGATCGATCCGGACGGCAACACCATCCTCATCGATCAGCATGTCCCGAAGGCGTGACGCCCCCTCAAACGCCGATCGTGTTCACCCCGCAGTCGACATAAATCGTCTCCCCCGTCACGCCCCGGCTCAGGTCGCTGACGAGGTACACCGCCGTGCCGCCCACATCCTCGCCCTCGGTCGCCCGGCGCAGCGGCGCCCGCTGCACGGAGTGCTCCGTCATCGTGTCCGTCCCCCCCACCGCCGAGGACGCGAGCGTGCGCAGGTACCCGCCCGAGATCACATTCACGCGGATCTTCTGCTCCCCGAGTTCGGCCGCGAGATACCGCGCCGTGCACTCGAGCGCCGCCTTCGCCACGCCCATGACATTGTACCCGGGGACGACCTTCTCACCCCCGTAGTACGACATGCACAGGATCGACCCGCCCGTCCGGCTCATGGGCCCGCGGGCCCGCTTCGCCATCGCCGCCAGCGTGTAGGCCGAGATGTCCACCGCCTGCAGGTACGCCGCCCGAGGCGTGTCCGTGAACTTGCCCGGCGCGAGCCACTCACGCTCGGCGAACGCGATCGAGTGGATCAGAAAGTCCATCCGATCGAACGACCCGTTGTACTCCTCGAAGACCCGGTCGATCTCCCCGTCGCTCCCCGCGTCGAGCGGGCGGAGCCAGGCGTCCTCGCCCGAGATCCCCGCCACCGCCCGGCGGGTCCGCCGCTCGTTCTTCTCGCCCGGCAGATGGGTGTACGCGCACCGCGCGCCCGCCTCCGTCAACGCCTTGGCGATGTACCAGGCGTACGACCGCTCGTTCGCCACCCCAACGACCAGCCCGATCTTGCCGTCCAGCAGCCCCATGCACAACCTCCGTCTTCGCGATGCCCAGTCTAGGTCGCCCCCGCCCGGCCCGGGTCACCCTCCCACCCCGTAGCATGCGCCATGCGCGAGCCCTGCAACGATCTCCCACTCCCCGATCTCCACCAACACCTCGTGCGCACGGGCCTCGTCCGCCGCCTCCTCGAACTCGCCCGTGACGAGGACCTCGGACCCGATGGACGCGACCTCACCGCAGCCGGCGAGCCGGACACCCCCGCCATCGCCGCCGTCGTGGCCCGCTCGCCCGGCGTCGTCGCGGGCCTCGCCACACTCCCCGAACTCCTCGACACCTTCAACGCCCGGATCGAACTCGACCTCCACACCCCCGACGGCGCCCGCGTCAACCGAGGCGACACCGCCGCCACGCTCCGAGGCCCCCTGCCCGACATCGTCCGCGTCGAGCGCACGCTGCTGAACCTCGTCGGGCGCCTCTCCGGCGTCGCCACGCGCACCGCCCTCTTCGCCCAGGCGATGGGCGACGCCCACGCACGCCTCTACGACACCCGCAAGACCACCCCAGGCCTCCGCGTGCTCGAGAAGTACGCCGTCCGCTGCGGCGGCGGGTTCTGCCACCGCCTCGGGCTCCACGACGCCGCGATGTTCAAGGACAACCACATCGCCGGCATCCCCCCGGGCCAGCTCGGCCCCAGACTCGCCGAGATGATCGCCCCCGTCCGTGCGCACAACCCCGCCTTCGTCGAGGTCGAGGTCGACACGCTCGATCAGTTCGACGCCCTGCTCGCCATGCCCACCGGCCTCGTCGATATCGTCCTGCTCGACAACATGGACGCCCCCACGCTCGCCGAGGCCGCCGCACGCCGCGACCGCGCGCGCGCGCCCCTGCTCCTCGAAGCCTCCGGCGGCGTCTCGCTCCAGACCATCGCCGCCATCGCCCGCACAGGGGTCGACCGCGTCAGCGTCGGCTCGCTCACCCACCAGGCCGTCAGCCTCGACTTCGGGCTCGACATCGCGGGCGGTTAGCCCCCCACCGCCTCCGCCTCCCGCGCCTCGATCCGCTCGACCGCCCTCGGCGGGAGCGTCGTCAGCCAGCGGTCGATCTCCGCGACAACATCTTCGTGCAACGCCAGCGCGTCGCGGATCTGCGAGCCGTGCTTCAGGTCGTTGAGCAGCACGCTGAACGCCACGGCCCGCCCGTTCCCCGGCGCGATCACCACCCCAGAGAGGCACCGCACGCCGTCGATCGACCCGCTCTTCGCGTACACCTCGTTCGTGAGCGCCCCGTCCGCGAAACGACGACGCAGCGTGCCCTCACCGGGCTGCGCCATCGAACGAACGAACGCGGGCCCGATCTCCGGCTCCGACGCGATCTCCGCGATCCACGCCGTCATCGTCGACGCCGCGACCAGGTTCCCCCGGCTCATCCCCGACCCGTCGTCCACCACCGTCCGGTTCCCGTGCTCGGGGCCCAGCAGGTCGGTCACCAGCATCCGCACCACCGCCGCCCCGTTCCGCCACGACCCGGGCTCACGCGTCACCGCGTGCCCGACGCGCTTGAGCAGCGCCTCGGTGTACAGGTTCTGGCTGTTCGTGTTCGCCCGCAGCAGGATGTCGCTCATCCCCGTGCGCACGACCGCCGCGGCCTTGAACCCGGGGAACGAGTCGTCCGGCGACGCCAGCCGCACCGAGGGCCGGCCCGCCCCGTCCCGACCCACCTCCACGCCCAGCGCCGCGAGCCGCTCGGCCAGCAGCGACCCGAAGACCACCGGGGGCTCGTGCATCGCCGCGTCCACCGCCGCCGCCGAGCCCAGGCGAACATCCCCGAAGACCGTGTACTCGTTCGCCGGGCGGGCCCCCGCCGCGCGCGCGATCCAGGCGGTGTGACGCCCGTTCCGCACCGTCCGCGCCTTGTTGTCGACCCTGATCCATCGCCCCACCCCGTCGATCGCGGGCTGCAGCCGCACAACCGGGGTCACCCCCTCGGCCCCGTCCTCGCCCCCGCTCAGGAAGAAGGTGACGCAGTTCGTGTGGAAGTTCAGCCCCGCCACCTCGGCGCAGTACCACTTGTTCAGCTGATCCTGCGGCCACGACGGATGCACCCGCTCGCGGTCGAAGATCCGGTCGTCGATCACGATCTCCTCGACCCGCCCCGACCCCGCCGCCGCGATCGCGCCGGCGAGCTGGTCCAGCAGCGCGTCCACCGTCATCGGCGGATCGCCCCGGTCGAGCAGCGCCGGGTCGCCCAGGCCCGGGTCCCCGTCGCCGATGATCACCACCCGGCCCCCGTCCCACCCGAGCCGGGTCTCAAAGACCAGGTCGGGCCCGAGAACCCGCAACGCCGCCCCCGTGGTGAGCAGCTTCTGGTTCGACGCCGGGATCAGAGGCCGGTCCCCGTTGAACGAATAAAGGTCGTCCCCCGTGCGCGCGTCGCGCAGGTGCACCCCGACCGCCGCCGACTGCAGCGAGACCCGCCCCGCGATCGCGCCCTCGATCCGGTCGCGGAGGCTCTGCCCCCACGCCGGGCCGGAGACCAACGCCAGCAGCAGAACACCGAAGCACACCAGGGCGGCGGGATGGGACTTCGCGGTCCGGGAACACCTCGATTGCATGCGGATCCTCCGGGGTCCGTTGGGATCGGCGTTTTCCCGTTCAGGGCTCCAGTCCCCGTTTCGGGTCGGGCATCAGGAAACCGACTGATCCCGCGCGTCCAGCAACGGACGAACAGCGACCAGATCCAGCTCCCCGATCGCCCACTCGGGCCAGGCGTACCCGGCGATCACCGGGGCACGCTCGAGCACCACCCGCACCGCCTTGGTCAACTCCGCCGGGTTCGGAGCCCCGGCACCCTCCACCGGCACCGGAAGGCAGGCAATCGGGCCCCCCGGTCGAGGGACCAGGTACGCCACCGAGGGCCCCTCCGACCCCGACCGACCGACCAGCACCGTCCACCGCCAGGGCAGCCCCATCCACTCCACCCGCTCCTTGCACCCCTTTCGCGCCAGCAGACCCTGGAGCGCCGCGTCGAAGGCCGCCCGCTCTTTCTCCTCCAGGCCCCCGAGCAGCCCCGCCAATTCCGGACGGGTGTACTCGTTGGACCAGGCGGTCGTCGGTTCCTTGGTGTACTCGGGCATGCGGTCTCGCGGAGTGGAAATGGAGCCGAATCGTACGGCCCCTCCCCCCCGCCCGACGCGGCCCCGCAACCGCAATAGGATGGGTCCGAGCACGCCGCGTGCAGACGGGAGACCCGCGTGGGACAGCCGACCGACCCCAGCACCGACCCGAGGCCCTTCGACCCGTCGGACTCGACGATCCTCCTCGTCGACGACAACGAGCCCAACCTCGAGTTGCTCCAGGCCTATCTCGCCGAACTCAAGTGCCGTACGGTGCTCGCGCGGGACGGCGAGGAGGCGCTCGCCCAGTTCCGCGCGGCCAAACCCGACCTCGTGCTCCTCGACATCATGATGCCCCGCATGAGCGGGTTTCAGGTCTGCGAGGCGATCCGGGCCGAGGAGACCGAGCCGAGGACGCCCGTGTTGATGGTCACCGCGCTGAACCAGGTCGCCGATGTCGAACGCTCGCTCGACGCGGGCGCCGACGATTTCCTGACCAAGC
>JRYH01000760.1_pt1 | contig 45040 bp, 39 predicted proteins | sample 235351 | NCBI WGS metagenome assembly JRYH01 (sample SAMN03074221, study PRJNA261480) | activated sludge metagenome | biome: Wastewater Treatment Plant; feature: Wastewater; material: Activated sludge; isolation source: activated biomass of a wastewater treatment plant treating wastewater... ...
GCTGCTGGCGCGGCGGTATCGGCCGAGGGCGCGTCAACGTGTAGGCCGGGGCCGACGGGACTTGTCAGCGGCGGCTGACAGAGTCATGACTGTCTCGAATCGGCTGGAAGGGACTGGTCAGCGTCGGCAGACAAATTCGTGAATGTCCCGAATCGGCTTCGTCCCGAATCGGCTTCGTGCGAGTATGATGGGTTGGTAGCTTGCAATCATCGCAAACCGGGCGCAAAATCAGGCGAATTGTGAAACCTAAAATCGATTTTGCCCCTCCGTTTACGACAATGTCAGGGCATGGTGCAAACGGGACAGGCGGCAAAGTGCTGTTTTTAAACACAGCACTTTGCTGTCTACTTACTGTTATGAGATACCAGTATCATGTTGAAGTGCACTCCCGCAGCTTTGCTTTTTATGTTTCCCGTCTGCGCATTATCGGCAGGATTGCCAGTGAATACAGAGGTTACGCATGGGAATGCAGAGGAATATTCAGTCAAGCTGAATCAGATTGAGTCTGGCGATGCGGAGACCGATCTATATCAGCTCGAATTCCCGGCTCAGCTTGGAGGGTGCACAGCCGGGCGGGTTCAGACATTTCTATTCAAGGGTGAGGTTCAAATTTCAGGCTCATCCATGGACTATAGAGTTGGTAGCTCGGAACCCAGCGCATTGCTTCACTTGCCTTCGTCAGGCTATGACATGGCGGTCACTTTGCAATACTGTTGCTCTCCCGGCTTATCTTCAGGTTGTAAGACGTCGCTTTCCATAAAGTCATTGAGAGGCTTTGCAGCGGAATGAAAGCGGCTCAGATCACGGGGCCGATAGATAAATATTTGCCCTCCCATGGACTTTTTCAACATACTGCTAAAAAGGGGTACCAAGTGCCTCGCAAAGAAATTTCATCAGTGGTTTGGCATCCGTGAAAGTTTCGGCGACGTGGTCGACAAATTCGGCCTTTCTCGCCGACGACGGCTTCGCCTCGGCCATGGCGAAGAAACTCTTGCGTTTGATGTCCTCAATATGCGGATGGTTCGCATCGAAGCCGCGGGGCGGGCGCGTCAACTGTTCGCCGCGTATCTGTCCGAAACGCTGATCGAAGGCGGCGCCGGTTTTCGCCTTCAGCCATTTTTGCCCCTTGTCGCGGATCGTTTCGCGAACTTTCAACAGCGCCGGTGCAGGCGGCATCCAAACGCCACCGCCATAGAAAATCTCGTCAGGATCGAGATGCACGTAAAATCCCGGCGCATGGACGTCCCTGCCCAGCGTATGACGGAACTGCACCGCGCCGTGGGTTTTGTATGGGCTCTTGTCCTTTGAAAATCGCACGTCCTTGTAAATCCGGAATACGGAACCGCCGTTCAGGCGCGGATCGGCGACGAAATGTTTCGATATCTTCTTCAGCTTTGGCGCCATCGCCTCGACGAAGGCTGCCAACGGCTCCTGCACGCTGTTGCGGAACCGCTGCTTGTTGTCGTTGAACCATTCGCGGTTGTTGTTGACCTCGAGCTCCTTGAAGAAAGCCAAATAGTCTTTCGGCAAGCCGGTGAACGACGTCATCATTGACTTCACCCAATTGTTGCATAAGTTCCAGCACTATCCGAGGTCGTGAACGATAGCGGCCCGGCCGGCTTACTCCGCCTTGCCGTCCGGCTTGTCGCGCTCGGCCAGTGCTTTTTGCCGGTCTTCTTCGACCCGCCGGTATAGGTCGCCGCTGGCGGCCAGGTAATCGCCGGCCGCTGTTGGCTCACGCCACAGGAAAATCGGCGGCAGAAGAGACCTGTCGCTGTCCACGGTGGGTGTAGTGAACTCTTTCATCGCGTCCTGGTTCAGCAGGTTGATGCTGACGAAAAGCACGATCAAACCGAGGCTGGCGAGCGTCCGCCGTTTCAGCGACAGGTGAAACGCGAGATAGAGGATACTCCAGAAATAAAGCCACAGCACCACATAGCCGTTCGTCTGCTCCCAGATCGCAATCATGCTGTCGGCACCGGATGCGGTATTGAATTTGACGATATGGACCGCCAGGGCGAGGGCCTCGGAAGCGAAGAACACCAGGATCAAAAGGCCGATGTGCGACAGGAAATTGCCGCCGCGGCGGAACAAAACGGAGAGCAGGTAGACGAACAGCGCCAGGCCGATATAACTCAAAGCCACTTGGAGGTTGCTGCCTAAAATCGCACTCCATTTGATTTCACCGGTGGCGGTGTGATAGACCGTCAGGCCCTTCAAGGCAAAATACCCGACCACCAGCGTAAACAGCACCGGCAGGTGACCGAGGGCGAGAAGAAAAACCTCGCTGAATCGGACCTTGACGGTGGGCGGCAGCGGATGGTTGCCGAATAAAATTCGGATCTTGTTGCGGCCGAGAAGAAAAACGTCGCCGCTTTTGATCTGCTGGCGGGCTATGTGCTTGCGGCTGTGCGGCTTTTTTATGCCGTTGAGGCTGTGATTGTCGCTCAACCACCAGCGGCCATCGTTGTCGCACGATAAAAAGGCGTGCAGCTTGTCGACGTGCTCGTCGGTCAGGATCAGGTCGTTGCTGTAAGCGCGGCCAATGCGGATGACGTTCTGGCTGAATTTCTGGCGATCCAGTATGTTATTGGTCGTCCCGAGTTGTTCGATGATCACTTCCATCGCACCGCTCCGATAAAGCATTGGTGAAAGGCTTCTGCCTTATCGCGCGGCACACCGGCCAGTGTGTAATGCAGGAATACGCCCTCCGGCCGGTCGAGCAGGCTTTTGGCGGCAAACAGCACGTCGTACAGGCCGGCGTAATCGAGATATTCACGCACGCATAAAGTGGTTTTGAACGGCACATCGCCGAGGTTATCGAAACGGACAATGTCTTCTTGGCATCGGAAGCCGGTCAAATCCTTCTTGCCACCCTGGTTGGCGGGGAAGAAACTGATGTCCTCGAACATGCGGTAAAACTGGAAGCGGTTGTATTGCTCGCTTTCGTACCAGCCGAAATCGATCTCGATCATCCCGCTGTCCAACTGCCGGGAAAGAAAGATGCGATCGTTGACGCCACAATCGGAGGTATGGGCGCGATAGCGCTCCTCGCCGTCGTCGTCCGTCGTCCCGCCGCTGCAATCGACATACGGCCTGACGGCGGTCGGAATGAGCAACGGCCCGAACTCGCTGCCGCTCCAGTCGCCGGCAAGCAAATCATCGAGCATGCCGCTTTGGTGTCGTTTGATATCTTCGACGATGCGCTCGCGCCAGGCGGCCGGATCCAACACCGCCTCTTCGTCGTCCGCCCAGCCGGCGAGCAGGGCCACCAGATATTCGCCCGGCACCAGGAAACTGACGGAGTTGCCGGCCCCGGCGACATTGACGCCGATGACGGCGCCGGCGGCGTTCACCGCTGGGCCGCCGCTCATTCCGGGGTTCAACGCCCCGGTGAAATGAATGTGCCGGCGGTACTGCTTTTCGATCAGGCCGTTGTAAGTGCCCGGGACGACACTGATGCCGATGTCGTAGGGGTTGCCCATCGCCAACACCGGGGCACCCTGGGCCGGCAGCGCGTCGGCCAGTGCGAACTGCCAGGCGCCGGCGGGCAGCGCATCGGGCGCGGCGCGGACCAGCGCCAGATCGTGGATCACGTCCAGGGCAGCGACTTCCAGATCGCCGCCGCCTTCCTTACCGGATTTGAAACGCAGCACGAAGCGCTCGGGATGCAGGACGTATTCGGATACCACGTGATAATTGGTGGCAAAAAGACCCGCCCCGGCATCCACCAGAAAACCGCTGCCGATCACGTTCTTATTGCCGCTCGTCCGGTCGGCCACCTCGATCACGACCAGGCCCGATTTCTGCCGGGCGAACAAGGCACTGTTCTGATCTTCGTTCTGGGCCGGCGCGCCGGCGGCCAGCAACAAGGAGAGCAGCGGCAAGGCGCCATGGACAATGCGATTGATCATGAATCAGCGTTTCCTTGAGGCAACGGGCGGCGGGCAGGGCTCAGTGGGCGAAAATACGATCGTCATCCCGGAAAGCCTTGAATTCCAGCGCGTTGCCGGAGGGGTCGAGGATAAAGCAGGTGGCTTGTTCGCCCACTTCGCCGGCGAAACGAATGGTCGGTTCGATCAGCCATTCGACCGCGGCACGGCCGAGGCGGGCCACCAGATCCTGCCAGTCGTCCCAAGCGAGAATCACCCCGAAATGGCGGGCCGGGACCAGCCGCCGATCGACCGCGTTGGTGGCTGCAGGCTCGGGGGCGATATCGACCAGGTGGGCCGATATCTGGTGGCCGAAAAAATCGAAATCGGCCCAGCGTTCGGCCCGCCGGCCGGGGGCGCAACCGAGCACGGAGGTATAGAAGCGGTGAGCGGCATCGAGATCGCCCACCGGAAAGGCGAGATGGAAAGGACGCAATACGGCGTTCGGGTTCATGGTCCAAGTAGGGTCTATGGCGCCCGGCATTGTAGCAGCCCGCAGGCGGGAGAATGGCAGGCCCGGCCGCCCCACACACAAGCGGCGCTCAGCCGGTGCTTGTCTGACGGGGTGGGATGTGACAAGCTAACAGGCCACGGCAACGCCAAAATGACCTGTTTCGCGGGGAAATACGACGAGATGATGACCAAACCCTGGCTTAAACACTATCCCGATAATGTATCGCCCGAAATCGACCTGACGCAGCACGCCTCGCTCGCCGCGTTCATCGAACACAGCCTGGACCGCTGGGCCGAGCGGCCGGCCTACGAAAACATGGGCCGCCGCCTGACCTATCGCGAAGTCGAGCGCCTGAGCGCCGCCTTCGGCGCCTGGTTGCAGGCCCAGGGTCTCGAACCCGGCGACCGGATCGCGCTGATGATGCCCAACCTGTTGCAGTATCCGATCGCGATGTTCGGTGCCTTGCGCGCCGGGCTGGTCGTGGTCAATACCAATCCGCTGTACACGGCGCGCGAACTGCGCCACCAGTTGCACGATTCGGGGGCACGGGCGATCGTCATCCTGGAAAACTTCGCCCACGTACTGGCCGGCGTGCTGCCCGAGACCGCGGTCGAAAAGGTCATCATCACTGCCATCGGTGACCTTTTGCCGTTCCCCAAAGGACTGATTACCAACCTGGTGGTCCGCCACATAAAAAAAATGGTGCCGTCCTACAAGATCCCCGGCGCTGATCGTTTCCGCCGGGTGCTCGACGAAGGCCGCCGCCTGACCCTCACAGCGCCGGCGCTCAAGCAAAACGATATCGCTTTTTTGCAGTATACCGGCGGCACCACCGGGGTCGCCAAGGGCGCGATGTTGAGCCACCGCAACCTGCTCGCCAACGTCGAACAATCGACGGCGTGGCTCTCGGCGGTCGGCTTCGATCGTGAAACGGTGATCACCGCCCTGCCGCTCTATCACGTCTTCGCCCTGACCGCCAACTGTTTCGTTTTCCTCAACATCGGCGGCTACAACCGCTTGATCACCAATCCACGCGATATGAAGGGCTTTGTCGCTGAACTCGCCAAAACGCCGTTCACGGCGATCACCGGCGTCAACACGCTGTTCAACGGCTTATTGAACACCCCGGGCTTCGAGGCGCTCGATTTTTCGCCGCTCAAGCTCACCTTGGGCGGCGGTATGGCGGTGCAGCGCAGCGTTGCCGAACGCTGGAAACAAGTGACCGGCGTGCCGCTGATCGAAGCATACGGTCTGACCGAAACCTCGCCGGCGGCGTGTGTCAATCCAATGACGCTCAGCGATTACAACGGCGCCATCGGCCTGCCTTTACCCTCCACCGAATGCGCCGTCCTGATCGAGGAGACCGGCCGCTTCGGGGCGGTGGGCGAGATCGGCGAGCTGTGCGTGCGTGGCCCGCAGGTCATGAAAGGCTACTGGCAACGGCCGGAGGAAACGGCGAAAGTGATGTACGGCGACGGCTGGCTGCGCACCGGCGATATCGCCCGGATGGACGAGGACGGATACTTTTATATTGTCGATCGCAAGAAAGATATGATCCTGGTTTCCGGTTTCAACGTCTATCCCAACGAGATCGAGGACGTGGTTGCCACCCATCCCGGCGTCCTCGAGGTCGGGGCGATCGGCGTCGCGGACGACAAATCGGGCGAGGCGGTCAAAATCGTCGTCGTGCGCAAGGATCCGAGCCTGACGGTCCATGCGCTGCGCGAATACTGCCGCGAACAATTGACCGCCTACAAGAATCCGCGCTATATCGAATTCGTCGACGAGTTGCCTAAAACCAACGTCGGCAAAATCCTGCGCCGGGAACTGCGCGACAAATTCGGCCAGCCGCACAGCTCCTGAGCGCTGCACAACCCGTGAATGGCGGCGATTTTCCGGTTCTTGACGCCCCCGGCGTTTATCTGAACCACGCGGCGATCGCCCCCTGGCCGCGCGTTGCGGCCGAAGCGGTTCAGGCTTTCGCCGCCGAAAACGCCGCGCTCGGTGCCCGCCACTACAGTGCCTGGATGGCCATCGAGGAACGTCTGCACCGGCGGCTGGCGGCACTGCTCGGCGCTGAGCGCGACGATATCGCGATTGTCAAAAACACCAGCGACGGATTATCGCTGGTCGCCGCCGGACGGCCATGGCGGGCGGGCGACGAAGTGGTGATCGGCGTCGAGGAGTTCCCCTCCAATCGCCTGCCGTGGCTGGCGCTGGAAAAGCGCGGCGTGGTTGTCCGCGAAGTCTCCGTTACCGGGGCTGAGCCGGAAGTCGATCTCATCGCCGCCTGCACGGCGCGAACGAAACTGCTCAGCATCAGCGCCGTGCAATACAGCAGCGGCTTGCGTCTCGATCTCGAATGCCTCGGCACCGAACTCGCCCGGCGCGATATCCGTTTTTGCATCGACGCCATACAACAGCTCGGCGCTCTGCCGCTCGATGTCCAGCGCTGCCACTGCGATTACCTCGCCGCCGACGCCCACAAATGGCTGCTTGGACCGGAAGGGGTCGGCGTGTTCTACAGCAGCCGGCGTGGCCGCGCCGAACTCGAACCGCTGGCCCACGGCTGGCGCATGTACCCTGAGCCGTTCGATTTTGCACGCCGCGACTGGACGCCGCCGGCGGGCGCCGTGCGCTACGAGGCGGGCAGCCCCAATATGATCGGCATCGTCGCCCTCGACGCCAGCCTCGGAGTGCTGCTCGACACCGGGATCGAGGCCATCGAACGCCGCCTGATCGCCAACCGCAACCGCCTCGCCGCCGCCCTCGCCGCCCTGCCCGACATCGAGATCGTATCGCCACAGGCCGCGGCCCGGCAGAGTGGCATCGTCAGCTTCCGTCACCGGGCGTTGGCCGCCGCCGACATCCAGCGCGAACTGCTGCGCCACGACATCGTCGCCGCCGCCCGCAACGGCGCCGTGCGCCTGTCACCGCACTTCTATCAACCGCCGGAGATGATGGATACCGCGGCCGAGATCATCGGCCGGGCGGTTTTGTCTATATCGCAAAACCTCTAACAGGTTGTTGAAAAACGCCATCCTGGCGTTTTTCNNCGCTGCGCTCCCGAAATCAGCCGCTAAGCAGCGCCTGAATCCGCCAAAATCCGGCTCGCACTCAGTCGCGAAGCGTAGGGTGCGTTGTTCGGGGAGCCCGATTTTTACATGGTGTGCGTGCGGCGGTCAGGGCGCTGCAACTGGGCCGCGATATGGGCGTCGATCACTGTCCGGGCGTGGGTGCATTCCGGGGTATCGGCGAATTGGATACCGATGCCCGCCTTGCGGGCGCCTTGCGCGCCCTGCGGCGTGATCCACACCACCTTGCCGGGGATCGGCAGGCGCTCTTCGATATCGGCGAGCGTCAACAGAACGAAAACCTCGTCACCGAGATTGAATTCACGGTTCGATTGGATGAACAGGCCGCTGCCGGTCACGAACGGCATATAGGCCTGATAGAGGGCTTCTTTGTCGGCAATCGTGACCGACAAGATGGTCGGTTGGGCCATGACGTCATCCGCTGTTGCGAAGCTCGCCCCATTGTAGCAGCCAATTCCAGATTTGCAGGTCGTGGCGCACCGGGGTCGAGGTCAAACGGAACTGCTGCACGGCGGTCTGGTACAGGCGCAGCAGATGGCCGAGCGGCACCGCCTGCCACACCACCGTGGGTTCGGCGACCGCGCGGCGATGCAAGAGATGAGCGATGATCGTCCACAGCCGCGCCGCCGGCAGCGCGGCCCACGCCGCCTGCAAGGCCACCAGATCGGCCTGGCCGGCGGCGAGGCGGTCGAGGTCGGCGGCCAGGCGCCGGGCCTCATGGGGGACGTTGTCGGCTAGCAGGGTTTGGGCCGCAAGCGGCGCCCCGCCGGCCAGTTCGAGGGCCATCTCGCGCTCCTCCGGAGCGCTGTCCGGGGATTGGGCAGCGAGCCAGGCACGCCCTTCGGCGGGAAGGGGCGGTGCCAGGTGAGTGCTCTGGCAGCGGCTCAGGATCGTCGCCGGCAGGCGGTCCAGACGCTCGGCGAGCAGGATCAGATGGCTGTCCGGTCCCGGTTCTTCGAGTGTTTTGAGCAAGGCGTTGGCGGCGTTGCGATTCATGCTGTCCGCCGGTTCGAGCAGCGCCACGCGCCGGCCGCCGAGCGCCGGCGCCAGCGTCAGCGCCGCCCCGAGTTCCCGGATCTGCTCGACCAGGATCTGCTGCCGGCCTTCATTCAAGGTGACATGCGTCAAATCCGGATGCGCTCCGCCGGGATGCGCTTTTTGACACGAAGGGCAGCGGCCGCAGGCTTCGCCCGTCGCGGCCTCGCGGCACAACAAGCGGCGGACCAGCGCCCAGGCGAAGCCGCTTCTCCCGGTGCCGGCCGGCCCGTGGAGCAGGATCGCGTGCGGGACCGTGCCCGCGGTGCAGCGCTCGGCAAAGCGAGCCCACGGCTCGCGCTGCCAGGAAAAAATATGGGCCGTCATCGTTTTGCCGCCGGTGGCCGCGCCGCGGCGAGCTTTTGCTGAACGGCCTGCCACGCATCCTCGATCACCTCGGCCGCGGGACGCGCGGCGTCGATGACGACGAAGCGTGACGGGTGCGCCGCGGCGCGCGCCAGGTAGGCGGTCCGGACTTTTTCGTGAAATTCGCCGTTCTCGCGTTCCATCCGGTCGGGCGCACCGCGCGCGGCGCGGCGCCGGACGGCGACGGCGACCGGGACATCGAGCAACAGCGTCAGGTCAGGTTCGAGGTCGTCGTGAACGAAGGCCGCCAGCCACGCGACCGGCGCCTCGCCCAGGCCGCGGGCCGTGCCCTGGTAAACATGGCTGGCATCGGTAAAGCGGTCGCACAAGACGACGGCGCCGCGGGCCAGCGCCGGGCGGATGATCTGCGCCAGGTTTTCGGCGCGCGCCGCGAACATCAACAACAGTTCGGTAGCCGGCGACATCCCGGTCCCATCCGCGGCGAGCAGCCATTCACGGATACGCTCGGCGAGCGGCGGGCCGCCCGGCTCGCGGGTGGTTTCGACGAGGTAGCCCTGTTGCGCCAGGCGGGCCGCAAGCGCCGCGATCACGGTACTCTTGCCGGCCCCCTCGCCGCCCTCGAACGTGATCAGACAACCGCGACCGGGGGTAGCGCGCGGTCGTTTGGCAGCCGGCTGCGCAGCCGTGGGGTTCATCGCACCTGCCCTTCCCCGCCGTCGCCGCCGGCCGTCTCTGGCGGCGGTACCACCGGCGTCCGGCGCGCCGGAGCGCGCTGATACCGATCGACATTGCGTTCATGTTCGGCGAGCGTCGCCGCGAAGGCATGGCCGCCGCCGCCGCTGGCGACGAAATACAGGCTGTCGCCCGCCGCCGGTTGCGCCGCCGCCTCAAGTGCGCCGCGCCCCGGCAGCGCGATCGGGCCGGGCGGCAAGCCGCCGCGGGTATAGGTGTTGTACGGCTGGTCGCGGCGCAGATCGGCGCGCCGCAGATTGCCGTCGAAACCGGCGCCCAGGCCGTAGATCACGGTTGGATCAGCTTGCAGGCGCATGCCACGTTCAAGCCGACGGACGTAAACGCCGGCGATCCGGCTTCGTTCCTCGGACAATGCACTTTCCTTTTCGACAATCGAGGCCAGAGTCAGGAGTTCATCCGCGGTCAGATAAGGCACACCGGCGGTGCGCCCGGCCCACGCCTCAGCGAGCGCTTGCGCCATCGCCCGGTAGGCGCGCCGCAGAATTTCAAGATCGCACACGCCGCGCGTGTAATCATAAGTGGCGGGGAGAAAACGACCTTCGAGCGGCCGCTCCGGCGCATGCTCCAGCGCCGCAGCCAGTCGGGCATCGTCCCAGTCGGCGCTGCACGGGGTGATGGCCGGGGTCGCGGCCAGCGCCTTTCGCAACTGGGCCAAGGTCCAGCCTTCGACCACCGTGAAATGGTGGACGACGACCTCGCCGCGCCGCACCCGGTCGAGCCATTGCCGCGGCGTCATGCCCGGTGCGATGAAATACTCCCCGCTTTGCACGACGGGCCGTTCGAGCCGGCCGTAAAGCCGCCACGGCCAAGCGCCGGTGGTCAGGCCGGCGACGGCGAGTCGGCGGACCATACCGCGATACGAAGTGCCTGGCGCAAGTTCAAATATCTGTCCTGCGCCGCCGACCGCGAGTGGCGTATCGAGAAAGGTCCGGTAGTGCTGCGCCGCAACCCAAACCAACCCAACGGCAGCCACGACCAGCACCCCGAAAACACCCAGTCCGATTCGCCGCTTCATCCGCCACCTCCCGCCAATACGTCACCCAGCGCCCGCTGCACGGCTTCGACGGCGGCCGACTCAGCGAAGCACACGCCGCGATAAGCGACCACCGGGCGCACGCCGCGCACCGCGTTGACCACCGCCAGCGCCGTGATTCCGTGGCGCGCCGCGGCGCGCCACCGCAACCGATCGAGCGGCTGGGGCTCGACCGCAACCAGACGGCGGGCCAGCAGCCAGGCGCGACCTACGCCGGCGACCCCGGCGTGGTCCACCGCCGGTGTCCACCACTCGCCGTCCCGCCGGTAGATCACGTTGCCAAAGACCGCCCCGACCAGCGCCCCAGCGGCCGTGAACATCAATGCTTCGTCCCAACCCTCGCGCTCGCATTCGCGGGCGGCCAGCACTTGCTCGAGGCGGTTGAGGTGCTTGAGACCGGCGAGTTGCGGCTGGACGGCGCATGCGATACCGCTTTCGCCGACCACACCGAGCACCCCGCCGCCCGCGTCGTCCCCCGGCCCATCGTGCACCGTCCACAAACGATGGACGGCGCGGCAGCCGGCGGTCCGATAGCCGCGCACCGAACCCGCCGATGCGGCGCGGCGGAACACCGTCAGACGCAACACGGCTCGACCTGCCGGCGGAGCGAGGCGCGCCGCTTCGTCGGCCAGCAACGCAGGGTCCGGCGGTTCGAGCCCGAGCCGTGCGCAGCCGGTCTGGAGGCGCTGTATGTGCCACGGCCACAGCGGCAACCGGCCGCCGTTCCAGGCGAGGGTCTCGAACAGGCCGTCGCCGTAAGCCAGCGCCCGATTGAACGGCGGCGGTCGGGCAACCGGGTCGCCATCGAACAGCACGGCCGCCGTTGCCTTATCCACGGTCGCCGGCCAGACCCAGCGCGGCGAGCAGGCCGCGGGCCTTGGCCTGTGTCTCGGCGAGTTCTGATGCGGGGTGCGAATCGGCGACGATACCGGCTCCGGTACGCCACTCGATCCCGTGGCCGGTCACCAGCATGCTGCGAATCAGAATGTTCAGCTCCATGTTGCCGTCGCGGCCGAGATAACCCATTGCACCAGTGTAATAACCCCGGCCGTCGCCTTCCAGTTCGGCGATGATTTCCATACAGCGCACTTTCGGGCAGCCGGTGATCGTGCCGCCCGGGAAGACCGCGCCAATGATGCGCCCAGGCGTCGCCGCCGGGGGCAGCCGGCCGCGCACCGCCGAGACCAGATGGTGAACGTGGGCGTAGCTTTCGACGGCGAGCAATTCTGCGACCCGAACGGAGCCCGGCACACACACGCGGCCAAGATCGTTGCGTTCAAGGTCGATCAACATAATGTGCTCGGCCCGCTCTTTCGGATGCCGGCGGAGCGCCGCAGAGCGCGCCTGGTCGTCGGCGGAGTGTGGGGTGCGGGCGTAGGTGCCGGCGATCGGCCGGGTTACGACCTCGCCGCCGCCGGCCTTGAGCAGACGTTCCGGCGACGAACTGAGCAGCCAGCTCGCGCCGATCCGGCAACAACCGGCAAACGGCGCCGGGTTGCACAGCCGCAAACGGCGATAGACGGCATGCGGATCGACCGGCGATCCTCCGTTGAGATGCCAGCGGCGCGACAGATTGACCTGGAAGACGTCTCCGGCAGCCAGATAATCGTGGATGCGGCCGACGCCGGCGAGAAAGCGTTCGGGCGGATCCATGACCAGCGCGAAGGGCGGCAACTCGGCCAGCGGCGGCGATGTGATCTCGGCCGCGGCGAGTCCGGCCGCCGCCTGTTCGAGCGCGTCCGGATGCTCGGCGACGAGCATGGCCTGACGGCGCCGGTGATCGAGCACCAGGGCCGCCGGGCACCGCCAGGCGGCGGCCACCGGCAGCCGGCCTGCCGCCCCGGCGGCAGCCGGCAAGGCGAGGCCCGGCTCGATCGACGCCGCCAATTCATAACCCAAATAAACAAACCAGCCACCGCCAAAGGGCAACGGAGAAGCACCGGAGGCGGTCCCGGGCGGTACCCCACCCGCGTCGGCGAACGCTCGGTCGAGGGCGGCCAGGAACGGTTCGCCCGCTGTTTCCTTCAGGTCGGGTTCGGCGGTCGGGCAAAAGAGCAGCAGCGAATAACGCGCCAGCGCCGCGGGCCCACCGCTGCTGTCGAGAAGGAACGGGAACTGTCGGGGGGCGGCCGCTTGGATCGCCGGCAGATCGGGCCAGCCGGGCCAACGCCGCACGACCGGTTCCGGCCGGCGTTCTGCCATCGGCGCCGACGCTTAGGCCTCGAGACGGCGGAAAATCAGCGAGCCGTTGGTCCCGCCGAAACCGAAGGAATTGGACAGGGCGGCCCTGATCGGGCGCGGTTCGGCGTTCCGGGGAACGAAGTTCAGGTCGCAACCTTCGCCCGGGTGGTCGAGATTGATGGTCGGCGGCGCGACCTGGTCCCGGATTGCCAGCACGGTGAACACCGCTTCGATACCGCCGGCGGCGCCGAGCAGATGGCCGGTCATCGACTTGGTCGAGCTGACCGCCAGGCGATAGGCATGGTCGCCGAAACAACCCTTGATCGCGTCGCATTCGGCCAAGTCGCCGAGCGGCGTGGAGGTGCCGTGGGCGTTGATGTAATCGATCTGATCGGGATTCATGCCGGCATCGCTGAGGGCGTGTTCCATGCTCAGTCGTGCGCCGCGGCCGCCTTCCGGCGGCTGGGTGACATGGTGGGCATCGCTGCTCATACCGAAACCCGCCAACTCGCAATAAATTCGGGCGCCGCGCGCCCGGGCGCGTTCGTATTCCTCGATGACGATCACGCCGGCGCCGTTGCCGAGCACGAAACCGTCGCGTTCGCGGTCCCACGGCCGGCTGGCCTTTTCCGGCTCGTCGTTGCGGCCCGAGACCGCCTTGGCCGAGCAGAATCCGCCGAGCGCCGTCGGCGCCGTGGCGTATTCCGCGCCGCCGGCCAGCATGACGTCAGCGTCACCGTAATGGATCATCCGCGCCGCATCGCCGATGCAATGATTCGCCGAAGTGCAGGCCGAGACGATGCTGTAGGTCGGACCCTGGAGGTTATAGCGGATCGACAATACGCCGGGCACCATATTGACGATGGTCGCCGGCACGAAGAACGGCGAGATCCGTCGCGGTCCGCTTTTCTCGTAAATCGCGTGGGTCAGCTCGATGGTCGTGATGCCGCCGATGCCGGCGCCGATCAACGCCCCGCAACGCGGCGCATCCCGCTCGTCGATCTCGAGCCCGCTGTCGGCGAAAGCCTGCACTCCAGCGGCCACGCCGTAGTGGATAAAGACATCGAACTTACGAATGTCCTTCGCGGCGAAATAGTCGGCGGCGTCGAAACCGCGCACCTCGCCGGCGATGCGGCTGTGGAAGCCCGTGGCATCGAACGAGGTGATCGGCCCGATGCCGCTGCGCCCGGCGAGAATGTTCTCCCACGCCGCCGCGACCGTATTGCCGACCGGCGAGACGATACCGAGACCGGTGACGACGACGCGGCGCCCGCTCTTCATAAATTAGCCTACAAGCCTATAAAGCGCGAGACGGCAAGCGACCCGCATCATTCGCTGACGTGCGCTTTCAGGTAATCGATCGCCTGTTGCACGGTCGTGATTTTTTCGGCTTCTTCGTCGGGGATTTCGCACTCGAATTCTTCTTCCAGGGCCATGACCAATTCCACGGTATCGAGCGAGTCGGCACCCAGGTCATCGACGAACGACGCACTGGGCGTCACCGCATCCTCTTTGACGCCGAGCTGCTCGACGACAATTTTCTTCACTCGTTCTTCAATGCTGCTCATGTTTACGCTTCCTGTAGGGCGTGGGAAAAACGCCGCCATTGTAAGAGAAACCCGCCGGGTGCGCCAGTTTCGGGACAAACCGCCGCGCCCCGCGGGACATGGGGGTCAAAGCCTCATAAAACGTAGAAAAATCAATAGCTTGCCATCATGGCATGTACATGCCGCCGTTGACGTGCAACGTCTCGCCGGTGATATAGGCCGCCTCGTCGGAGGCCAGGAAGGCGGCGGCGGCGGCGATCTCCCGGGCCCCGCCCAAGCGGCCGAGCGGAATATCGGCGAGCAAGGCGCTGCGAACCTTTTCGTCGAGCGCCGCGGTCATATCGGTGTCGATGAAGCCGGGGGCGATCACATTGACCGTGATGCCGCGGCTGCCCACCTCGCGGGCCAGCGATTTCGAAAAACCGATAATGCCCGCTTTGGCCGCTGCGTAATTGGCCTGGCCGGCATTGCCGGTCAGACCGACCACCGAAGCGAGCGAAATAATCCGTCCCCAGCGGGCCTTCATCATGCCGCGCAGGCACGCCTTGCCGAGCCGGAAAACCGAACGCAAGTTGGTGTCGATCACCGTTTGCCAATCTTCGTCTCTCATCCGGAGCAGTAACTGGTCGCGCGTGATACCGGCGTTGTTGACCAGGATCGCCGGCGCGCTGCCGGCCGCGGTGAGCGCGGCGACGAGACGATCGACCGCCTCGGCATCGTTGACCTCGAGGACATGACCGCGGCCCGCGCCGAGACGCCCGGCGATGCCCACCGCGCCCGCTTCCGACGTTGCAGTGCCATGGACCACGGCGCCACGTCCGGCCAAAAGGTCGGCGATCGCGGCGCCGATACCGCGACTGGCGCCGGTCACCAGCGCCACCTTGCCGTCCAGCCGGTTGCCAAAGGTCGCCGTCATCTCGATCGCTCGCCCGCGGGGTGGGTTTGGGGTTCTGGCAACGTGAAATCCGTGGGGGTTTCCAGGGACGACACTTCGGCGTCGCGCAGAATGCGTTTCACCAGCCCACTCAAAACACGGCCTGGTCCGCATTCGAGGTAGCGACGGGCGCCCGCCGCCGCCAGGGCTTCGACCACCGCGGTCCACAACACCGGCTGGTGTAATTGGGCAGCCAGTGCTTCGCGGATGGCGGGTGCCGTCCGCCGGGGCTGGGCATCGACATTGTGCCACACCGGGATGGCCGGCGGGACGATCTCGGTCGCCGCCAACGCCTCGACCAACGCCTCGGCCGCCGGCTTCATCAACCGGCAATGCGACGGGACGCTGACCGGCAACAACAACGCCCGGCGAGCACCGAGGGCGCGGGCTTCAGCCACCGCCGCCTCGACGGCCGGTTTTTCACCGGCGATCACCACCTGCCCCGGAGCGTTGAAATTCGCCGGCGCACAGTAGCCGGTTTTGGCGACCCGCTCGCACGCCTCGCCGACCGCTTCGTCGGCCAAACCGAGGATCGCGGCCATGGCCCCGACCCCCGGCGGCGCGGCCTGCTGCATCAGCTCGCCGCGGCGCGCCACGAGCGTGACCGCATCGGCAAAACGGATGCTGCCGGCGGCGACCAGGGCGGTGTATTCACCAAGGCTGTGGCCGGCCAGGGCGATGACCTCCTGGCTGGGGTGGTTCTGCCGCCACAGGCGCCAGGCGGCCATGCCGGCAGTGAGCATCGCCGGCTGCGTGACGGCCGTCTGATTCAGGTGCTCGGCCGGCCCCTGGCTGACGATCCGCCACAAATCCTCGCCCAGCACGTCCGACGCTTCGCGGTAAGTCGCACGCACGACCTCGCTGGCCGCAGCCAGTTCCGCCTGCATCCCAACCGACTGCGAACCTTGTCCAGGGAACACGACCGCCAGTGTCATTTGTTTAACTTCAATAACGAATCAGGTTCAATAACGAATCAGGGCCGCGCCCCACGTCAATCCGCCGCCGAAGGCTTCGAGCAACAAATGCTCACCGCGCCGGATGCGGCCGGAGCGCACCGCTTCATCGAGCGCCAGAGGCACCGAAGCGGCCGACGTGTTGCCGTGACGGTCGACGGTGATCACCACCCGCTCTTTCGAAATGTCGAGCTTTTTCGCTGTCGCTTCGATGATCCGGAGGTTGGCCTGGTGCGGAATCAGCCAATCGATCGCCTTGCGATCGAGTCCGTTGGCGGCCAGCGTTTCATCGACGATGCGGCCGAGCGTGCGGACCGCGACTTTGAACACTTCGTTGCCGCGCATCAACACCCGCAAGCCGGCGTTCGGTTCGTTTTCGCGAAAGCCGCGCGAGACGCCAACGTCGGTGTTCAAAAGATCGGCATAGGTGCCATTGGCGTGGAGGTGGGTGGACAAGATGCCCGGTTCGTCAGCCGCTTCGAATACCGCGGCACCGGCACCATCGCCGAAAATCACGCACGTCGAACGATCCCGCCAATCCAGCATCCGCGACAGCGTCTCGGCGCCGACTACCAGCACCCGCCGCGCCTGACCCGTGCGAATGAACTGGTCGGCGATGCTCATGCCGTAGAGAAAACCCGAACAGGCGGCGTTGACATCGAACGCGCCGCATTCGCCAAGGCCGAGCCGTTGTTGCAGCAGGCAGGCAGTGCTCGGAAAAACCAGGTCGGGTGTCGTCGTGCCGAGCACCAACAGGTCGATTTCTGTTGGTGCGACACGTGCCATTTCGAGCGCCGCGCGGGCGGCGTGTTCGGCCAGATCGCAAGTGGTTTCCCCGGGCGCGGCGATGCGCCGCTCCCGAATGCCGGTCCGCTCACGGATCCACTGGTCGCTGGTCTCGACCATGGATTCGAGTTCGGCATTGGTCAGAACCCGCTCCGGAAGATGGCTTCCGGTGCCGGCCAGCCGGGCGTAAAGAGCCACTCTGACCGGTCGCCGATTATTCTTCGTCGCCCTCGACCGGCGGCGGTGCGGCGATAACGCGCCGCCCCCGGTAGTAGCCGCTGCGCGAAATATGGTGACGGCGATGGACCTCGCCGCTGGCCGGGTCGACCGACAGCGCGGGTCCTTGCAGCGCATCGTGGGAACGGCGCATATCGCGCCGCGAAGAGGTTTTGCGATTTTGTTGAACTGCCATCGATCACTCCAAAAAATAGTTCGATCGGTCGCGCCTCAGCCGACCGCGGAAAACGTTCCGTGCTGCGCCGTGCTTTGCTTCAGCCCTTGCGCAGCATCTCACCCAGGGCGGCGAACGGCCGCTGTGCCGCGCGGGCGGTCGGCTTTTCCCGCCCCCGACCCGCCGGCGGTAGGGGTGTGCCGGGAGCGCGCGGTACCAGAGGCAAGGCGAGCAGCACTTCCTCGCGGAGCAGCGCCCCGATATCCAGCCCGTCGCCGGGCGCCAGGATCCACGGTTCGAGTTCCACCGGCAGAACCGCGGCAGCGTCATCGGTCGCCACCAGTGCGACGCGGGAACGGCTGCCGAACACCTGCAAGAACGGTTGCAGCGTCCGCTGGCAAACGAGCCACGCGCGGCCTTCGACCCCGACCTCGACGACCCTCAACGGGTCGTGGCCCATTGGCGGTTCGAAGCGCACCCGCCAAGCCAATTCCTCGGGGCTCTCGCCGGCGGGGAGCGCCGCCAATCGGTCACGCACTCCGGGCAAGTCGCGTAATGGAACCGTACCGCTCCATTGCGCACCGCCGCGGGCGGCGGCGACAGGATCGATCGCCGGAATGGGCCAACCGGACATAAGCGCGGTATTATAACGGATCGCGGAGCACGTCCGGGAGGACTGGGCCATTGCCGTTCCCGGAACAGCCCCGGCGATGACGCCGGCCCGAGTTCAGCGCCGCAGTTCGCGCAGAATTTCCTCAAGTTCCAGACGCACTTGGTGGATCACCTGGCGGCAAGCGCCGTTGTTTTCCTCGGCGCTGTCGCCATCGAGCTGGTGCCGGGCGCCGCCGATCGTGTAACCCTGCTCGTACAGCAAGGAGCGGATCTGGCGGATCAGCAGCACGTCGTGGCGTTGGTAATAGCGGCGGTTGCCGCGCCGTTTGACCGGCTTCAAATGGTGAAATTCCTGCTCCCAGTAGCGGAGGACGTGCGGCTTGACGGCGCACAAATCGCTGACTTCACCAATCGTGAAATAACGCTTGGCGGGAATCGGCGGCAGTTCATTGTTGGTTCCGGGATCCAGCATACGCTTCCACTCTCGCTCTGAGCTTTTGACCTGCCTTGAACGTCACGACGCGGCGCTCGGTGATCGGAATCTCTTCTCCGGTTTTGGGATTCCTTCCCGGACGGCGGTTCTTGTCGCGCAACAAAAAGTTGCCGAACCCCGATATCCTCACTTCCTCGCCAATGGTCAGATGGTCGCGGATCAACGTGAAAAAGGTGTCGATCAACTCCCTCGCTTCCCTTTTATTCAGACCCACCTCGGCGTGCAGCCGCTCGACGAGTTTTGCTTTTGTTAGTGCCATTGGTGCCTTACCCTCGCAACTCGACCCCCAGGTTGTCGCGCAACCCCCGCAGCAGCTTCGCAACCAGATCATCGGCGGCCTGATCCGTTAGAGTGCTGCAATCTTCCTGCAAAATCAAGCCCATAGCGACACTTTTGCAGTTTTCTTCGATCCCCGGGCCCTGATAAACGTCAAAAACGACCACCGCGCGGAGCAGCGGCGCCCCCCACTGACGCAGACCCGCGGTGATCTCGGCGACCGGTAGTGCCGCCGGGGCGACGAGGGCCAGGTCGCGGCGGACTGTCGGATACCGCGAAAAGTCGCGGTAGGCGGCGATCCGGCGGTGGCTGAAAACGTCGCTGTCGATTTCGAAAGCCATAATTTCACCTTCCACACCAAGCGCCGCCGCGATCCTCGGGTGCAGGGCGCCGAGCCAGCCGGCACAGAGTTGCCGGTCGCCATCGTGCACCTTGATCTCAGCCGCCCGCCCCGGGTGCAGCCAAGGCTGGGTTGCCGCCTCCCAGGTTACCTGTTCGGCCGTCACGGCGAGGCCGAGCAGGGCCTCGAGATCGCCTTTGAGGTCGAAAAAGTCGGCGGGACGGCGCCTTTCGCCCCATTGCTCGGGCGCCACGGGTCCGGTGACGAGTGCCGCGAGGCGGGTCTGCTCGCTGCCGTCGGCGGCGAAACAGGCGCCGATCTCGAACAGACGGATCCGTTCCTGGCGGTGCTGGTGGTTGTGCTCCAGCGCGGCGAGCAGACCGGGCAACAGCGCCGGTCGCATCACTGCCAGTTCGCGGCTCAACGGATTGGCCAACCGGCAGTAAGGCGGCGGGTAGCCCAGTTGATCGAGCCGCTGGGCGTCGCCGAAACTGAACGTGATCGCCTCGTGATAGCCACGCGCCGCGAGCCAGCGACGCAAGACTCCAGGGTCGACTTCGGCCTCCGGTAGCGCCGCCGGCTGCAAGAGACCGGCCGGCGGTTGCGCCGGAATCTGGTCGAAGCCATGGACCCGGGCCACCTCCTCGATCAGGTCGGCTTCCAGTTTCAGATCGAGCCGGGCGGCCGGCGGCGTCACCCGCCAATGACGGTCGCCACGGATCACCCGCATGCCGAGCCGCTCGAGGATGGCGCTCATTTCTTCTTCCGGCGGCGCGCTGCCGAGCAGCTTTTCGACCCGTTGCGGGCGCAGGCCGATCGCCGGCGGCACGGGCAGGTGCTCGGCCGCGGCCGCCTCGACCACCGGCCCGGCGCGGCCGCCGCACAATGCCAGGATCAACTCGCTGGCCCGCTCGATGGCGTGGCGCTGTAAGGTCGGATCGACGCCGCGTTCGAAGCGGTAAGCGGCGTCACTGCTGAGCCCGAGGCGGCGCGCCCGGCCGATGACCGCCGGCGGCGCGAACCAGGCGCTTTCGAGAAACACGGCCCGCGTGTGCGGCATGACCGCCGAATCGGCAGCCCCCATCACACCGGCTAAGGCCTGCGGCCCCGCCGCGTCGGTAATCAACAGAAACTCCGGATCCAGATCGACCTGGCGGCCGTCGAGCAAGCGGATCGTCTCCCCCTGGCGCGCGAAGCGGACTTCAATATCGCCGCGCAATCGTTCGGCGTCGAAGGCGTGCAGCGGCTGGCCGGTTTCCAGCAGCACGTAATTGGTCACATCGACCAGCGGCGAGCGCGGCCGGAGACCGGCGCGGCGCAGGCGTTCGCAGAGCCAGACGGGGCTCTGCGCCGGCGGCTGCAGATCCTCGATCAGCCGTCCCAGATAACGCGGGCAGGCGGCCGGCGCGGCGAGCCGGACGGCGCGCCGGGCCGCCGAAGCCGCCGGGATTTCGGGCATATCAGGGGCTTTCCAGCGCTGGCCATAGAGCGCCGCCGCCTCGCGCGCCAGACCGAACATGCCGAGGCAATCGCCGCGGTTCGGCGTCAGCTCCAGCGTGATGGTCCAATCGTCGAGGCCCAGCGCCTCGCCTAGTGGCGTGCCGGGGACGGTGCTGGGATCGAGAGACAGCAGACCGTCGGCGTCGTCGCCCAGGCCGAGTTCCGCCGCCGAACACAACATGCCGTGCGACACGACGCCGCGCACCGTCGCCTCGCCGATCGTCCGGCCGTCCGGCAACTCGGCGCCGGGCGGCGCCAGCGGCACGACCAGGCCGGGCGCCGCATTCGGCGCGCCGCATACCACCTCGACGACCTGCCCGCTGCCCGCCTCGACTTGGCACAACCGCAACCGATCGGCCGCCGGGTGGGGGGCGACCGAGGCAATCCGGGCGGCGACGATGTGGGCCAGCGGCGGCGCGACCGGCGCCACGCCATCGACCTCCAAGCCAGCGGCGGTGAGCTTTTCCGCCAGTTCCCCGGCGTCGAACTCGATGCCAGTCAATTCGGCCAGCCAGCGGACACTGAATTTCATCGCCCGTCCCTCATCCGAACTGGCGCAGAAAACGTAAATCGTTTTCGAAAAATTGTCGAAGATCGGTGACGCCGAAACGCAGCATCGCCAACCGCTCGACGCCCATACCGAAGGCGTAACCGGTGTAGATCTCGCTGTCCACGCCGCAGTTGTCGAGCACTTTGGGGTGAACCATGCCGCAACCGAGCACCTCCAGCCAGCCGCTCTCGCCGCCGGCCTTACGCCAGCCGATATCGACTTCGGCCGACGGTTCGGTGAACGGAAAGTACGAGGGCCTGAGGCGCAACGGCACCTGGCGCTCGAAAAACAGATTGACGAAGGCTTGCAGCACGCCTTTCAGGTCGGCGAAGCTCACGTCCTCGGCGACCAGCAGGCCTTCCAACTGGTGGAACATCGGGGTGTGGGTCTGATCCGAATCGCTGCGATAGACGCGGCCGGGGGCGACCAGGCGCAGCGGCGCACCGTGGCGGCGCAAGGCCCGGATCTGCACCGGCGAGGTATGGGTGCGCAGCAACCGGCCGTCCGGCAGATAGAAGGTATCGTGCATGGCCCGCGCCGGGTGATGCGGCGGGAAGTTCAAGGCGGCGAAGTTGTGCTCGTCGTCTTCGATTTCCGGACCGCTGGCCACTGCGAAACCGAGGTTCGTAAAAATCGCCACCATCCGTTCCAGCGTCGAGCTGACCGGGTGCAGCGTGCCGTTGTGCTGGCCGCGCCCGGGCAGTGTGACATCGAGGTGGCCGGTTTCGAGGGCGTGTTCGAGCGCCGCTTGTTCCAGCGCTGCGCGCCGGGTGGCCAGCGCTTCGCTGAGCTGTTGTTTGGCCCGGTTGACGGCTTGTCCCGCGGCCCGCCGTTCGGCGGCCGGCAACTCGCCGAGCGCGTGCAGCAAGTGGGTGAGCGTGCCCTTGCGGCCCAGATATTCGACGCGCAACTTATCGAGCGCCGCGGCGTCGCCGCACGCAGCGATGGCCGCGGCGGCCTCGTTCAGCCACTGATCGAGCTGCTCGATGTGCATCGAATCTCCCCTCCTACCCCGGCGCCGGGCACGGCCCCGGACGATGAGCGCCGGCAGGCTCAGCCCGGAGGAAGCATGACCGGCTCGTCACGAGTAGAGCAGGTCACGGAAATCCGGACTCAGCCGAGGCTGGCGCGGGCCCGCTCGGCCAGCGCGCTGAACGCCACCTTGTCGTGCACCGCCAGATCGGCGAGGACCTTGCGGTCGAGCGCGATTTCGGCCCGCTTCAAGCCATTCATGAAACGGCTGTACGACAGCCCGCACTCGCGCGCCGCGGCATTGATGCGAGCGATCCACAAAGCGCGGAAGTCGCGTTTGCGCACCCGGCGGTCGCGGTAAGCGTATTGCTGTGCCTTGATCACCGCCTGTTTGGCGACACGGAACACCTTGCGCCGGAAATGGTAGTAACCCTTGGCGCGGGCGAGAATTTTGCGGTGCCGCCGGCGGGCGGTCACGCCGCGTTTGACTCTGGCCATCGTGCTCCCCCTTACAGATGCGGCAACAGACGCTTCAGCGCCGGGGCGTCGGCCGCGGCGACGTGCTCCGCGGAACGCAGGTGGCGCTTGCGCTTGGTGTCTTTCTTGGTCAGGATATGGCTATGGTTGGCGTGGCCCCGTTTATACAGGCCGCCCGCCGTTTTCCGGAAGCGCTTGGCGGCGCCCCGGTTGGTTTTCAACTTCGGCATGTGTCGTAACCTCGTTGTATTGACACCCTGAACACGCGGTCCTGCTCCGGCAGGACGCTTTACCGGCGTGTCACGGCTTGTTGCCCAGTCAGGCCCAGGGCCGCTGGTTCGTAACGCCGTGCGGTCCGCGAGGGACCGCACAGACTCGATTTCGCAGCCGGCCCCCGGTATGGCGGCAGGCGACCCGCTGATCAACGCTTCGGCGCGATCATCATCACCATCAGCCGGCCTTCGACTTTGGGCCGCTGCTCGATGGTTATTGTATCACCCAAATCCTGTTCAACGCGATCGAGCAGTTCCAGGCCGAGTTCCTGGTGCGCCATTTCGCGGCCGCGGAAGCGCATCGTCACCTTCGCCTTGTTGCCCTCCTCGATAAAGCGGCGCAGATTGCGCAGCTTGACCTGATAATCGGCCTCCTCGGTGCCCGGCCGGAACTTCACTTCCTTGACCTGGACCTGCTTTTGCTTGCGGCGGGCGGCGTGGGCTCTTTTCGTCTGCTCGAAGCGGAACTTGCCGAAATCCATGATCTTGCAGACCGGCGGTTCGGCATTCGGCGCAATCTCGACGAGGTCGAGCCCGCCCTCCTCGGCAAGCTGAAGCGCCTGTTCCCTGGAAACGACGCCGACCTGGTTGCCCTCGGCATCGATCAATCTGACACGGGGCGCATTGATTTCTTCGTTGCGCCGATTTTCTTTTACTGTAGCGATGGGTGTGACTCCTGATCGGGCTCAAAAGAGGGGGCGGCACATTCGGCGGCGAGCAGCGCGGTGCATTCGGCAAATGGCATGGCCCCCAGATCTTGTCCGCCGCGCCGCCTGACGGCAACGTCACCGTGGGCTTTTTCCCGCTCTCCGGCGATCAGCAGCCACGGAATCCTGGCCAGCGCGGCCTCGCGGATTTTATAACCGATTTTTTCGTTTCTCAAGTCGGCGGCGGCGCGCATGCCGCGCGCCCGGAGATCCGCCACCACCTCCCGGACATAATCCGCCTGGCTGTCGGTGATATTCATCACCCGCACCTGGCAAGGCGCCAGCCAGGCCGGCAGGTCACCGCCGTGGTGCTCAATCAGGATGCCGATAAAGCGCTCCATCGAACCGACGATGGCGCGGTGCAGCATCACCGGAACGGGCCGCGTATTGTCCTCGGCGACATAGGCGGCGCCGAGCCGGTCGGGCATCATGAAATCGACCTGCATGGTGCCGAGCTGCCACGGCCGGCCGAGCGAATCGCGCAGGTGGTATTCGATTTTCGGGCCGTAGAACGCGCCCTCGCCGGGCAGTTCCTCGCACGACACACCGCAGCCGGCGAGCGCTTCGCGCAGCGCCTGTTCGGCCTTGTCCCAGACCGCATCGTCGCCGAGGCGTTTTTCCGGCCGCAGCGCCAGCTTGACCGCCACGTCGGCGAAACCGAATGCGGCATACACCGCGATCGCCTGGCGGTGGAAAGCGGCGACCTCGGAGGCGATCTGCTCGGGCATGCAAAAAATGTGACCGTCGTCCTGGGTAAAGGCCCTGACCCGCATCAGGCCGTGCAGCGCGCCGGACGGTTCGTTGCGGTGGCAGGAGCCGAACTCGCCGTAGCGGAGCGGCAGTTCCCGGTAACTGCGCAGCGTATGGTTATAAATCTGCACGTGCCCCGGGCAATTCATCGGTTTGACCGCATATTCGCGGTTTTCCGACTGCGTGAAAAACATGTTCTCCTGGTAGTTGTCCCAGTGCCCGGAACGGCGCCACAGACTGACGTCGAGGATCTGCGGGCAGCGCACCTCCTGGTAGCCGCCGGCGCGGTAAACCCGCCGCATGAATTGCTCGACGAGCCGCCACAACGTCCACCCCGGCGGGTGCCAGAACACCATGCCCGGCGCCTCTTCCTGCATGTGGAACAGGTCGAGCTGGCGGCCGAGCCGGCGGTGGTCACGCTTTTCGGCTTCTGCCAGTCGCTCAAGGTGCTCAGTCAGGGCTTTTTTGTCCGCGAAGGCAGTGCCGTAGATGCGTTGCAGCATTTCGTTGCGGCTGTCACCGCGCCAATAGGCGCCGGCCACCCGCATCAGCTTGAAGGCGCCGAGCCGGCCGGTGTCGGGGACATGCGGGCCGCGGCACAGGTCAACGAACTCACCCTGGCGGTACAGCGAAATCGCCTCGCCGGTAGGGATCGCAGTGATAATTTCGGCCTTGTAGTTTTCGCCCAGATCGCGGAACAGACGCACCGCATCGTCGCGCCCGAGCACCTCGCGCTCGACCGGCAGCGCCGCCTTCACAAGCCGTTGCATCTCGGCCTCGAGCGCCGCCAGATCGTCCTGGTTGAAGCCCGGCGGATAGTGGAAATCGTAATAAAAGCCGTCCTCGATCACCGGACCGATCGTCACCTGGGCCGCGGGGTACAAGCGCTTGACCGCCTGCGCCAGAAGGTGCGCCGTCGAATGGCGGATGATCTCGAGCCCTTCGGGATCACGGCGGGTCAGGATGCGAACCGCCGCATCGTGTTCTATACGGTGGCTGAGATCGACCGGCCGGCCGTCGATCTCGGCGGCCAGCGCGGCACGCTGAAGACCGGCGCCGAGCGCCGCGGCGATCTCGGCAGCAGTCACGGGCGCTGGGAAGCGCTTTGTCGAACCGTCCGGTAAACGAATTTCAGGCATCAGTCGATCAATCACCATACATCGCCGGGCGCACCATAAAAGGGCGCAGGGTGCGCCCTTTACGATGAATGTTGGTGGGCGATACTGGATTTGAACCAGTGACCTCCGCCATGTCAAGACGGCGCTCTAACCAACTGAGCTAATCGCCCGGATGCGGCCGGCCATTATAACGAAAATCCATAACGAAAATCCCCCGCCGCCGGGGCCGGCAACCCACCGATTCCGGCGGATGGTACCGGCCCCGGCGCCGGCGGCGAAAACGCCGGCGCCGGGGGGATAGGTCGGGCTCAGAACGACAACGTGCCGCGGAAGTACCAGAACTGACCCGGCAGGTCGTGGTTGCCGGCGTCGAAACCGTTCAGCGAGCAGCTCAGGCAGATCGGCGGATCCTTATCGAACAGATTGTTGACACCGCCGGTCAACAGCAGGCCATAGTCGCCGAGATCGAAGTCATAGCTGATTTGCAAGTCGTTGTAGTACCGGCTGTCCAGCTTGTTGTTCGAATTTTCGTTGTTGTCGAAATCGGGATCCGAGCACAGGCCGAGGTTGGTCAGGCTGATCGGCGAGTTATCGAAATCGACTTCGCTGCACGACTCAACCAAGCTGTCGATAAAGCGCACCGTCCAGCTCGCCGACCAGTGGTACCACTGCCAAGCGAATACAACATTCGACTGGAACTCGGCGATGCCGCGGTCATTTTCCTCCACGCCAAGCAGACGGCGGATGATCGGCGCCTCCGGATCTTCCGGGTTCGGCAGAATTTCATTAAAGCGATCAACCCAGGTCGTTGTCCAGTCGATACCGAACTGGCCGGCGACGGTCTGTGGCGAGGTGTAATTGACACTGAAATCGACACCCTGCGTATTGATACCGCCGATATTGATCAGCCGGTTCTGGAAGTCGTTGATCGCCCCGGTGAAGGCCCGGGAGATACCATCGCAGAAACCTGATGTGGGGTCGGCGACGCATGCATCGAGTTTGGTCTGCGCGTCGAAAGCCTGTATTGCGTCCTCCAGTTCATGGCGATAGAACGTTGCGGCGAAATCGAGGCGGGCCACCCACGACAGGTCCTCGGCCCACGAGGCGCTGTAAACGAAACCGGCGCTGTACGAATCGGTCGTTTCCGGTGTCAGTTCATCATTGCCACCGGTCACGACCGAAATCTGTTGGTTCGGTTGTGAGAACGATCCATCTGCCGGCACGCCCAGTGCGATACAGTTATCGATAGTTTCCGGTGATGCGCCTGACTGCAGGAAATTGCTGCACGGGTCATCCAACACATCGTCGAAGCGCGACGCGGTGCCGAACAATTCGCCGATACCCGGCGAGCGGATGCCCTCGGCGAAGCTGCCGCGGATCAGCAGATCTTCGGTCACCTGCCAGCGGAAACCGGCCTTGACCGTCGTGCTGCTGCCGCTGGTATTGAAATCGGTGTACCGGATGGCGCCGACGGCGTCGAACTGCTGGATCAGCGGCAGATCGCTGAGCAGCGGAATATTCAACTCACCATAGACTTCTTCGAAGTTCAGCGAGCCGGAGGTCGGCAGCGCCGGTACGCCGTTGCTCTCGCCGGCGACGATCACCGAATCGGGCAGGAAGAAACCGTCCTGCTCGCGGTGCTCGTAACCGGCGGCGATGCCGACCGTGCCGGCCGGCAGATCGAACAGGTCACCGCTGATATTGAACGAGATATCCTGCAATTCCTGTTCGGACTGGTCCTGGCCGACAAAGGTGATAAAGGCAAGCATCTCAGGGGTGATGCCAGCGCCACCGCCGGCGCCGCTGAATAGATCAAGCGGGACGCAATCGGGTATCGCTGCACATTGATCGACCGGCCCAAGCGCCTCGGCGATCCGTTTGATGTTGAAACTGCCGTGTGTGATCTGGTCGGCCTCGGACTGTGCATCGATAAAGTTCAGATCCCAGAAGAATGCCCGGTTGGCGACGTTGAATTTACCTTGGAAGCCGGCCGCCAGATAGCGAGTATCGACATCCTGCTCAAAAATACGTGGGCCGTTCTCGATCGGCCGGCGTCCCAATAGGAATAAATTGCTGTTTGCATCGAGTGTGAAACCAAACGGATTGAATGGGTTTGTGGCATCGATGGAAGTGACGTCGGCCAGACTCCCGGTACCTGCTGATGGGCCGAGGAAAATCGGCTCCGCCGCTGCCTGGTTGACCGACTGGCGTTCGTTGAACATGCCGCGGAAATAGAGGCTGACGTAATCGTTCAAGTCGTAGCGGATCTGGCCGAACACAGAGGTCCGCTCCGACGGCGTCAACAACAGGTTGAACGGCGCAAAATTGAACCGTTCGTCATCCGAAAAATTCAGAAAATCGGAGTTCGGCCCGGTTGGATCGGCTGGATCGAAAACCGGAACGCCAGCCACGGGATTTTTGAGTGTCAGACTGAATACATCATCGGTCACTGGATCGGCGAAAACAAATCGCCCGCGCGGTGTGGCGGAACTGCCGCGCGTTAACCCCGTCCCCGGCACCGGGAAACTCGAAATCTCACGCTCCGCTGAGCTGATCCGGCTTTCGTCGGCATAGCTGGCGCTCAGAAAAAACGACAAGTCGCCGGCCTTGCCACCGAACGACACTTCGCCGCGGAAGGTTTCGCCGTCGCCTTCGTCGAACTGGCCGTAATAGGCCGTCGCTTCGGCGCCTTCGAAATCTTTGCGGGTAATGATATTGACGACGCCGGCGATGGCGTCGCTGCCGTAAATGGCCGAGGCGCCGTCTTCCAGAACCTCGATGCGCTCGACGATCGACATCGGGATGGTGTTCAGATCGACGATTGAACTGACGCCGCTGGCCGACGATTCGTTGACCCAGCGCAGGCCGTCGACCAGCACCAGGACGCGCTGCGCGCCCAAGTGGCGCAGATCGACGGTCGTCGCGCCGGCCCCGACACCGGCGCCGGACGGCGGAAAGCCGAAGTTGCCGGATGAATTGAATTTGGTGTTCAGCGCCGAACCGCTGGCCGTCAGTTGTTGCAGGATATCGCCGATCGAATTCTTGCCAGTGCGTTCGAGATCCTCGCGGGTCAGCGTCAACACCGGCGACTGGCCGGCGAGATTGGCGGTCCGGATGCGCGAACCGGTGACCAGTTGGCGGTCCAGTTCGGCGGGCGCCTGTTCCTGTTCTTGCGCGCGTGCGGCGCCGCTGAAAAACGACAATGCCGGCAGCGCAACGAGCGCCGCGAGCAGGGTTCTGATAGCGGTGTACTCAGGCTTGGGTGCCATGATTGGTAACTCCCTGGATGAGTGGTCTGGGGCAACGGGGCCGATCCGGCCGGGGTGGTTTGTTGCTTGTCGATGACACCCCACCGTTCGGTTTAACGAATTTCTCACAAACGGAGAGATTTTGCAAGCCCCCGGCGGTTTCCCCCGATGAATCGCCCCGTCAATGGCTCGCGCCGCCGGGCCGCCGGGCCGGAGGCAGCGCCGCGGCCAGCACTTCGGCGCTGACCGGTTTGACCAGGTAATCGTCCATGCCGCCGGCCAGGCAGCGTTCGCGCTGGACCGGGCTCACCTGGGCGGTGAGCGCAATGATCTTGACCGGTGCCGCCGCCTGTTCCCCCTCGCGCCGCCGCCACTCGCCGGTAACGTCGAGGCCGTTCATATCGGGCAGGCTGAGATCCATCAAGACCAGATCGCACGGCCCGGCGAAAGCCAACGCCGCCCGGCCGCTGGCGGCCAGCGACACCGTGTGTCCCATATCCTGGAGCAGGCGCTGGATCACTTTCTGGCTGATCGGGTCGTCTTCGACCACCAGGATGCGCAGTCCATGTCTGTCTCCGGTGCCCCGCCTGGGGGGCGAGACGGCCGGCGGCGCATCCGGTGGGGCAGCCGATCGGCCCGGTTGATCGTGACCGGAAAAGATCTGCCGCAGGCAGGCAATCAACTCCGGTTCGCGGATCGGCCGGTGTATCTGCACCGGGGGTGTCGGCCACTCGACGATGTCCGCCGGCCGATGGCCGAAGGGTTCGACCAGCACGACGCGCGGCCTGAGACTGGCGGGCAAGGCGGCAATATGGCCGGCCAAAGTATTGAGTTCCATGCTGGACCAGCGGGCATCGACGAGCAGCGCACCGATCTCCAGATGAGCGAGCTTGACGGCCTCGAGCTGACTGGCCGCCTGCGCCATATGCCGGCACACCCGCAATTTCAGCCGGTGGACCGCCAACATATCGCGGACCGCCGCCTGGGTGCCGGGATGGGCGTCAAGCAGCAAGACGTGCCGGCCGACCAGGAACTCGTCGGCCGGTGGCTCGCCACCCGCCTCGCTTTCGACCTCGAACCAGAAACGGCTGCCGCGGCCGGGGCGGCTGTCCACCCCGATCCTGCCGCCCATCAGTTCGACGATCTGGCGGGCGATATTCAAGCCGAGCCCAGTGCCGCCGTAACGCCGCGCGGTCGCCGCGCCGGCCTGGACATAAGGCTGAAAAAGCCGGTTGCGAACGTCCTCGGGAATACCGATCCCGGTATCGACCACCTCGACTCTGAGCGGCACAACCGTCCCGTCCGGGCGGCCGGCCGGCTCCGGATCGCGCCGCTCGATCGCCACGGCGATTTCCCCCTGGTGGGTGAACTTGAAGGCGTTGCCGAGCAGGTTGAGCAGAATCTGCCGCCAGCGCAGGGCGTCGCCGATCAACCGCCGGGGAACATCAGGGGCAATGCGGCATGACAGTTCCAGTTCCTGGGCCGCGGTCCGGGCGGCGAACAACGTGACGACTTCGGCGCACAGTTCGGCGAGATCGAACGGGGCGTTCTCCAGTTCCAGCTTGCCGGACTCGATCTTGGCCAGATCGAGGATATCGTTGATCAACGATAAAAGCAGCTTTCCCGAATCCTGCACGGCTCTGACGTACTCGCGTTGCTCGGCGTCGAGGTGGGAAGCCTGGAGCAGTTCGCTCATGCCGAGCACGCCGTTCATCGGCGTCCGAATCTCGTGGCTCATGCGGGCCAAAAAATCGCTTTTCGCCCGGTTGGCGCGCTCCGCCTCGGCCGCCGCCGCCGCGCTGCGCGCCAGAAGCGCCGCCTTGTCGAGGGCGTTGGCCGCCTGTTCGGCACAGGCCACGGCGTAGGTCACGTCACGTTCGCTGAACGGCGCGCCGTCGCGCTGCAGGCAAAGCTGGTAGCCGCTGCCGGCCGCATCGGTGAGCGGCAGTGTCAGGATCTGCTGGCTGCCCTCACGACAGGCGGCGGGGCCGATCTGGTGCGTCTCAGGCAAGCGTTTTACTTTCGCTTCCGCGGCCGCGAAGAACGGCGCGATGCGCTGTTCGAGACATCGGGTAATGGCCGCCGGGCGCAGATCGGCCATCAAATTGCGGGTCAGGGCTTGCAGTTGTTCCGCCCACTCCCGCTGGTCTCGTTCGCGCTGGAAGGCATGGCGCCGCCGCAAGCGCCGGCGGGCATCGAGCAACGCGGCGGCGAGCAGCGTCAGGGTCAAAGCCGCATAGGCGACATAAGCCTGCCATGTCTGCCACGGCGGCGGGTCAACCCTCACCGCAAGATCGATCGTCGGATCCTGCCACACCCTGCCCGCACTGTCCCCGGCGCGGACCTGCAGGTGGTAGGCGCCCGCCGGCAGACGGATCAAGGTCACCTGCTGTTCATGACCCAGGTCGAGCCAGGTGTCGCTAAGACCCAGCAAGCGATAGGCGAAACGGAAAGTGGCCCCCGGATTGAAATCGAGCGCCTCGAATTCAGCACGGGCCAGAAGGTCACGGTATCCGAGGCGCAAATTCGCGACCGGCATAAAGGGGGCGCCCGCCGTATAAACCGTGTCCATCACGGTCAGCTTTCCGAGTCGCAGGCGCGGCGGCGGCGGCGGCGGGCTGATGTGGCTTGGACTGAACCAGCTCAAGCCATAACCGCCACCGAAAAAGTAACGGCCGCTGGTGCCGCGCCGCAAGCCGCTTTGCACGAAATCGTCGAGCAGCCCGTCGGCCATGCCGAAAAGCCTAAACTCGCCGCTGTCCGGCGCAAACCGGGCGATGCCGTTCAGCGCCGCGAACCACAGTTGACCGTGCTCGTCGATTTCGAGACGACCGGTCAGGATGTTCGGCCTCAGTTCCGGAGGGAAAGCGTGGCGCGCGAGCCATCGAAGGCCGCCATCGGCGATGCTGAAATGGACCAGCGCCCGTTGGTTCAAGCCCCAGATCTCCTCGCCTTGAACCACCATGGCCACGATCTCGTCGAGGGGTGGTGCCGCCTCATCGCGGGCCTCTAACGTCGCGAACGTCTCGGTCGCCGGATCGAACAGTTGCAAACGGCCGCCCACCGCCAACAGATAACGGTGATCGGCGAGCAGGATCGCGGTATCGATACTGTTATCCAAAAGTCCGTCGCCGGCGCCCTCGCCTGCGGTCCAGGCGCGCAGTTGCCCGCTCTGTTCGCTGAAATTCAACAAACCGCCGCCCGCGGTCGCGATCATGACGCCATGACGCGGATCATCGAACAACCCGGTCGTATAGCCATCGCCGGCAATGCCCGGCAAGTCGACGAAGGACCAGGCCGTAATCCGGCCGCTCTGCGGCAGCACGCGGTGCAATCCGGTATGGGTGCCGACCCACAGACCGCCATTTCGCCGGGCGATGATGGCACCGACGTTGTCGTCGAGCAATTCGCTCTGATTTTGCGCCGACCAGCGCCGCACTTCGCCGTTGCCCAGATCGGCGCGCATCAGGCCGCTGTTGCGCCCGCCGAACCACAGCAGGCCGGGCACGGGCTCGTAAACGGTCGCCACACTGCCGCGCTCGAGCAGCGGCTTATCGCCCGCCAGGTGCGACAGATGCGTAAATTGACCGCGGTTGTAAGAAAGGCGGGCGATGCCCCGGTCCCAGACGGCGACCCACAGCACACCGGAATCGTCCTCGAATAAACGCCCGGTGTGCAACGGCCCGCCGTTTTCGCCGCCGTTGACAAACGGGGCGATCGCGGTCATCGTCCGCCGTTCGGCGTCCATCCGGAACACACCGCGCGATGCCGAAGAAAGCCACAAGCGGCCGGTGCGATCCTCGATGAGATACGTCGGTTTGACGCCGTCCAGATCCTCGGCCGGCGTGCAACCGAAACGGTCCAGAGCCGGCTGATAGGCCGCCAGGCCGCCGTCACCGGCAACCAGAATCTCACCCTGGCGCGTTTCGATAATGTCCCAATTGCGCAGACTGCACAGTCCGTCGCTCATCCCGTAAAGCCGAAACCGGCCGTCGTTTTGGCGGCGGGCGAGACCATCGCCGAGGCCGGCGATCCACAAGTCGCCACCCGCACCGGCGCGCAACGCCGTGATGGCGGTAAACGACAGGCCGCCGGCGGCCGCCGGCCGATCGCGAAATCGGGTGAAGCGGCCGTCGTCCTCCAGGCGGTGCAATCCACCGCCGAAAGTCCCAACCCATAACCGGCCGGCAGTATCGAGCGCCAGGCTGTAGACATTGCGGTCGGCAAGTCGATCGGCCACCGCGGGATCGGCAGCGTACTGGCGCAGTTCGCCCTCCGCCGGCGTGAAGCGGTACAAGCCGCGGTTGACCGTGCCGAACCAGACATGGCCGGCGGGATCGAGCAGCAGAGCGTTGAGCAGACTCAACTCCTCGCCGCTTTGTGGTGAGAAATTGAGGCGCTCGGCCCGCCGGCCGTAATGCCGCCAGAGGCCGTTTTCCGTGGTCAGCCAAACGGTACCGGACGGCCCCTGGCCAGCGGCGGCGAAGGCGATTCCCGCCAGAGGGCTATCGCGCCCTTCGAATTGGGCCGGGGCGATCTCGATCGGCACTGCGCTTTCGGCCCAAGCCGGCGGGTTCAAGATTAACCCAAGCGCCGCGAACCCCCAGCGCAAACCATGGCCGAAGGCGGCCGCCGTCATCCGGGCCGCGCCGATCCTGGCCGCTGCGCGGGGCGCGCAGCGGCAACGGTGGTCCGCCGCACAGCGCCTCATCGCCCGCCGCTTACAGGATCGTCGGTGGATGGCCACTCGGGTAACATGCGGCCGCCAACGTGGTACCGTCATTGCCGATCATGACCACCGTTGGATGTTCCATGGACCCCTGGCTGTTTTTTTCCGCCTTCTTGAACAGGGTCTCCGCCTTTCCGGCCAGCCCCGAATTCAGCACCTTGGTACAGATCGCCGGATTGAGCAGAATCGCGCCCAGCGATTTGAGATTTTCGTCGCACAACACACCGGTTTTCGTTTCGCCGTTGTTGTACTCGATGTACATCGTGATGTTTTTGATCGTACCTTTGATGTCACTCATTAGACTTTCTCCCATAATGTTGGATCATTCGTCCGCGACTATCGCGCCCTCCCTCGCCCCACATATAATGGCCCTCCCGGCGTGTCGTATACCCAGCCCTGGATCAAGTCGAAAATGATGCATCTATCCGGCGGAGCACTGCCGCGTGTCCGTGCCGCCCCCGGTGACCCGCGCCGTTCCATGCCGTGGCCCATCTTACCCGGTTACTGCCGCGGGTGCCGCCGGTGAGCGAGGGATTGGGCACCGTGCCACCAGGTTTCATCCACCTCGACGTGCACAGCGAATATTCGCTGGTCGATTCGACGGTGCGGCTCAACGAACTGGTGGCCCGCGCCGCGGAGTTCGGCATGCCGGCGGTGGCCCTGACCGATCACTGCAATATTTTCGGCCTGGTCAAATTCTTCAAGGCGGCGCGCCGCGCCGGGGTTAAACCGTTGGCCGGGGCCGAATTGCTGCTCGATCCCTCCACCACCGGTGCCGCCCCGGCCCGCTGCAACGTGCTGTGCCGGACGCTGGACGGCTACCGCAATCTGTGCCGCCTGCTGAGCACCGCTTACCTGCAAGGCCGGCGGCACCCGCCGAGCCTTGGGCGTGCCGAGATCGCCCGGCACAGCGAGGGTCTGATCGTTCTCGCCGGCCGTAAGAGCGATATCGGCGAGGCGCTCGGGCACGGCGACGAAGCGACCGCCGAGGCGCTACTCGAGCGCTGGCTGGCGGATTTCCCCGGCGCTTTTTATCTCACCGTGGCGCGGCTCGGGTACGACCATGAGGAGGACTACAACCGCGCCGCGTTGCGCCTGGCCGGCCGGCGGCGTTGCCCGGTCGCCGCCGTCAACGCGGTGCGTTTTCTCGAACCCTCCGGTTTCGCCCATCACGATGCGCGGGTCTGCATTCACCAGGGGCGCCAACTGAACGACCCGCGGCGGCCGGCGGACTACCGGCCGGCGCAATACTTCAAAAGCGCCGCGGAAATGGCCGAATTGTTCGCCGACTGCCCGGCGGCCTTGGCCAACACCTTGGAAATCGCCCGCCGCTGCAATCTCGATCTGGAATTCGGCCACTACCGGATGCCGGAGTTTCCGGCCGCCGCCGCCGGCGGCGAAAGCGCCGGCGCGGTGCTGTCGCGCCTGGCCCATCGCGGTTTGCGCGAGCGGCTGGCCAAACACGGCATCGCGCCGGACACCGGCCACGCCGACTACCAGGCGCGCCTGGAACGGGAACTGGCGGTGATCGACGACATGGGATTCGCCGGCTATTTCCTGATCGTCGCCGATTTCGTCCGCTGGGCGAAAGACCCGGCCAACGACGTCCCGGTTGGGCCGGGGCGCGGCTCGGGCGCGGGTTCGCTGGCCGCCTGGGCGCTCGGGATCACCGGCATCGATCCCCTGCGGCACGATCTCCTGTTCGAGCGTTTTTTGAACCCGGAGCGGGTGTCGATGCCGGATTTCGACATCGACTTTTGCATGGAAAAACGCGGTCGGGTCATCGACTACGTCGCCCGCACTTACGGCCGCGAGCGGGTCAGCCAGATCATCACCTTCGGCACGATGGCGGCGCGCGCCGTGGTCCGCGACGTCGGGCGGGTGCTCGGCCAGCCCTATGGTTTTGTCGACAGCGTCGCCAAGCTGATTCCGCAGACCCTCGGCATCCAACTCGCCGCCGCCCGCGCCGCCGAACCGCAGCTCGAAGCCCGGATCGCCGAAGACCCGGCAGTCGCGGCGATCTTCGCCACCGCGACGGCGCTCGAAGGGTTGGTGCGTAACGCCGGAACGCACGCCGGCGGCATCGTCATCGCGCCGGTGGCGCTCACCGAGTTGACCGCGCTGTACGTCGAACCGGGCGGCGAGGCCCCGGTGATCCAGTTCGACAAAGACGACGCCGAGGCGATCGGTCTGATCAAGTTCGACTTTCTCGGTCTGCGCACGCTGACCATCCTGCACCACGCCGTGGCGGCAATCAACGCCGCCCGCCGCGACCGCGGCGCAGCGCCCCTCGATCTCGAGGAACTGCCGCTCGACGACCGCGCCACCTACGACCTGCTGCGCCGCGCCGAGACCACCGCCGTCTTCCAGCTCGAATCGCGCGGCATGCGCGATCTGATGCGCCGCCTCAAACCTGACGCTTTCGCCGATATCGTCGCCCTCGTCGCCCTGTTCCGCCCCGGACCGCTCGAGGCCGGGATGGTCAACGACTACATCGAGCGCAAACACGGCCGAGCCGCCGTCTCGTACCCGCACCCCAGCCTGAAGCCGATCCTGGCGCCGACTTATGGGGTGATCTTGTACCAGGAACAGGTGATGGAAATCGCCCGGACGTTGGCCGGATACACGCTCGGCGCCGCCGACATCCTGCGCCGCGCGATGGGCAAGAAAAACGCCGAGGCGATGGCCGAGCAACGGGCGATCTTTGTCGCCGGAGCCGCGGCCAACGACGTCGCCGAACCGGTCGCCCAGCGCATCTTCGACTTGATGGAAACTTTCGGCGGTTATGGCTTCAACAAGTCGCATTCGGTGGCTTACGCCCTGCTCGCCTATCAGACCGCCTGGCTCAAGGTCCATTACCCGGCCGAATTCATGGCCGCGGTGCTAAGCTGCGAAATGGACGACAGCGACAAAGTCGCAGTCTTGCTTGGCGAATGCCGGGAGATGGGGATTGCCGTGCTGCCGCCGGACGTTTGGCAGTCGGAATGGGCATTCAGGGTCGAGGACGGTGGCATCCGCTTCGGCCTCGGGGCGATCAAGGGATTGGGGCAAAGCGCCGCCGAAGAATTGCGCCGGGCGCGGGATCGGCGTGACAGCCCCTGGCCAAGCGCCGCGGCGCTGGCCGGCGATCTCGACGCGCAGCGCTTGAACCGACGTGCCTTCGAGGCGTTGATCAAGGCCGGCGCGCTCGACCGCCTGGAAAACGACCGTGGCGATCTTCTCACCCGCCTGCCGGCCATCCTGAAAGCCGCCGAACAGCAGTCAGCGGCGGCCAGCCAGGGTCAAACCGATCTGTTCGGCAACCCGTTGAGCAGCATCACCGAACTGCCGGCCGGACCCGCAGCGGCGGGGTGGGATCGCGAACAAAGGCTGGCCGCCGAGTACGAAGCGCTCGGTTTTTATTTTTCCGCCCACCCGCTCGATGCCTGGGCCGACGTCCTGGCGCACCTGACCGACGGCGATATCCGGGCTCTGCACGGGGCGGCGGGCGGCAGGCGTTGTACCAAGCGCCTGGTCGGCTTATTGCTCGCCCGCCGGCGGCGTCCCGGAAAAGGCGCGTTTTTGACACTGGGCGATGCTGGCGGCCGGATCGACGTGATGGTCAGCGAAGCGCTCTACCTCGAAACGGCGGCCCATCTCGAAGATCGCGCCCTGCTCTACATCGAAGGCGAATTGACGAACGACGAATACAGCGGCGGCGCGCGGCTTGCGGCCCGCTCGATCCGGCCGCTGGCCGCGGCCCGCCACGCTGCGGCCAAAGCGGTTCACCTGACCGTCGCCGGCGCCGACCGCGAGTTCGTCACCACCCTCGCCCATTCCCTGGCGTCGCACCGCGCCACAACCGGCATCCCGCTGATCCTGCACTACCACGCCGCCGGCGCCGGCAGCCTGACCGATCTCGTCCTCGGCGACGAGTGGAAAGTGATCAGCAGCGAAGCATTGCTCGCTGCCCTTGCCGAGCTGCCGGGCGTCAGCGATATCCGACTGGGGTACTGAACCACCCCCCAAAAAAAACGCCCGGAGGGTCCGGGCGTCAAGGCAGCGTAAAGGAATTAACGCTGCTTCGGGGGGAGCGAATCGGGTTTTCAGGCCGCGGCTCTGCCGGCCGGGCCTTTCTGGTTCAGAGCGCGGACTTCCTTGCTCAGCGCATCGACCTTCTTGATCAGTTGCTGGACTTCGTCCGCGGTCGGGACACCGAGGCGGCTCAACGCCTTGGCGACGCGCTGCTCGAACACTTTCTCGAGCTTGTCCCAATTGCTCTGCGCGGTCGCCTTGACCTGTTGGACGCGGTTTTCGATATTGCCTTTGACGTCATCGGCAGCGCCGGTGGCGGCTTTGCGGGTCTTGTCCTCGAGCTTGCTGCCTTCCTTGACAAGTTGATCGAACAGTTTGCTGCCCTGGCTCAGAACCTTGCTGCCTTCCTGCTGGGCCAGCGCGAAAGCGCCGAGGCCGGCGAGCCAGATGTCGCGAGCCGAATCGACGACCGGGTCGAAGGCGGTTTTCAACGTCGGCTTGGCGCCGGCGGTTTTCTTGACGGATGCTTTGGCCATGATGTCTCTCCTGGAGCTGAGATGGTTACGTCACTCGGCTTACGCCGTTGCAATAACAAGATAAGGACGAACACTAGAGTGATCACCCTAGCAACAGTGAAAATTGGGTGCCGGGCGGCGAAGCAGGCGGAACAAATCAGTCGGCGTCGAGCGCGAACTCGGCGATCACCGGGGCGTGGTCGGAAGGGCGTTCCCAGGCGCGCGGCGTGCGGTCGATCGTGCAGGCGACACAGCGCAGGCCGGGCGAGGCGAGTATCAGGTCGATTCTGAGGCCGAGGTTGCGGCGGAACGCCGCCTGCCGGTAATCCCACCAACTGAAACTGCCGGGTGGCTGCGCAAAACGCCGGAAACAATCGTCGATGCCGGCATGGGTCTGCAACCGGCGGAGGGCCTCGCGTTCGGCACTGCTGCACAGAATACGTTCGTGCCAGAGCGCCGGGTCGTGAACGTCGGCATCCTCGGGGGCGATATTGAAATCGCCGGCGACGATCAAGCGGGAGTGGCGCCGCGCTTCGGCCGCCAGCCAGCCGCCGACCTGTTCGAGCCACGCCATTTTCCTGGCGTATTTCCCGCTGCCTACTTCCTGGCCGTTGATCACATAGAGGTTCACCACGCGGACGGCACCGTATGTTGCCGCGATGATCCGCCGCTCGCCGCTTTCAACGCCCGGGGGATCGGTCAGAATATCGGCCGGCGGCGCACGGCTGAGCAACGCCACGCCGTTGTAAGTAGGCTGGCCGGTGAAACAGGCGTGGTAACCGGCGGCCTCGAATTCGGCACTCGGAAAACGCGCGTCGATCAGCTTGGTTTCCTGTACGGCCAGCACATCGACGGGGTTCGTCGCCAGCCAGTCGAGCACCTGCGCGCCTCGGACGCGCAGCGAATTGACGTTCCAAGTCGCGAGTTTCACGGCCCCCATTGATAATCGAAAGTGATTTCCTCGTCTTTATCGATTTTCCGCAGCGCGTAAAGTTCGAGGCCGTCGAATTCGGCATTGGGAGTCGCGGAGTGATTCAAAAAACGCATTTCATTGGTCCCATTGACGCCTTCCCAGCGCGCCGACTCTTCACTCCAGATCCACAGGACATATTTGCCATTGCGGCGCGTCGCCCGTCCGAAGTAGGTACCGATCAGCGTGTTGCGGGGCAGCCGGCAGCGGGCGAAGAGGCCGAAACCATGGATTGCTGAGGGTGCGACATAAACCAATTCGTTGCCGTTATCGACGGCCGGTGCCGACGGTGTTCTTTTTTTCATGCTGCATGATAGCCTTACAGAATTCAAAGCGGCGTAGTTGAACATGAGCGCTGAAACATTGCAAGACGGCAAAACAGACCTGGCATGGGATTGGCGGCCGTGGCCGGCGTTTTCGAGCGAGGAGGTTTATGCCCTGCTGGCGGCGCGCAGCGCGGTGTTTGTCGTCGAACAGCGTTGCCCGTACCAGGAACTCGACGGCCGCGATCTCGGCGCCTGGCATCTGGTCACCTGGGCCGGGAAAAACAAAGTGCGGGCCGCTTTGCGCGTCCTGCCGCCGATCGGGGAAGAGCGCGCGGCGATCGGCCGGGTGCTGGTCATGCCGCCGTGGCGCGGGCGCGGCATAGGCCTGGCGTTGATGCGTGAAGGGATCGCCCGCTGCCGCGGCGAATTCGGCCCGCTGCCGATCAAGGTTGCGGCCCAAGCCCACTTGCAACGCTTCTACAGCGAACTCGGCTTCGTCCCGGCCGGCCCGACCTACGACGAAGACGGCATTTTGCACATCGATATGCTGCTCACGGCATAAACCGCGAACCCCGTCAACGGCTTACCAGAACGAAAACGCGCTGCCCCGTCCGTTGCGGCCGCTGCCGCGCGCCCGCCGCCGGCGGCGCATCCGATCGATCAACTGGTGGCGTTGCTCCTCCAGCCACTCGGCCCGGCCGATCTCCTTGGCTTTGAGGCCGCGGCGCGCGATTTCGGCGTCGCGGAAAGCGACGAAATCACGGTAGGCGTCGAGTTCGGGTTTCAACTCGCGGCCAACCAACTCGATCATGATCGCATCGTCGAGAAAGCCGAGGCCGGGCGTCTGGTCCGGGATCAGATCCTCAGGGTCGGAGAAATAGACCAACGCCTGCAAAACATGGTCACGCTCGGGTTCGGGCAGGTTCCAGCTTTTGTCCTCGACCATGTCGATCAAGGCGCCCAGCACCCGGATTCGCTCTTTGATGAATTCGGGGGCCTTCGCTTTTTCGACGTCGCCGATCATTTTGCGGCATTTTTTCAAGATTTTTTTGTCGCCGACCTCCCGGCCGGCGCGCGACGCCTGCTTCATCAACATTTTGAGGTGCTGCAGATCGTCGTCGTCGAGATCGAAACAAATACGCAAAGACATGGTTCATTCCCCTCCAGTCAAAGACGAATCCCGCCGGTCGCAATCACATGCGGCCGCCCGCTCGGAGCCCCATTATGCCATCGTTCAGCACATCGACCGACAGGCTGCCAGCCCATCACCTTCGTCCCGGCTGGGCCGCCGATTCAGCGGCGGCGGGGCAGCGGGAATTGAGGCCGCTCGGCGCGGCGTTGCGGTTCGAAACCGCTGTCGGTGGTCGTCGCACGCCAGGCGCCAGCGACGCCGGGAATGGGATAGAACAAGCCGGCGGCCCGGAACGGCGAGTCGTGGCCTTCGGCCACGATGAGTTTGCCGGAAATTTCCCAACCCGGCTGATCGTCGATGTTGGCGGCGGCAAGACGGGCGCCGAGCGGCGGTTCCAGGGTGATCGGAACGGCGATTTCCTCCGCACTGTAGGCGATGATTTCGAGACCGAGCCCTTGGCTGTCGAGGGCGATCCGATCCCCGTCGATGATGAATTCGAGGTCGAAGCGGGTCACCGCAAGCGGCACGCCGTTCGGGTTCTGTACCCGGAGGGTCACCTGGGGCGGCACGGCCAGCGCCTGCAACTGGCCGACGCGGACCAGCGGCGGTAGGCCGCGAACCTCACGCGTCCCCGAACACGCCGCCAACAGCAGCGATCCCGCGGCGAACAGCAGCACGCCGAACGTTTTGCCGGATGACCTACTGCGCAGCACGGGTGGTGGAAGAGACATCGGCCAACTCCCTGGGGTTGCCGGAAACGAAGTCACAGATTCTACCTGCTAGCGCTGCGCCGCGGCGACCAGAGCGCGGCTGAGCGGGTGAACTGGCGCCGACAGCAAGCAGGGCATCGTGGTGCTTTCGACGATGCTGCCGCGGTCGATGACCATGATCCGCCCGGCGAGCATCGCCAGCGCCGCCAGGTCGTGGGCGATGACGATCATCGCCACCCCGCGCTCGCGATTCAAGCGGGCCAGAAGGCGGATGATCTCCGTTTGCACCGGAGCATCGAGCGCCGCGAACGGTTCGGCGGCCAGCGCCCTGGCGATCGTCACCCGGGCCCGCTGGCCGATCGACAATTGGTGCGGATAACGGCCGGCGACGGCCGTCTCCAGTTGTACTGCGGACAACAGCTCATCCACCCGCCGCGCCACAGGCTCGCCCGGCAGCCCGGCAACGGACAACGCCTCACCGATACTGCGGCCGGCGGTCAGCCGTGGATCGAGGGCGGCGCCCGGATGTTGCCAGAGTAGTTGCGCCACGCGGTGAAACGCCGCCGGCGCCAGCGGCTTGCCGTGCCACAAAAGATCCCCGCCGGTCACCGGCACGAGGCCGAACAGGGCGCGTGCCAGGGTGCTTTTCCCCGCCCCCGACACGCCGGTGACACCCAGGATCTCGCCGGGCATGAGGGTGAAATCGACCGCCTTGAGCGCCTCGCTTCCGGTCCCGGGATGGCGCGCCCGGAGGCCGCGCACCGCCAGCAGCTCGCCGTGCCGCGGATCCCCGGGTTCGGCAGAGTCCCCCGGCCCATCGTCCACCGTGGCGGCATCCCGAACAGAGCTTGGCCAGCGCCCGGCAGCGCCGACGCTCGCTCCGGCATCGCCCATCGCGGACCATGGATGAAAGCAGGCAACACGGCGGCGGCCGGGTATGCCCGGGGTTGGGAAGGTGGCCGCTTCCGGCATTTCGCGCTGGCATCGTTCATCGGCAAGCGCGCAGCGCGGGGCATAAGGACAGCCCGCGGAGCGTTGCGCCGGCGGCGTGGCGGCCAGGGCGAGGGACTGGGCCAGGGCCGGGACCGCCGGGTCGCAACCGGTCGAATCCGGCAACCGGGGACGCGCCGCGGCGAGGAGTCGGCTGTAGGGGTGGGACGGGCGGGCCAGCAATTCGCCGGCCGGGGCGTCCTCCATCAGCCGCCCGCGGTAGATCACGAACAGCCGATCGCACACCCCGGCGAGCAGGCCGAGATCATGGCTGATCAGCCACAGCGTCGTGCCGTGTTGTTCGTGCAACTCGTGCATCTGGGCCAGCAGCCGGGCGCGGGTCAGACCGTCGAGCGCGGCGCTCGGTTCATCGAGAATCGCTAACCGCGGGCGGCAAATCATCGCCATGGCGATCAGAATCCGCTGCTGCTGGCCGCCCGACAGGCGGTGGGGGTAGGTCCGGTAAACCGCGGCGGGATCGTCGAAAGCGAGTTTTTCCAGTACTTCCAGGCAATAACGGCGGGCCGCCGCCCGCTGCCGGAAACGGTGGCGGCGGGCGATTTCGAGCAACTGCGCACCGACCGGCCGAACCGGGTTGAGGGAGGCCGTTGGATCCTGAAAGATCATCGCCACCTCGCCCCCGCGCAACCGCCGCCACTCCCGAGACGACAGGAACTGAAGTCGGCGTCCGGCGAAACGCAGCGTCCCGCTCAGCTCCGCTCCGGCCGGTTGCAAGCCGAGCAGGCAGGAGGCGAGCAGCGTCTTGCCGCTCCCCGACTCCCCGGTCCAGCCGACCCGTTCGCCGGTGGCGATCTTAAAATCGAGAGCGCCGAGCAAACGTCCGGCGCCGGGCAGGGCGAGACCGAACCCGTCTGCTTCGACCAGCGGCGGCATCATGCCTAGCCCACCGCCGTCCGGCCGGCGGCGGCCATTCGGGGATCGGCGGCGACCTGCAAAGATTCGGCCAGGCGGTTGGCGGCCAGAATCAGCCCCGCCATCATCACCGTCGCGCCGATGAAATTTCCGAAATGCCCGCTCGGCACCTCACCGGCGCTTTCGGCGAGCAGCACGCCCCAACTGATGCCGCCGGTCTCGCCGAGCCCGATGAAGCTCAGCACCACTTCGGTCTTGATGGCCAGCACAAAGATGATCAGGCCCTGAGCGACGATCACCGGCAGGGCATTGGGTAGCACGTGGCGGACCAGGGCAACGAGGCGCGGGACGCCCAAAAGGCGCGCCGCGATCACGAACTCCCGCCGTTCCAGGCGTCTGACTTCGCCACGCACCAGACGGGCCGGCGTCGTCCAGAAAGAAACGATCAACGTCACATACAACGCCGCGGCGTGTCCGGCAAAAGCGAACAATACCGCGGCGGCGAGCAGATAAAACGGTACGGCGTCGATGACACTCATCAGCCATTGCAAAACCCCGTCGAGCCGACGGCCGGCGAAACTGCCGGCCAGCGCCCCGAGCCCGGTGCCCAGACCGAGCGCCCCGGCCGTGACGATCACTCCGACGGCGAACGAACCGGCGGCCCCGGCCAGGACCCTGAGGGCGATATCCTGGCCGACGGCGTTTGTCCCCAGCCAGTGCGCCAGCGATATTCCCTGCCACGGTGCTCCAGCGCGCAGCGGCCAGCCGGCCGCCAACCCGCCGGCGTCCACGGCCACCGCCAGCGCGGCGTACACGCCCAGCACCGCCAGACTGAGATGCACACCGGGCTGGGCGAATAGACGATGCCGGAAGCCGCCGGAAGCCGCCTTGTCCGCCGCCGGTCGATCCATTCCGTTCATGCCGCCGCCAACAATTCGAGCCGTGGATCGAGCCGCCGGTGCAGCGCATCGATCGTCAGATTAGCCAACGACAACAACACCGCCGACAGGGTGACGATCGCCATCAACACCGGCTGGTCTCCGTTCATCACGGCGCGATAACTTTCCAGACCGATGCCGGGCACGCCGAAATAGGTTTCAAGCAGCAGGCTGCCGCCGATGGCCAGCGCGGGCAGCGAATAAACGATCCGGGTCGCGACCGGCGGCAGGATATTGCCGAGCACGTGACCGGCGATGACCGTCCAGCCGCCGGCCCCATAAGCCCGCGCCAGGCGCACATAATCGCGCTCCAACTCGGCGCCGATCAACACCCGGTAAAAGCGGACGTTGTAGCCGACCGTAACCAGCAACAGGGCGGCGGTCGGCACCGTCACGTACCGCCAATACTCTCCGCTCCCCAGACCCGGCCAGCCGCGCAGCGGAAAAAGATGGAGGCCCAGATCGCTGGCCAGCGCAATCTGCACAACGATGATGACCACCGGGAAGCTGAGACTCATCAGGCCGAGCGCACCGCGCATGATCCAGCGGTCGGCGGCCCGGCCCGGCCTGATGGCGCCGAGTGCAGCGAGCGAAAAACCGGCGAGATGACCGGCGATGAACCCCGGGGCCAGCAAAGCCAGCGACACCGGCAACGCGCGGCCGAGCAGCGCGGCGACCGGGGCGCCGCCGGCATAGGAGCGGCCGAGATCGCCGTGCACATAGTTCCACATCAAGCGCAGGTAACCTTCGAGCGGCGCTGCGCCGTAACCGAGTTCGGCCCGCAGCCGGGCGAGATCGGCGGCACTCGGATTCTTGCCGACCAGAAGGTGGCTCATGTCCGGCGCGAAATACATGATCAACAAGTAACTGCCGAACGTGACGCCGATGAGCAGTGCCAGCACCGCCCCCAGCTTACCGCTCAAGATCCGTAATGAACGCCAAAAAACGACCCGCATCATCGCCCGGCCCGGCCGGCGGTCACGGCCCGGCCGGGCGGCGGGCGACGTAACGCAGGAAATGGCCGCCGACAAAGGAAACGTCGGGCCACATGACATATTGCCGCCCCCACATCAGCACAAAGGTCCGAGAGATGCCCGAGACGGTGACGCAATCATCGATCAGCATCCGGTTCATTCGCCGGTAAAGCGCCGTCCGCTCGCCGCCTGG
>JRYH01001860.1_pt1 | contig 44601 bp, 45 predicted proteins | sample 235351 | NCBI WGS metagenome assembly JRYH01 (sample SAMN03074221, study PRJNA261480) | activated sludge metagenome | biome: Wastewater Treatment Plant; feature: Wastewater; material: Activated sludge; isolation source: activated biomass of a wastewater treatment plant treating wastewater... ...
GGCCCGGCGAAATCAGGCGCTTTAGATCCCGGTGGCAAGAGGGATGCCCTGGAAAGCCGGCCGGCGGCGGTGCGGACGGCGGCTCAGGCCGTGCCATGTTCGAGGTAGCGTTTTCGTTTGTGCGGCCGCAAGGCGTGCAGGTCGATCAGGATCAGGCCATCGACGCTGTCGGTGAAATCGGGATCGACGCCGAAAGCGAGAAAGCGGGCGCCGCCCGGTTCGCACAGTTCGGTGTACTGTTTGTACAGCGTCGGCACTCGCGAACCCAGGCGGGCCAGATTTTCTTTCAGCACCTTGAAGCTCGTTTCGGCATCGAGTTCGCCGAAATCCGGGGCGGCGACGTTGTAGGAAAACGGCTGGCGCGCCGCGGCGAGATTCGGGTCGCCGCCGAAGAAACGGTCGTAGTAGGCGACCAGCCAGTCGCGGACCTGCGGCGGTTCGGCGCCCGAAATCGATACCGGGCCGAGCACGTAACGGATATCGGGATGGCGCTTGAGGAAGGCGCCGATGCCGTACCACAAATAATCGAGGCTGCGCGAACCCCAGTAGTGCGGCTGCACGAAACTGCGGCCGAGTTCGACCCCGTGCCGGAGATAAGCCTGCATCTCGGGGGAATAGTTGAATAGCGAGGCGGTATAAAGGCCGTCCAGACCGTGTTCGGCGAGGACGGCGGTGCAGTGCGCCAAGCGATAGGCGCCGGCGATTTCGAGGTTGTCGTCGTCCCACAGGATCAGGTGGTCGTAATACAGGTCGAAACGATCAATATCGCGCCGCTTGCCGGTACCTTCGCCGACCGCCCTGAAAGTCTGCTCGCGCAAGCGGCCGATTTCCCGCATCAGGCAGGAATTCGGCGCCAGTTTTGTGACATGGATCGCTTTACCGTCCTGCGTCAGACCAATGCGCTCGGTGCAGGCCAACTCGCGCACCAGTTGCGCCCGGTGCTCGGCGGTGGCGACAGTTTGCATGTCGGCTGGCTGGAGGCGGCCGCGGCCGAGCGCGTAGACGCGTTTTTTGAGCTGCCGGGTCAGACCGCGAATTTCGTCTTCGCCGCAGCTTTTGGGCAGGCAGATCGGGGCCCCGATGCGCACCGGCAGGCGCAGCAGTTTGCGGCGCAGGAACATCTGGCGCGGCAGCATCGCGGTGCCAAGCGGCGGGGCAAACAGCGAAGCGGCGTAAAACCAGGGCGAATTGTTGGCTTTCAGATGCACCGGTACGATCGGCGCCCCGGTCCGCGCCGCGAAGCGCACGAAGCCCTCCCGCCAGCGCCGGTCGCGAATGCCGCGCGGCCCGAGGCGCGATACCTCGCCGGCCGGGAAAACGATCACCGCCTGTTCGTTCTCCAGGGCGCGGATCACTGCCCGGCAGCCGGCGGCGGAGGTTTTGCCGTTGCCCAGCACACGCACTGGTAGAAAAACCTCGCGCAATTGCTCGATGTCGTAAAGGAATTCGTTGGCCAGAATCTTCACGTCGGGCCGGATCTCGCCGACCAGCTTTAACAGGGCCAGCGAATCGAGGCCGCCGAGCGGGTGGTTGGCGGCGATCATGACCCGGCCGCGGCTCGGGATATGTTCGCGCTCGATATCGTCCACCAGATAACGGCAGTTGAAATAACGCAGGGCCTCCTCGACCAGCGTCAGGCCGGTCAGGTGGCCGTATTCGGCCAGAAATTCGTTGGCCCGCGCGATACCCATCCAGCGGCCGAGCCGGCGGCTGAGCGGCCGGGTGATATGCTGGTGGGGCCCGGTGAACCACGCGGGAAATTGGTTGGCGAGCGATTTTTCGATGTCAAGCATGCAACTGCGCTCCACAGGAAGACGGATACAGGACGCTTGTGGGAGGATTATCGATGGACTCTGTTGACGTTTTGATGACACCCGAAACCGGGGCACCATCCTATCATGGACCGCCGCTCCCTGCGCTGACGGGCGCCCAGATGGCGACGGTCGATGAGCGGGCGATGGCGCGCGGCCTGTCCCTGATGCTGATGATGGAAAACGCCGGATGCCTGGTGGCGCGGGCGGCTCGCCTGTGCCTCGGCGAGACGAAGGTAACAGGCCGTTCGCCCAGCGCTCGCCCGTCTATCCTCGTTCTGGCCGGGGGCGGTGGCAACGGTGGCGGGGCGCTGGCGGCAGGCCGCCGGCTCGCCGGCCAGGGTTTTCAGGTGAGCGCGATCAGCAGTGTGGTGAAATCGCGACTGATCACGCCGACTCGCCGCCAATGGCGGTTGTTCACGGCGGTGACCGGCCAGCCGTTCATGGACTCTCGGGGGATATTGGAAGGTGGCGGCCATCACCGCCTGCCGGCCGCCGCGCTGATGATCGACGGCCTGCTCGGCTACAGCCTGCAAGGAGCACCGCACGGCGCGGCAGCCGAACTGATTGCTGCCGCGAATCGCCATCCGGCCCCGGTGCTTGCCGTCGATCTGCCGTCGGGACTCGATCCGGACCTCGGGACGGTGCGTGGCGAGGCGATCGAAGCGGTGATGACGCTGACGCTGGTGCTGCCCAAATGCGGGCTCTTCGGTCCGGATGGCCGGCGGCTCGCCGGCCGGGTGCTGCTCGGCGATATCGGCATCTCGCCAGCTTGGGTTGCCGCGGCGGTGCCGGGGTTGGTGGCCGGGGAGTGGTACCGCGGCGGGGATTTGCAGCGCCTGCCGGCGCCGTGAGAAAGCGCGGATCCGTAAAGGATCCGCGCCCGGGTCGTTTTTCGTTGTTTCAAACTCCGGCGAAGCGCTCCGTCGCCCAGCCCATCACTGCGGCGCTGAGCGAAGTCAGGACGATGCCCTCGATCGCCCAATAAATCCAGACGAGCCCCGGCAGGTTGAAGACGCCGTACATGGTGGCGTAGAGGGCGGCAACGAAAATGCCGAACGCCACCCCGAACCACAAGCCGCGCTGCCAGCCGGGACCGACCAGCGCTTTGCCGAACGTGCTGTACAAGGCGGCGAAAATCAACGACAGGATCAGACCGGTGGTGATCCACAGCGGCATCAACGCCGCCATGTCCGGCGGCACGGCCATCAGTTCGGGCCGCCAGAATGTCGCTGTCGCTTTGTAGGTTTCGGCGAGCACGCCCTCGTGAATGATCATGCCGCTCGCCATGCCGAGCAGGAAGGTCACGATGTAATAAACGAGACCCCCGATAACGATCGCTTTGAAGTTCATGATGAATGCCCCCTGATAGGCGATGTGCCGGATGGCACGGGGCAATACTACCGCGATTGTTGGGGGTTGTCACTGGTCGGTCGCCCGCCGGCGGAAGCCGATCGCGGCGGCGGTCAGCATGGCGGCGATCAGCACGCCGGTCCATAGTTGCGGGTTGAGAAAGTGGTCGGCGAGATAACCGAAGTTGAGCAGCACGTCCTCGAGAGGCCGGCTTTCGCCGCTGCCGGGGACTCCGAACATCACTTCCTTGCCGTCGATGGTGGCCCTGAGAGTCAAAGGCAGTACGCCTTCGGTCAGCCGCCCGCCGATCCAGGTCAGCACCGTATCGCCTTTGAAATCGAAGCGCTGCAGGATATTCAGATAACTTTGCACCCAGCCGATCACAAGCGGTATGCCCACCGCGAAAAGCAGCGGTAACCGGGGTGCGAAGGACGAGACCAGCAGCAACCAGGCAAAGATCGGCGACAGCCAGAGCGCTTGCAAAAACAGCGCCGCCAGGTAGAGCCCCCAGTGGGTGAAAAGATGGGTCGGGCCGAACACCGTGCTCCAGACGCCAGCCCCGGCGGCCAGAGCGTAGCCGCCGGCGACCAGCAGAACGATGAGCTGGGTGACGGCGGTGGCCGCCAGGAAGAGCAATGGCAGCCAGATCATCGCCGCCGCCAGCTTGCTGCCCACCGTCAGCGCGTCGCTGACCGGCAGCGATTTCCAGAACAGGATGCTGCGGTCCTTGCGGTCGTCGTACAGGGCGCCGAGCAGATAAAACACCGTAACGAAGAAAAGCACGATATTGAACGGCACCTGGATGGCGAGCAGACCCATCGCGAGGGCTTTGGTCTTGTCGGCGGCGGAGTGACCGGCGAACTGGCGGATGGCGTCCATCGTGCCCAGGTGAGAGGTGTCGAAGCGCTCGATAAAGATCAACCCCATGACCAGCATGGCCAGGATAATGGCGCCGAAGACGACCGGTGTCCAGATGAAGCTGATCCGGTTTTCCCACGTCTCGCGGCGCACCAGCATCCACAACGAAGACAGCAGACGGCTGGGCGGCGGCAAAGCGGGTGAGGTGGCGGTGTGGTTCATGGGGCGCTATCACTCATCAGGGCGACGAATAAATCGGCGATGCCGGGCGTGCGCACTTCGCCGAGCGCGGCCAGGCGTTCGCGCGGCACGCCAGCGTAGAGCAGCACATGCCGGCCGAACAGGCTGCGCTCGGCGCGCGGCTCGAGGGCGCGCGCCGCGGCCAGATTTTCGGGACCGGTGAGCAGTTCGCAGTAGTGCGCGTGCAGCGCTTCCATCGTGCTGTCCAGCACGATTTTGCCGTGCTGGATAAAAAGCAGGTCGGTGAGAATGTGTTCGACCTCTTCGACCTGGTGCGTGGTGATCAGAATCGTCCGTTCGCCGTCGAAATAATCGTTCAGCAATTGGCTGTAGAAGCGTTTGCGATACAGAATGTCGAGGCCGAGCGTCGGTTCGTCGAGGATCAAGAGGCGGGCGTCGATGGCCATGATCAAGGCCAAGTGTAGTTGGACGATCATCCCCTTGGACAGACTTTTCACTCGGGCGCCGCGGTCGATCTCGGTGGCTTCGAGAAATCGTTCGCAGCGCCGGCGGTCGAAACGGGGGTGCAGGCCGGCGACAAGTTCAAGTAATTGCGCGACTCGGATCCAACGCGGCAGCACTGCGACGTCGGCGATGAACGACACCGCTTCCATCATCCGCCGGCGCTGCCGTTGCGGGTGCAGACCGAGCACTTGCAGTTCGCCTTCGAACGGCGTCATACCGAGGATGGCCTTCAGACAAGTCGTCTTGCCGGCGCCGTTCGGGCCGATCAGGCCGACAATGCGCCCCTTGGGGATGTTTAAAGCGACGTGGTCCAGCGCTCGTTTGGCGCCGTAACGTTTGGTCAGCCCTTGCGCGGTCAGCAAAATCTCAGTCATTGGAAGGCTCCGGATCGGCCGTAGCAGGAGAATCGAGGTGGGCGAGCAGGTGGCGTGGATCGAGAGCGAGGCGCCGGATGCGGCGCACGATGCGCGGCCATTCCTGGCTCAGAAACTGCTCGCGTTCACGGGCCAGCAGCATGGTGCGGGCGCCGCTTCTGACATACATCCCGACGCCGCGCCTTTTTTCGATCAGATCTTCATCGGCCAGCATCTGATACGCCCGGGAAACGGTCAGCGGATTGAGTTGGAGTTCGACCGCCAGAGAGCGCACCGAGGGCAGGGCATCCCCTTCGGCCAGGCTGCCGTCGAGGATGCGCTTGATCGTCAGCTCGCGCAGTTGCAGATAGATCGGCTGGGTATCGTCCCAGCGTTCGGTCATCATTCGCTGCTCGGGCGCAGCAACAACAACAGGCCGAGATCGAGCACGGCGCCGCCCGTTTCACGGACGGTGGCGGCCGCCGCCTCGGTTTTGGCCTGCTGCGCTTCGGCGAGCGCGTCCCAATCCGGGGCCAGGAAGTAGCTGGCGGCCGCCAACAACGCCGCGATCATCGCCAGCGTATTCGGAATATGGACGAAATTGAAATACCGGGTTGTCATCGGAGTCACCTGATCGGTTTCACCTTGGGTTGTCTGACAGTACCGGCCCGCTGGGCCGTGTATTGATGTCTTGGTGTACTACCATACCAGCACACATAGCGCTTGTCAAGCCCCAGGCAAAGACTTTTTTGGGTGGGGGAGCGGCATCCGGATTGACAGGGGTGTCGTCTTCGGTTTTAATTGACCGGCCGGTCAGTCAGTAATGAATTCGGTGAAGGCTCATGAGCGAAACAGATTCATCGCCCAAAACACGCGATGCCGAGCAAAGCCGCGGTCGCATTCTTGATGCGGCAGAAGCGTTGTTTTTGTCCGACGGTTTCAGCCGGACCGCGCTGAGCCGGGTTGCGGTGCGGGCCGATGTTCCCAAGAGCTTGATTTTCCATTATTTTCCGACCAAGCAGGCGCTTTGGGAAGCGGTCAAACTCCGGCGCTTGCAGGGGTTCGTTTCACGCCAGCGCGAAGGGTTTCGCCGCGGACCGGTGACCGTCGAGGAACTGGTCGCCGCGATCCGCGATTATTTCGACTTGCTGCGCGACGACCCGGCATTCATCCAGCTCTGTGCCCGCGCCGGGCTTGAGCCGGGCCTGAACTGTGCCCGTTTCGATCCGGAGTTGATCGGGCCTTTTATCGCCCGGCTGGAAGAGGCGGCGGCGCGCGGCCTGTTGCGGCCAGGTATCCAGCCGGTGTATCTGCTGGCCCTGATCATTGCCGCCGTGACGCAATGGTTCGAGGCGCGCGATGATTTCGCCAACTGGCCCGGGATGCCGGAGAAAACCGCAGCCGACCCGGCTTATCTTGAAACCATCATCGAGGTGCTGCTTTACGGCACGCTCGACAGCGGCGCGGCGCGGTGATGCCGCCCGTCAATCTGTTGCCGTGCCGCCTGGCCATCGCTCTTCTGCCGATTCCCCTGCTGCTGGGGGCTTGCGGGCGGGGGGCGCCGGAACCGGCGGCACCGCCACCGGCGGTCAAAGTGGCGGCGGTGAGCGCCGAGCCGCTGTATCGCGAGTACCGGGTCTCCGGCACGTTGCGCGCCCGCCGGCGGGCCGGGGTCGCGGCACAGACCAGCGGCGTGATCGCCGAACGGCTGGTCGAGATTGGGCATCGCGTCACGGCCGGGCAATTGCTCGCGGTTTTGCGTAACCCACGTTTGCACCCCGAGCAGCAAGCGGCGCTCGCCGCGCTCGTTGAAGCCAGGGCGCGCCGCGATCAGGCGGCCCGTGACCTCGAGCGGCTGGCCGAACTGCGCTTGAAAGACGCGGTCGGCGAGGAGGCGCGGGAGCAGAAAGCGGCCGAACTCGAAGCCGACGAGGCGGCACTGGCCCGTGCCAGGGCGGAACTCGAAAGCCTTTCCGGGGTGCTCGCCGAGGCGGAGCTGCGGGCGCCGTTCGCCGGCCTGGTCACCGCCGTGTACCGCGAACCGGGAGAATATCTGGCGGCTGGCGAGGCGGCCTTGACAATTGTCGACCCCTCTGAACTGGAATTGCCGCTCGAAGTGCCGGCCTGGCTGGCGGCGCTCGAACCCGGCGCTGCTATCGAAGTGTCGCTTGTCGAACCGGGGGGCGCCGGCGCGCGGCTCACGGCGCGCCTCGATCGCAAAGCGGTCGCCGGCGACGACAGCAGCGGCTTGATACCGCTGGTGTTGGCGTTGCCGGGAGAGCCGCCGTTGATCCCCGGCCTGCGGGCCGATGCCTGGTTACCGTGGCACAGCGCGGCGCCGGTGCTGCTGGCGCCGCTGGACGCGGTGCTCGACGCCACCGGCGATCGGGCGCATGTGCTCAGAGTGGTCGATGGCCGGCTCGACCGGGTGGCGGTGACGATCAACGGTTTCAGCGGCGAGCGCGTCGCGTTCGACGCGCCACTCGCCCCCGGCGACCTGCTCGCGGTGGCCGGACACGAATCACTGGGCGACGGCGATGCCGTCGCCGTGGTGGCCGCCGAGTAAGCGATGCTGACCGCGCTGCTCGGCCGGCGGCGGCTGATCCTCAGTACCGCGGCATTGCTCGCCGCCGCCGGTCTCGCGGCCTGGCTGACGATGATCCGCCAGGAGGATCCGGCGTTTCCGTACCGTTACGGGTTCGTCATGGTGCAGTACCCCGGCGCCGACGTCGAACTGACCGAGCGCCTGGTTGCCGATCCGCTCGAGGAGGAGTTGACCGAAGTCGAGCAAGTCGATGAACTGCGGACCACGATCCGCGCCGGATTCGTGTTCGTCCTGGTCGCGCTGAAGCAGACGGTTTACGACACCGACACCGCCTGGGACCGGATCCGTGTCGCCGTCGATCGCGCTGTCGGGCGTTTTCCGCCCGGGACGTTGCCGCCGGTCGTCGACGACCGGCAGATCGACGCCGCGACCGTGGTGCTGGCGCTGACCGGCAGCGACGATCCGGTGATGCTGCAACAGGCGGCGCGCGACTTGCGACAGCGCCTGTACGGCCTCAAGGAGATCGCCCGCATCCGCATTTACGGTGACGCCGGCGAACAAGTGACGGTCGCCCTCGATGACCACCGCCTGGCGACGCTCGCCCTGGCGCCCGATACGCTCGCCGCGACGCTGCAAGGCCGCAACGAAATCGTTCCCGGCGGTTATCTGACCGCCGCCGGGCGCCAGTTGCAAATCCGGCCGCACAGCGAGTTCAGATCCATCGACGAAATCGCCGCCACGCCGATCCATTTACCCGGCGGCGGCAATGTCTCCCTCGGGACGCTGGCCGACGTGCGCCTCGAAGTGCGCGATCCGCCGACCGAGACCGCGTGGATCGGCACCGAGCGCGCCGTCGTCCTGGCGGTGATCGCCGAACGCAATCGGACCAACGCCGTGGCCTTCGGGCAACGCTTGCGTCACGCCATCGACGGCTGGCGCGGCGATTTCGCGCCGCTGCGCATCGAAGAGATGTTCTACCAGCCGGCGCGGGTCGCCGAACGGCTCAGCGAACTCGGCCGCTCATTGCTCCTCGGGGTGGCCATCGTCGGCGTCCTGCTGCTGTTGGCCATGGGTTGGCGCCTCGGCTTGACCGTTACCTCGCTGGTGCCGCTGGTCACCTTCGCGGCGCTCGCCCTCTATGCGCTGGGGGGCGGCGTTCTGCACCAGATGGCGGTGGCCGGCATGGTCATCGCCCTGGGTCTTTTAGTCGATAACGCCATCGTGATGGCCGAAAACATCCACTGGCATCTCAATCGCGGAGCGGCGCGGCGCGAAGCGGCGGTGTGTTCGGTGCGCGAACTCGCCGGACCGCTCGGCGCGGCGACCGGGACGACCGTGGCGGTTTTCGTGCCGATGCTGGCGTCGAGCGGCGATACCGCCGATTTCACGCGCGCCCTGCCGGTGGTCATTATCTTGATGCTGGTCGTCAGCTACCTGTTCGCCGTGCTGGTCACGCCGCTGGCCGGCGAAGTATTGCTGCGCCCGGCGGCCGATCGTGCGACGTCCCGCCTGGCCGCTGTCGGGCGGCGCCTCGGCGGGTTGGCTGTCCGCCGGCCGTGGCTCGTCACCGGCAGCGCACTGCTCGCCGTGTTGTTGAGCGTTGCCGCCTCCCGTTACGTCGAGCGTAACTTCTTCCCGGAAACCGACCGCAACCAATTCGTCGTCGATGTCTATTTTCCCGAAGGTACGCCGCTGGCGATCACCAGCGCCGCGGCGCACGGCATCGCGGCGCAGATCGCGGCGCGGCCCGGCGTGCGCCGGACCTTCACTTTCATCGGCAACAGCGGGCCGCGTTTTTATTACAACCTGAACGAGACGCCGCGCGCCCCGCATATCGCGCGTCTGGCGGTGGAAACCGCCACGCTGGCCGATATCGCGCCGCTGTTCGCCTGGATTCGCGAGCAGGCCGGGCGCCGCTGGCTCGCAGCCGACGTCGTACCGCGGCGGCTGGCCCAGGGCCCACCACAGCCGGCGCCGGTCGAGATTCGGCTGGTCGCCGGCGACGGGCCACAGCTCGTCGCGGCGACCGAAGCATTGCTGGCCCATCTGCGGGCGATTGCGGGTACCGCCAATGTCCGGCACGATCTCGGGATCGGTCAACCGATGCTCGAGTACCGCATCGACGACGCCCGTGCCGACTTGCTCGCCACCGATCGGCGGTCCGTTGGCCAGGCGCTGGCGCGGCAGACGCAGGGCGTGGAAATCGGCACTTATCGCGGCGGCGACGACCCGGCCCCGATCATCCTGCGTTCACCGGCCGGCGAACGGCTGGCGCCGGCTGAACTGGCCACGGTGCACGTCTGGGGGCAGGGCGGCGAGGCGACCCCGCTCGTTGCCGTCGCCGATGAGCGTTTATATTGGCAGCCGGCCGTGCGCCATCACTTCAACTTGCAGCCGGCGGTCAATGTCTTCAGCGAACTCGAAGAGGGCGTGACTTACGCCGCGGTATTCAAGGAGTTATACCGCCGGTTGGCCGTGACGCCGTTGCCGGCCGGCGTCGAGTTGGTCGAAGGCGGGGCGCAGGAATCGTCGGGCGAAGCCAACCAGGCGCTGTTCCACACGTTGCCGCTCGGCATCTTGCTCCTGTTGTTCTTTCTGCTTTTGCAGTTCAACTCTTTCCGCCGCGTCGCGATCATCCTCAGCACCGTGCCGCTGGCTGCCGCCGGCGTCGTGCCCGGACTCATCCTGTCCGGCTATCCGTTCGGTTTTATGGCCATGCTCGGCCTGATCGCGCTGGTCGGCATCGTCGTCAACAACGCGATCGTGCTGATCGACGTCACCGACGCCGCGCTCGCCGCCGGGCGGCCGGTCGACGAAGCGCTCAGCGCCGCCGTCGAGCGCCGCATCCGGCCCGTGCTGCTGACCACCGCCACGACCGTTGCCGGCCTCATGCCGTTGACCTTGACCCGGAGCACGCTGTGGCCGCCGATGGCCTGGACCATGATCTCCGGTCTGACTGTCTCGACCCTGCTCACCTTGCTCGTCGTCCCGGCGCTGATGAAACTGGCATTGCCGGCAAGGCCGATACGCACTGCACCGCCGGCGGCGCCGGGCAGCTCAATAGTTTAGCAGGCTGTTGAAAAACAGCCTGCTAATCCGGGCCACGGATGGCCCGGCGAAATCAGGCGCTGCTCAGTGGCTNNGGAGGATGAGTCAATGGTAAAACACCGCCTCCCAGCGTTCGTAGTTGCGTTTGGCGCGGCGAAGTTGCGGCAGCCAGCCGGCGATGGCCAGGAACAGGCGGTTGACGAGGTTGCCCGGGAAGCGGCAGGGGCGGGCGAAATCGACGAACAGAACGGCGCGCAGGCCGGTCGTCTCGTTCCATACTTCGTGCTCGAAGGTGTCGTCGAAGATCAGGCTTCGGCCTTCCTCCCAATGACGGATCTGATCGGCGACCCGAATGCGGCAACGCTCCTTGGGCTCGGGCACGATCAGGCCGAGGTGGTAGCGCAATACGCCTTTGTACGGTCCGGTATGGGCGGGGATCTGTTTGCCGGGCGCCAGAATCGAGAAAAAGGCGGTTTTCATGCCCGGAATGCGGGCAAGCATCCGGGTGGTTTCGGGGCAGCGCTGGCAGTTTGCGTCGCAACGGATGCCGTAACCGTAGAAGAAATAGGTCTTCCATTGGTTATCGCAATTGATGTTGCCGACTTCCGGGGTGAGATCCTGGAAGTTCGGTAGTTCGTTGTGCCGGAGCATGACGGTATCGAGTTCGGCGCGGATCGCCGGCCAGGCGTCTTCGATTTCATTCGCCCAGGGGAATTGCGCATTGTCGAAAATCGGCACGTCGCCGTACCGGGAGGTGCGGGCGACCAGCCGATCGATGGCCGCCAGCAGCCGGCCGCCGAGGCGGGTAAGCCGGGTGGAACGCGGGACGCCTTCGTAGCGCGGGGAAAGGCGGTCCGCGCCGCCGGGGAGTGGTTCGCGACTCTGCATGATAGGCCCTGCGATGCTTTTTCTCCTGCACGGACATTCTAACAGGCTGTTGAAAAANNCTTGATCCGCGTGCGGAACATCTCTGTTCCGCCTCAGCAGGCTATTTTTCAACAGCTTGCTAATGTAAGCTTGGCCGGGCAAATCGAGCCGGGCGAATCGGATAAGGTTTGGGTTCCATGAAATATCTGCTGATCGCCGGTGCCGGTGCCGCCGGCAGTCTTAGCCGTTACCTGCTGGCCGGGCTTGTGCAGTCGCTGGCCGGCAGCGGTTTTGCCTGGGGCACGCTGGCGGTGAACGTCACCGGTTGTTTCGGCGCCGGGTTGTTATTCGCTCTGGGCGAGCGCTATGGCGTGCTCAGCGATGCGGCGCGCAGCGCTTTGCTGATCGGATTCTTCGGCGCTTTCACGACGTTTTCGACCTTGGCGCTCGAAACCTGGCTGTTACTGCGCGAGGGTGCCTGGTGGCTTGCCGCCGGCGGTTTTCTGGCGCACAACGCACTCGGCATCGGGGCGGTGGTGCTGGCCGCCGGTATAGTGAAGTTAATTCTATGAAAATCGAACAAGATGCTGTTTTATTAAGAATTTTTATTGGAGAGTCGGACCGATTCGGGCATGCTTCGTTGGCCGACGCCATCGTCGCCAAGGCCCATGAATCCGGCCTGGCGGGGGCGACGGTGCTGCGCGGCGTACAGGGTTTCGGGGCCCGCAGTCGGATTCATACCAGCAAAATTCTCCGCCTTTCGGAAGATCTTCCGGTGGTGATCGAACTGGTCGACAGCCCGGAACGCATCGCTGAATTTCTGCCGGCGATCGAGACCATGATGGGCGACGGGTTGGTGACCATGGAGAAAGTGAAGGTGCTGATTTACCGCGGTTCGGAGTCGGGCGGTAAGGCTTCATAACACCAGACGAATGCCGGTGGCAGGTTGAACAGCACCCATTTCAGCCGGCGGGCGCACCATCGACCGATTTCACCGGGCACCGTTTTGAGCGGATTTCCGAAGCCGTAAGTGAATTGCACCAGCCGCCCGCCGGGGGGCAATACCCGGCGTATAGCGGCAATCACCGCGGCACGGTCCGCATCCGGTAGAGAAAGCAGAGGCAGAGCCGAGATGACGCAGCAGACGCGATCGATTCCCGCGGCCGCCAGCCATTCCGAAAGGCGCGTGGCGTCGCCGTGGATCACTCGGACGCCCGGGAACCGCCGGGCCAGCAGATTAGCCAGTTCAGGGTCGCGTTCGACAATCGCCAAGTGTTCCGGCGGTATCCGTTCCAGGATGGCTCGCGAGATGGCGCCGGTGCCGCCGCCGAGTTCGACGACCATCCCTGGAGCGGCGGTCGGAATCGCGTCGGCCATCGCCCGGGCCAGCGCCGGGCTGCTGGGCACCAAGGCGCCGACCTGGCGCGGGTCACGCAGCCAGGCCGACCAGAATTTCAGATGCCGGACCACGGCGTTGCCGTTCATTGCCGGTTCCCTGCTGCGCGGTCAGGTGGACCGGACCGCCGGGCGAGCAGTTGTTCGAGCTGCCGCCCAGTGCCGAGGATGTCGTTGAGGGTGTAGCGATCGAGTTCACGATGGAAGGCGTTGAGCGCCTGGCGCAGCAGGCGTTGCAAATGGCAGGCCGGCGTGATTTGGCAGGCGTTGTTGTCCTGCATACATTCAACCAGGGCGAAATCGGGTTCGCTCTCGCGGATCAGTCCGCCGAGGCCGATTTCGGTTGCCGGGAGCGCCAGTTTCAGGCCGCCTTTTTTGCCGCGCCGGCTGTCGATGTAACCGCCTTGGGCCAGCCGATTGACCACTTTCATCAAGTGGTTCTGCGAAATGCCGTAAGCGGCAGCTATTTCACTGATCGTCACCCGCCGGTCCGGGTTCACGCCCAGATAAATCAACACCCGCAGGCAGTAATCGGTGTAGGTGGTCAGTTGCAAGTGAGGTCCATACGGCCGGGCGGTCGATTATCGCACGGCTGTCGGAAGCGCGGAAACTCTGATTTCATCAGAGTGACCTTAATCCAGGGTTTATTTCATACGGAACGTGATCCGTCCCTTGCTCAGGTCGTAGGGCGTCAGTTCAACCTTGACCCGGTCGCCGGTCAGAATGCGGATGTAGTTCTTGCGCATCCGGCCTGAAATGTGGGCGGTGACGACGTGGCCGTTGTCCAGTTGCACCCGGAACATGGTGTTGGGCAGGGTCTCAAGCACCTTGCCTTCCATTTCGATATGGTCTTCGCGCGACATGCGGCCTCGGATGAAAAGTGATTCGGGGTTATGGGGACGGCGACATTATAAACGAGACGACCTCCGCCCCGCGCCGTTGGGCTGTGCCGGCGGCGGCCGGTGGCGGTTAAAATACCGGCAGTTCGCGGGCCCAACGAGATGATTTCACAAAAAGCCAAATACGCCTTGCGGGCCTTGCTGGCGTTGAGCCGGCAGGCACCGGACCAGCCGTTGATGATCGCCGAGATCGCCCGCCGCTACCGGATTCCCCGCAAATTCCTCGAGCAGATCCTGCTCGAACTCAAGCACCACGGACTGGTTGCCAGCCGCCGCGGCCAGGCCGGTGGCTACCTGTTGCTCAGATCGGCCGCCGAGTTGCCGGTCGGTGAGGTGCTGCGCCTGATCGACGGGCCGCTGGCGCCGCTGCCTTGCCTCAGCAAGATGGCGTACCGGCCGTGTACCGACTGTCAGGATGTCGAGCAGTGTGAAATCCGGCGGGTTTTCGCCGAAGTCGCCGAGGCCACACGCGCCATCCTCGAACGCCGGACGATCGCCGATCTGGCCAGCGCCGGAGAGACGACTCGGGTCAGGCTGCATGCGCGGTAAAGTAACCCGGACTGACAGCCGGGACAGGTTCGGTCTTGACATTCTATACTTAATAGATAGACTAAGTAATGATTCAGAACCGAACAGGAGGACAACATGCACTCTGTCAACCGAAATCACTATGCCTCGAGCCACGTGCGGCCTGGCCGCGGGCGGCGGCTTTTGGCGGCCATGAAATCCCGGATGCCGGCCGCTATCGCGTTTTTCGTCGTTACAGCGGCCGCCGCTGATCAGACGCTGCTCAACGTGTCCTACGATCCGACGCGCGAGTTGTACCGCGATTACAACGCCGCGTTCTCCCGTTATTGGCAGGCTGAGGGTGGCGAAGCGGTGACGGTCCGCATGTCGCACGGCGGCTCGGGCAAGCAGGCCCGCTCGGTGATCGACGGGCTCGGGGCCGATGTCGTGACGCTGGCCGTGTCGATCGATATCGATCAGATCGCGGCGTTAAGCGGCAAAATCCCGGCGGATTGGCAAAGCCGCCTGCCGCACCACAGTTCGCCTTACACCTCGACGATCGTTTTTCTGGTCCGCGGCGGCAATCCCAAAGGCATCCGCGACTGGGACGATCTCGTCCGGCCGGGGATCGAGGTGATCACGCCCAACCCGAAGACATCGGGTGGCGCGCGGTGGAATTACCTCGCGGCCTGGGCGTATGCGCTGGAACACTACCGCGGCGATGAAACCCGGGTGCGGGATTTCATCCGGGCCCTTTACCAAAACGTCCCGGTACTCGATACCGGCGCCCGCGGTGCGACGACGACATTCGCCCAGCGCGGGATCGGTGATGTGTTGCTGGCTTGGGAGAACGAAGCTTATCTCAGCTTGCAGGAACTGGGAGCGGAGGCGTTCGAAATCGTCACCCCGAGTTTGAGCATCCTCGCCGAACCGGTGGTCGCGGTGGTCGACGGCAATGCCGCGGCGCACGGCACGCTGGAGGTGGCGACAGCCTATCTGGAGTGGCTGTACTCGCCCACCGGCCAACGTCTCGCGACCCGGCATTTCTACCGCCCGGTGCGGCCGGCGCTGGCCGACCCCGCCGATCTGGCGCGTTTCAAACCGTTGCGGCTGGTCCGCGTCGATGAGATCTTCGGCGGTTGGCCCAAGGCCCAGGCAGAGCATTTCGCCGACGGCGGGGTGTTCGACCAACTCTATCAGCCGCCGCGTTGAGGGCTTGCCGCCGATGACCGCGCTGGGGCTCACCGCCCGCTGGGTCAAACCGAGTGTGATCCCGGGGTTCGGGATCACGCTGGGTTTCACGCTGACCTATCTGGCGCTGATCGTCTTGATTCCGCTGGCCGCGCTGGCGCTCAAGGCGGCCAGTCTCGGCGCCGCTCCGGTACTGGCGATCGCCGGCGATCCGCGAACGCTCGCGGCGCTCAAGTTGAGTTTCGGTACGGCGCTGGTCGCGGCACTGATCAATGTCCCGTTCGGCATCGTCACCGCCTGGGTTCTGACCCGCTACCGCTTTCCGGGCCGGCGTTTTTTCGATGCGGTGGTCGATCTGCCTTTTGCCTTGCCGACCGCGGTGGCCGGCATCGCCCTGACCGCGTTATACGCGCCGAATGGTTGGCTGGGCCGCGTACTCATCGGGTTCGGAATCAAAGCTGCATTCACGCCGCTCGGCATTGTCATCGCGCTGGTCTTCATCGGCCTGCCGTTTGTCGTTCGCACCGTGCAACCGGTCATCGAGGATCTCGACCGCGAACTCGAGGAAGCGGCGGCGACGCTCGGCGCCGGTCGTCGCCAGACACTGGGTCGTGTCATCTTGCCGGTGCTCACCCCGGCGGTCCTGACCGGGTTCGCGCTGGCCTTGGCACGGGCGATCGGCGAATACGGTTCTGTGATTTTCATCGCCGGCAATATCCCGTATGTTTCTGAAATCGCGCCGCTTTTGATTGTTATCCGGTTAGAAGAATTCGCTTACGCACAGGCGACAGTGGTGGCGGCGATCATGCTGGTGATTTCGTTTGCGATGCTGCTGGTCATCAATCTGATCCAATTGTGGAGTCGCCGGAGATTCGGTTATGGCTTCTGAAAGCGTTGCCGTCCGGCCGCCGTACCGAGCCGGACCGACGAGCGAAAGCAATGTCGCCCGCGCCGTGCTGATCGGGCTGGCGATCGGCTTTTTGTTGCTCTTTTTGCTCCTCCCGCTGATCGCCGTGTTCAGCGAGGCGCTGGCCAAGGGTTTGGGCGCTTATCTCGCGGCGCTGGTCGAACCCGACGCGCTGGCCGCGATCCGCCTGACGATCGCGGTCGCTGCGATCGCCGTGCCGCTCAACGTGATTTTCGGCATCGCCGCCGCCTGGGCGATCGCCAAATTCGATTTTTATGGCAAAGCCTTTTTGACCACCCTGATCGATTTGCCTTTTTCTGTTTCACCGGTGGTCGCCGGCTTGATCTATGTGCTGCTTTTCGGGGCCGGCGGCTGGCTCGGTCCGTGGCTGCACGCCCACGATATCGAGATTATTTTCGCCTTGCCGGGTATTGTGCTGGCGACGATTTTCGTCACCTTCCCGTTCGTCGCCCGCGAGTTGATTCCACTGATGCAAGAGCAGGGCACAGCCGAAGAGGAAGCGGCGTTGTCGCTCGGCGCTGCGCCGTGGCAGACTTTCTGGCGGGTCACGCTGCCGAATATCCGCTGGGGGTTGCTCTACGGGGTGCTGCTGTGCAACGCCCGGGCGATGGGCGAGTTCGGCGCCGTGTCGGTGGTCTCGGGGCATATCCGCGGCTTGACGAATACGATGCCCTTGCACGTCGAGATCCTTTATAACGAGTACAACTTCGTCGCCGCCTTCGCCGTGGCTTCGGTGTTGGCGTTGCTTGCCCTCTTGACGCTGGTCCTCAAGCGCCTACTCGAAAGCCGCCACGCCGGGGAACTGGCGGTGCTGCGCCATCAATGAACGACAAAACGGGGAAGTGATGGAAGTCCGGATCGAACAATTGAGCAAGCATTACCAGCAGCTCGCCGCGTTGGATGAGGTATCGCTGACCATTGCTTCGGGCGAGTTGATCGCGCTGCTCGGGCCGTCGGGCTCTGGTAAGACTACGCTGTTGCGCTTGATCGCCGGACTTGAAATTCCCGATCAGGGCCGGATTTACTTCGGCTCCGAAGAGGCCTCGGCACTGACGGTGCAGGAGCGGAACATCGGCTTCGTTTTCCAGCACTACGCACTGTTCAGGCATCTGACCGTTCTCGACAATATTGCCTTCGGCCTGCGCGTCAGGCCGCGCCGGCGCCGGCCGCCAGCCGCCGAAATTCGCCGCCGGGCCGAGGAATTACTGCAATTGGTCCAACTCGACGGTTACGGTGGCCGCTTTCCGGCGCAGTTGTCGGGCGGCCAGCGGCAGCGGGTGGCGCTGGCTCGGGCGTTGGCGATCGAGCCGCGCGTCCTGTTGCTCGACGAACCGTTCGGAGCGCTCGATGCCCGGGTACGCAAGGATCTACGCCGCTGGCTGCGCGAGTTGCACGATCGTACCGGACATACCACGGTGTTCGTGACGCACGACCAGGAAGAAGCGCTCGAACTCGCCGACCGCGTCGTGGTGATGAACAATGGCCGCATCGAGCAATGCGGCGTGCCTGACGAGATCTACGATCGCCCCGATTCGCCGTTCGTTTATCGCTTTATCGGCGAATCCGGTTGCCTGCCGGTCGAGATTCGGGACGGCGCGGTATGGCTCGACGGCGAGCGCCTACCGTTTCCGGCGCCGGAGAACAGCGGACCGGGACACTTGTATTTCCGCCTGCACGATTGCCGGCTGGTCGAAAAAGACGTCCCGGCGATTCGCGGCCGCCTGACCGCGCTGCGCCGCCAGGCTGGCGTTCGGCGGGCCGAAGTCGTCATCGCCGGTGCACAGCGCAAACTGGATATCGAACTGCCGCTCGAGGCCATCGTGCGGACCGATCAACCGCTCGCTTTCGTTCCGGAGTATTGGAAGATTTTTCCCCGGCAGGCCGAAGAGGGCCGGACATGAAAAGCGCGGCTCGCCACGATGACCCTGGGTGGCGGGGCCGTCCGGCCGCCCGCCCGGCCGGCGAACAAGCCGGCAATGAAGCGGCGCTCGCCCGCCTCGCCACGGCGCTCGGCCGGCTGCACTTCGGAACGATTACCTTGACTGTCCACCAGTCGCACATCGTGCAGATCGAGGTCGCCGAGAAGCACCGTTTCGATGTGCCATCGGTAGCTAAATAAAGAATACTCGTGCACTATCACGCCGACCAGACAACTTGGAGGCGCAACGATCGATGAGAGGAGAATATCATGATCTTGCGATCTCCCTGTATGGCCCGGCGTTATCGCCGATTGGCGACTGCCTGTTTAGGTAAATATCCCCGTTTTGACGCTTGCCGCGCCGGGCGCGGTGTCACCTCGTTGTTGTTGATTGCGTTGGCCGCCGGTGTGCAGGCTGAAGACGATCAACCCTGGCGTTTGTCCAGCGCCCTTGGTTTGCCTTCTTGGTTGACCGTTTCCGGGAGCCACCGGACGCGCTACGAGTCGCTCGACGGTCAGTTCAGGGCCGGTGGCGGCGGCAGTAACCAGCTCATTTCGCTGCGCACGACTCTGCTGGTCGAGGCGCATGCCGGTTGGTTTCGCGCCGGTGCCGAGCTGATCGACGCCCGCGCATTCGATGCCGATCGGGATAGCTTTATCGGCACCGGCGAGGTCAACGCAGTCGAACCGGTGCAAGCCTATATCGGGACGCGGTTCTCTGACGTTTTCGCCGCGGGCGATACCTTCGACAACCAGATCGGACGATTCACGCTCGATTTGGGGTCGCGGCGTCTTGTCGGGCGCAACCGCTTTCGCAATACGACCAACGCTTTCGATGGCCTGCTCAGCCGCTGGAGCGGCGCGGGCGGCCGGAAATTGACGGCGTTCTACAGCCTGCCGTTGCGCCGGCGGCCCGCCGGACTCGAGGCGCTTCTCGATAACGAAATCAAGCTCGACAAGGAAAGCTTCAAGCAGGAATTCTGGGGTCTGCACTTTGCAACCGCGTCATTGCCGGCCATACCCGGTTCGGGCGAACTGTATCTGTTCGGCATGAACGAAAAAGACGGGCCGCGCTTTAACAGCCGCAATCGTGACATTGTGACCGCCGGTGGCCGTTGGACCCGGGCGCCGCAAGCCGGACATCTCGATTTCGATCACGAGGGCGCATATCAGTTCGGCGACACCCGCGGCGGTACGAACCCGGTGCTGACCGCCGACCTCGATGTTCGCTCCTGGTTTGTGCACAGCGAAGTCGGTTATCAGTTCGATACAAAGTGGCGGCCGCGCCTGCGTTACGAATTCGATATAGCGAGCGGCGATAAGGATCCCACCGACGGCAAATTCAATCGCTTCGACTCGCTGTTCGGACCGCGCAATTCCGATTTCGGGCCGACCGGTATCTTCGGCCCGTTGTCCAGATCGAATCTGGTTTCGCCGGGCTTTCGCATCGAGATCAAGCCGACGGCACGCTGGGATGGGTTTGTCTCTTATCGGGCGGTCTGGCTCGACGAGGCGCGTGACAGCTTCGGCGCGACCGGCGTTGTCGATCGGAGCGGCGCGGCCGGCCGTTTCGCCGGTCACCAGGTGCATGGCCGGCTGCGTTTCTGGCTATTGCCGGGTAATCTCAGGCTCAATGCCGGCGCGGCGGTTCTGGTTGACGGCTCGTTCCTGAAGCGGGCGCCGAACGCGACCGGTGAAGGAGATGCCGTGTTTGGATTTTTCGAAACCGAGGTGTTTTTCTGATGAAAAGAATTGCCATTGCCGGGGTGGGTTTCAGCGGCGCGGCCGCGGCTTATGCGCTGTTGCGGCGCCACACCGCGCCTTTCGAGCTTTTGCTGATCGAACCCGAGCCGGTGCCGGGTGCCGGATTGGCTTACGGGCGGGCGCGGCCCGGCGATCTCCTCAATGTCGCAGCCGACCGCTTGAGTATCGATGCCGATGCCCCCGGCGATTTCGCTTCCTGGCTCGCCGGGCAGGGGGATCGGCCGTATCTCGAAGCCCTGGCGCGGGCGCCGGAAGCGGCGTATTTCGCCCCGCGGCGGCAGTTCGCACGTTACAGCGGCGGGCGTTTGAACGAGGCGCTCGCGGTGCGCCCCGATGTGGTGGCCAGGCGTATCCCGCGGCCGCTGACCGCGGTCGAGGCGCGGCGCGCCGGCGGCTACCGCTTGACGCTGGCTGACACTGAGATCGCGGATTGCGCTGTGCTGATCGTTGCCACCGGCTATGGTATGCCGGCCGAAGTCGGCCGTTATGGGCGCACGGCGTTCGCGCCGCCCCGCGGTCTCAACCCGGTAGCGCTCGGCAATGTCATCATCATCGGCAGCGGCCTATCGATGGTCGATACGTTGCTCGACTTAAGAGCCCGAGGTTTCGACAAGCCGGCACTGGTGATTTCACGGCATGGCCTGCTCCCCAGGGCACACGCCGCCGAACGCCGCCGCTGGCGTTCGGATGAACCGCTAATACCGCCGGTCGGGGCGCGCCAGGGCTTGCGGCTGGTCCGCCGGCTGTGCCGCGAAGCGGCGGTCGAAAGCGCCGACTGGCGTGCCGTCATTGACCGTTTCCGACCACAGACACAGGACATCTGGGCCGGTTGGAACGAAGCCGAGCAACGGCGTTTTCTCAGGCATATACGGCCGTATTGGGACGTGTTCCGCCATCGTCTGCCGCCGTCTAGCGCGGCGGCGATCCAAGCGGAACTGGCCGCCGGAACATTGTGTATCCGTGCCGGACGTGTTCTCGATATGGCGGTCGGTGAACGGAGCCCGGCATCCGGAGCGCGGCATCGGACCTTGGCCGTCGCCTGGCGCGGCCAAACCAGGGTAGAGGCCCTGGAGGCAGATCTGGTGGTCGATTGTACCGGCCATTTCCCATCGTTACGGGCGGCGCCGGTCGCCGCCTTGCTGGCCGCGGGTCTGGCCGAAGTGGATGTCCACGGCTGGGGTTTGCGCGTCGCCCGCGATGGGGCGGTGTTGAGCGGTGACCGGGAAAGGGACGATCTGTACGCCGTCGGTCCGCTGGGTCTGGGTAGTTGGTTCGAGCTGATCGCCGTGCCCGAGATCATCGTCCAAGCGGCGGAGATGGCCGGCCGTCTGGCGGGCCGCGCATAAGCCGTGGCGCTTGACTTTTTCCGGGCGCTGATTAAAATGGCGTCCTCTCCGGCGCGGGAATAGCTCAGTTGGTAGAGCACAACCTTGCCAAGGTTGGGGTCGCGAGTTCGAGTCTCGTTTCCCGCTCCATTCCATTTCATTTTTATTCCTCTCAGGCGTTTTCGTGCCGAGCGGCTGTGCCACTTCCTGCGCTTCGGCTTTGCTCCGGATAGGGTAGCGGCGCCCGGATGGTCGGCGCGTCGATTGTGGGTCAGGCGGCGGTGGTTTCTAGGTTGTTGAAAAACGCCATCCTGGCGTTTTTCAACGTCGNNCTGATTTCGCCGGGCCATCCGTGGCCCGGATTAGCAGGCTGTTTTTCAACAGCCTGCTAGTTCGCCGTGCAGCATGGTAAAGACCTCGATGATCCGGTCGATTTGGCTTTCATCGTGGGCAGCGCTGACGCTCAGGCGTAACAGCGGATCGCCGCTCGGCGTCGCCGGCGGCAGCACCATGTTGCAATAGACGCCGTTTTCCAGCAGCTTTTTCCAGAAGCCGAGCGCCCGCTCCTTGCCCGGGATCGTCACCGCGACGACTGGGCCGGGCGGCGCGCCGAGATCGAGGCCGAGCGCCGCCAGGCCGGCGTGCAGGCGCCGGGCGTTGGCGTGCAACTGGCGCCGCAGATCATCTCCGGCGGCGAGCTTGGCGAGCGCGACGCGGGTCGAGGCGATGATCGATGGCGCCGGCGAGGCGGTGAAGATGTAGGGGCGGCTGGCGTAGCGGATGTGGTCCAGTTGCGGGTGATTGCTGACGCAAAAACCACCGGTGGCGCCGAGGCTTTTGCTGAAGGTGCCGACGATGAAGTCGACCTCGTTTTCGCACGCGGTCCATTCGCTGACGCCGCGGCCGCGGGCCCCGAAGATGCCGAGCGAATGCGCTTCGTCGACCATCAACAGCCCGCCGTATTGGCGCTTGACGGCGGCGATGTCGGCCAGTGGCGCAAGATCGCCGAGCATGCTGTACAAGCCTTCGACGATGATCAGGCAGCGTTCGGCGCGCGCGCCGAGGCGGCGCAGGCGGCGGGCGAGGTCGGCCGGGTCGTTGTGCCGGAAGCGTATCACCTCGGCGCCGCCGAGCTTGCAGCCGTCGTAGATGCTGGCGTGGCAATCGGCGTCGAGCACGATGACGTCGTCCGGCCCGGCGAGCGCCGAGATCATGCCGAGATTGGCGAGATAGCCGGTCGAAAACACAATGCAGTCGCGTTGGTCGTAAAACGCGGCGAATTCGCGTTCCAGTTCGCGATGACTGCTAAAGCTGCCGTTGGCCATCCGCGAGCCGGTGGTCCCCGTGCCTTGAGCGGCAAGAGACTCGCGGGCCGCGGCCTGGCAGTCCGGATCGAAGGTCAGGCCAAGATAATTGTTGGTACCGGCAAGAATCGTCCGGCGGCCGGCGACGAGCGCTTCGGTCGGCGACAGGATCCGTTCCATCGCCACGCCGAACGGGTCGATACCGGCGGCGGCGAGCCACTCGCGGGCGGTGGCGATCGGCGCCAGTTTGGCGAACAGGGCATGGGGGGCGGGATGATCGAGCGGCAAGGCGGCGGTATTCATGGTTGATTGATCGAGCGGGCGATAGTTGGGTAATAGACGATTCAATCGGCGGCGGCTTCGGCGTGCAAGGCCGCCAGCGTCGCGGCGAGTTGGCCGGCGGTGCGGACGCCGCCCAGGCGGTTGATCGGAATACTGAGGTCGAGATGGTCTTCGAGCTGCATGCACATTTCGAGCACCTGCACCGAATCGAGACCGAGTTCCTGAGTCAGGTCGGTCTGTGGTGTGATCTCCGGCGCTTCCGGCTTGAGCTTACGGACCTCGTCGTGGATCAGTTTGAATATCGGGTCGTGGTCGGTCATCGTGATTCAGGTTCCTGCCGGGTGGCGGGGTGCGGTCCGCGGTTAGGCGAAGTGGCCGGCAAGGCTTAGCCGATCTCCGGATAGAGAGTGGCCAGCCCGGCCGCCAAGCCGATCGCCGGCTGCCAGAGGTCGGCCGGCGGCGGTTGCCGGGCCACCCAGTCGTCGTGCCACAGTTCATTCAGCTTACCGGGCGTCAGCATCGGCGGTCGGCGGCTGAGGTGGGCCCAGGCCAGGTTGAGCCGAGCGGCCACGGCAGCGGCGGAACGCGGAATGGCGAAGGGACGAATCGGGCGGGCGAAGACCGCGGCGGCGATCGCCAATAGATCATCCCAATCGTAACCGCCGCTGCCGTCGTCCGGCTCGCATAGGGTGAACTGCGACCGCGTCCGTGTCAAGGCGACGCACAAACGGGCGAGGTCGGTGACATGGAGCAGCGACAAGCGGCCGACCCGGCCGGCGGGCCGCACCCCGATTCCGCGTCGCCACCAATCGAACAACGGATGCAGTTCGCGGTCGCCCGGGCCGTAGACGGCCGGCGGCCGGACAATTTGCCAGGCGCCGGGGTAATCCGTATCGCGCAGGCACTGTTCAGCGGCGGCTTTACTGGCCGCATAAGCGGAGAGGGTGGGTTCGCGGGCGGCGAGCGATGATAAGAAAATAAAGTCCGGCGCGCCCGCGCGGCGGCAATGAGCGAGCAGGCGGGCCGTGCCGTCGCGGTTAATACTCATGAAATCGGCACGCGATGCGCCGCGCACCGCGCCGGCGGCATGGATCACGATATCGGCACCGCGGGTCAGCCGGGCCAAGGCTTCGTCGTCGGCCAGTGAGCCGGCAACGGCCTCGGCTCCGGCCGGCAGCGTCACCCGCTCCGGCCGGCGCAGCAGCACCCGGGGGCGGGCGCCTGCCGCACTCAATGCATGGATGAGATGGCGGCCGATAAAGCCACTGCCGCCGGTCAGCGCGACTTGCCGAGCCCGCGCTGCGCTGCGGCCCGGAACCGCCCGGGTCATGAAAAACTCGGGTTCAAACCGCCGCGGTTTGACCGTGCGCTGTGGCCGTCTCGATACCGCTCAGGTCGTCCTGGGTGATTCGCCGCCCCAGACCGTGGCGCTGCAAGAAGTCGCGCCGGGCGCCAGCGCGTGACAGTTTGCCGGACGACGTGCGCGGCAGCGTGTGCGGCGGAACCAGTTCGACCAGACAGTCGATACCGGATTCGGCTCTGAGGTCGGCGCGGATACGTGCTGCGAGGTCGGCCCGCGCCGCTTCGCCCGCTTGCCGGCATTGCACGACCAGGACGGCTTGTTCGCCGTCATTGAGCGTGATGGCAAAAGCCGAGGCATCGCCGGAGCGCACCTCGGGCTGGTGTTCGGCGATGTATTCCAGATCCTGCGGCCAGATATTGCGGCCGTTGATGATGATCAGATCTTTCTGGCGGCCGGTGACGATGATCCGGCCGTCGATGGCGTAACCCAGATCGCCGGTATTGAGCCAACCGTCGGGGTGCAGCACCTCGGCGGTGGTCTCGGGATCGTTGAAGTAGCCGCTCATCACGCTCAGACCGCGGATGTGGATCAGGCCGACCTGGCGGTCGGGCAGGGCATGCCCCGCCGCATCGCGGATCTCGATTTCCAGATCGGGCAGCGGGTAGCCGCAATCGACGAATTCGCTGGTTTTGATCCCGGGGCTCGGCGCTTCGACCGGTACGGCAAGCCCGTTGGCCGCCATCCGGTCGGCATCGACCACGTCGGTATCGAAGCCGGCGTCGTGCGGGGCAAAGCTGATCGCCAGCGAGCATTCGGCCATGCCGTAACAGGGAATGAAAGCCTTGGGATCGAAGCCGCAAGGCGCCAGCCGCTCGGCGAATTGCTGGAGCGTGGTCGAACGGATCGTTTCGGCGCCGGCGCCGGCGATCCGCCACGGCGAGAGATCGAGTTCGGCGATGTCGCTGTCGCGCAACCGCCGGGTGCACAGCTCGTAACCGAAAGGCGGGCTGAAGGCGACCGTGCCGCCGGACTCGGTCATGATTTTGAGCCAGGTTCGAGGGCGCATAGCAAAATCGCGCGTGCCGAGAAAATCTCCCGAACGCTGCGACGCCATTGTCGCCAGCACGAGGCCCACCAGGCCCATATCGTGGTAGTAGGGCAGCCACGAGACACAGCGATCCTCGCTGTTCATTTCCAGGCCGACCCGCAGGATGCCGGCCAGGTTGCTCATCACCGAGCGCTGCTCGATCATCACCCCGCGCGGGAAGCGGGTGCTGCCCGAGGTATATTGCAAATAAGCCAGGTCGCCGGGCTGCGACGGTTCGAGCCTGGCCTGCCGGGTGGGTTCCCAGTGGGCAAAATCGGCCGGGCTGCCGACCCGCGCGATCGGCAGTCCGGTGGCGGCTTCGCTGAGCATGTCGAGGAAGCCGTCCGGGGCCATTGCCATCACCGGCTGGCTGCTTTGCAGCATCGCCCGGATCTGTGCGATATATGCCTGGCGCCCGCCCAAGTGAACTGCCGCCGGCAGGGGCACGGGCACCAGCCGGGCATACTGGCAGGCGAAAAAGAAACGGATGAAATCCGGACCGGTCTCGGCGATCAGCGCCAGGCGGTCGCCGGGATCGGCGCCCAATGCCTTAAGGCGCAGCGCCAGTTCCCGGGCCTCGTGCTGCAGCAGGGCATAGGGTTGGGCGCAGTAAATTTCGCCTCGCGAGTTGTAGTAATTGAACCCCGTCTCACCGCGGGCCGCATAATCGAGTGCGTCGGAGAGGGTCGCGAAATCCGCTGCCCGCAGTTTGAGTCCGTGTCGGGTGGGTGTACGTTGGTTAACCAATTCCGGCGTCTCCCGCGTTTCGTTGTAAGTTGTCATGCCCCGAGGCCTGGAGTCGCAGAAGCCATGGTCGGGATAATCTGGTGCATGGTGCTGGTCATTTTAGTACTTTCCTTGGCGAAGTCATGCAGCATGCGACGCATGCCCGAGCACCACGCATCGGTCATTATATACCGTCATTTCATTGCCGGGCGGAACGGGGCGAGATACGGCTGGCGAGCCGGCAGTCCGCAACTCTCGTCCGTTTCCATGCCGCTACTCCTCGTCACAGACTTCCAACAGGACCGCGCTACGCCCGGATGCTTGCATATAAACTGAGTATTTTCCCAGTTTACGTGCGTTTGCGCAACACTGCATTGACAGCCCTTGGGTTATCATTCATCGCTTCGGCCCCGCTCCAGCACCCGCTGGCGAATGCCCTATCCAGGTTTCACGGCGGGGTCGCGGCGTCCATCATAGCAGGATGTTGTTATTTTGCAACAGGGTTGGAGCCGAAAATCGTTCCCGGTTCTGCTGCGCCTCCGGGCCAATGCCGCGGGCTGGGATAGCTTACGGCCGTATCAGGAGCCATCGCAAGACATGGATTCGATTTCATCCCGGGTCAGCATCGACCCTGTCAGTGGGCGGGGCGATTTGCGACGCTTTCTCGATTTCCCCAAGGACTTGTATCGCAGCGATCGGCAGTGGATCACGCCACTCGACCAGGATCTGACTCAGTGGCTTAAGCCGTCCCACCCGTTTCGCGAGCACGGCGAAATGGCGCTGTGGCTGGCGCGCCGTAATGGGCAGGTCTGTGGCCGGATCAGCGCCCAGATCGACCGCCGGCACGCCGAATTGCACGGTGAACGGGTCGGATATTTCGGATTTTTCGATTGTGCCAATGAGCCGGACACCGCTGCCGCGCTGCTGGCGGCGGCCGCCGAATGGCTGGCGGCGCGCGGTCAGGACCTCATCCGCGGCCCGTTCAATCCGACCATCAACGCCAGTTGCGGCGTATTGATCGATGGCCGCGATTCGCCGCCTTATATGATGATGCCGCATACCCCGGCGTACCTCCCTGATTTGCTGACGGGCGTCGGGTTGGAGCCGGTTCAGGAGCTTTTGGCCTATCGCCTCGAGTTGGTGGATGGTCCACCGGCTCATACCAGCCGCTTGATCCGGCGCTACGGTGATCGTCTACACCACAGGCATATCACGCCGCGGACCTGGCGCCGCGACCTGGAGCAGATGCGCTTGATCTTCAATGATGCGTGGTCCGGCAATTGGGGGTTCATTCCGTTCAGCGAACGGGAATTCAGCCACCTGGGAAGCGAGATAAGACCCCTGATCGACCCGCGCCAGGGGCAGATCATCGATGTCGATGGCGAGCCGGCGGCGATGATGATTACTTTGCCCAACCTCAACGATGTGCTGCGCGACCTCGACGGCCGCTTGCTGCCTTTCGGTTGGCTACGGCTTTTGATGCGCATCAAGCTCAATCGCATCAAAAGTGCCCGGGTCGTACTGCTCGGCGTGAAGCGCCAATGGCAAAAGACGCCGCTGGCCAGCGTCATGGCCTATGCCTTGTTGACCCGTTCCTGGCAGCTCGGCTGTGCTACCGGCTGGACCGAGGCGGAACTGTCGTGGGTGCTGAGGGATAACCGGGCGATCCGCCTGATCATCGAGAAGATCGGCGGTGTGGTCTACAAGCGCTACGCCGTTTATCAGCGCCCGTTGGGGACCGAGCCGGGAGGCGGCGGCGCATGATCCTGCGCCGCTACCTGCTGGCTAGCGTGCTGCGGCCGCTCGCCGGCATTCTGGTGTTTTTCTTTCTGCTCTTTCTCGCTTGGACGAGCAGCCGGATGATCAGCGAGGGTGGGGCGGTGTCGATGACCCTCGGCGAATTTTTCACGGTCTTGTTGCTGCAAGCCCAAGTGGCCCTCGAGATGATGGTGCCGCTGGCTTTTTTCCTGGCGGTGATCAGTGCCCTAGGCCGGATGGCGGCGGCGCAGGAATTTGTCGCGCTGCGCGCGGTCGGCGGCCAGACGCGCCTGCTGCTCTCGGCGGTGCTGCTCGTCGCTTTGCCGCTCGGCGGCCTGATCGGGGCTGAGGCGGTGTATCTGAGGCCGCTCGCTTACGACGAGATTTTTCGCCTGGACACTGAAATCGGCAGCGACATAAATCTCGAGCGGGTCGAGGCCGGACATTTTTATACCGCCAATTTCTCCGGGCGCGTCGTTTTTGCCGCCGGGCGCGACGGCAACGATCTGCTCGATGTTTTCGTGCAGCAGGAACGCGACGGGAAAAGCGAATTTATCCGCGCCGCCCGGGCCCGCCAGGGCGTGCTCGATAACGGCCGCGAGATCATCGATTTCGACCAGGGATTTCTTTACCAGATGGCGCGCTCGCTCGACCCCGGCTGGCAGATGAACGTCGGCAAACTGCGTTTGATACTCGACAGCGAACAGGCCCTCTCTCCCGAGCGGCGCATCAAGTCATTGTCGAGCGCCGAACTGCTCGGCGACCCCGATCTGGTCGCCCAGGCGGAACTGCAAGGCCGGACCACGACGCCGTTGATCACGATCACTCTCGGTCTGCTGGCGGTAGTCCTTAGCCGCTATGCGCCGCGTCGCGGACGCTATCGGCGGTTGCTCTTCTCACTGCTCGTCCTGGTCGCCTACCTTAACTTGTATGTCATCGCCAAAGGGTGGGTGAAAAGCGGTTTTCTGCCGGTCACCCCCGGCTTGTACGCGTTGCCGCTGGCCTTGCTCTTGATCGTCGTGGCGCTGTTGCTACTCGATCAACGCCGGCGGTGGTTTGCCCGAGCGGTGCATCGTTGATGGTGTTGTTGAGCCGCCACATCGGGCGTGAGGTCTGGCGCTGGCAGGCGCTGACCGCTCTGGCACTGTTCGCGTTGTTCAGCCTGCTCGAACTGATCGAGCAATTGAACCGCGTCGGGGACGGCAGTTACTCGCTGGACCGGGCCTTGCAGTTCGTGCTGATGACCGCACCTGGCCGGCTGGTCGAACAGTTGCTGACGATTATTCTGCTCGGCAGTGCGCTGGGCCTCGGGGTGCTGGCCGCCAACCACGAAATCGTCGCGGCGCGGGCGCTGGGCGCGGCGGCCGGCGACGTCACCCGTGCCGTTTTGCGCGCCTCTTTGGTGGGCATCGGATTGGCCTTGATCGCCGCCGAACTGCTCACCCCCAAGCTCGACGAGAGCGCCTGGTTGATGCGCACCGCGGCGCTCGCCGACCATGCGGCGTTCAGTGAGCCCGGGGGCTATTGGGCGCGGGACGGTTGGCGTTTTGTCAATATCCGCGATTTCCGTTTCGGACGCATCCCGCTCGATATCGACATTTACCATTTCGCCCCGGACGAGGGGCTGGTCCGCTTCATTCATGCGCGCGAAGCGGAGATAATCGATGGCAGCGACTGGCTGCTGGAAGACGTGGTGATCAAGGAATTGCGCGGGACGGTGAGCAGTACGACGCACCACGACTACTGGCGCTGGACGTCGTTTTTGCCGGCAGCGCAGCTCGGCGTGCTCGACATGCCGCCGGAAAGTCTGGCACCGAGCAGCTTGTGGGGTTATATCCAATCGTTGAAAGTGCGCGGCCAGGCTTACGATCGTTACGAATTGGCCTTGTGGCGGAAAATCTCGCTGCCGTTTGGGGCGCTGGTCATGGCCCTGCTCGCCGTGCCGGTCGCCTTCGGTGGCGGGCGCGGCGGCAAATCAGGCCAGCGGCTGTTTCTCGCGGCAATGCTCGGCCTGCTTTTCGTGCTGTTCAATCAGGCGGCCGGTTACCTCGGTTTGTTGACCGCAATTTCGCCGACGGTGACCACGTTCGCGCCGATCGCCGCCTTGCTCCTCGTCGCCCTGGTGCTGGTCGGCCGGCTTGAATAACGAATTCGCACCGGCGGTCGAGCGCGCCGTAGTGACGCCGGTTCTCGACGCTTTGCTGGCCGCCCTCCAGCGGCGCCACGGGCCGGCGTTGCGTGCTGTGCTGTATTACGGTTCGTGCCTGCGCGGCGGGGATCCAGCCGCGGGGATCGTCGATTTTCATGTCCTGGTCACCACGCCGCACGCCGCTGGGCAGGGGTGGGTGGCGTCATTTTTCAACGATCTTTTGCCGCCCAATGTGTTTTATCTCGAAACGCCGGCGACGGTGGAGACCGGCCGGGTGGGGCGGATTTGGCGTGCCAAATACGCGATGTTCCGCGAGCGCGCTTTTTTGCGCGGCGTCGCCGGGCGCTGGTTGCTGCCGTATCTGTGGGGGCGCTTCGCCCAACCTTACCGCCTGGTCTGGTGCGCCGATTCCGCCCTCGAGGAAAATCTGGCCCGCGCCGTCGCGCGGGGCCGGCGGCATTTTCTCGCTACTGTAACGGCGACGCTGGACGGAGAGTACACCGTGCCGGAGATCTGGCGGCACGGCATCGGCCTTAGCTACCGGACCGAACTCAGGACCGAACCGGTCGAGCGGATCGCCTCGCTGATTGCCGCGGGCGCTGCGGAATTCCGTTCCATCACCGCTGGGATTTTGCCGGACCTGCCAGGTTGCACGGCGCTGGCCGGCGACCGCTACCGAATTGCACCGGGGCGCTGGCGGCGGCGACGCGCGACGGCGTTGTGGGCGTTGCGCATCGTCAGCGGTAAGCTTTTGTCGGTCGCCCGGCTGTTCAAGACCTTGTTCACCTTCGACGGTGCGGTCGATTATGCCGTTTGGAAAATCGAACGCCACACCGGGCGGCCGCTCGAGATTTCAGATGCCGCCCGCCGCCGGCCGTGGCTCGGTGGCTGGGTGGTGCTGTGGCGTTTATACCGCAGCGGCCGGATCAGATAGGCGCGGCTCCGCCGTTCTCGATGCGATAGACCTGGTCGGCGATGTCGATCAGCGCTGGCCGGTGGGAAACGGCGAGGATGGTCAGGGCGCCGCGCAGCCGTTGCAGCGTGCGGGCGATGCCGGTCTCGCTGAGCGGGTCGAGGGCGCTGGTCGCTTCGTCGAGGATCAAAAGCAGCGGGCGATGGACCAGGGCGCGGGCGATCACAATGCGCTGGCGCTGGCCGCCGGACAACAGCCCGCCGTGTTCGCCGACCGGCGTTTCCATGCCGGCCGGCAATTCGCTGACGAAATCCCAGGCTTCGGCGGCGTGCAATGCAGCTTCGACCGCACCGCGGTCGATCGCCGGATCGCCGAGCGTGATGTTGTGGCGCACTGTATCGTGCAGCAGCAACGTTTCCTGCGGCACGTAACCGAGGCGCCGCCGCCAGGCCTGGATGTCTAATTCAGCGAGTGGCCGGCCGTCGATCAGCACCTGGCCTGATTCCGGCGTCACCAGGCCGGCGACCAGATCGACGATCGTCGTCTTGCCGCCGCCCGACGGCCCGGTCAGCGTCGTGATCCGGCCGGCCGGGATGACGAGGTCGATGTCTTGCAAGACCCGTTCGCGGTCGTAGTTCACGGTGACCCGCTGCAAGCGGATTTCGCGTTCGAATACCGGCGGCGCCGTGCCGTGGTGCGCTTCCCGGGCCTGCCGCGCCTCGTCGATCGCGGCGCGGATCGCGAAATAGGCGCTTTCGCTGCCGGCCATTTCCTGGTATTGGCGTTGCGTCTTGTTGAGTTGGATCAGCGCCCGGACCAACAGCAGCAGCAGGAAGGTCAACGGCGCAACCAGCAGGCCGAAGTTCACGACCGCGATGTACAGACCGAACATGCCGAGTGTGACGAGCAGGGGTTCCTGTCCCGAGCGCAGCGCTTCTTTGCTCAGGACCTGTTTTTGCAGCGCCCGGTTGAGGTCGCGCGTCTGGTTCTGCAGCACCTGATCGCCTTGTTGTTCGCGGGCCATCGCCTTCAGCGGCTTGACCGAGTGCAAAAGATCGGTCAGACCGGCGAGCAGTTGGCGTTGCAGTTCGGTCTGCCTGAGGCCGGCGCGGCGCGTCATGCGCACCAGCCAGTTCAACATCAGCAGCACCAGCGCACCGCCGGCGATCGCGATCGACGCGACGCGCCACGAGACATAGAGCGCCACTCCGGCGGCGACCAGCGCCTGCATGAACCAGGCGACCATCCGGGCGCCTTGCAGATAAGCTTCGGAGGCGCGCATCGCTTCGGTGGCGACGGCGTTGGCCAGCGCCCCGGTCGATTGGCGGTGGAAATAGCTCCACCGCGCTTCGGTCAGCGCGTGCAGCAGATCGAGTCTGAGGTCGGTCGCCGCCCGGGCGACGGTAAAGCCGACCTGCGTGTTGGCGATCATCAACAACATCGCTTTCAGCCACATCCCGGCGGCGAACAGCAGCATCAGATTGCCGATGGTCGGCGTCAGGCTCAGCCCGCCCATGAGCGCCGTCAACCATTCCGGCATTTTGCCGACGGCTTCCGGATCCTGTGCCATTTCGAGCATTGGAAACAGGGCGGTAAGACCGATCCCGTCGAACACCCCGGACAGCGCCAGAGCGACGAGCATGAAAACGGTCCGCGCCCGATACTGGCGGGCCAGGCTGAGAAGAAGTCGCATGAATTCAGTGCCGTGAGCGGATAAAATGCGCCGGTCCATTCGCCGGAGCGATTCTATTGTTCATTGTCTCATATCCCCAGCCGCTGGCGCGCCCCCCCACGGCCCACGGCGCGGGTTCAAAGTGAGCGCCGCGCGCCCCGTCCTGATCAGCAATCCGACGAGTTTCACTAACGAGCAGCGCGGTCAGGCGAAACTCGAATCGCTGGTTCTCGAGGCCGGCGGCCTGGTATTGAATGCCGCCGATGAAGCCGGGTTGAGTACCGCGGTGACCCGCGCCTTGGCAGGGCCAGTCACGTTTTTGGCGATCAACGGCGGCGATGGTACGGTGCATGGCGTCGTTCACCGGCTGGCAGCCGCCGGCCGCCAGGCGGAGGTGCCGCTCTTGGTCCTGAGCGGAGGGCGGACCAACGTGATCGCCGCCGACCTGGGAACGGGTGGGCGGCGCGCCGCCCGGCTCGCAAGCCGGCTGGCCGCCTGGCGGCACGGTCAGGGCCGCGAGACGCTCCGTCCCTGTCTCCAGTTGAACCTCGGCAATGGCGAGACCTGCCACGGTTTTTTATTGAACGCCGCCGGCTTGGCGGCGGCGATCGAGGACTGCTGGGCATTTCGCCAGCGGTATCGCCGGTTCGGTATGCACGGCGGCACCGGCACCGGCACCTGGGTCGCCAAAAAACTGCTCGCCGCCAGCCTCGGCCGCCCGGTCTTGCGCAGTTGCGCGGCGTCGTTGATCTGGGACGGCAGGCAGGTCGCCGACCGCCTGTTTGTGCTGAGCGCCACGACGCACCGGCGCCTGCCGCTCGGCGTTCAGCCGTACTGGGGCGCCGCGGAGGGCGACCTCAAGGTGACGGCGATCGGCGGCCTGGCCTGCGGCTTTCAGCGCCGCTTGCCGGCCCTGTTGCTCGGTCGCGGCGGGCGCTACCGTGATGACCCCGGTTATCTCAGCGACCCGGCCACGGAACTGCAACTGATCGCTGGCGAGGAACTGGTCTTCCACCTCGACGGCGAAAGCCACCGGCTGCCGGCCGGCGGCGAGATGACCATCAATCGCGGGCCGGATATCCGATTTGTGGCGTGAGGCGCCTGTTAAATCCGGCCGCCGGCATCCAGATCCTGTTCGAGTTCAATGGCCACGCGGCCCTCGGCCGTCCGCCGCCGGGTGCGCCACTGGACCTTGGTTCCCGCACTTGGGGAAGCATCGACCCCAAGTTCCAACTCCAATGTTTCTCCGGCTTCGAGGGCGATCGGCTCGCTGAGCGGCAGGTAGATTTGCTCCCAGTGCGTCGGGGCTGCATCGGGGGCAGTGTCGAGGGTGATGCCGGCGTGGATCTCGCACCGCCACCAGGCGGCGAAGCCGTGGACCACCACGGCCGGCGACGGTTGGCCTGTGATGGCCCAGGAAACCCGGCCGTGGCGGGCACTGGCTGGCGGCCGGGCGGCGCGGAAGTCGATGTTGTCCCACCGCCGCGCCGCGGCAGGCAACAATTGCGCCGGATCAACACGACGCACATAAAGATTGTTCAGACTCATGCGCCGGGCGGCCGCCAGGTCGAGACCGTAACCGACGTGATCCCAGATGCACAATTCATCCCGGAAGGAAGGCGCGCGCAAGGGCGCGACATATTGTTCGAGTCCGGCCGGCATCATTACGCCGCCGGGTTTCAACAAGCGGCGGGCGTCGTTCAAGGTCTCGACGATTTGTTCTTCGAGGGCGAAATTGCCCAGGGTTTCGGAGACGATGACATCGGCCGGTGGCAGACCGCCGACCGCGGTCGAATGGTCGTTGAGGAATACCAGTCGATCGAGGCCGTTGTCGGCGGCGAGCCGTTCGGCGAGGGACAGCACCGGCCCGTCGTCGATCAAAAACACTTCGCGCGCCCCGAGACGGCGCGCCAGGAAGCCGAGAAACCCGGTGCCGGCGCCGATATCGATGACGATGCTTTCGCCGGGCACGACGACCGCTGCCAGGGCCCGTTCCCAGGCGGCGTTGCGCCGGCGGTCGGCGAGCAGAGTGCGGTGATATTCGATGAACATGATGGCGTATCCAGAAACGGCGGTTCATTTTACGCGGCCGTGGACCTATACTCTCCCGCCAAAAGCCGCCTCTGGCGGGTGAATGGAGAAGAAGATGCGCAGTAAACTGGTGATCGGCAACTGGAAAATGAACGGTTCGACGGCCATGGCGAACGCCCTGGTCAACGCCGCCGGCAAGCACCTGCCGCCAACAGACCGGGTCGAGGTCGCGGTCCTGCCACCTTTTCCATATCTCGCGAAGGTGCGCGATCTGGCGGCCGGCAGTGCGCTGAACTGGGGGGCGCAGGACGTTTCGGCGCACGACGAAGGGGCGCATACCGGCGAGGTGGCGGCGGCGATGCTCGCCGAGTTCGGCTGCCGTTTCGTCCTGGTCGGGCATTCCGAGCGCCGCCATGAATGCGGTGAGGATGACCGCCTGATCGCCGCCAAGTTCGCCGCCGCCCGGCGCGCTGGGCTGACGCCGGTGTTGTGCGTCGGCGAGACGCGCGATGAACGCGAGGCGGGCAATACCTTCGCGGTCGTCGAACGGCAGCTCGAAACGGTGGCCGACCATAACGGGATAGCCGCTTTCGCCGCGGCCGTGGTCGCCTACGAACCGGTGTGGGCGATCGGCACCGGCTTGACCGCGACGCCGGAGCAAGCGGCCGAAGTGCACGGTCGCATCCGCTCGTTTTGCGCCGCGCTGGATGATACAATAGCCGCCGGACTGCGCATTCTGTACGGCGGCAGTGTCAAGCCCGACAATGCCGTTCAGCTTTTCGCCGAACCCGAGATCGATGGCGGTCTGATCGGTGGCGCGTCATTGAATGCGGAGCACTTTACGGCGATCGTCCAGGCCGCAGCCAGCGGCCCGCGGCGGTAAGGCCGCCGCCATTACTGAAAGAAAGCCGAATTCACATGTTGCAAGTATTGATTATTATCGATGTGCTGATCGCGATCGCGATGATCGCGCTGATCTTGTTGCAGCGCGGCCCCGGTGCCACCGCCGGCGCGGCGTTCGGCAGCGGCGCCTCGGGTACGGTGTTCGGCGCCCGCGGCTCGGCCAACTTCCTGAGCCGCACGACCGGCGCTCTGGCCACCGCGTTTTTCGTTGTGACGCTGTTGATGGCGGTGCTCGCCGCCGAGCAGGCGAGGAAGCTGAGCGACGGCGATCTCGGCGTGCTGGCGGCACCGGCCGAGCAGCCGGCCGGCGACGCCGCGTTCGATTCAACCGGCACTCCGGCGCCGGCCGCCGAACCCGGCGGCGATCCATCCGGCGACGATCAATCCGGTGGTGATCCATCCGGCGAGCGGCCTGCCGTTCCGGGTGGCACCGATCCGGCGGCGTAAATTCCGCCTGTTGTTTTATCTCTTTAGGAAGCTCTGATTAATCCGTCCAGGATGGATCAGAACACGGAACTTGAAAGGCACGACATTCAATTTCCTTAGAGTTTCCTTAACAGGCTGTTGAAAAACAGCCTGTTAATCCGGGCCACGGATGGCCCGGCGAAATCAGNNACGCCAGGATGGCGTTTTTCAACAACCTGTTAACATGCCGAAGTGGTGGAATTGGTAGACACGCTGTCTTGAGGGGGCAGTGGGGCAACCCGTGCCGGTTCGAGTCCGGCCTTCGGCACCAGCTTGTGCCATTTTGCGTCTGGAAACGAAATGCTTGAACAATACTTTCCGGTTCTTTTGTTTCTTTTCATTGCGATAGCCATCGCCGGCGGCATGCTGGCCGCCGGCTTCGTGCTCGGCCCGCGCCGCCCCGATCCGGAAAAACTCTCGCCTTACGAATGCGGCTTCGAAGCGTTCGAAGACGCTCGGCTCAAGTTCGACGTGCGTTATTACCTGGTCGCCATCCTGTTCATCATTTTCGATCTGGAAATCGCTTTTCTCTTTCCGTGGGCCGTGGCCCTCGACGGCCTCGGCTTGACGGCGTTGCTGGCGATGTCCTTCTTTCTTTTACTGCTCGTGGTCGGTTTTATTTACGAGTGGCGGAAAGGAGCACTGCAATGGGAGTGATCGCCCGCGGCCCGGTCGATGACATCCTGCGTCCCGGCGGCGACGGCGCGCCCCTCGACCGGGGATTCGTGACGACGTCGCTGGATTTTCTGATCAATTGGGCGCGTACCGGGTCGATGTGGCCGATGACCTTCGGCCTGGCCTGCTGCGCCGTGGAAATGATGCACGCTGGCGCGGCGCGTTACGACCTCGATCGTTTCGGCATCGTCTTTCGCCCCAGCCCGCGCCAGTCGGACGTGATGATCGTCGCCGGCACGCTGGTCAACAAAATGGCGCCGGCGTTGCGCAAGGTCTACGACCAGATGCCCGATCCCAAATGGGTCATATCGATGGGTTCGTGCGCCAATGGCGGCGGTTATTACCATTACTCCTACGCCGTGACCCGCGGTTGCGACCGCGTCGTGCCGGTCGATATTTACGTTCCCGGCTGCCCGCCCACCGCCGAGGCGTTGATCTGGGGCATTCTACAATTGCAGAAAAAAATCCGCCGCACCAATACGATCGCCGGGCCGCGTACATGAACGAAACCGCCGTTCCGGAATTGACCGCCCGCTTGACGGCGTTTTTCGGCGACCGTCTCGACGGCGTCGCGACCGGCGCCGACGGGATCGTGACCCTCGAAGTGCCCGTTGCCCGCTGGCGCGAAGTAGCACTCGACTTGCGGGACGGCGCCGTGATCGCTTGCCGCCAGTTGACTGATTTATGCGGCATCGACTATCTGAGCTACGGCCAGGACGAATGGGCGACCAGCGACGAGGCGACCAGCAGCGGTTTCAGCCGCGGCGTCGATGCCCAGGGGCCGGGACGCTTCGGCTGGGACGAGCGCCCGGCGGCCGGCGACCCGGCGCGGCGCTTCGCGGTCGTTGCCCACCTTTTGTCGCACGAGCACAACCGGCGCTTAAGAATGCGCTGCTATGCGGTGGATGACGATCTGCCGATGATTCCGAGTCTGGTCGAGGTCTGGCCGGGCGCCGCCTGGTTCGAACGCGAGGCGTTCGATCTTTTCGGCATCGTTTTCGATGGCCACCCGGATTTGCGCCGCATCCTCACCGATTACGGTTTTATCGGGCACCCGTTCCGCAAGGATTTCCCGCTGATCGGCAACGCCACGGTGCACTATGACCCCGAACAGCGGCGCGTGGTCTACGGCCCGGTCGAGATCGAACCGCGCGTGTTGGTGCCGAAAGTGGTCCGTCCGGGCAGCGCGCCGGCGGCGGACGATGAACGAGGACGGCGCTGATGGCCGAAATCCGCAATTACACGATGAACTTCGGACCGCAGCACCCGGCGGCGCACGGCGTGCTGCGCCTGGTCCTCGAACTCGACGGCGAGGTCGTTCAGCGCGCCGATCCGCACATCGGCCTGCTGCACCGGGCGACCGAGAAGCTCGCCGAGAGCAAGCCCTACAACCAGTCGATCGGCTACATGGACCGCCTCGACTACATGTCGATGATGTGCAACGAGCACGCCTATGTGCGGGCCATCGAAACTCTGCTCGGCATCGAGGCGCCGCGCCGCGCGCAGTACATCAGAACCCTGTTCGACGAGATCACGCGGATTCTCAATCATCTGTTGTGGATCGGCGCCAACGGTCTCGACCTCGGGGCGATGACGCTATTTCTCTATGCCTTCCGCGAACGCGAACAACTGCTCGACTGTTATGAGGCGGTTTCCGGGGCGCGCATGCACGCCACTTATTACCGGCCGGGCGGGGTGTACCGCGATCTGCCCGAGGCGATGCCTAAAATCACCGAGAGCCGCTGGCTCAAGGGCAAGGATCTGAAGCGCGCCAACGCCTGGCGCGAGGGTTCGCTGCTCGATTTTCTCGACGCTTTCAACCGCGATTTCGACCACAAGGTCGATGAATACGAAACGCTGCTCACCGAAAACCGGATCTGGAAACAGCGCAACGTCGGCATCGGCGTGGTCAGCGTCGAGCAGGCACGGGCCCTCGGCTTCACCGGCCCGATGCTGCGCGCTTCGGGGGTCGCCTGGGATCTGCGCAAGATGCAGCCCTACGCCGCCTATGACGAAGTCGAGTTCGATGTCCCGGTCGGCACGACCGGCGACTGCTACGACCGTTACCTGGTGCGGGTCGCCGAACTGCGCCAGGCTAACCGGATCATCGGCCAGTGCATCGATTGGCTGCGCCGCAACCCGGGCCCGGTGATGATCGGCGAACACAAAGTCGCGCCGCCGCCCCGGACCATGATGAAGCGCGACATGGAATCGCTGATCCATCATTTCAAACTGTTCAGCGAAGGGTATTGCGTGCCGGCCGGCGAGGTTTACTCGGCAGTCGAGGCGCCGAAAGGCGAGTTCGGATGCTACCTGGTTTCGGACGGCGCCAACAAACCGTTCCGCGTCCACCTTCGCGCCCCCGGCTTCGCCCATCTTGCGGCGCTCGACGAGATGACGCGCGGCCACATGCTGGCCGACGTCGTTGCAGTGATCGGCAGCCTGGATGTCGTTTTCGGGGAAATCGATCGATGAAACTTTCGACCAATCCGGTTGCCGGGCAGCGCCGTCTGCTGGACGAGGCCACCTGTGCCCGGATCGACCACTGGCGCGCCAAGTTCCCGCCTGGCATCGAAGGTCGGCGTTCGACGCTGATCCAGGCGCTGACCGCGGCCCAGGAACAGAACGGCGGTTGGCTGAACACCGAGCTGATCGGCGCGGTCGCCGATTATCTTGAGCTGCCGCCGGCCTGGGCTTATGAGGTCGCCTCGTTTTATTCGATGTTCGACCTGCAACCGGTAGGTCGCCACAAGATTTCGATATGCACCAATATTTCCTGCATGCTGTGCGGCGGCGAGGAGATCGCCGCCCACGTCGAACGGCGGCTCGGGATCAAGCTCGGCGAGACGACCGCCGATGGCCGGATCACGCTAAAAGTCGAAGAAGAATGCCTGGCCGCCTGCTGCGGGGCGCCGATGATGATCGTCGACGGTCATTACCACGAAAACCTGACGCCCGAGCGTGTCGATGAAATTCTGGCGAACCTGAAATGAGCGCCGCACCGCACCACGTGTGCTTTACGCACCTCGACGAAGCCGACTGCGGGTCGCTCGCCGCTTATCTGAAGCACGACGGTTACCGGGCATGGGAGAAAATCCTGACCGAGAAAACGCCGCGCGGTGACATTATCGACGCCGTCAAGGCCTCGGCGCTGCGCGGCCGGGGCGGCGCCGGATTTCCGACCGGCCTTAAGTGGTCGTTCATGCCGCGCGAGGCACCCGGGCAGAAATATATTTTATGCAATTCGGACGAATCCGAGCCCGGCACCTGCCACGACCGCGATATCCTGCGCTACAACCCGCACGCCGTGATCGAGGGCATGGCGATCGCCGGTTACGCGATGGGCGCGACGGTTGGCTACAACTATTTGCGCGGCGAGTTCCACCACGAACCTTACGAACGTTTCTCGGCAGCCTTGCAGGAAGCCTACGAGGCCGGCTGGCTGGGCGCGAACGTCAAAGGTTCCGGGATCGACATGGAGATCCATGCCGTGCTCGGCGCCGGCGCCTATATCTGCGGCGAGGAAACGGCGCTGATGGAATCGCTGGAGGGCAAAAAAGGCCAACCGCGCTACAAACCGCCGTTCCCCGCCAGTTACGGCCTGTACGGCAAACCGAGCACGATCAACAACACCGAGACCTTGGCTTCGGTGCCGGCGATCATGCGCCGCGGCGCCGAATGGTTCCTGAACATCGGCAAGCCGAACAACGGCGGGCCGAAGATCTTTTCGGTGTCGGGCCACGTCCAAAAGCCCGGCAATTACGAGGTGCCGCTCGGCACGCCGTTCGCCGATCTTTTAGAGATGGCCGGCGGCCTTAGGTCTGGGCGGACTTTGAAAGCGGTGATCCCCGGCGGCTCGTCGATGCCGGTGCTGCCGGCGGCGGTGATGATGGGTCTGACGATGGATTACGACGCGCTGGCTAAAGCCGGCTCCGGTCTCGGTTCCGGTGCGGTGATCGTGATGGACGATACGACCTGCATGGTCCGCGCTCTGACCCGGATCGCGCGCTTTTACATGGCCGAAAGCTGTGGCCAGTGCACGCCGTGCCGCGAGGGCACGGGCTGGATGTACCGCGTGCTGCAACGCATCCTCGATGGTCAGGCTGAGATGAACGATCTGGAACTGCTGCGCGCCGCGGCGGGGCAGATCGAGGGACACACGATCTGCGCCTTCGGCGAGGCCGCGGCGTGGCCGGTGCAGGGCATGCTGCGTCACTTCTGGGATGAATTCGAATATTTCGTGGCCAACAAACGGTCGCGGGTCGACGGCCGGCTGGGAGAAGCGGCATGAACGCGACGGTGCAGCAGCAAAACGATAAGGTCCGTTTCGAGATCGACGGTGTCGCCGTCGAAGCACCGAAAGGATCGATGATCATCGAAGCGGCCGACCGCGTCGGTATCGACATTCCGCGTTTTTGTTATCACCGCAAGCTGTCGATCGCGGCCAATTGCCGGATGTGCCTGGTCGATGTCGAACGCGCCCCGAAACCGGTGCCGGCCTGTGCCACACCGGTCGCCGAGGGCATGAAAGTCTTCACCGATTCGCGCCGCGCGATCGCTGCGCAACAGGGGGTGATGGAGTTTCTGCTGATCAATCACCCGCTCGACTGCCCGGTGTGCGACCAGGGCGGCGAATGCGAGTTGCAGGATCTGGCGCTCGGTTACGGCCGTTCCCTGTCGCGTTTTACCGAACGTAAGCGGATCGTCGCCGACGAAAACCTCGGTTCGCTGATCGCCACCGATATGACACGCTGCATCCAGTGCACGCGTTGCATTCGCTTCCTCGACGAGATCGCCGGCAGCCGCGAGTTGGCCGGCATCGGACGCGGTGAGAAACTCGAGATCAAGACCTTTATCGGCCGTTCGGTGGATAGCGAAATCTCCGGCAACGTCATCGACTTGTGCCCGGTCGGGGCGCTGACCAACAAACCGTTCCGTTTCCGCGCCCGGCCCTGGGAACTCGTCGCCCGGCCCGGCGTCGCGGTACACGACTGTGTTGGCTCCAACCTGTGGTATCACGCGCGCCAGGGTCGCCTGCTGCGCGCCGTGCCGCGCGATAACGAAGAGATCAACGAAACCTGGCTCAGCGACCGCGACCGCTACAGCCTGACGGCGCTGGACGATGCCGAGCGCCTGACGGCCCCCGAGATCAAGGTGGACGGCGAGTGGCAGCCGTGTACTTGGGATAAAGCCTTGGAATCGGCTGCCGGCGCGCTCGACCGGATCCGCGGCCAGCACGGCGGCGGCGAACTCGGCTTTCTGATCGCTCCCCAGGCGGCGGGCGAAGAACATTACTTGCTGCACAAGCTGGCTCGCGGTTTGGGTTCGGGCAATATCGATCATCGCTTGCGCGAATGCGATTTTCGCGACCAGCAGACATTGCCCCGGCACCCGGCGCTGGGTCTGCCGATCGCCGCACTCGATGCCGCCGACGCGGTGCTGCTGGTCGGCTCGAATGTGCGCCACGAACAGCCGTTGCTCGCCACGCGGTTACGCGCGGCTTGGCGCCGGCACGGCGCCCGGATCATGGCGCTCAACCCGCTGGACTACGAGTTCACGTTCGACCTGGCCGCCAAACGGATCGTCGCGCCGCAATACCTGGCCGGCGAACTCGAGGCACTACGCCGGGCACTCGAAGACGGGCAGGGCAGTGAGGTGCTCCAGGCGATCGCCGGGCACCTCAAGACGGCGGCCCGGCCGCTGATTCTGCTCGGCGATCTGGTTTTGCAGCATCCCGCCGCCGCCGAACTGCGCCGGATCGCTTCAGCACTGGCCCAGGCCAGCGGCGCGACGCTCGGCACCACCGCATTCGGCAACGGCGTTGGAGCCTGGCTGGCCGGTGCCGTGCCGCACCGTTTGCCGGGTGGCGCGCCAGCTCCCGAACCCGGCATGACCGCAGAGGACATGCTCCGCCGGCCGCGCCGCGGTTATCTGCTTTACGGCTGCGAACCGGGCGGCGATTTCGTTGCCCCGCGCCTCGCCCAGGCGGCGTTCGCGGCGGCCGACAGCGTCGTGGCGATCAGTGCCTTCGCCGGCGCCGATCTGCGCGCGGCGGCCGATGTCTTGCTGCCGCTCGCCCTCTTCGCCGAGGCCGGCGGCACGTTTCACAATATCGAGGGCCGGATGCAGCGGGTCGCGGCCGCCGTGCCGCCGCCGGGCGAGGCGCGGCCGGGATGGAAGATTGTCAAAGCGCTGGCCGACCGCCTGGGGCTCGATGATTTCGCCTTCACCCGGATGCAAGACGTGCAGGGCGAATTCGAGGCGGCCATCAACACCCCGCCCGCCGCACCGCCGGCAGCTCAGCCCATGACTTCATCGAGTGAGACAGGCGCGCCACCGGCGTGGGCAATGGGGTCGGAAGCCGCCGGATTCTGGCGAATCGGCGATGTGCCGGCGTACGCCGGCGACGCCCAGTTGCGCCGCGCCCGGCCGCTGCAAAACACGATCCACGGCGACCACCGGCACGTGGCACTCAATCCAGCCGACGCCGAACGGCTCGGCATCGGCGATTACGCCGCGCTGGAGCAGGACGGCGGGCGCGTCGTACTGCCCGTTCTCAAGCTCGACGGCGTCCCTCCCGGCGGCGTTTGGCTGCGCGCCGCGACTGCCGCCGGCGCGGCGCTTGGCGCCGCCTTCGCGCCGCTCACTGTCGCCCCCGCCGCCGGTCCGGAGGTAGCCTGATGGACGCCTTGCTGGTCTTGGCCTGGACCATCGCCAAAATCGCCATCATCATTGTTCCTTTGACGATCGCGGTCGCGTATTACACCTACGCCGAGCGCAAGGTAATCGGTTACATGCAGGTCCGGATGGGCCCGAACCGCGTCGGACCGTGGGGCTTGTTCCAGCCGTTCGCCGATGTCTTGAAACTCCTGCTCAAGGAAGTCATCATCCCGGCCAACGCCAACCGCTTTTTGTTCCTGCTCGCCCCGGTGCTGGCGCTCGCGCCGGCGTTCACCGCGTGGGCCGTCGTGCCGTGGAGCGATTGGCTGGTGCTCGCCGACCTCGACGTCGGCCTGTTGTTCATCCTGGCGATGACGTCACTCGCGGTGTACGGCGTGATCATCGCCGGTTGGGCTTCGAACTCGAAATACGCTCTGCTCGGCGCCTTGCGCTCGGCGGCGCAGATCGTGTCGTACGAGATCGCGATGGGTTTCGCGCTGGTCGGCGTGATCATCCTGGCCGGCACCTTGAATCTGAAACAGATCGTGCTGGCCCAGCAGGGCGGACTGTTCGATTGGTTCTGGCTGCCGCTTTTGCCGTTGCTCGGCGTTTATTTCATCTCCGGTGTCGCCGAGACCAACCGCGCGCCGTTCGACGTCGCCGAGGGGGAGTCGGAAATCGTCGCCGGTTTCCACGTCGATTATGCCGGGGCGTCGTTCTCGCTGTTCTTTCTCGCCGAATACGCCAACATGATTCTGATTTCGGTGCTGACCACGCTGCTCTTTTTCGGCGGTTGGCTGTCACCGTTCGAAGGCTGGCCGGGGCTCGGACACACGGCACTCGCCGCGCCGCATCCTTTGTGGATGTTCGGCAAGACGGCGTTTTTCATGTTCCAGTTTTTATGGTTCCGCGCCACGTTTCCGCGCTACCGCTATGACCAGATCATGCGTCTTGGTTGGAAAGTGTTCATTCCGATCACCATCGTCTGGCTGCTCGTCGCGGCTTTACTGCTGGTGACCGGCGCCGTCGCGCGGGGAGCATGAGTATGCAGGCCGTCGTCCGCTACTTCAAATCGCTGCTTTTGGTCGAGCTGTTCCAGGGCTTGACGGTGACCCTGCGTTACCTGTTCAAACCGAAGTTCACGCTGCGTTACCCCGACGAGACGACGCCCAAATCGCCGCGCTTCCGCGGCCTGCACGCGCTGCG
>JRYH01000198.1_pt1 | contig 44528 bp, 39 predicted proteins | sample 235351 | NCBI WGS metagenome assembly JRYH01 (sample SAMN03074221, study PRJNA261480) | activated sludge metagenome | biome: Wastewater Treatment Plant; feature: Wastewater; material: Activated sludge; isolation source: activated biomass of a wastewater treatment plant treating wastewater... ...
CAAGCTGCACTCGCCAGCTTGACCGAGAATTCCGGGAATCTATGCAACTATTGGGTTAATCCATGATCCGCCGTTCTAAAAAACCGTTTGTCCTATTGCTGGCCTGGCTGCTGGCCGGTGCGGCACAGGCCGGGATGGCCGCCGCGCCTTTCTGGCCGGCGGCCGAACAATATTCGCCTGCGATTCCAACCTTCGAACAGGTCCTCGGCTATGCCCCGGGCGCGAAGATCAGCGCGACGCGCGACATCCGCGATTATTTCGCGGCCCTCCAGGCCGCGGCGCCGCAGCGGCTCGTGTTGCGCGACTACGGCACCAGTTGGGAAGGACGCCCGCTGTTTTATGCCATCATCGGCAGCTCTGAAAACATCGCCCGGCTGGACGATATCCAGCGCCGGATGCAGGCTCTGGCTAATCCGGCGGTGACCGATGCCGCCGCGGCGGCACCGGCGATTGCCGACCTGCCGGCCACGGTGTGGCTGGCTTACGGCGTGCACGGCAACGAGATCTCGTCGCCCGACGCCGCCATGCTGCTCGCTTATCACCTGCTCGCCGCCGACGGCGACGCGGTGGTCGATGGCATCCTCGCCTCGACGCTGGTGTTGATCGTACCGTCGCAAAACCCCGACGGCCGCGACCGCTTTGTCCACCATTACGAAATGTCGCGCGGCCTCAAGCCCGACCCCGACCGTTACAGCGCCGAACACGACGAACCGTGGCCCGGCGGGCGGACCAACCACTACCAGTTCGATCTCAACCGCGACTGGCTGGCACTCAGCCAACCTGAAATCGCCGCGCAGGTCGCCGCGCTGCGTCAATGGTATCCGCTGATCTTCGTCGATCTGCACGAAATGGGCTCGGACAGCACGTATTACTTCACCCCCGAGGCCGTACCCTATAACCCGCTGATCACGGCCCGCCAGCGCGAGAACCTGGTGTTGATCGGCCGCAACAATGCCCGTTGGTTCGACCGGATCGGCATCGATTACTTCACGCGTGAAGTGTTCGATGCGTTCTATCCCGGCTACGGCGCGAGCTGGCCGCTGTATTACGGGGCGCTGGCCATGACGTACGAACAAGCCTCGGCGCGCGGCCTGGTCGTGCGCCGCGCCGACGGCCGCGAGATGACCTACGCCGAAACGGTACGCAACCATTTCACCAGTTCGCTGGCCACCGCTGAAACTGCTGCTCGCGAGCGCCAGCGGCTGTTGCAGGATTTTTACGATTACCGCAATAAGAACACCGGCGGCGGCGACGAAGCGTATCTGCTCGACGCCGCGCCCGACCCGACCATCACCGGCCGGCTCGCGGCCCTGCTCGGCCGCCACGGCATCCCGCTCAGCCGCGCCGGCGAGCCGTACACTGCCTGCGGCCGTACGTTCGCCGCCGGCAGTTACCGGGCGGCGCTGGCCCAACCGGAACGCCGGTTGATCGAAACTCTGCTGGCGCCGAACATCGAAATGGAGCCCGAATTCATCGCCGAACAGGAGCGGCGCCGCGCCAAACGCCTGGAGCATGAAATTTACGACGTGACGGCGTGGTCGCTGCCGCAGCTTTACGGTGTCGATGCGGTGCGCTGCGGGCGCATCCCGCGCGCCGCCTGGAGCCCGGCGGCGATCGTCACCGCGCCGCCCACCGGCCGTCTGCAAAACGAGGCGGCCGAATTGGCTTGGCTCGTGCCTTGGAACCACGCCGCCGCCCACCTGCTGAGCCGGGCGTTGGCCGCCGGCATCGTCGTCGACGGCAGCGACAAGGCGTTCACGCACGACGGCCGGAACTACCCGGCCGGCACGTTGATCGTCAAACGCGCCGCCAACGGCCCCGCTATCGCCTCCGAACTGGCGGCCCTGGCCGCCGAAACCGGGGCCGAAGCGCTCGGCGTCGATCACGGCTGGGTCGACCCAGGGCCGAATTTCGGCAGCGAACACGTTCACCGTTTCACGGCGCCGCGCGTCGCGCTGGCTTACGACGAACCGACCGCCGCGCCGGGCCACACCCGGTTTATCCTGGAGCGCGAATTCGGCTACCCGGTCAGCGCCATCCGCACCGCGACGCTGAAACGCGCCGACCTCGACCGTTACCAGGTGCTGATCCTGCCGGCGACGAGCTTTTTCCGCGGCGATTACGGCACGATCCTCGGCAAGGATGGCGCGGCGCTGCTCAAAGCCTGGACCGGGCGCGGCGGCACGTTGATTTTTCTCGGCAATGCGACGAACTTCGCAGCCGATCCCAATTACGGGCTGATGGCGCTGCGCCGCGAAAAAGCTTATCGCGAAAAAAGCGAGGACGAGAAAAAATCCGGGCCGGCGGCCGGGCAAAGTGGCGATAAAACCGGCGCTCCGGCCACTGAACCGGTCCAGGATCCGCTGGTCGATGGCACGCTGATCGCCGACCGCGACGCTTATCTCAAGACCACCCTCGCCCGTGACGTCCCGCCCGACGAAATGCCCGGCGCCATCGTCCGCGCCGTGCCCGATACCGACCATTGGCTGGCCGCCGGCGCCCGCAATCCATTACATGTCCTGGTCCGCGGCGATGCGATTTTCCAACCGCTCCGCCTCGATCAGGGGGTCAATGCCGCCGTCTTCACCGCCGCCGACGAGCTGCTCGCCGGCGGCTACCTGTGGCCGGAAAACCGCCGGCAACTGGCCTATAAACCCCTGCTGGCGATCCAGCCCGAAGGGCGCGGTTTTTATATCGCCTTCACCGCCGATCCGAACGACCGCGCTTATCTCAAAGGTTTGAATGTTTTGTTGATCAACGCCGTCTTCCGCGCCCCGGCGCACGCCGCGGTCGTAAGATAGCGCTGGAACAGCCATGCACAACGATCAACCCCAGCAGCCGCCAGGCGATCGGCCAAGCGGCGAGGCCGGCGCCCGGGCCGGGCTGAACCGCGAACAATATCACGCGCTGCGCCGGCGGGCCGCGCGGGATCCGGAAGGATTCTGGCGCACCGTCGGCGAGCGGCTCGATTGGATCCGGCCGTTCACGAAAATCAGCGATGTATCGTTCGACCCCGACGATCTGCACATCCGCTGGTACGAAGACGGCGTCCTGAACGCTTCGGTCAACTGCCTCGACCGGCATCTGGCAACGCGCGGTGAGCAGGCGGCGATCATCTGGGAAGGCGACGAGCCTGGTGTGTCGCGGATGCTGACTTACCGCGAGTTGCACGCCGAAGTCTGCCGAATGGCCAATGTACTGAAAGCACTGGGTGTTCGGCGCGGCGACCGGGTGACGATCTATCTGCCGATGATTCCCGAAGCGGCGGTGGCGATGTTGGCCTGCGCCCGGCTCGGCGCGATTCACTCGGTGGTCTTCGGCGGTTTTTCGCCGGCCTCGATCGCCGGGCGCATCATCGACTGCGCTTCGCGGCTGGTGATCACCGCCGACGGCGGCCGGCGCGGCGGCCGGCCGCTGGCTTTGAAAAACAACGTCGATCAGGCGCTCGATACCACCACTGCCGGCGAATTGATCGACACCGTGCTGGTCATCCGCCACAGCGGCGATGACGTCGCGTGGCACGATCGCGACGTCTGGTATCACGAACGGGCCTCGGCAGTCGATGCAGTGTGCCCCGCTGCGGCGCTGGGCGCCGAAGAGCCGTTATTCATTCTCTACACCTCGGGATCGACCGGCAAACCCAAAGGCGTGCTGCACACCACCGGCGGCTATCTCGCCTGGGCAAGCTTTACGCACCAGCTTGTTTTCGATTATCACGAAGGCGACATCTTCTGGTGCACCGCCGACGTCGGCTGGATCACCGGCCACACCTACACGGTGTACGGCGCGCTGGCCAACGGCGCGACGACGTTAATGTTCGAAGGCGTTCCGCATTACCCCGATCATTCGCGCTTCTGGCAGGTCTGCGACCGGCACGGCGTCAACATCTTCTACACCGCACCGACCGCCATCCGCGCCCTGATGCGGGCCGGTGACGCGGCGGTGCAAACGACATCACGCGCCAGCCTGCGGCTGCTCGGCACGGTCGGCGAACCGATCAATCCCGAAGCCTGGGAGTGGTACCACCGGATCGTCGGCGATGGGCGCTGCCCGATTGTCGATACCTGGTGGCAGACCGAGACCGGCGGCATTCTGATCGCCCCACTGCCCGGCGCCGTCGATCTCAAACCCGGTTCGGCGACATTGCCGCTGCCGGGCATCGAAGTTGCGCTGCTCGACACCGATAGCCGGCCGGTTACCGGCCCGGGCTCCGGCAACCTAGTCCTGACCGCGAGTTGGCCGGGGCAGATGCGCACCGTGTACGGCGATCACGCGCGTTTCGCCGCGACCTATTTCATGACCTACCCCGGCTGTTATTTCACCGGCGACGGAGCGCGGCGCGACGAAGACGGATATTACTGGATCACCGGCCGGGTCGATGACGTGATCAACGTCTCCGGTCACCGCCTCGGCACCGCCGAGATCGAAAGCGCACTCGTCGCCCACCCCAAGGTCGCCGAAGCGGCGGTTGTCCCCATCACCCACGAGATCAAAGGCCAAGGCATCTACGCTTACGTCACCTTGATGGCCGGCTGCGCGGCTGACGATGCGTTGCACCGGGAGTTGATCGCCTGGGTTCGCGACCAGATCGGCGCGTTGGCGACGATCGACCGGCTGCAATGGGCCCCCGCCCTGCCCAAAACCCGCTCCGGCAAGATCATGCGCCGCATCTTGCGCAAGATCGCCGGCGGCGAGATCGACCAGCTCGGCGACACTTCCACGCTGGCCGACCCGGCAGTCGTCGAACAATTGATCGACGGGCGAATCGGAACGGCCGGGTAAACCCAATAGAGATCGAGACAAATGAATCCGTCCGTTCTCATGCTCTTGATGATGTTGACCCAATTGTTGCTGCACTCCGCGGCGGCCGGTTCCGAAGTGTTGACCATCGAGCGGATCTTCGCCAGCCCCGACCTGGCGGGCGCCGCTTTGCGTGGGCTACAGGTATCGCCGGCCGGCGATCGTGTCACCTACCTGCGCGGCAAGGAAGAAGACCGCGAGACATTCGACCTGTGGGAATACCACATCGCCGACCGGCAGTTCCGGCTGCTCGTCGATTCCCGCGAACTTGTCCCCGATGAAGGCGAGTTGTCGGCGGAAGAAAAAGCGCGGCGCGAACGCGCGCGCCTGGCCGGCCAGCGGGGCATCGTCGAATATCGCTGGTCCGCAGACGGACGGCACTTGTTGTTCCCGCTGGGCGGCGACATCTACCTCTACGCCCCGACCGCGCCTTCCGGCAAGCGGTTGACCCGGGTGACGTCCACCCCGGCGTTCGAAACCGACCCTGAGATCTCACCCGACGGCACCAAGGTGGCGTTCATCCGCGAACAGGATTTATATGTCGTCGACCTCGCCAGCGGGCACGAAATCCGCTTGACGCACGACGGCGGCGGCGCGATCAAAAACGGCATGGCCGAGTTCATCGCCCAGGAAGAAATGGGCCGCGACACCGGCTACTGGTGGTCGCCCGACAGCCGGCGCGTCGCTTTCCTGCGCGTCGATGAAAGCGCCGTGCCGCTCACCCGGCGCTTCGAAATCGAAGCCGGCGACATCACGATCACCGAGCAGCGCTACCCTTACGCCGGCGGAGCCAATGCGCACCTGACACTGGGTGTGGTGGACGCCGGTGGCGGCGCGATCCGCTGGCTCGATCCGGGACTGGAGCCTGACGGCTACCTGCCGCGCCTTGCATGGCTGCCGGACAGCGCCACGTTGAGTGTGCAAACCGAAACGCGCGACCAGCGGCGCCTCGACCTGCTCTTTTTCGACGTCGATAGCGGCCGGCGCCGCCCGGTACTGTCCGAAACGATGTCCACCTGGGTGACCCTGCACGACGATTTGCACTTTCTCGAGAAGCAGGCCGCTTTTATCTGGTCATCCGAACGCAGCGGCTTCCGCCATCTTTATCTTTACAGCCTGGACGGGGAACTGATCCGGCCACTGACCGCCGGGCCGTGGGCGGTGGATGAAGTGCATGGCATCGAGGAAGCGAACGGTTACGTTTACTTCACCGCCACCGAAGCCACCCCCGTGGAATCGCACCTCTACCGCCAATCCTTGCATCCGGACGACGCCGAACGGCCCACCCGCCTGACGCATCGAAAAGGTAGCCACGACATCACGATGGCTAAGTCAGGCCAAGTTTATCTGGACTTTTTTTCGAGCCGCGATCGGCCGCCCCAAGTGTCGTTGCACCGCGCCGCCGACGGCGAACGCCTCGCCTGGTTGAACGAAAACCGCCTGGACGCCGCCCATCCCTACGCGCCGTATCTTGCTGCCCATCGACCCACCGAATACGGCACGCTTGCCGCCGAAGACGGCCAGACCTTGTATTACCGGCTCACCAAACCCGCAAACTTTTCCGCCGACAACCGCTATCCCGTTTTTTTGTACGTTTACGGCGGACCCACGGGCCAGACTGTTGTCAACCGCTGGGACAGGCGGTTGTTGTTCGAACAATACATGGCGCAGCACGGTTTTGTCGTATTCTCCCTCGACAACCGCGGCACACCGCGGCGCGGCGTCGCGTTCCAAGCGCCGGTCGACCGCCGTCTCGGTACGGTCGAGGTACGCGATCAGCGGCGCGGCGTGGAATTTCTAAAAAAATCGCCTTTTGTCGATCCGCAACGGATCGGGGTATTCGGCTGGAGTTATGGCGGCTACATGACGCTGATGATGCTGATGCAAGATCCAGGCGTGTACGCTTTAGGCGCGGCGGTGGCGCCGGTCACAGACTGGGCGCTGTACGACACGCACTACACGGAGCGCTACCTGGGCACACCCGCCGCCGAGCCCGCTGCATACCGTAATGGCAACGTCCTCACCTACGCCTCACAACTTTCCAACCCCCTGCTCCTGATCCACGGCATGGCCGACGACAACGTCCTTTTCACGAACAGCACCAATCTGATGGCCGCATTGCAGAACGCCGGCATCCTGTTCAACCTGATGACCTACCCAGGTGCCAAGCACGGCATCAGCGGCGAAAAGACGCAAGTCCACGTCTTCCAAACCATCGCCGATTTCTTCATCGGCCGCCTGGCACCGCTGTCGCATGAACAAATGGACTGACCATTCATTGTTGAGCGGTGCAAGTCCGGGTCAGTCCATGCTGGACTGATCCGGGGTTTCCCTGACTTGCGCGCGCGATCGGTCGCGGATGGCGCGAAATTCGTTGCCTTCGTACCAGTTGGGCCAGGCGTCGCCGTCGGCCAATTCGCGGCCCAGGCGGTAATACAACGCGACGTCCTGCTGCATGCCGCGGATATCCCACCATTCGCCGTATTCGTCGGCCGGTTTGTGGTAGCGCTCGCGGGTGAAGTCGGCGGCTTGCCGGGCGCCGTATTCCTGGCCGAATTCGAAATGGTCCTGCCCGCCTTTGGCATACAACATGGGGATGCCGTATTTGGCCAGGTTGAAGTGATCGGAGCGGTAGTAAAAGCCTTTTTCGGCATTCGGATCGGGACGGATATAACGCCCCTGGGCCGCGGCGAGGCGCTCGGCGAGCGGTTCCAATTCCGAAGCGCCGTGGCCGATGACCACCAAGTCGCGCATCGGGCCGTGGACGTTCAGCGCGTCCATGTTGACCCCGGCGACGGTTTGGGCCAGTGGGTAAAGCGGGTGCTCGCCGTAATAACGCGATCCGAGCAGGCCCGATTCCTCGGCGGTGACGGCGAGGAAAATCACCGAACGCGCGGTCCGCGGCGCGGCGGCGAATGTTTCGGCGAGCGCCAGCAAGGCGCCGACGCCAGTCGCATTGTCAACCGCGCCGTTGTAGATTCCGTCGCCGGCGGCGTCCGGGTCGGTGCCGAGGTGGTCCCAGTGCGCGGTATAGATGAAATACTCGTCGGGGTGTGTCGCGCCGGGCAAGATACCGGCGATGTTGTGCGACTCGATCGTCCGGAATGTGTTACGCAGCCCGCCGGACGCTTTGAGCGGCAACGGCTTCGCCGCAAAGCCGCGCTCGGCGGCGGCGGCGGTCAACGTGGCGAGATCTTCGCCGGCGGCGGCGAACAGGCGCGCCGCCGACTCGCCGCTCAACCAGCCCTCGAGCGCGGCGCGGTCCATGTTGCGGTTGTCGCTGATGAGATCGAATTGCGGCCCGGTCCACGAGCCCTGCACGACGTCGAACGGGTAGCCGGCGGCGCCTTCTTCGTGCACAATCAGCGCCAGCGCCGCGCCCTGACGCGCCGCTTCTTCATATTTGTAAGTCCAGCGGCCGTAATAGGTCATCGCCTTGCCGGTGAACAGCGCCGGATCGCCGGTCGCGTAACCCGGATCGTTGACCAGGATGATGACTGTCTTGCCGCGCACGTCGAGTCCGGCGTAATCGTTCCAGTCGTATTCCGGCGCATTGATACCGTAGCCGACGAAGACGACGTCACTGTCATCAACCGCCGAGGCTTCGGTGACCCGTTTGGTCCAGACCACTGCCTCGGCGGGCGCGGCAAACGTGATTTGTTCGCCGTCAGCGGCGGTAAAACGCAGCGGATCGATACCGGTCGCGGTGATCTCGACCAGCGGTACGGCTTGCAGGTAACTGTCGCCGTTCGCCGGCTCAAGGCCGATCGCACGGAACCGTGACGTAACGTAGTCGATCGTCCGTTGTTCGCCGTCGCTGCCCGGCTGCCTCCCCCCGAATTCGTCGCTGCTCAGGGTTTTGATATCGTCGAGCAGAGTAGAGCTGAAGTCGCTGTCGATCAGCGCCGGCGCAGCGGCCTGTTCCGCGCCCTCGACCACGTTAGCATCAGGCGCCGGCGGCGCCTCGCGGTCGCAGGCGCCGAGCCCGATGAGGGCCGGTAGAAGGACGAGTATAAGAGTACGGGTAGAGATCGAATGACGCAACATTTTTGACTCCTCTATGGTTTGGCCTCTATGTTTGGCCTCTATTGTTCGGCGGTCGGTGAATCGGGTGACGCTTTCCCGGTGCCGCTGTTGTGCAACACCAGGCGATCGCCCGTTTTGATTCCGAGCCGCGCCGCTTCGCCGGCGTTCAACTCCAGCACGTACATCGCGGGTGCAGCGCTCGGGTAATTGCGGCACGGTGTGCTCAGGCACGGCCGGGCGTTGGCGCTGACGCTGACCAGGCGCAACTCGCGATCGAAATAAATGATGTCGAGTGGGATCTTGGTGTTCTTCATCCAGAAGGCGCGCGGCGCCTGCTCGGGAAAGATGAACAACATGCCGTGCCGTTTCGGCAGCGTGTCGCGGAACATCAGCCCCACCGTCCGGCTCGCCTCGTCGTCGGCGATTTCCACGGTGTAGCGCTCGCCGCCAAGCGTCACCGCCGGCTCGGCGGCCCGGCAGCCGCCGAGCGCCAAAAGGAGGGGCGACAGCACCAAAGCGCACCCGCCGGCGAGCAGGCCGGTCACGGCGCGCGGGATGCGGCGGCGCTCGTCAGGCTGGTTCATCGCGCAGCGCCTTGACCAGCATTTCCCGCGCCACCGCGCCGTCGCCGCGCGTCGGAAATTTGAACGGCAGGCGCACGCCGCCGCTCATCCTGAGGTTGAACTGCCAACCTTCCTGGCCCTTGGCTTCGAACAACGGCGAGACGAATTGCACGTGATCGAGCGACAGGGAGAAACCCTGCAATTCGTAGACTTTGCGACGCAACGACATTCACCTAGTTAGACATAAGCCCTCCCCCGCGTGCGGGGGAGGGTTGGGGAGGGGGCATTCGCATTGCCGCCGAAGGGTTCACGAAACAAACAAGCTAGTTCCGGCAAATTATTTCTTCGCCGTCTTTTTACGCGGCGCGCTGCGCGGCGCCGCCGCGCCAGCATCGGCACCGGCACCGGCCGGCGGTTTTTCGGGAAACTCGTTGAACGGGAAAGGCCGGTGCTCGCTCTGGAACATCAAAAAATCGATGATCTCGGTGACGTAGCCCGAAAGCCCGGCGGCAAAGCGGTGCAACGGCGCGCTACGCTCGCCGGCCAGTGCGGAGAAACCGAATTGGATCAGCGCCGTCAGGCCGACGGCAAACTGCGCGATCCAATACACCGCACCGAACAGCAGCATCAACAGGAAGCGGAGCCAAAGATTGCGGTCGCGCCACGGCTCATCGACGTGCTCTGCCCCGGGGTCATTGTCAGGAAGGGCCTCTGGGCTATGGACTGGGTCGTTCATCATCGCTCTCCGCAAATGGCGTGAGTTCATGATGGTAACGCGGAATCCGGCACCGTGCCACCCGGGTGCCCGCCTCGCCCCGCCCATTTCGCGGTTCCGTTCCGGGCCCTCGCGTATAATTCATTGAATGCGTTTCAATTATCCGGACCAGTTCGACGTCATCGTGATCGGCGGCGGGCACGCCGGCGTCGAGGCGGCGCTGGCCGCCGCCCGCACCGGCGCGCGGACGCTGCTGCTTACGCACAATATCGAAACGATCGGCCAGATGAGCTGCAACCCGGCGATCGGCGGCATCGGCAAGGGACACCTGGTCAAGGAAATCGACGCGCTGGGCGGCATCATGGCCCGCGCCGCGGATCGGGCCGGTATCCATTTCCGCCGCCTCAACCAGAGCAAAGGGGCGGCGGTGCGCGCCACCCGCGCGCAGTGCGACCGCAACCTTTACCGCCAGGCGGTCCGCCACGCCGTCGAGACCCAGCCGCACCTGACCTTGTTCCAGCAGGCAGTCGATGACCTGGTGGTCGAACAGGGCCGGGTCACGGGCTGCGTCACCGCCGGCGGACTGGTCTTCAGCGCCCAGTGCACCGTTTTGACCACCGGTACGTTTCTCGGCGGCAAGATCCATTTGGGGCAGGCCCAGTACGAAGGCGGCCGCGCCGGCGATCCGCCGGCCAACCGACTGGCGGCCCGATTGCGCGAACGGCCACTCGGCGCCGGCCGTCTGAAGACCGGCACCCCTCCGAGGATCGACGGCCGCAGTATCGATTACGCCGTTCTCGAAGCGCAGCCCGGCGACGAACCGCGGCCGGTGTTTTCGTTTCTCGGCAGACGCGCCGATCACCCCGAACAGCGCCCGTGCCACATCGCCTATACCAACCCACGGACCCACGATCTGATCCGCGCCGCCCTACCCCGCTCGCCGCTTTACAGCGGCGCGATCGAAGGCGTCGGGCCGCGCTACTGCCCGTCGATCGAAGACAAAGTGGTGCGTTTCGCCGAGCGCGAACGGCACCAGGTGTTCATCGAACCCGAAGGGCTTTACACCGCCGAAATCTACCCCAACGGCATCTCGACCAGTCTGCCGTTCGACGTTCAGTTGGCGCTGGTGCGGAGTATCCGCGGCTTTGAGCGGGCGCGGATCACCCGCCCGGGGTACGCCATCGAATACGATTTTTTCGATCCCCGCGGCCTGCATCCCAGCCTCGAAACCCAGGCCCTCAGCGGGCTCTATTTCGCCGGCCAGATCAACGGCACGACCGGCTACGAGGAAGCGGCGGCCCAGGGCCTGATCGCCGGCCTCAATGCGGCGCGCGCGGCGCGCGATGAAGCGCCATGGACGCCGCGCCGCGACCAGGCTTACATCGGCGTGCTGATCGACGACCTCGTGACGCAGGGCACGATCGAGCCGTACCGGATGTTCACCAGCCGCGCCGAATACCGGCTGAGCTTGCGCGAGGACAATGCCGACCTGCGCCTGACGCCGCTCGGCCGCGAATTGGGGTTGGTCGCGGACGCCCGTTGGGCGGCGTTCGAAGCGCACCGCGAAGCGGTCGAGCGCGGCCTCGAACGGCTCACCGCGGCCCGGGTTCGCCCCGCCACGCGCCCCGCCGATGCCCTGACCGCCGAATGCGGCATCGAACTCAAACGGGAACAACGGGCGGTAGAACTGCTCGGCCGGCCGGAGGTGTCTATTGCGGCGCTGGCCGCGGCGCTCGACGAACCCGAACTGGCGGCGCTTCCCGAACGCGCCGCCGAGCAAATCGAAATCCAGGCGCGCTACGGCGGCTATCTGAAACGCCAGGCCGACGAAGTGGCGCGGCGCGCAGCGCAGGAGACCCGGGCCATTCCTCAGGCGCTCGACTACACCCGGGTGCGCGGCCTGTCGACCGAACTTCAGGAAAAACTGCAACGGATCCGGCCGGCGACGATCGGCCAGGCCGGCCGCATCCCCGGCATGACACCGGCCGCCATCGCGCTGCTGTTGGTCCATCTCAAGCGCGGCGCGGATCTCGCCGCCACGCCGCCGACCGCCGCCACCGCCGCGCATTGAATTCATCACCAGGAACCACCGCCAATGAAACCACGCACCCTGCTGGCCATCGCCGCCCTGATCTGTTTCGCCTTGCCTGCCGCCGCCGACAGCGCTGTTCACTGCGGCCGGCTGCTCGATATCGCCGCCGGCAAAATACAAGCCGACCAGATCGTCGAAATCTCGGACGGCCGGATTCAAGCCGTACACCGCCGGCGCCCCAGCGACGCGGCGGCACTCGACCTCGGTACCCTGACCTGCCTTCCCGGTTTCATCGACCTGCACGTCCACCTCGACGGTCAACTCGGGCCGATGTCGTATCTGGCGCGCTTCCAGGACAGCGAGGCCGATCTGGCATACAAGGCGGCGGCCAACGCCCGCAAGACATTGGCCGCCGGCTTCACGACGGTGCGCAACCTCGGCGACAGTTACAACGTGACGATCGCCCTGCGCGACGCGATCGCCGCCGGCCTGGTGCCCGGCCCGCGGATCTATTCGGCCGGCAAATCGCTGGCCACGACCGGCGGCCACGCCGACCCGACCAACGGCTTCCGGCCCGACCTGATGGGCGACCCCGGCCCGGCCGAAGGCGTTGTCAACAGCGTCGAAGACGCACGTAAGGCGGTGCGCCAGCGCTACAAGGACGGTGCCGACGTGATCAAAATCACCGCCACCGGCGGCGTTCTGAGTCTCGCCAAAAACGGCCAGAACGCGCAGTTCATGCCCGACGAACTCGCCGCCGTGGTCGACACCGCGCGCCAATACGGCATGCACGTCGCGGCCCACGCCCACGGCAGCGAAGGGATGAAACGCGCCGTCCTCGCCGGGGTCAGAACCATCGAACACGGCACCTACATGACCGATGAAATCATGCGTCTGATGATCGAGCGCGGCACCTGGTACGTGCCGACCATCTCCGCCGGCCGCTTCGTCGCCGCCAAGGCCGCCGAATCCGGCTTTCTGCCCGAAGTGGTGCGCCCGAAAGCGGCGGCGATCGGGCCGCTCATCGACGAGACCTTCGGCAAAGCCTACAAAGCGGGCGTCAAGATCGCCTTCGGCACCGATACCGGCGTCTCGGCGCACGGCGACAACGCCCGCGAGTTCCGCTACATGGTCGAAGACGGCATGCCGCCGCTCGAAGCGCTGCGCAGCGCGACGCTCAGCGCCGCTGAAGTACTCGATGCCAGCGGTGAACTCGGACAAATCGCGCCGGGTTTCCACGCCGATATCATCGCCATCGACGGCGATCCGCTGGCCGACATCACCACAACCGAGCGGGTGATCTTCGTGATGAAAGGCGGCGAAGTATTCAGAGGAGCAAAACAATGATCACCCTTTATACCGCGCCGACACCGAACGGCTACAAAATCTCGATCGCCCTCGAGGAACTCGGCCTGCCCTATACCGTCAAGGTGCTCGACCTGGGCGAGGGCGAACAGAAAACGCCGGCGTACCTGGCGATCAACCCCAACGGCCGGATTCCGGCGATCGTCGATCACGAAGCCGGCGATTTCGCGGTCTTCGAATCGGGCGCGATCTTGATCTATCTGGCCGAAAAAACCGGCCGCCTGCTGCCCCAAGATCCGCGCCGCCGTTCGGTCGCCCTGCAATGGCTGATGTTCCAGATGGGCGGCTTAGGCCCGATGCAAGGTCAGGCGCACGTTTTCTTGCGTTATTTCCCGGAGCATCTGCCGGCGGCGATCGCCCGTTACCAGAAAGAAACCCGCCGCCTGTACGAAGTGCTCGACGGCCGCCTCAACGGGCGCGATTACCTGGCCGACGAGTATTCGATCGCCGACATCGCGACCTGGCCGTGGGTGCGCATCCATGAGTGGGCCGAAGTGCCGGTCGACGGTCTCGACCACCTGCAAGCGTGGATGGCGCGGCTGGCGGAACGCCCGGCGTGCCAAAAGGGCGTGACGATCCCGCCACGTAGCGAGGATGACGAAGCCGTCGCCGCGGCCAAACGCATCATCAACCGCTGACCGCTCAACGCCGCCGAACCGATGGCCGACATCCCGCTGCGCCAACATCTTTACCTGATGCGTCACGCGCACGCCCTGGGGCAAGGCACAGCACGCAGCGATTTCGAACGGTCGCTGTCACCGCGCGGCCAGCACGAAGCCGCCGAGGCCGCCGTCTGGATCGCCGCGCAGCAGCCCAAGCCGGAAAAAATCGTCGCCTCGACAGCGGCGCGAACCGGCGAGACGGCAGCCATCGTCATGGCCGCCGTCGGCCTGACCGGGATCCAGTGGCTGCCGGCGTTGTACCACGCCGAACTCGACGCCTGGATCCGGCTTGTCGAGCGCCACCTCGACGGCCGGCCGCTACTGTTGATCGGCCACAATCCGGTGATGGAACAAGGGACGCGCCACCTGTTGGCGCCCGACACCTCCGAACAGCGGCCCGGTTATTTCGCCACCGCCGCGGTCGTCCACCTCACCGTGCCAGCAGGCGAGGGGTTGATCGCCGGTGCCGGCGGCCTGGTCGCCGCTTTCCAACCGCCGGCCGGCAGCGCATAAGCCTCCCCGCCGCTGGACAGCAGTAAGGGGGGTTTTTTTATCAAATCCTCATAAACCGAGTGGCAGCAGGTAGATCGTCGCCAACAGGCCGGCGATGGACATCGTGATGGTGTAAGGAAAAGCCAAAATCACCATGCGCATATAAGACAAGCGGATCAACGGCGCCAGCGCCGAAGTCAAAAGAAATAAGAACGCCGCCTGGCCGTTGGGCGTCGCGACGCTCGGAATGTTGGTGCCGGTATTGACCGCCACCGCCAGATGCTCGTAATGTTCGAGCCCGATGCGGCCCGCCTCGAAGGCTGCCTTGATTTCGTTGATATAGACCGTAGCCACGAAAACATTGTCACTGATCATCGACAAAACGCCATTGGCCAGATAGAACACCGGCGCTTGCGAACTCTGCGGCAACGTGAAGACATATTCGATCACCGGCTTGAACAGGTGCTGGTCGTGGATCACCGCGACGATCGCGAAAAACACGACAAGCAGCGCCGTGAACGGCAGCGCCTCGTGGAACGCCGGCCCGAGCCGGTGTTCCTCGACGATACCGGTGAACGCCGTGGCCAGCACGATGACCGTCAAACCGATGACCCCGACATGGGCGAGGTGAAAACCGAGGGCCAGCACTAAAAACACCGCAACCGCCCCCTGGACCACAATTTTCATCCGCTCCTCGGGCGTGCGTTTCTGTTCCTGCGCCAATTGATATTCGAGCAGCACTTCACGCACGGTTCCGGGCAACTGGGCGCCATAACCGAACAACGAAAAGCGCTCGACGGCGACGGTGGTCGACAAACCAACGACCAGCACCGGCAGCGTGATCGGCGCCATGCGCAGGAAGAACTCGACGAACTCCCATTGCATCACGCTGGCAATCAGCAGATTCTGCGGTTCGCCGACCAGCGTCGTCACACCACCGAGCGCTGTGCCGACCGCGGCGTGCATCATCAGGTTGCGCAAGAAGGCACGGAAATCGTCGAGATCGGCGCGCCGCTCATCGCCGACGCCGCTGTCGTCGCCGTGGTCGTGTTCGTGGTCAAAACCTTTGCCCGAGGCGACGCGGTGATAGACCCCGTAAAACCCGGCGGCCACCGTGATCACCACCGCGGTCACCGTCAGCGCATCGAGAAACGCCGAGAGAAACGCCGCAGTGCCGACGAACATCAACGACAGCGCAATCTTCGAGCGGATGTTGAGCAGAATCTTCGAAAAGACGTAAAGCAGCATATCCTTCAGGAAATAAATGCCGGCGACCATGAAGATCAGCAGCAAAATCACCTCGAAATTGACCACCGCTTCGTTGTAGACCATCTCCGGGGAGGTCATGCCGATGATCACGGCCTCGAGCGCCAGCAGGCCGCCGGGCTGCAGCGGGTAGCACTTCAGGGCCAGCGCCAGACAAAAGATGAATTCGAGCACCAGCACCCAGCCGGCGACAAAGCCGCTGAACTGCCAGAGGATGGGATTGACAATCAGAAAAGCGATGATCGTCAGTTTATACCAGGTGGCGGTATGACCGAGAAAATTGGCCGCCAGCGGGGCGAGCAGGCGATGCGGCATCGCATAGACCTCCACGGTAAACAGGCATCGGGTCGGTTATTGTATCCCGGATCATCGCCCCCACCGGCAGCGGCCCGGCCGGCGCCGAACCCCGCCTGCCGGGCGGGTCTCCGACAGACCGGCTGCAACCCCTTATGCCGCTCCGGGACTGCCGCTCCGGGACTATCGTCATCCACTCGATCCGACAACTGATCCGGGACCACCTGATTCTGGATCGCCAGATTCGGGACGGTCACCAAACGCCCCCCATCAGTCATCAAACAGGTCATCCGACGGCGGTCCAGATCCCAGGACTGTCCTTATTCCGTGGTCCTCATGCCGGCGGTCCCCGCTCAGGCGATTCATGGCTGCCCCGGATTCGTTCCGTGGCCATGGATCGTGCAGTGGGACTTGGGCTGCGGTACAATACCCGGCCTATATCTTTCTATCCTGATCAAGAGATAATTCGATGTCCGGATACCTGTTTACCTCCGAATCCGTTTCCGAAGGCCATCCCGACAAGCTTGCCGACCAGATTTCCGATGCCGTGCTCGACGCAATGCTCGAACAGGACACCTTGGCCCGGGTGGCCTGCGAAACGATGGTCAAGACCGGAGTGGCGATCATCGGCGGCGAGATCACGACTTCGGCCTGGGTCGATCTCGAAAAGCTGGTGCGCGAGGTGATCGTCGGCGTGGGCTACGATTCATCGGAGATCGGCTACGACGGCCACACCTGCGGTGTCGTCAATATCATCGGCAAGCAGTCGAGCGACATCCGCCAAGGGGTGGACCGCGGCGCGCCGGAGGAACAAGGCGCGGGCGATCAAGGCCTGATGTTCGGCTACGCCAGCGACGAAACGGCGGTGCTGATGCCGGCGCCAATCCACTACGCGCACGAGTTGGTCAAACGCCAGTCCGAGATCCGCCGCGCGACCGACGATGGCCGCCGTTACCTCCGGCCCGACGCCAAAAGCCAGATCACTTTCCGCTACCAGGACGGCCGTCCGGTGGGCATCGACGCCGTCGTGCTCTCGACCCAGCACACCCCCGACATTGGCGTGGCGGCGCTCAACGAGATGGTGATGGAAACCATCATCAAGCCGGTGCTGCCCGCCGCCTGGCTCGACCGCACGACCCGCTACCACATCAACCCGACCGGCCGTTTCGTCACCGGCGGCCCGGTGGGCGACGCCGGCCTGACCGGCCGCAAAATCATCGTCGATACCTACGGCGGTATGGCGCGCCACGGCGGCGGCGCTTTTTCCGGCAAGGATCCATCGAAAGTCGACCGCTCCGCGGCGTATGCCTGCCGTTATGTCGCCAAGAACATTATCGCCGCCGGTCTGGCCGAACGTTGCGAAATCCAAGTGTCGTACGCGATCGGGGTCGCCGAGCCGACGTCGATCAGCGTCGAGACATTCGGCACCGGCAAGATTCCGGCGAGCGAGATCACCGCCCTGATCCGCCGCCATTTCGACCTCCGCCCCTACGGCATCATCCAGGCGCTCGATTTGATCCGGCCCATCTACCGGGCGACCGCGACCTATGGCCACATGGGACGCGAGGATCTCGACGTGCCTTGGGAAAAGACCGACCGCGCCGCCGAGCTGCGCGACGCCGCCGGTCTCGGTGCCACCGAGGCCCAACAGGCTGCCATCTGAACTCACCCCCGCTTCCGGATACCCGATATGAATGCCCGACTCGAATCCTTCCCGGCTGCCGATTTCCACGTTGCCGATCCGGCGCTCGCCGCCTGGGGGCGCAAGGAAATCGCCATTGCCGAATCCGAAATGCCCGGCCTGATGGCGCTGCGCGCCGAATACGGCGACAGCCGGCCGCTCGCCGGGGCGCGCATCGCCGGCTCGCTGCACATGACGATCCAAACCGCGGTGCTGATCGAAACCTTGACCGCGCTCGGCGCCGAAGTGCGTTGGGCGTCGTGCAACATCTTCTCGACCCAGGACCACGCCGCGGCGGCAATCGCCGCCGCCGGGGTGCCGGTTTTCGCCTACAAAGGCGAAACGCTCGACGAATACTGGGAATTCACGCACCGCATCTTCCAGTGGCCGGACGGCGACACCGCCAACATGATCTTAGACGACGGCGGCGACGCGACCTTGCTGGTGATGCTCGGGGCGCGCGCCGAAAAAGAACCTGCCGTCCTCGATCGGCCGCAAAGCGACGAAGAAAAAGCGCTGTACGCGGCGATCGCCAAACGGCTCGACACGCAGCCCGGCTGGTATAGCCGGGCACTCGCCGCCATCCGCGGCGTCACCGAGGAAACGACGACCGGTGTCAAGCGGCTTTATCAGTTGCAAAAAGAAGGCCGCCTGCCGTTCGCGGCGATCAACGTCAACGATTCGGTGACCAAAAGCAAGTTCGACAATCTATACGGCTGCCGCGAATCGCTGGTGGACGGCATCAAACGTGCCACCGACGTGATGGTCGCCGGCAAAATCGCCGTGGTCTGCGGCTTCGGCGACGTCGGCAAAGGCTGCGCCCAATCGCTGCGCGGCCTCGGCGCCACGGTGTGGATCACCGAAATCGATCCGATCTGCGCCCTGCAGGCGGCGATGGAAGGCTACCGCGTCGTGACTCTGGACGAGGCGGCAGGCAAGGCCGACATCTTCGTCACCGCCACCGGCAATTACCACGTCATCACGCACGACCACATGGCCCGGATGCGCGACCAGGCCATTGTTTGCAACATCGGCCATTTCGACAACGAAATCGACGTCGCCGGTCTGCGCCGCTACCACTGGGAAAACATCAAGCCGCAGGTCGATCACATCGTCTTCCCCGACGGCAAGCGCCTGATCCTGCTCGCCGAAGGCCGGCTGGTCAATCTCGGCTGTGCCACCGGCCACCCGAGCTTCGTGATGTCCAACTCGTTCACCAACCAGGTACTGGCGCAGATCGAGTTGTGGCGCCGGCGCGAACAGTACGAGAACCAGGTGTATGTGCTGCCCAAACACCTCGACGAGAAAGTGGCCCGCCTGCACCTCGAACGCATCGGCGCCCAACTTACCCAACTGACGCCCGAGCAGGCGGCGTACATCAACGTGTCGGTCGATGGTCCGTACAAAGCGGAACACTACCGCTACTGACGACACGATTGCGCCGCAACCCGGCCGCCGCCTGCGGCCGGTGGCCCATCTGCGGGCGCGCGCTGCGCAGCGGTACAGCTTCGAGTTGTTCCCGCCGCGCGACGAAGCGCAGCAACTGGCCCTCGAATCGTCGCTGGAAAAACTGCTGCCCCTCGATCCCGAATATTTCTCGGTGACTTTCGGCGCCGGCGGCTCGACGTTCGGCCCGACGCTGGAGACCGTCAGGACACTCCTCACCGCTTACCGCACGCCGTGCGCGCCGCACCTGTCATGCGGCGCCCGGATCGCCGAGATCGACGCCCTGCTCGACACCTACCGCGATCTCGGTGTCCGCAGAATCGTCGCCCTGCGCGGCGACCACCCCGAACGGCGCGGTCACCGGGAACTCCGGCAGGCGGCCGACCTGGTCGGTCACATCCGCCGCCGTTTGGGCGACAAAATCGCGATCGAGGTCGCCTGCTACCCGGAATTTCATCCCGAGTCGCTCGACCCGGGAAACGAACTTCGTTACTTCAAAATCAAGGTCGATGCCGGAGCGAGCGGCGCGCTGACCCAATATTTTTTCAACGCCGACGCCTATTTCCGCTTCGTCGACGACGCCGCGGCGCTGGGCATCGCCATCCCGATCGTCCCCGGCATCATGCCGGTCACCAATTTCGCCCGTCTGGCGCGTTTCTCGGCGCTGTGCGGCGCCGAGATCCCACGCTGGATGTTGAAACGGCTGGAATCCTACGGCAACGACGGCGCCGCGGTCCGCGCCTTCGGCGAAGAGGTCGTCACCCGATTGTGCGAACGCCTGCTCGCCGGCGGCGCCCCCGGCCTGCACTTCTACACCCTCAATCGCGCCAACGCCACCCTCAAACTATGGCGCAACCTCGGTCTGCCGATGGCGCGCAAAAGACAAAGCGCCCATTGAAAAAGCGCTTTCCGGAAAGTTCCAGAACCAACATCCTGTTCATCCCGCCCATCCGTATGAACTCCGCATGCTGTGGAGAAAATGTCCAGTTCTTCTCACTCCCCCGCACCCGGGTGGGGGTTCGATCGTCAGAACAACGCTTGACTGCGATTTCATAAATTGAGCTTTTTATATATCCGGCGCGGGATGACTTTGATCGCCCACATGACGATCGACTAATAAGCCGGAACGTAGCAGACGCCTTTTCCGCGCTCTATCGCTTTTATGATTCTTCAACCAGTGGTGCAGCCGGATCGCCCTCACCCAGGCGGCGATCGTATGCGATATCGGTGGGCAATTCAACGGCGCAGCCGTTCGCGGACCAAAGGTTCGAGTTTGGTGAGGCCGGCCAGGCGGCCGGCGGCGAGGGCTTCTTCCGGGTCGAGGCCGGCGATGTGGAAGGCGCGCAGGGCGAGCAGCGCGGCGCCGCGATTGCCGGTCGTGCAGTGGACCAGGGTTGGTCCGACTTCGAGGATTGCATCGAGCAGCCGGGCGTTGTCCTCGTTGACGCTGTCCGGTACTTTGACCGGGATATTGACGTAATTCATACCGAGATGGCGCACCGTCTCGGCCTCGTCATAGGCGCACTCGCCGGCGGTGCACAGGCTGACGATGGTGCGAATGCCGCCGTCGCGCGCGGCAGCCAGATCCGCGGCGCTCGGCAGGCCGCAGATCAAAAGGTCATCGCCGATGGCACGTGCCGCGGGCAGGTGCAGCAAGGTTTCGAGATCGGTCTTTTGCGTCATTTCACGCTCCGCTCGGATGATCGCAGCCTAGGCGGTGACATGATACCCCGACCGCCGGCTCCGGCCTTGACCTGGATCATGGCGATACGCTCCGTGGCATCGGCCCGACAAGCATAGCGACCCGGCACAGGCACTGGCCGAATGGCGCCGCTTGCGCTATGCTTAGCAACCCGAAAGCGCCGCCCCGGTCCGCCTGGCCATGAAGCCCACCGACACCTCCGACCCCGATTTTTTTCACCGCGTCGTCGATTGTCAATGGGCCTGCCCGGCGCACACCGACGTGCCCGAATACATCCGGCTGATCGCCCAGGGCCGGTTTACCGACGCTTACCTGGTCAACCACCGATCCAACGTTTTCCCCGGCATTCTCGGCCGGGTCTGCGACCGGCCGTGCGAGCCGGCCTGCCGGCGCGGCCGGCTCGACGACAAGCCGGTTGCCATCTGCCGGCTCAAGCGCGTTGCCGCCGACCACAAAGACAACATCCGCGACCGCTTACCGGCGGCGCCCAAGCGCAAAAATGGCAAGCGTATCGCACTGGTCGGCGCCGGCTGCGCCTCGCTGACCGTGTGCAACGACCTTGTGCCGCTCGGCTATGAATGTACACTGTTCGAGGCGTTGCCGGTGCCCGGTGGCTTGATGCGCTCGAATATCCCGTCGTTCCGGCTGCCGGCCCGGGTGCTCGACGAGGAAATCGGCTATATCGTCGAAAGAGGTGTCGATCTGCGCCTGAACACGCCGATCGACAGTCTGAAATCGCTCCTCGCCCAGGGCTTCGACGCGATTTTCATCGGCTCCGGGGCGCCACGCGGCAAGGAACTGAAACTGCCCGGCCGCGACGAGGGCGCGGCGAACATCCACATCGGCATCGCCTGGCTCGAATCGGTGGCTTTCGGCCATCTCGACAACATCGGCGAGCGCGTGCTGATCATCGGCGTCGGCAATACGGCGATGGACTGCTGCCGCACCAGTCTCAGACTCGGGGCGCGCGACGTCAAGGTCATGGCCCGCAAGCCGCGCGGCTTCTTCAAAGCCTCGGACTGGGAACTGGAGGACGCCGAGGAGGAAAACGTCGAAATCATCGTCAATCACGCGCCGCAGGCATTCGTCATCGAAGACGGCCGGCTGACCGGTATGCGCTTCGAGGTGATGGAATACGAGGTCGATCACGGCCGCATCGTCTCGTCCCGCGTCACCGGTGAAGTGACGATTCCGTGCGACGACGTGATCCTGGCGATCGGCCAGGAAAACGCCTTCCCGTGGATCGAACGCGATCTCGGCATCGAATTCAACCAATGGGAAGAACCCAAGGTCGATCCGCTGACGTTCGAATCGACGCTGCCCGGCGTCTTCTTCGGCGGCGACGCGGCGTTCGGCCCGAAAAACATCATCTGGGCCGTTGAACACGGCCACCAGGCGGCGATCTCGATCCACAACCATTGCCACGGCGTGCCCCTGGCCGAACGCCTGCCGCCGACACTGAACCTGATCACGCAGAAAATGGGCATGCACGAGTGGAGTTATTCGAATGCCTTCGACCCGGCGGCGCGGCGCAAGATGCAGCACGTCCCGCTGGCCGAACGCTTCCGCCAATTGACCACCGAGGTCGAACTCGGTTTCGATGCCGAGCAGACGGCATGCGAAGTCGAACGTTGCCTGAACTGCGATATCCAGACGGTATTCAGCGCCCCACTGTGCATCGAGTGCGACGCCTGCCTCGATATCTGCCCAACGCAATGCCTGACGATCACCGCCAACGGCGACGAGGCCGAGCTGCGCGAGCGCCTGCGCACGCCGGCGCGCAATCTCGACCAGCCGCTGTATGTCTCGGCCGACCTGCCGCAGACCTCGCGTGTCATGGTCAAAGACGAGAACGCCTGCGTCCATTGCGGGCTGTGCGCCGAGCGCTGCCCGACCGCCGCTTGGGACATGCAGAAATCCCTGATCGGCCTGCCTTACGCCGCCGACCATCCTGTTGGAACCACGCCATGCCAAATCCGCCAGGCCGGGTGACTCCGGCGCCGCCCGCCGGGCAAAAAAAAACCGGGCAACACAAACCTGGGCAAAGTCCCGCCGGGCAAAACCCCGCGGCGATCGAGGCGAAAATCAACGATTTTGTAATCAAAATCGCCACCGTCAACGGCACCGGTTCGGCGAGCGCCAACCAGCTTTTGATGAAGGCGCTGTTTCGGATGGGCATCCCGGTCAGCGGCAAGAACCTGTTCCCATCGAACATCCAGGGGCTGCCGACGTGGTACGAGATCCGCGCCAGCGCCGCCGGCCACACCGCGCGCACACCGGAAGTCGATCTGCTGGTGGCGATGAACGCCCAGACCTACACCCAGGATCTGGCCGAAGTCAAAAGCGGCGGCGTTCTGCTTTACGACGCGACCTGGCCCCGCGCCCGGCAGCTCAAACGCGACGACATCACGATTATCGGCCTGCCGCTCGCCCGCCTGGTCAACGAGCATTTCACCTCGGCGCGCGTTCGCATCCTGATGAAAAACATCGCCTACGTCGGAGCGTTGGCGACGCTGCTCGATCTCGACCTCAAGGTACTCGAGACGCTGCTCGACGAGAGTTTCGCCAGCAAACCGAAACTGGCCGCCTCCAACCTCGAAGCCATCATGCTCGGTGTCCACGCGGCGCGTGAAGCGTACGACTGCCCGCTGCCGCTACGCGCCGCGCCGCTGGAGGCGACCGCCGGCAAGGTCTTGATCGACGGCAACAGTGCCGCGGCGCTCGGCTGCCTGTACGCCGGCGCGACGGTCGGTGCCTGGTATCCGATCACGCCATCGACCTCGCTGATGGATGCGTTCAAAGCATATTGCGAGCGCTACCGCCGGGATCCCGAAAGCGGCGAGCGGCGATACTGCATCGTCCAGGCCGAAGACGAACTGGCCGCCGCCGGCATGGTGATCGGCGCCGGCTGGGCCGGGGCCCGGGCCTTCACGCCGACTTCCGGTCCCGGCATTTCGCTGATGAACGAATTGATCGGCTTTGCCTATTACGCCGAAATTCCGGCGGTCTTTTTCGACATCCAGCGTGTCGGTCCATCGACCGGCATGCCGACCCGGACGCAGCAATGCGACGTTTTGCCCTGTGCTTTCGCATCCCACGGCGACACCCGCCACCCGCTGCTCTTTCCCGCCGATCCCGGCGAGTGTTTCACGTTCGCCACTGTGGCGTTCGACCTGGCCGAGCGTCTGCAAACGCCGGTGTTCGTTCTTTCCGACCTCGATATCGGCATGAACGACTGGATGATCGATGAATTGCGCTGGGACGACGCCTACCGCCCGGACCGCGGCAAAGTGCTCGGCGCCGAACAACTGCAAGCGATGGGCCGGTTCCACCGCTATCTCGACGTCGACGGCGACGGCATCCCCTGGCGCACGCTGCCCGGCGTCGACCGCCGCGGGGCGTATTTCGTCCGCGGTTCGGGGCACAACCGGTACGGCACCTACACCGAAGATGCGGCCGAATACCAGGATGTCGTCGATCGCCTGCTCGGCAAATGGCAAACCGCCCGCCGACTGGTTCCGGCCGCCGAACTGCAGCGCGCCCAACACCGCACGGCGCTCGGCCTGATCGCCTACGGTTCGTCCGACGCCGCAGTGCATGAAGCCCTCGACATCCTGGCCCGGCGCGGCATCCATCTCGACTACCTGCGTCTCAAAGCGTTTCCCTTCGGCGACGAGGTCGAGGCGTTCCTCGCCGCGCACCAGGCGATCTATGTCGTCGAGCAGAACCGCGACGCCCAGATGAAATCGCTGCTCACCCTCGAAACCGCCGTGGATAAACACAAACTGCACTCGATCCTGCACTACAACGGGCTGCCCCTGCCGGCGGCGGCGATCGTCGCCGGTGTCGAACAGGCATTGAACAAGGAGGCCGTGGCATGACCTTCATTCCCAAGCCCAAGGTCAGCTATCCGGGCCAGCCGCGCAATGCCCTCGGCCTGACCAAGGAAGACTACGAAGGCAGTCTGTCGACGTTGTGCGCCGGCTGCGGCCACGATTCGATCACCGCGGCGATCGTTCAGGCGTTTTTCGAGATGGCCATCGATCCGACCCAGGTGGTCAAGATGTCGGGCATCGGCTGTTCGTCGAAGACCCCGGCCTATTTCCTCTCCGGAGCACACGGTTTCAACTCGGTGCACGGCCGAATGCCCGCCGTGGCGACCGGCGCGCTGGCCGCCAACCGCGACCTGGTGTGCATCGGCGTCTCGGGCGACGGCGATTCGCTGTCGATCGGCTTCGGGCAGTTCGCGCACGCCGTCCGCCGCAACCTCGATATGCTTTATCTGATCGAAAACAACGGAGTATACGGCCTGACCAAGGGGCAGTTCTCGGCCTCGGCCGACCCCGGCAGCAAAGCCAAGCGCGGCGAAGTCAACCGCCAGCAGGCGATCGACCCGGTGGCGGTGGCGATCACGCTCGGCTGTGGTTTCGTCGCCCGCGGCTTCTCCGGCGACAAAGCGCAGCTCGTGCCGCTGATCAAAGCCGGTATCGCCCACCGCGGTTGCGCCGTCATCGACGTCATCTCGCCGTGTGTCACGTTCAACGACCACGAAGGCTCGACCAAGAGCTACGCCCATACTCGCAGCCATTACCGGCCGGCGATCTTCGCCGATTTCGTACCGCCGGCCAGCGAGATCGTCGTCGAGCAGCACCCCGGCGAAGGCCGGCGCGTCACGCTGCACGACGGCTCGTCAGTGATTCTGCGGCGCTTGGACGACAGCTTCGCGGCGACCGACCGGGCCGGGGTCATCGCCCAACTGGCCGCCAGCCGGGCGGCGGGCGAAGTGCTGACCGGACTTTTCTATCTCGAAGAGAGCCTGCCGGAGATGCACGATACCGCCGGCACGTGCCAAAAACCTCTGGCGACACTCGATTTCGCAGCGCTCAACCCCGGCAGCGCAGCGCTCGCCGAGATCCAGCGGAATATGCGTTAATAAGGGAGGTCCGAAAGGGAGCGGCCGGGCGGCGATTGCCCCTTATTGCACCGCCGCGGTGTCGCGTTCGGCGACCCAGCCGGTGCGGCCCTGGTCGTCACGGATCTGGACCCAGCCGGGAATGCCGAGAACACGGTCGACCATCGCCCCGGCGGCGAGCGTGTACTGCACCGGGCTTTGCGCGTTCGGCCCTTGGTGAGCGTTGACGCTGTTGCCGGTGATCACCAACCGCGAGCCGAGATCGGCGGCACGGGTGACCGGCTGGTGACCGGCCGGGGCGGCGGGTGCCTGGCCATCGTGGTAATACACCGCCGGCGTGCGATGGATGATTTCTTCGGCGGCACGTTCGATCACGACGCGCAGCGCTTTTTCGCGTGGCGTGTTTTTCCAGGTCGCCAGGCCGCCACCCACCCCGAAACCGCTACCGAAACCGCCGAGCAGACCACCGGCCTTGTAATCTTTCGCTTCGCCCTCGACGCTGGTCGCCATCAACACGCGGCTGGTCTTGGCGTCGATCAGGCGCAGGTCGATCGCCATGTGCGCCTTGTTCTGGCTGCCGGCGATCGCCCCGAACACGCCGCCGCCGAAGCCACCGGCGCCGCCGGCGGTGCCCGAGGCATGATCCTCGAATTCAGTGACCGCCGCGACGACCAGCAATTCGGCGCCTTCGATCTCGCCGATCGGCGCCGCGGTGTCCTGCCGGACACGGCCCGAGGCCCCGAGATCCTGCTCGCCAAGAACGTCTTCGAGCGCCTGGCGTTCGAGAACGATAAAGCGGCCGGAATTGACCAGCGCCGTGGTCAGCATATCGGCCATGCCGTCGCCAATTTCCGGTGAATACCAGCGATAAGCGTCCTTGGATTTATTGGTAAACCGCGAGACGGCGATCCGCGCCTGCGGTCCATCGTAGGCCGCGGCCTGCGCCTCGGCGATACTCGGCCCGCCGCTGTCACGGACTCGGGTTTTGACCTGCTGGCCGAATGCCGGACCGGCGAGGAGTACCGCCAGCAGGGTCGAGAAAAGAGTCCAGCGCGGAGAAACAACGGACATGTTCATTCTTTCACCCTCCAGACGGCCCGGGATTGCTACACGCGGCCTGATACTCGGTTCAATTGACTTTAGCCGTAAACTGCTCGGCAACCCAGCCGGTGCGGCCTTGGTCGTCGCGGATCTGAACCCAGCCGCTCGACCGCGACATGACATCGACGATCGCCCCCGAGGTCAGCCCGAACTGCACCGGGTTGCCGGCGCCCGGGCCGTTGCGGACGTTGAGCGAAGTGGCCGTGATCACGATCCGCTCGCCGGTTCCGGCCGGGAGCGCGGCACTGGCCCGGCCGCTGCCGTAATGATAGTACGAGGCCGGCGTCTTGGTGATGATGTAATCGACCGCGGAGCCGATCACCTGGCGCAGCGCTTTTTCACGCGGCGTGTTTTTCCAGGTGGAGAGCGCCCCGCCGAGGCCGACACTGCCGGTGTAGCCGGCCAGCGCGCCGCCGACGTTGAAGTCCTTGGCTTCGCCCTCGACGCTGGTCGCCGCCAGCACGCGGCTGGTCCGCGCGTCGATGATGCGCAGGTCGATCGCCATGTGGGCGCTGCGCACGCCGCCGAAAACCGCGCCGAGTACGCCACCGCCGAACCCGCCGGCCCCACCCTGGGTGCCGCCGGCGTTACCCTCGAATTCCGTGACCGCGGCGACAACGAGCAATTCGGCGCCCTCGATCTGCCCGATGGCCGCCGCCGTCTGCTGGCTGACGCGACCCGAGGCGCCCAGATCCTGTTCGGCGAGCACGTCTTCGAGCGCCTGGCGTTCGAGCACGATGAAGCGCCCGGAATTGAACAGCGCCGTGGTCAGCATGTCGGCCATACCGTCGCCGATTTCCGGCGAATACCAGTTGTAAGCGTCTTGCGATTTATTGGTGAAACGGGCGACGGCGATTCTGGCCTGCGGCCCGTCATAGGCCGCGGCCTGGGCCTCGGCGATACTCGGTCCGCCTTCGTCGCGGACGTTGGTCGTGGTGCCGGCGGTCGGACAGCCGGCGAGCAGCACAAGCACAGCGAGTGCCGCGGCCAGTCGGAGCAGAATATTCATTTAGATAACCCCTACGGTAATAAGAGCAGACGCGACATCCCGGGGCTCGTCCGCTACGACCCCTCCCCTGGATCGTCGCCGCCCGGCGCTGTCGCCACCCGCTGAAGAATACCCAAACCGCCGGTAAAAAACAATGGCAAAGATCAAACCGCCGGGGCGCCGGCGGCCGGCGGCCGGCGAAATGCCGGCTCAGCGCTTCAGTGTCTTGCGCAGCTTCTCGATGGCCCGCAGTTGCGCCACGGCCTGGGCCAACTGCGCCTGGGCTTCGGCGATTTCCATTGCTCCGGTGCGCTCGGCCAGGTGCCGTTCGGCTTCTTCCTTGGCTTTCAGGGCCGCTGCTTCGTCGAGATCCTGGGCGCGCGCCGCGGTATCGGCGAGCACCGTGACGAGGTGCGGCTGGACTTCGAGTATGCCGCCGGAAACGTAAAACGTCAGCATCTCGCCGTCGGCGAGTTCCACCCGGACCTGGCCGGGTTTCAGCCGGGTCAAAAGCGGCGCGTGGCGCGGCGCGATGCCGAGTTCGCCCATCTGGCCGGTGGCGTAAACCATCGCCGCCGGCCCGGAATAAATGCCGCCCTCAGCGCTGACGATATCGCAGTTCAAAGCAGACCCAATCGTTGTAGCCATCGACCCGTTCACCCGGTATTTCACGCCGCCTGTTTGGCGGCCAGCTTTTTACCTTTCTCTTCCGCTTCCTCGATGCCGCCGACCATGTAGAACGCCTGCTCCGGCAGGTGGTCGTAGCCGCCCTCGACAATCGCCTTGAAGCCGCGGATGGTCTCGGCCAGCGGCACGTACTTGCCGGCGCTGCCGGTGAAGGTCTCGGCGACGAAGAACGGCTGCGACAAGAAGCGCTGCACCTTGCGGGCGCGAGCGACGGTCAGTTTGTCTTCTTCGCTGAGTTCGTCCATACCCAGGATGGCGATGATGTCCTTGAGTTCCTTGTAGCGTTGCAAGGTGCTCTGCACGCGGCGCGCCACGTCGTAATGCTCCTGACCGACGACCAGCGGATCGAGCTGGCGCGAGGTCGAGTCGAGCGGATCGACCGCCGGATAAATGCCGAGTTCGGCGATCTGCCGGCTGAGCACCAGCGTCGCGTCGAGGTGCGCGAAGGTGGTCGCCGGCGACGGATCGGTCAGGTCGTCGGCCGGCACGTACACCGCCTGGAACGAAGTGATCGAGCCGGTGTGGGTCGAGGTGATCCTCTCCTGCAAGATGCCCATCTCGTCGGCCAGCGTCGGCTGGTAGCCGACGGCCGACGGCATGCGGCCGAGCAGCGCCGAGACTTCGGTACCGGCCAGCGTGTAGCGGTAGATGTTGTCGATGAACATCAAGACGTCACGCCCTTCTTCGCGGAAAAACTCAGCCATCGTCAGGCCGGTCAGCGCGACGCGCAGGCGGTTGCCCGGCGGTTCGTTCATCTGACCGAAGACCATCGCCACTTTATCGAGGACGTTCGATTCTTTCATCTCGTGATAGAAATCGTTGCCTTCGCGGGTCCGCTCGCCGACGCCGGCGAATACCGAAAGACCGGAATGCGCCTTGGCGATGTTGTTGATCAGCTCCATGATGGTCACTGTCTTGCCGACGCCGGCGCCGCCGAACAGGCCGATCTTGCCGCCTTTGGAGATGGGCATGATCAAGTCGATGACCTTGATGCCGGTTTCCAGGATCTCGACCGCCGCGGCCTGCTCGACGTAACTCGGCGGCTGGCGGTGGATCGGCCAGCGCGTTTTTTCGCCGATCTCGCCGGCGTTGTCGATCGGCTGCCCCATGACGTCCATGATGCGGCCGAGTGTGCAGGCCCCGACCGGCACCTGGATCGGCGAACCGGTGTTGCGCACCGCAAGCCCGCGTTTCAAGCCGTCGGTCGAACCGAGGGCGATGGCCCGGACCACGCCGTCGCCGAGCTGCTGCTGAACCTCGAGCATGAGATCGTGCTCGTCGACGACGAGTGCATCGTACACCTTGGGGGCGGACTCGCGGTCGAACTCGATATCGACCACGGCGCCGATGATCTGGACAATTTTTCCTGCTGACATAATCGTTACTCGCTCCGTATTGCTCCGTTGCGGCGCGCTTCAGACCGCCGCCGCGCCGCCGACGATTTCGGAAATTTCCTGGGTGATCGCCGCTTGTCGCGCCTTGTTGTAGGCCAGGTTCAGCTCGCCGATCAATTTGTGGGCGTTGTCCGAGGCGCTCTTCATCGCCACCATGCGCGCCGCGTGCTCGCTGGCCAGATTCTCCAGCACGCTTTGATAGACCAGAGATTCGATGTAGCGGGTCAACACGTCGTCGAGCAGGGCGTGCGCCTCGGGCTCGTAAATGTAATCCCACAACTTCAGCATCCGGTCGTCGGTATCGGGCGGCAGCGGTAAAAGCGGCATCAACATCGGCTGCTGGCTCATCGTATTGATGAAATCGTTGTAGGCGATGGTCAAGCGGTCGATTTGCCCGTCGCGATAAGCATCGAGCATCACCTTGACGACGCCGATCAGCGCCTCGATCTGCGGTTTTTCGCCCAACCCGCCGGCGGTGGCCGCCAGGTTGACCTTCAGGTTGCGGAAAAACTGCAAACCCTTGCGGCCGATCACCACCAAGTCGGCCTCGACGCCGCGCCGCTGCCAGTCGCGCAACTCGGCGAGCAGTTTGCGGAACAGGTTGCTGTTCAAGCCGCCGCACAGCCCGCGATCGGTGGAGATGACGATATAACCGACGCGCTTGACTTCGTCGCGGCCGACGGTGAACGGGTGGCGGTATTCGGGATTGGCCCGCGACAAGTGGCCGATGACCTGGCGCATCATCCGGGCGTAGGGCCGCGAGGCGGCCATCAGCTCCTGCGACTTACGGATCTTGCTCGCCGAGACCATCTCCAGCGCACTGGTCACCTTGCGGGTGTTCTGCACGCTGCGGATCTTGCTGCGGATTTCGCGGCCGCCTGCCATCGTCAGTCCTCCCGGCCCACCGGCTGCACCGGGCTCACCACGCGCCTTTGGCGCGGAACGCCTCGACCGCCTGTTTGAGACGGCCGGCGATCTCGTCGTGATAGTCGCCCGTGGTATTGATTTCCTTGATCAACTCCGGCTGCTCGTTTTCCACCCACGAGAGCAGGGCGCCTTCGAAAGCGGCGATCTTGCCCAGTTCGACGTCATCCATGTACCCCTCATTGATGGCGTAGAGCATGATGGCCATCGCCGCGACGGTCAGCGGCTTGTACTGCGGTTGTTTCATCAACTCGGTGACCCGCTGGCCGCGTTCGAGCTGGCGGCGGGTCGCGTCGTCGAGATCGGAGGCAAACTGCGCGAACGCCGCTAGTTCGCGGTACTGCGCCAGGGCCAGGCGGACGCCGCCGCCGAGCTTTTTGATGATTTTGGTCTGCGCCGCGCCGCCGACGCGCGACACCGACAGACCGGCGTTGATCGCCGGCCGGATGCCGGCGTTGAAGAGGTCGGTTTCGAGGTAGATCTGGCCGTCGGTAATCGAGATCACGTTGGTTGGCACGAAGGCCGAGACGTCGCCGGCCTGGGTCTCGATAATCGGCAAGGCGGTCAGCGAACCGGTGCGCCCCTTGACCTTGCCCGCGGTGACACGCTCGACGTAAGCGGCGTTGACCCGCGCCGCGCGTTCGAGCAGCCGGGAATGCAGGTAGAACACATCGCCAGGATAAGCTTCGCGGCCCGGCGGGCGGCGCAGGAGCAACGAAATCTGGCGGTAAGCCCAGGCCTGTTTGGTCAGATCGTCGTAAACGATCAGCGCGTCTTCGCCGCGATCGCGGAAGTATTCGCCCATCGAGCAACCGGAGTACGGCGCCAGATACTGCAAGGCGGCGGATTCGGCGGCCGGGGCGGCGACGATGATCGTGTGCTCCAGCGCCCCGTGCTCTTCGAGTTTGCGTACGACGTTGGCGATCGTCGATTGTTTCTGGCCGATCGCGACGTAAATACATTTGACGCCGGTGCCGCGCTGGTTGATGATCGTGTCGATCGCCACCGCGCTCTTGCCGGTCTGCCGGTCGCCGATGATCAACTCGCGCTGGCCACGGCCGATCGGCACCATCGTATCGATCGACTTCAGTCCGGTCTGCACCGGCTGCGACACCGACTGGCGGTCGATGACGCCCGGCGCGACTTTCTCGATCGGCGCAAAACCGCTGTTCTCGATCGGCCCGCGGCCGTCGAGCGGGTTGCCCAGCGCATCGACGACGCGGCCGAGCAGACCCTCGCCGACCGGCACTTCGAGGATGCGTCCCGTACATTGCACGGTATCGCCCTCGCGGATATGGCGGAAGGCGCCCATGACGACCGCCCCGACCGAGTCGCGCTCGAGGTTCAGCGCCAGGCCGTAGGTATCGCCCGGAAAGCGGATCATCTCGCCTTGCATCGCATCGGCCAGGCCGTGGATGCGGCAGATACCGTCGGCGACGCTGAGCACGATCCCCTCGTTGTGCGTTTCGGTCGCCCCGGCAAAACCTTCCAGGCGGCGGCGGATCAGCTCACTGATCTCGGATGGATTCAATTGCGTCTGCATGTCATTCAATCCTCATCGGCCATGGCGGCCATCGTGAAAGCGGGCCTCTGCGCAAATGCAAAAAAGTTAATCACGCGGCAGACTCAACCGCCCCGCATGGCGCCGGCAAGCTGGTGCAGCCGGCCTTTGAGCGAAGCGTCGATCACCGTATCGCCGGCGCGCACGACAAGCCCACCGATGAGCGCCGGATCCTGCTTTTCGTGCAGCGTCACTGCTTTACCGAAACGCCGGGTTAAAGCACTGAGCAGTTTGTCGCGGAGCGCCGCGCTCAGCGGTACCACGGTGGTCACCTCGGCCTCGATCCGGTTCTCGGCCGCGGCAACCTGCTCGCGGTATTGACGAGCGATCTCGCCGAGCAGCGGTAGGCGGCCGTTCTTGGCCAGGATGCCGAGCAACGCCTCCCCCGCTTCGACGGCATCGCCACCGGCCGCGCCGACCTCAGCTATCAGCCGCGCCAGGGCCGGTTGATCGACGCGCGGGTGGCCGATCAACGCCTTGATTTCAGGCGTTTCGACGATCGCGACATAACGGCCGAGCCTTACGGTCCAGGCGGCCAACGCATCCTGGCTGTCGGCCAAGGCGAACAAAGCCTTGGCATAGGGCCGCGCCAAAGTGATCGCTTCAGCCATCTAAAAACCCGCCACCAAGTCATCGAGCAAGGCGCGGTGTCCGCCCTCGTCGATCGCCTTGCCGAGCACTTGCCCGGCGCCGAGGACGACCATGCCGGCGATTTCGCCGCGCAACGTGGCGCGCGCTTGTTCGACGGCCTGTTGGATTTCGTTTTCGGCGGCCGTTTTGAGCCGCGCCCGCTCGCTCGCCGCGTCGCGTTTGGCTTCTTCCACCAGACGGGCGGCGCGCTGCCCCGCCTGATCGATCATCGCCGCCGCCTGCTCGCGCGCCTCGTGGCGCAGGCGCTCAGCCTCATGCCGCGCCTCGTCGAGTTCGCGCTCGGCCTGCTCGGCCGCGGCCAACCCGCTGGCGATCGTCGCCCGCCGGTTCTCGATGGCCCTGAGCAGGTGCGGCCAGATGAACTGCATGCAGAACCACACGAAGATCATCATCGCGATCGACTGCAAGACCAGCGTCAGATTGATATTCACGAGCCTACCTCCCGGTGCGCATCAATGACCCCGGGCGTTCAACCGCCGGTCGCGGTCAATAATTGACCGACGAACGGGTTGGCGAACGTGAAAAACAGAGCGATACCGACGCCGATCATCGCCACCGCATCGAGCAGGCCGATGGCCAGGAAAAACTTGCCTTGCAGCATCGGGGCCAGCTCCGGCTGGCGGGCGGTGCCTTCCAGCAGGCGGCCGCCGAGTATACCGACGCCGATGCCGACGCCCAGCGCCCCGAGGCCGATCAAAAGGCCGATCGCGATTGCCGTCATACCAATTACAGTTTCCATGATTTCTCCGGTGTTACCGAGTGAAGTGGTAGCAAAAATCTCATCGCGCGTCGCTCAATGATGTTCGTGGGCCATGCTGAGATAGACCACGGTCAACATCATGAAAATGAACGCCTGCAAAGTAATGACCAGAATGTGAAACACCGCCCACCCGAAGTGCAGCAACTGCCCTCCGGTGAAGGCCAGGCCGCCGGCCAGCAACATCTCGGCCAGCACCAAAATAAGCGTCCGGCGCGTGCTGAGCGCGCCTTTGACGTGCAAAGACAAGGTGGCGGCGACGACGGCGAAAGACAACAACAAAAACCAGCCGGGCACATGCCCGCCGAACAGCGCCTGCAGGCCCTCGGCAACGACGCCCGAACCGGCGGCGAAAACCAGGGCGATCAGGATGAAAATCAGCTCGCCGGCGTAAAGATTGCCGAACAGCCGCAGGCCCAGCGAAATCGGCTTGGCCAAAAGACCGACCGTCTCCAGCAGAAAATTGAAGACCATGACCAACGGCCAGAACACCACGGGCATGCCCATGGCCTTGGGATTGATCGGATTCATCGTCAACTCGCCGATAAACCCGCCGACCCCTTTCATGCGCAGACTGTAATAGATAATCAACGCAAAGACCGCGATCGCCATGCCCATCGTGGCGTTGACGTCCGTCGTCGGCACGACTTTCTGGTATTGGACGCCGGCGCCGTGCGCCAGCCACGGCAGCCAATCGACCGGCACAAGATCCATCAGATTCATGAAGAAAATCCAGACGAACAGCGTCAGCGCCAGAGGCGCGACCAGCCGGCTTTGCCCGTGGAACGTCTCGCGCACCGCGCCGTCGACGAACTCGACAAGGCTCTCGACCGCGGCCTGGAGACGGCCCGGAACGCCCGCCGTGGCGCGCCGCGCGATCAGGTAAAACAGCGTGACGAACAGCACGCCGAGCACCACCGACCAGGCCATCGTATCGACGTGGACCGCCCAGAAACCCATGGCCTGCGCCTCGGCCGCATTGTGCGCGAAACCCCACTCGCCGCTCGGCTGGCGCCCGAACGTCAAATTCTGCAGATGGTGTTTGATGTATTCGGAGGCCGTGCTGTTGTCGCCTGCCATGCCTATCCGTCCGTCTGTCTCACTACTCGCAATCAATACCCGGCACGATCAATGTTCGATGCCGGCCGTTTTTAGGAAGCACTGATTAAATTACCGCTTCCCGCGACACAGGGAAGTGTCGCCTCTGAGAAATCCAGGATGGATTTATTCAGAGTTTCCTTTAATCATCGGGCCCCGGGCCAACGCGATCAACCCGCCGGCCAATCCGGCCTGCCCGAGGATGAACCCGGCGAACAACCAGGGGGCCGGAAGCGGCGGCGTCAGCCAAACAAAAACCGCCGTGAACAGCGCGGCGGTCATAAGCCACTTGGCCGACTCCCAAAACAGCATGCGACCCAGACCGGGCGCCTGCCCGGCGGCCAGCCGGCGGGCAATCGGCCACATCGCTGCAAAACCCGGCAGCACGGCGATCAGGCCGCCGGCGGCCAGCCCGTAAAATTTCATTGTCCCGGCCAACAACGCGGCCGTAACAAGCCCGGCGCCGAGCACCGCCAGCGGCACGGCCAACCAGCGGCGAGGATTGAACATCAGCCCGATGACACCCTGTCCAGGAACGTGCGCCGTACACTGCCCCGTCGCAGCCGTCAGGCCGCCGCCTGCTCAGCCGGCAAAAGGGCCCTACAAAGCCTGAGAATTATACCACGAATGAACGATTCATCCACCCCCCACTCACACCGTAGCGCGCAGGAGATCGACCAGTTCCTGAGCGCTCCGCCAGTCCCGGCCATGAACGTAACGGGGAATGGACCAGCGCGATGTCTGCTTCGTAACCGGCGCGGCGCCGGTGGTGAAGGCGCCGGCAAGCCCTATCGCCGGCCCGTGACGCGGCAGGTATTCCCCCTCGAGGTAGTCATTGGATTCGCCGTATGGATAGGCGAACAAGCACGGCGTCGTACCGCATTGCTGCCCGATCAGCATCTGAGCCCGGCGGATTTCATGATCCGCGAGCCTTTCCGTGTCGATACAGCGGAACGTGCCGCGCGGCACGCCCGGCGCCTCGCTGGCCGCCTCATGGTTGTGGTCCCAACTGTGGTTGCCGATCTCGAGCAAGCCGCCCGCCGCGGCCGCCGCCCACCCATTCGAAGCGAGCCAACCTGCGCCATATAAACAGGCGCGGTCCATCTCCTCGCGGGCCAGCGGCGAGGCAATCACAAAGCAGGTGGCGTTGAGGTCCGGTTGTTCACCGCCGCGGCACGCGCGGAACGCTTCGAGGATCGGTAGAAAACCGGGCAGGCGGCCGTACAGCGGGTGATCGACGGCCTGAAAATCCAATATCGTACCGTCGTCGAAGCTGAGCCCGACCGCCCCTTGCAGATCCCCATCGCCCCTTTCGCCCAGCAACCACTCGACAATCCAGCGCAGCGGCACCACCCGCCGCCCGGCAGCGGCGATGGTTTCCAGGTCGGCGGCGAGGGCGATATGACCATTGCCGGCGTAGTCGCGGCCGGAAAAAATATGGGCGTGATAGACGAGGATAGGGATGCGGATCGGCGGGCAGGCATTCACGATTCGGATATCATAACCGTATCGTGAAGACACATCATAATTATATGATTTCCCGGTGAATTTGATGAAGTCGAGCAAAATTTATGCAACTATTGGGTCTATCGAGTCCGGTTCAACCCAATGAATCTCGTTAAATCTACGTGGCGCAGAGCACGGCAAGAGTTAGGGGATTTTGTCAGCTATTTTCTTTTACCGTTACCCGGGCTATTGTTGCCCTGGCATCTGGCCTGGCCGCTGTACCACAAACTCGCCGCGCGGCGCTGGATTTTCAGGAGCAGAGTCGAAGCGGCGGGCAATGAGGCCGGCCGCACACTTGGAATCGCTGCGCCGGACGTCTGGCGGCACCGCTACCGCCTCGTGCTGATCGTCGACATGCTGGATTTTTGGATATCGCTGCTCCAACCCTGGCGCTGGCAGCGGCTATTGCAACAAAACGGAGGCTGGCCCAAACAGCGGCCTTTGGTCGTTATCGGCACTCATTGGGGGCCGGCTTTCTTAACACTGCGCTCGCTGCATCGTGCCGGCCTCGCACCGCATTATGTTATTCGCAAGGCACCTTTCGGTGAATTCCGCGGCCGGCGGGTGTGGCAATTTTACATCCTGCTGCGCCGCATGCATCTTGAACGGCTGTTTCCCGGCAAGCGATACGAACCCGGTGGTTTCCCTCGCCGGCTCATACATGCTCTACGCTCAGGCGAATGCATTCTCGCCCTTATCGACGTTCCCGCCGAACGCCCTGCTGATGGCCGTCGGATCCAGGTCTTTGGCCGGCATGTTTTCGTGCAACCGGGTATTATCGGGCCCGCCATACGACACAACGCGGCATTGGTCACTTACAAACTGGGGCTCGATTTCAGCACCGGCCGGCGACTACTGGAAATTCATCCGGTTGTAGAACATCTGAACGCCGAACAGGCTTGGCAGCATCTAGCTGATTTCATGGCCCGTACATTGGAACAAGACCCGGCGCAATGGCAGCTCTGGCAGGTGGCAGATTTTTTCCAGTAGAGAACACAAAACCCATGCAGGCGGTTGCGGGTTAAACCCAATAGTTGCATAAATTTTGCTCGATTTACCCAATTGTTGCATAAGTTCCCGGAATTCTCTTTAATTCATCCGATTTAATGTTTGGAAAGTACTTCTCGATTAGGTCCTTTGCCCTCGATTCTGAAATATTCTTAGAATGGTCCAAGTTGATAAACATTCTCAGTAATTTTACATTTATCTATATCAGATATATATTTGTGAAAAAACGCTAATAGATTAGGATATTTTGTATGTCTGAATCCCGCTTGAAGATCCACTTCCTCAGCTCGACGATCACCGCAATAGCCAAAAAATGCCTGATAATCTTCAGCCATTGTAAGGAAGACGTATCTCAGCATACAGAACAGAACGCCGCCACTTGCTCGTATCTCCATGCAATGCTCAGGTGAAACGTTCTGAAATGACTTGCCGTACACACAGCCACCACCGACCAAAGCTATGCCCTCATGTTCTAGGATATTCAGATAGCCCAAAGGCACCAGAGTCATGCCGTTCTTGTATAAGGCTACGATGTGGCGACCGTAATCTGGTAATACACCGCCAAATTTGACTTTGAAAATCTCCCCGGCAAAAAAGCGGCCGTCGGAGACTTCGCAAACTCGAAAGTAATCCTTTTGCAACGGGTTCGTCGTCTGCATGTTTTGTTCCTGGCAGTTAAAGCTGATCATTCAATAGCGACAGAAGTTGTTCAGAATTACTCCAGTCGCGGCGAAAAACATAGCGTGGCAGCCGCCAGCGGTTGCTGGTTGGCGTAACCCAGGTAGCTTCCGTGGTAGCTGCGGCCAGCAAACCCATGTCCGGGCCATATCTTGGCAAATATTCCTCTGCGATCGCATCAGGCACCTGACCGTATGGGTAGGCAAATACCGATGCAGGTGCCGTGCCCAGTGTCTCATACAGGTAAAGAAACTCTTATTCATTCAGAGTTTCCGCCTGGCAGCGAAGTTAAAAAGAAAATGTACATTGTTTTTATGGTAGTAAATAATTCTCACATGGTGTACCCAATACCGCGGAACGCCAATTCGTTTTCCAAATCGCCGGATCGGGATCAGGCTCGATATTGAGGGCGATCAGGCCGGCGCTGCGGGGATCCGCACAAAAATAATACTTCGGCCAAAAGACATCCTCGCCATTTTTTCCGCGAATTTCGTACATAATGCCATTGAGAATTTTTGTTTGCCATTCTTCGAGATCCGGACCGATAAATGGCACCAGTCGATCAAGCAGGCTTTCCGGCTGGAACGGCGGGTTCACCAGCGCCCCTTGGCCGTGGCGTCCTACAAGCGCCACGCCAATATGTTCGGGTACCAGAACCAGGGCCCAATTTTCATGCTCGATATGAGCCGACTCGGCGTAAAGCGCTCTTTGCAGGCGCGGGACATAGTGAACAGCATAGGTCCAGTCGCGCTGCGCTGGATATTGCGCGACGGCCATGAACCCCAGCGTCAACCCGGTTATCGCCAACCCGGCGCGACGTATCCACGATTTTCTGCCTTTGAGCATTCCGGCAAGCGGCGGGGCGAATGACAAGGCGAAATATGCGCTGCCGGCGTATAACAATCGAATCCCCTGGCCTACAGGGGAAGCTTGATGCAGGTGGGGTAACAGTGCTCCGACTGTCAGCAACAGCCAGGAAGAAGACAAAATAAAACGATTACGTTGATTTTTCGAGACGATGGCGGTATAGAACATGAGTACCGACAAGGCGACGATCAGGCTCCAAAATGCAGTGTACAACACTGGCTGCACGCGCCAGGCAGGAAGGAGAATCTTCCCGAGAATCGGGATCTTCGACAGCCACACAGTAGGCGGCCAACTGATCCCTCGCTGATAGATGCTAAATAGCGTGTCATAAAGCAACCAGCGTACTACAAGATATAAGATAAAAATCAAAAGAATGGGCCACCAATACCGGAGCGCTCGCAGCAAATGATTGATCACGGGATTGATCCTGGACATCTGCGAATCGCGTTGACCTGCAGCCCACCACGCGGCGAGGAGAAGCAGGCCCGGCGTTACCATTGCCGACTCCTTGCTCAGCAAGGCGAAGGCAAACAGCAAGGCGGCACCGGCGGGTTGCAATGAGAGCATTCGATCTATGGCCAGCAGACTGAAGAGCAAAGCCAGGCCGTCGTAACGCCCCGCTATCCAGATACTTACTTCGGGTGCCGCGGGACTCAACCAGAACATCAAGGCGGCGAGTGGGGCTGCAATCGAATCGTTTTTCCCGAACGAAAACAGGCGTCTCGTCAGCCGATAGACCATGATGCCGTTCAATAAATGAATCACCAACTGTGTCAACCGCCAGCCGCCGGCCATCGGCCCGTAAAGCAAGTAATCCGAGCACAGGGATAAATTTCCAAGCGGTCTATAAAAGTGGCTGACAACCTGATTACCCTGGACGAATTGCCGGCCGATCCATGACCACCACTCTCCAAAGCTGCCCAGCTTGGAACAGCCGCTCACGATGCTCAGTGAGTCGCTCGTAAAGCCGCCGGTCAGGCTTGGTGCATGTAGCAGCGTTACAAGAACGAGGCCCAATACAAGTAAAAGGCGATCCCAATTGAACCCCACTCTTAATGCGCTACAAAGCGGACTTCTCATGCGCATTTACCCAATTGCCCGTTTGCTCACCCAGTTGCCGGCCACGTGCGCCAAGCGTGAAATGCGCGATGATCCCAAAAATAGCGGCGGACGAGTTCGGCAAAATGCGCTGTATCGGCCTCCAGTCTTTTCTTGACCAGACCCAGTTCGTCGGCAGCCACAAGACGAATATAGGTTTTGCCGTCTCGCACCATCGTCGGGACGGGACGACGCACCATATCGACCGATTCGATGCCCGATTGTCCCACCTCCACCCAAATGCCATCGTCGAGACTCAGGCGCCTCAACCCAGGAAAAACGTATTGCTCAACGCCTGAAGAATCGAGCAGAGGCTCGATTCCCAGAAATGCACATACGGTGTCGATCACCTCGCGGGCCGTTGCGCTGCCTACGGCCGGCAATACCAAAAACCGATCCGCAGAGTAATAATGCAGCCAATTCTCAAGGTGCCGTCCGTAGCGGCTCATAGCGATCAAACCGAGCCTGTCGGGTGCTTCTGTGATGGATATATTGCAGTCCAAACTGCGGTGCGTGACGTGGTGCAAATACGCCGATACCGCTCGTTCGACAGGATCTTTTACCAGCACGATCAATTTGATCCTGCCCCCCAGCGACTGCTGTACGGTACGCGGGATTTCAGGGTTGAAACCGACCGGCGCAGGATCTTCGGCGCCAGTCCAGAAATAGCTGGCGCAGGCGTCACCAATCAATACCTCCGCCGGCGCAGCGGTAAAGCGCCGGGCATAATCAACAAGCGGCTTATGCGGCAAACAACTGAAAAACTCATCATCCTTGTCCTCGGGCAGGTATACGCGCCGATGACTCCGGAGCATCCGGTGCAGCCATGAGGTACCGCATTTCTGTGCGCCAATGATGAGAAAATCGGGCAATCGCATGCGCTTTTTTTTCGCTCGGGGCATGGCTATGATAAACTATTTTGCTATTGATTCCGGGTTCGAATCAGCCAGTGGAAAACGTGCCGGCCGTTAAAAATGTCCGTAGTGACTATCGCCTGATCCGTTCGGTTTATCGTTCTTCGGAAAGAAGAATTTTAACAGGCTGTTGAAAAACAGCCTGTTAAGGCGGAACAGGGATGTTCCGCACGCGGATCAAGCGCGTCAGTGCTTGATCCGGCGAGAGCGAGTCCGGGCATGTACCGGACTCGCGACTTGAAAAAGGGCAGGAGAGCCCTTTTTCAACAACCTGTTAATCCGATGGATGCGACAATCAGGTTAACCCACTCATGGCCCATCGCATCCCGGTTTTAACCTATCACGGCGTACACGTCGATGGATCGGATTACGAAACCAACGATCATATCGGACTGCGTTGCGATTTGGAATTGATTCATAAGCTCGGGTGGAAAGTCGCACGTCTGACGGACGTTATCGGATCACTGCTTTCTGGAAAGATATCGTCAATCTTCACAAAGACACTGTGTTTAACATTTGACGATGGAAGCTGGTTCGATTGGCACGATTTACCGCATCCCCATTATGGAACACAACGTAGCTTCGCCAACATCCTGCGAGATTTCATCGGCTCATACGGCGGGCAGGCACAACCGAATCTCCACGCGACGAGCTTTGTGATCACCTCACCATATGCCCGCTCGGTTCTCGATAAAACGTGTATGATCGGAAAGGGGTGGTGGGGTGACGAGTGGTGGAAGGAAGCTCACAACGAAGGCCTGATCGGAATCGCCAATCACAGTTGGGATCATCGACATCACACTTTGCCTAAGGAAATCAGGTACGGGGAAAAATATGGCGATTTCAAGATCATGCAAGACGTCGCGGAGTGTAACTGGCAAGTTCGCCAAGCCCAGGAATACCTGCAACGCTTGCTGGGGCGGTCACCCGAGCCTTTTTTTGCTTATCCATACGGCGATGTACCCGCAGTCCTTGCACAAGAATATTTTCCGGCATATCACGAAGATCTCGGCTTGATTGCGGCATTTTCTTCAGAGCCCGCGCCCATCGCCGAGAACGCCGATCCCTGGCGCCTTCCAAGATTCGTTTTCAGGAGGGACTGGAATCAACCGCATGATTTGCAGGCCCTATTGCGGGAGATTTGCCGGTAAGCCCGCCTTATTCACCACCGGTTCGTCACGAGGCGCTGTCAGGCCACGCAGATGGGGCGTTTCGCGACCGAGCGCACCGGAAGCGTACTGGCCTGTACGTTGAGGATGCGCGACCGAGTGAAACGCCCCAGGTGCGTGGCCTGGCGGCGCCGCAGTAGGAGGGGTGGTGAATAAGGCTGGGCAAGGGGGATCATCCGGGCTCCTTACCGCGGTGGACCAGCCGGCGCCACAGGGTGCGCAGGACGGCGGCGGCCTTGCCGATCCACGCCGGTATTTGTTCCAGTTCGGCGATCCGGGCGTCGCGCTGGCGCAGCAGTTGCTCGTTTTGCAGATAACGGCGGACCGCGTAGTTGTAATGCTCGAAGATGCTTTGCCCGGTGTCGGCGAACAGGGCGTAGTCGCAATGTAAGCGTTGGACGGCCGCTGGATGATTGCTGCACGCCGCGATCCAATATAGGGCGGGCTGCCCGGTGCCGGCGTGCAATTGCTGCTCCTGGTTCATGCACACGACATGGCAGGCGCCTTCGGCGGCGGCCTCTTCGGCGCTGATCAGCGAATGAAATTGCAGCCGCTGGCCGTACAGCCGGAGGTGACTGAATTGCTCTTCCAGCAGGGCAATAAACTCGTGGCGGTACAACTCGCGGACGTGGTCCGGGTTCCGGTAGCCGGTGGCATCGCTGTACTGCGCCTTGTCCGGCGACGAGATCAGCAGCAGGCCGTCGGCGGCGAGGACGCGCCTGAATTCGGCCAGCATCTCCTGCTGCGCGGCGAGGTGTTCGATGGTCTCGAAAGACGTTATGAGATCGAATGAGCCACTGGCGAAAGGCAATCGGCTGACGCTGCCGCGGACGAAATTTCCGCTGTAGCGGCGTTGTGCGTGGGCCATCGTCCCGGCGTCGATATCGAGGCCGACGACGCTGGCGGCAGCACGCCCGATGAGCGCCGTGCCATACCCTTCGCCACAAGCCGCATCCAAGACCCGCCGGCCGGCCGCCAGTCGCGCCGCGAAGGCATAGCGGTGCATGTGCTCGTACCAGATTTCGCGCACGCACTCCGGGGTGAAACGCTCCCCGGTAAATTCCAGAACCGGCGTCTCGGTCATCGGTGTAGCTCGGATCGGCAAGGTGCTGCTGCAAGAGACCGGATCATAGCATTCCGCCGGACACCCGGCACTTCCCGGCCCGGACGCTTTTCATTCGAGCCGGTAACCGAAATTTTCCTTGAACAGCTCGTGAAACTGGTCGGTGGTGCAAGTGTGGTTCTGCGGTCCCTGGCGGGCGATCTTCAAGGCGCCGAGCAGCGAACCGGCACGGGCCGCATCGGCCAGCTCGAAGCCTTGCACCAGCCCCCACAGCAGGCCGCCGCGGTAAGCGTCGCCGCAGCCGGTGGGATCGGTGAGGCACTCGGCGCGCGCCGGGGCGATCGGCGTGACACCGGCCGGAGTGTGAATCTCCGATCCGTCGGCGCCGCGCGTCACGATATAGGCTTTGGTCCGGCAGGCGATGTCGCGGGGGCTCAAGCCGGTGCGTTCGGCGAGCAGCCGGCCTTCGTAGTCGTTGACCGTAATCCAGTCGGCGCGGTCGACGAAATCGAGCAGCTCATCCGCGCTGAACATCGGCAGCGCCTGGCCGGGGTCGAAAATGTGCGGAATCCCGCGCTCGGCGAAATGGATGCTGTGCTGGCGCATCGCGGCGTTGGCGTCGGGCGCGACGATGCCGATATCGACCTTTTCGACGTCCCGCACCTGGTTGCTACCGCTGTGCTCCATCGCCCCGGGGTGGAAGGCGGTGATCTGGTTGTCGTCGATGTCGGTGGTGATAAAGGCCTGCGCGGTGTAGGCGCCATCGATGACCCGCACGTAACGGTCGCTGATGCCCAGGCGGCCGAGGTGCTCGCGGTAGGGCTCGAAATCGACGCCGACGGTGGCCATCGGCAGCGGCTCGCCGCCAAGCAGTTTCAGGTTGTAGCTGATGTTGCCGGCGCAGCCGCCGAATTCGCGGCGCAGCTTCGGGGTCAGGAAACAGACGTTCAGAATATGGATCTGGTCGCTGAGGATATGGTCCCGGAAGCGTTCCGGAAAGACCATAATGGTGTCGTAAGCCAGCGAACCGCAGACCAGGGCTTTCATGTTTTCGGTTCCTGAGAGGACAGGCGGAGCAACCGATTATTCTAGCAGGTTGTTGAAAAAC
>JRYH01003810.1_pt1 | contig 44437 bp, 51 predicted proteins | sample 235351 | NCBI WGS metagenome assembly JRYH01 (sample SAMN03074221, study PRJNA261480) | activated sludge metagenome | biome: Wastewater Treatment Plant; feature: Wastewater; material: Activated sludge; isolation source: activated biomass of a wastewater treatment plant treating wastewater... ...
ACAATGGGTTTGCGACAAAGCCCTCCGCATGGCTGATAATCGCGCGCATGATTTCACCGGTACGGCTGTCGATACCCGCAGCCTTGTGGATCTCGTCCAAGAGCAGAACAGGCGGTCTGCCCCTTTCCGCATTGTCGGTGATCCAGTTCATGATCGCCCGCGCACGCCACGCGCCACTGGCGATCTGGACCTGCGAATAGGTCATCCCGACCATATTCGCATCCCCCAGACTTTCCGTCCGCTCGGCTTCCTTGTGCTGGTCGGGGCTAGTCCGGAATACGACCTTCTCGTTTTCCTTGAGCCCCGCTTCCGTCCCCTTGTTGAAGAAAAAGGGCCGGATCAGCCCATCGTCAACCATGTCCATGAAACGCCGGCCAGAGGCGTTGCGCATGTCGCGAACGCAGAAATCAGTAAACAGGTTCGGCTTGTTGGACATGAACAAGATGGGGCGGCCTTCGACCGCCAGAGCGGAATAGCCATGCGCGGCAAGCTGGATGCCTTTGCCGACCCCCATCTGGTCGCCAATGATCGACGCGCGGCCTTCCTCACGGCGGAAGAATGTCAGGGCCAGAGAATCGACCTGTTCCGGATAGAACAGCACAGCGTCGGACATGAACTCATCCAGCGACACGCCCATTTTGCTGGCGACGTATTCGTCAATCCCGCTCAAGCCGCGCTGCTGGACGGCCTCTTCCACGCGCCGCAGGGCCGCGTAGGTTTCATGCTCCATCGTGCGCTCGATGACCGCCTTCGTCGTGCCCTTGCGCGAGAAGGGAACATAAGGGGTCGTGAAGGGATCGGGACTGTAATCATCCTTGAACCATTCGCCCACAGGCATGTCTGCCGGGGCGGGAAACTCCGTTTCGGGCTCGGCATCGGCCTGCGGGGGTGAAGCCGCCGCCTCGCCAGACGGTAGCCGATCCCCCTCGGCTCCGTCTGGCTCGCCCGCCCCGGCTTGCGGCGGTCGCCCCCTGTCATTGGCAGGCACCGGCTTGGGCCGGCTGCTTGCTCCTTGGCCCCTGCCCCCTCCGGAACCGCCGCCAGCGCCGCCCGTGATCGACGCATCGGCGGCGGTTCCATCGCCACGCGGAGGGTGCGCGGGAGCTTCATTTTCTATAGTCGCCGGTTCTTCCGCCGGCGTTGCCCCGCGCGGCTGCTCTGCCGCGCTCTGGTCATCCGCAGTTGCTTCAACAGTCTCGTCCTGCGGTGCCCCAACTCGCGCCGCTGCTTGGGCAGCAAGGCTATCCCTGAATTCCTTGATACGGCTTTCGGCCACGTCCTCGGGTAACGCCTCAATGGCGCTGTCGGCCAAAATGGCGTTTGCCCGCTCGTAGAACCGCTCGAAGGACGCGACCACTTCGAGACTGTCGGGAACCATCCGGGCCGCGTCGGCCAAGTCGCGTGTGTCCCCATACGGAAGCCGGTTTTCGCAAAAATGCACGATCACCGGGAAATTCGAGCCCATGTTGCGATACAGGTGAGCGTCAAGAACGACCGAGTCCACCTTTTCGAACATCGCTGTGAGCAACGACTGAAACTGTTTGCGGTGCCCGTTAAGCTGGTCCGGGTTCATCATCTCGGCAGGCATTACCAGAACGGCGTTTCCGCCCTCGTTCAGCTTGTCGAGGGCGAGTGCCGCAATGCGGGTTTCTGCCTTTTTCGGCTTAAAGGTCGTTCCCAGAGCCCGCATGTAGACAGGACCGATCTGGTCTTCTGGAAGATCGGCATAAGGCGGGTTTGCAAGAACGGCATCATAGCCGTCTGTGGTGCCGATGAGTGAGGCTGGATATGCCGCCTCCTGCATCGCGTCCCCTTGTATCGCCCGCGAGCCCGGCAATGCGGTCTGCACCCGGCCAAGGCGATTGGCGTCAATCTCGATACCGGTGACGAGCCCCCCTGCCCCGTGGGTAGCTGCCGCGAAAACACCATTGCCGATTGTCGGCTCAAGTACCGTGCGCCCCTTGGGCTTGAGGAATTCGGCAGCAACTTCACCCACAGCAGGAGGCGTAGAGAATTGGGCCAGAACAACCCGCCTGCCCGAACGGTCCCGTGGGTCATGAGGCGGAAACCCGACGCTGAATGCGTGTGCCGATATTCGGCCAGACGCCACGTTCTGACCGCGCACGAAAGCCGTCTCGGCTTCGATAATTTCGCGCAAGCCTTCCATGTCCATGGCCGCGCCACCATCAATGCGCGCCAAGGCGATGGCATCTTCAAGGTCGCGCGCCGAAATGCGATCATCAGGACGGGCATGGAGCCGGCCCAGCATGGCGCGCGCGATGAAATGCCAGTCCTGCAAGGTATGAGCGCGATGGAACAGGGAAGCGCGCCCGTTTGCGTCTTTGCGCTGCCCGTCCCGCGCGATCTCCCATTCATTGTGCATCTCGCCATTGAGCAGGAAACCACGACCGAACAGGCGCTCCACCACCGGCACACCATGTGCGTTATCGGGAAGATAACGCGGATCAAGTCGGCTCATTGCCGCTCTTGTGTCCGGGTGAGCTTGCGGCAGGCGGGCCTCGTTGAGCCTGTGAAACGCCTGCCAGCGCGAAAGAATATCCCCCTGATCATCCAGATTGACCGCATTGGAGACGTTGCGGACGGCGCTTGGCTCAAGTCCCATCTGGATGAAAATCTTGTCCGGGGCGCTCGGCATCGTGAAGCCCAATAGCCGCCCGGCTGGCAGTTCAACCGAGCCGGCATAATGGGCTCCCTGCGCCTTTGCGAAACGCCGGGCATCAAGCGCCACGGTATCGGGAGCCGGGTGGTGGGCGTCGATCAGGACGCCCAGACCATCCGAAACGCCGTTGAAGCGATTGGCTGGGATGACGATGCCGCCAAAGCGCCCCTGTGGCTGAGGAATATGGATGACAGCCATGCTCCGACTCCCCTGCCCCGCTCACATGGAGTTGGTCGCGGGTGCGAAGGATGCATGCCGCGTCTGCTCGGCCTGCGCCCTTTGCTCGGCCTCAGCCGTCACCTGTGCAGCCTGTTTGGCTTCCGGTTTGACAAGGGCATCATGACCTCCGGCCTTCACAATGGACTGCGCGCCCAGATCGGCCAGACGGATAGCGACATGATTGGGATCGTTCTCGGGCTTGAGAAAGCCCGTGGTCATGATTTCCTTGATATTCGTCGTGGCCGGAAAATCATCCTTGGCCGGCATGGAGCGGAACGATATGTCCGCCTCGTAGAACTTCCGCCCCGACATGCGGGCAGTCGCACCGTCATCCTTGGCCGCGCTGTTTTCCAGCTTGACGATCTTGTCGGTAATTTGCGGCATCAGGTCAGCCTGAACAGCCGGCGTAATTGCAACCGATACGTATCCGTCCTGTACGGCTTGATAAATCTCCGCCGCCTCGTCCTTGGAGACATCATCATTGAAGCGCAACTCCCTGAACGGCTTATCGACCATCGCGGCCAGAGCAGTTTGCGCCTTCCACGAGAATTTCGTTGCCGGCTGTTCGAGCAATGCCGCCCCGCCAGCGACGAAATCCTTGGTCTCGCGATCATAGGCAGTTCGCAGAAGTGCTGTATCCGTGTTGAGGCCGTCACTTACCGCCACCATGACAGCGGAGCGGATTCGACCTTCCAAGACGTTGCCTTCCAATCCCCTGATACGGTTGGAAGTCATATGGTCGAGCGCGGCCATGGTCGCCGCTTCGGTGTCGTCCGTGAATACGACGCTCGCAAAGCGCCGTTCATAGGCCCCTTTCGTCTCTTCGTTCGATTTCGGGATGTGAACGTCGATGTAGCCCGGCCTGTATGCGTCGATTTCCGGCTGCGTGTTGAGAGCGTTCATCCACCGCGCGACCAACTCTCCGTCCGGTTTCCGAACCACCGACTGCATCTGCAACACCACGGTGTCGCCCGCGACATTGTTTGCCATGCCGCCAACTGTCGGCTGGCGTCTGGTCTGGTTGATAGCCTGCTGACGGCGGGACTCCTCCGTGGTGAAGCGGTCCCGATTGACGTAGATGTCGGCAAACTCCTCACGTGTCGCCATACGGATCGACAGTTCTTCCCCTGTCTTGGGGTCGAAGCCATGAACCGTGTTGGTGTCTCGGTCGAAGCTTTCGACCTTGATGGCAATGTTGCCAAGCCGCTCGTTTCGAGGCCCGGACTTCTTCTCGTTTTGGGGAAGTTGATAGGCCATATCTGATCCTTTCTGATGGCTATACCGCGCCCTTTCGCTGGCGAACGGATGCTCCGGTGCCTCGGTCAGATCGCTGAGAAGGTCGAGTGTGACCGAGATTGTGTCCATGGCCGACGCAAGGCCAGTTCGCCGCCCATATGATAGGCACCGAAACGCCGTTTCGTCAAACGGTGTCCAGTAGAAACGCCTTTACAGTAGTTTTGACCGTGGCCGGGAATTCTGGTTTTGCTTCAACAACTTGCGTGCTATACCTAGTGCTATGCCTATGCTAGCCCATAGCAAAGGGCAAAGCATATGAAAAAGCATATGACCTAGCATATTACAAAGGCTATGGACTAGAATATGCCATAGGCTAGTAGCAAGCCAATAACCAAGCATAGACAATAGGAAATGAGCTAGCAAAGCGCATAGCCAATCGTATTGGCTAGCAGCTAGGCAAGGAGACAGCAAAGGACATAGCAAAGCAACTTGGCTATGGCCTAGCCTAGCACATCGGCTATGATAGCCATAGGCATAGACCTATGCTTGCAATATGCCTATGACCTATGATATGTCGAGCGCGGCCAACCTGAACGAAAGTGCAGAAGCAAGGAGTTCCCGGCATGGGTGCAGTTATCGTTTTCGCCAATCCCAAAGGCGGCAGCGGAAAGTCCACGTCCGCAATGCTGCTGGCCGAGCAGCTTTCCGAGCACGGCAACCGCGTGACGGTCCTTGATGCCGACCCCAACCGTTCGATCTACAGGTGGCTCGCGGCGCGTAAGAAAATGGGTATGCCCCTGCCTTTCGAAGTCGAGCACGAGTCCAATTCCGAGACTATGACGGGCATCATCCGCAAGCTCGCAAAGGAAAACGATTACGTTCTGGTCGATCTGGAAGGAGCCGCGTCCCAGCTAGTCAGCCGGGCCATTGCGCGGGCGCATCTGGTGCTCATTCCTATGATGCAGTCGCCGCTCGACAGCACCATGGCGGAAAACGCCGTGCGTCTCGTGCGCGTGGAGGAAGAGGTTCTCGAACGCGAAATCCCGTTCCGTATCCTCTTCCAAGGTGTAAACCCGGCATTTGCGACCACCATCGAACGGCAGATCGAGGAATTCATTGCCGAACGGGGATACCCCATCATCAATCGACGCCTCGCACTGCGCTCAGGGCCTTACAAGCAGATATTTGCACGGGCAATGCTCCTGAGTGAACTCGAAGCGGAGGCAGATACCAAGCAAGCTCGTGACAGCATCGCAAAGGCCCGCGAAGAAGCGCGGGCCGTAACCACCGAAGTCGTTGAAGTGCTGCGACAGGTCGCAAGCCAGAGTGCAGCTTGAACGGGAGGGTGACGTGATCGAGGACAAGGAAAAGACACCCGCCACCGCAAAGGGCAAGAAGCCCACGCCGCGCATGGTTCTTTCTGACATCGAGGACATTAACGAGGGCATGGACGCAGGCCAGCGTGCCCAAGTGGAAAATCGTCTTGGTCCGGTCAAGGTGCCCGAGATCGAGCCTGAACCCGACCGTGAGGCCGCGCTACTCGAACGCACGGGGGCGAGCTACCCCAACAGGAACAGCCAGCAAGGCTCGCCGGCAGGCCGCAAGCCAAGAGCAGGGCAGGGCAGTTTCGTTCCCGCAGCACCAAGGCGGCGCAGGAAGACCGAAGAACGGGTCGAACTGTTCATCAGCGGCCCTCGGCCTGTGATGGAGGCGTTCATCGCTTTCAAGGAAACAGAGGGCTACGTGGCCTATTGGGATGCCCTCCAAGACCTCATGACGCGCGCTGGTGTGTTCGAGGACATGCTGAAACTTACCGCCGAGATGGCTGAAGACGGCAATTGATTGCGATTGCCCGGCCCGCCCGCGCTCCGATATGGAGGTCTACGCTTGGCGGGCCGGCTGACCGGCTACCTCGTTTGCAAAGGGCCGAGTTCGCTGACAGCGGGGGCAGGGGAGGGCTGGCTGACCGGCTGAGGCGTTAGCCTCTGGCGTGTCCACTGTGTCGGCTGGAACGACTTATCTGATCTGTTCTCGACGGCCTGTATCGACTGCTCCGAAGCCTCGACAACCAGACGCCATGAGTTGCCCTTGCGGCGGCGTGCATATGACTGCATGGCGGTCTTCACGCTGATATGTCCCATCAGCGCAGCGACCTCGCCGCCCTCGATGCTGACCGATCCCTTCGCCGTCGATGCAAACTGGTGGCGGGCGTTGTAGATCGTCATGGCCCGGAAACGTGGGTGCAGTTCCCCCGCCTCGATGGCGCGCTCGATAATCCGTTTCAGTTCGCGTTGCAGGTAGCGGTCACTCTTTGCCCAAGGCGTTGCCTCCTCGTGAACGAAGATGCGCTCCACAAGGCTGCGCGCATGTTCCTTCTCGGCTTCGCTGCCTGTAAGCCGAAGGTGCCGGAAATACCCATTGCCCCGTTTCCAGACCCGACCTGCAAATGGACCCCGGTCGAGGATTTCCTCGGCCTGCTTTCCATTGCGGATCACCAGCACTTCACGCTCGTCATTCAGCCAGCACGCTTCCGACCATTCGACCGGTCGCAAGCCGAACAGGATCACGCCTTCGATCAGATCGCACACATACTGCGCATACTTGCTCCGTCCGGCGCGCGCATTGCCATGGCGTCTGATTACCGCCATGGTCTCGGGCGTGATTTCCAGCTTCTTCTTTCGCCGCTCGCCACCGAGAGGGCGCACATCCTCCCAGCGCTTGTTGAACTCCGACAGGGCAAGCGGATCATCGGCCAGCGTGTGACGCACCGACGAGGCGTAAAACTTTGCAGCCTTCACTCCCAGATTGCGCCCGGCAATCTCATCTGCAAGCTCGCTTGGAGTGGGCAATGCCCGTCGCTGCCTGATCGCATTCGTCAGGCGCGAATACACCTTCTCATAGGCTTGAATCGATGCTGAGCTAGCCATCCTCGTGCGTTTTCCCGTCCCCTTGTTCGGGGTTTTCCCGTCCCGTCTGTCGCTTGCCTATGACCGACCATATGCACGTTTCTATGGGCTAGCATATCAATATGGCAAGGATATTTCCAATCCTATCAGTTACGTCGCACTTGGTGACGGGTAATCAGGATACTTCGCGATTTTTGACGTGCTTCTGCGTCGTACTTCATCGCGCTTTTCGGCGTTGACACTGCGACGCAGTTCCGGCATGGTCTGGTTAAATCTCTGATCGCAACTTTACGAGGAATTAACCATGTCCGGAACCGTTGCCCGGCGCGCTGCCATCGTTCTTCTCTGCGCAGCCCTTGGCGGTTGCGCCACCACCAGCCGCCAGAGCGCCGCTGACTCCTCGACGCAATCATTCGTCGCCAACGCGCTGGCCTCATACGGAATCATTGCCGGCGCTCCTGTCGCGCAGCCGCGCACCGCTGGTGCCGAGTCTCGCGCCGTGGCGGGCAATAGCTGATCCACCCTCGATAACCATGAGAGGGGATCATGAAGGCAGCGGAATTGCTCTCCGAATTTGAAGGCATGATCGCTCGGCGCAGACCGGCTCTGCGCACGGCTGTCATCGCATTCGTTTCGGCCTTTGCAGGTGTCCTCATGGCTGGTGGCCTGCTGGTTACGGTGATCGATAACCGGCTCGACTTTCTGGCCATGGAGGGGGCGCGGCTCGGCTCCAGCCTGTACCTGACCCACGCCTATGAAGTCTCCGGGCCGGGCGGGCTGGGCCGTGTACTTGTCCTTCCCGAGAGCGACGATGCTCCGATCCGATTGATCGACTGTCCCGAGTGGGCGGGCGTGGAGAACACGTGCCTGTCCCTCGTGCCACGTCGCCAGAGGGATTGAGCCGATGCCGCGTTTCTGCATCGTCGAGCTTCCGGTTCACTTCGACATGCCGGTCTCGTTCACCCTGTTGGGTTCGAGCGAGCCAACGCGCCGGTCCCGCGACTTCCGCTACGTCCAGACCGGCTTCATGGCAGCGCCTCATTACCACGCCGATCTTTATGGTTCGCCGGAGAGCCAAGACCCGGATTTGCCGTTGCCGGCATTCCGGCGCATCTCCATCCTCAATCCGGAACGGTTTGATCCGGACCTTCCCATACGTCCGGCGCTGCACCCGCAGCGCGCACAATTGACCGCGTGGCTCGATGAAGCCTCCAAGGCTCCCAAAGAGCCTTGGGTGAGGCACCTGCCAGTGTTCATCCGAGCCACCATTCGTGATCTCTCTGGCCCCTCGTCCAATATTGGTGCCGCAATCCTCATCCCCGATCACGCGGTCGCTTCCATCACTGGCGACAACGGTGCCTTGCAGGTGTCCGGCTTCCACGACGCCGCGCACCTGCCCATCGATGTTCTCGACCGTAATGAGGTCAGGGTCGAACCGCCGCTCGCGCCGCTCGAACTGGTCGGCCCGGCTTCCGATCCGCGCCGGGGTTTCGTCACGCGGGCCGAAGCTGCCTTGGCCGATATCGCCCTCAAGGAAGAAGAAGGTGCGGTCGGTTTCGATGCGAAGCGGTTCACGCAGGTCATGGGCCGGATGTTGGATCGCCTCGCCAGCGACGAGGATCGTGAAAGCGGCTCCTACGTCTTTCCATTAATCGTGGCCGAGTACATCCCGCACGATGACCTGTTCTATTTCAGCGCCGTCACCGTCTCGCTCTGCACCGAGCCTGCTTCCGCGTATCTGCGCTGCGTACACCATGCCAGCGCCATGCTACCCGCTGATCGCCTCAAGCCCGGCTTCTCGGATTTCGTGGAGGACGATCTGGGGCAGGGCAGCATGCACCCGGTCGTATGGGCTCGGCTCACGGAGGCGGCGCGCGAAAACCGGACCCCGCTGATCGCCTTCGATCAGCACGGCGGTCTTCTTGCACAGGATGAGCCGCGCACGGCCGGCATCCAATCCGAGACAGCATTTCTCATCGACCGTGGAACCGAAGTCGATCTTCAAAGAGGTCTGGTCAAGAAGACCCTGTTCGATCTCCAAGGCGATCAGGATGGTTCCCCAGCCGATCACCTGCCGCTGTCTGTCGAATGGATTAGGCGTCCTATATCGATCCCCAGAGGGGCCACGGAAGATCTGAAAAAGGTGGCGCAGGAGACACCCGAGTCGCCCGCCATGAACGGAGCCGATGCCGCCCCAGCCGTTCTCATGCAGGCCGTCGCGGAAAATGCGGCTTCAGCTACAGAGAATGCCGATGCGGAGCAGGCCGCGACCGATGGCGGCGATGACGATATCGATGTGGACGTGTCGATTGACGAAGCGCCGGTCACACAGGAGCCGGCTGGTGACGACGAAGACATTCCGGACGAAATCCTGACGGATGGCGAAGAAGGCGAGGGCGATCAGGGAGGCGGCGGATCGCATGGGGGTGCGGGCTCCCCGCTTGATCTCAAGCCGGACCACGAACCGCACGTTGCCACAGCCCAACACGGGAAAACTTCAAAGAGCAGCAATGAAGCAGCGACCGAGCGCCGGCTGGCGGAGGATGAAATCCCCGTATCCGCCGTTTCAGCCGCTTCCGTGCAGCGCAAGAAGGCACACACCGACGATGAAGATCAGGACGAGGCTGTGCCGCGCACGACCGTGCTCAAGCAGATCGAGTTGACGGACGAACACTTGCGGCTGCTGCACGAGATCGCGAGCAAGACCCGGCATCTCGACAAGAAGGATATCGATGCGCTGTCGCAACCGAACGACAGATATATGGCCATACTGGAAGCATTCTGGACGCTCAGCACGGACCCAGAGGCATATCTGCGCGGGCGCGAAGACGAGATTGCGCCGCAGGAGCACACAGACGTTGCGTATGTGGGAGAGCGCTGGGCGCGCAATCCCGTGCTGCGGGTCCTGACGCTTCTCAGGCTCGATAAGCAATTGCCCAAGGATTGGAATCTCGACCGCAGGCCATTGAAGCCGGCGCGCATGGCGATGTGCCTGAAAAGCGCCGAGAGGGCTTACGGCGAAATCAGCAAGAAGCTCGGTCTTGTCGCGGAAGGTGGTGGAAATGGGCCGTAAGAAAATCCCTCGTGAAGACGCGCTGATGATCTACCGCATCCGCTTCGACAGGGCCGATCCACTCGAAGAAGAATGCGCCCGTTATCTCATGCGGGCTGAACCTCGCAAGCTGGTGCCGCGTCTGAAGAAGCTGGTGATGCTCGGCTACGAGGTTCATCGGGAGCGGATTCGTAAGGATCGCCGGATCACGTCCGGCTCCGGGGCGGAAGAAACCAGAAATTCCATGGAAGGGGAGTGAAGACATGAAACGTGTCTTTCTCGCGTTTGTTGCCGTTGGGGCGCTTGCATCTGCGCCGGCTTCCGCTCAGNNGGTGCTCGATCAGCTCTATCTTGAAGACACCGGGCCAGCGGCCACGTCCGGTTCGGCCTTGCTGCGCCAACTGGAAGACCCGAACAGCGGCTTCTACGCCTCGCGCGGTACGTTCACCGTCAACGGCGCGCGCTCGCAGGTGATCCAGTCGGCGGCGAGAGGGGTTGGCATACGGGGCGGCTATTACGAGGAAGCGCGGCGGATCAACGATCTGCTGATGACCACCTACCGCAACAATCTCTCGGCCCATTACAACTTCGCACCGCTGATGTTGCAGAGCGGCTATGTTGTCCCGCCCGCGATAACCGAAGTCCGGCAGGTCAGGGAGCTATCCGGGCCAAATTTCCTGTACCTGACCAATGGAAGCTATGAGATTGTCCGCGAGGCGCGGCTTACCACCATGACTCCGACATGGATGGACTGGCTCTTGCTGCCGCTGCGCGAGGTCCGCCCCCCCGAAAATCTCACCATGGAGAACAATGAGGAACGGGCCTTGTGGCGGCGGTCGGTTCGCGAGGGCTGGGAAACCGGCGTTCGCGAAGCGCGGGCGGCTTTCTCCACGGCGCTCGCCACCCTCAACCGTGACTATTACGGGATGCGGCTGTTCCATCAGCTTGCCCGGCAGGGGGCCGTTTCGATTCCGCAGGTCGATGTGTCCAGCCGCCGCTGGCGTGTGACCGAGGACGGCCAAAGGGCCTTCGAAGGCGAGACCACCATTACCATTCAGGTCAATTCGCGGTTCCGGAGAAGGTAATGTCTAACGTCATTTCGTTGGGGGTTCCCAACGAGAGAGCGGGACTGCCGGCGCTCTTCGAGGATCACATCGATTCGATGCCCATGCTGACGCGATTCCTGAATTTCGCGGTTAGGAAGGATGCATCCGATGTGATCCTGCAAACCGGCAAGCCACCGGTCGGACTGATACACGGTGAACAAGTCCCGTTGGCCTCCTATAAGTTGCAATCCGAACAGGTCGAGGAAATCGCCTCGATCATCTCTGATGGGCACGCTCTGACCACCGCTCTGGCATCAGGGCGAGACTATAACGCCGCCTTCAACATTCCCGACAACGCCCACAGCAACGAACATGGCGTCCCCAAGCGGTTGCGCTGGCGTCTCAATGCCACGGCCATAGTCGGCAGGGACGCGACGGCCAAGCAGCTTGTCCTCCGCTATATCCGGCACGATCCCCCCACTCTTGACGAGGTATCGTTTCCGCCAGAACTCCATGAGAATATCGGGTTGCAGCAGGGCGCTTTCCTGATCGCGGGAGAAACCGGATCAGGAAAAACCACCACCTTCGCGGCCTGCCTTCGCTACATCCTCGAAGGCAACACGCCCATCAAGGGCAACATCGTCACCTATGAGCAGCCCGTCGAATATCTGTTCGATGACATTCAGTCGGCCTGCTGCACGATAGCCCAATCCGAGATTGGCGATCATCTGCCCACCTTTGCCTACGGGCTCGTCAACGCCATGCGGCGAAAGCCGTCGCTGATCGTTGTGGGGGAAATGCGCGATCCCGAGACCATCGAGGCCGGCAACAACGCTGCCATTTCGGGGCACCCCATCTATTCGACGGTCCACGCCAACAATTCCGCTGCCATCATCCGGCGCATGGTGTCCCTCTATGACGCCAGCCAGAAGGAGCAGGCGTTTGCCGACCTTTGCGCCAACGCGCGCATCCTCATGAGTCAGACATTGGTCCCGCGCGTGGGCGGCGGGCGGGTCTGCTTGCGCGACTGGATCGTGATCGACCCCGACAGAGGCGATGAACTTCTGGATGCCGGCATCGGCCAGCATGCGCGGCTCATGCGCAGATGGATGGAGGATGGAGATCGCGCACGGTCAATGAAGTCCTCCATCGAGATCGCATTGCGGGCAGGAACGATCAGCGAGGAAACCGCGCTGCTCGCGCTCAAACGATACGGCTACGTCAAGTGAACCAAGGGGAAGACCATCGAGGTGGCTAACCATGATCGGCAACAGGTTACAGGGATACACCATAGGCACCACTAGGCGAAATTTCATAATGGGCGGCTTGGCAGGCATCGCCTCCGCCGCCGTGCCGGCGAGTGCCAAGGCGGCTACGCGAGTGGGTCCGGGGCGGCTCTGGGTCATTCGCATGGACAATGGCGAGCAACTCGATGCGCCCTATGCGATGCACAGCAAGGCCGCTGACCGGAATGCATGGATTATCTGGTCCCATTTCTGGCGAGACGTTCGCGACCGCGATCAGGCCGTCTGGATCGACCGTCATCTGCTCTTGATGCTGAACCGCATCCAGATGGCGCTCTCTCAGGAGAAGGGGCAGGATGTGCCACTCCACCTGACTTCCGGCTATCGAACCGTCGAGCGTAACGCCACACTCGAAGGAGCCGCGCCCAACTCGCTCCACACACGCGGAATGGCCGGCGACATTTCGGCTCCGGGCTTTACACCCTCCCAGCTTGCAACGCTTGCCGAAGCTCTGGGGCATCATGGCGGTCTGGGCCGCTACAGCGGCTTCACCCATCTTGATACCGGTCGCAACCGAAGATGGGGGTCGAATTGATGCCAGAAATCGCCACCATAGGGATCGAAATGCCCCCATTCGCATTTGAGGCCATGACAACAGGAGGGGATTAGCGTGACGGCGAAGAACACCGAGCTTCGCGAGAGCCGGGAATATTACTATTCGGCCATTCCGTGGCGCTACAGCGGGTTGCGGGCCAAGGCGTTCGGCATTGACCCGCTTGTCCTCACCCTGATCGTTCCCTTGTTCTGGGGCCTGCGCAACGACTGGTCAATCCTCGCTTATGCCGTGCTGTTCGCGCTCGCGATCCTGTTCGTGCTGATCGCCTTCTGGGGATATCCGAGCATCTACGAATGGCTGCGGGCCATGCACACACGTTTCATCCAGAGGGGCGAATGGAAGACGCGCTGACACGGCTGGAAACCGCGATCAAGCTTGCAATGGCGCACTATGTCCTGATTGCCGAGGACGAGTTCACCAACTGCAAGCGGCGGCTTGCAGCGACCCTATCGGTCGAAGGCCAGCGCAATGGGTTCGATCTGATCACCGAAGTGGATGGCTACGAGGCGTTCACCGCGTTGCTTCCGCCCGTAGAAGAACGCGACGGCAGGCCCTTCCTTCCTGCCATCTGGACCGATCCACGCTTCATCATGCCGGCAGTCGCCGCTTTGGCGCAATTCTTTGACCGCATGGTCACGCCGGGGGGCGACAGCCTCTTGACCCTACAGGTGGCCCGCGACGAGACGGCGCTTTACGGCTTCCGTCTAAACAAGCTCACCATGAGCGCCTTTGTCTCGGACGGGGAAGGCGGATGGCAGGAGCGTGCCCTGACGCAGAAGGATGGAAGGCGCGCAAGCACCATGCTCGCGGGAGCAGCGAGCTTCTTCCTACGCGATCAGCAATGGATGCAGTTCGCGCCGCATTATCTTCATGTGGAAGTCAACCGGTCGGCTCCGGAAGGGGCCTACAATGACAATATCAGGGGGAGAGCGTCCAGTTTCATCGAACTGGTCAGCCCAGTTCAGGCGGAGGAACAGGCGATGGAATGACAGTGTGAAGAATTCGATTTATATCGGTCATGTGGTACTATATCGCTACATGGTTGACCGGATAGACGACGAACGAAGGAAGTCCGATGCGCAGCCCAAAAGACACATTTCTAGAAGCCATCGCAGTGCGGGCGACTCATGATCAGGACATGCGCGCAATGTTGCGCGAAATGGGTATCGACCCGACCGGATCACTTGAGGAAGTGAGCGCGCGTCTGCGCGACCTTGACGGTGATACGATCCGCGAATTGCGCACCGCGAATGCCGATCTTGAAGCCCGGACGGGAAGGCGGGCCGATCTCTATTATGGTCTGAACTATCTGGCCGAGCAGAGATGGGCCGAACTGATGCACCCGCTCAAGGAACAAGCCAAGGCGATGGAGAAGGACATCAAGGCTGCGCGCGATGCCTTGCAGTCCAACAACAATGATCGCTTCGAGACCCTGCACGAGAAGATCGAGGCCATGTCCACCGAGATCATCCATGGCTCGCGTGACAGCCGTGGGGAGGTCCGGCGCGACCTGCGGAGGCATTTGTCCAAGGAAGGTGCCGACCTCGATTCGGAGGCGCGTAAGATCATGGTGGATCAGGTTTCCAACATGCTTGCCGTTCCGAAGGATGTGCGTGCGGCCATGGTGATTTCCGACCGCCTCATCGAAGAGCGTGCCGCCCTCGAACGCAAACGCGAACGCGAACTGTCGCCACAGGCAACGCCCCGCATTACGCCCTCACCCATGCGCTAGCAGCAGGGCCGAAATCGCAAATATATACCCGTGAATATATCTTCGATTTCGCAAAACTATATATTCCCGTGAAATTCTGGCTCGGCCTCAAGGGGCGAACCGACCGAAAATCCCCGAATCTATTGATCCATGCACTGCTGATTACTTCAGCACGACGCCACGCGCATGCTCCGCGTTGCGTCGGCAATATATAGATTTCTCCCAAATTTGATTTCGCGATGATGCGGCTTACATCCCGCTGCCTTGGATGGGGTGAGGGGATATACGCATGGAAGACCATTGGCATTCTCTGCCGTGGCGGGATCAGTTCTCGCCGCGAAATAACGGAATACGCAGAGCGTATCCACGCCATGAGTAAGGAAATACGCATTGCGTAGACGATCACGCAAAGTGAGCGCACGCACTCATTATAATATGGCGCTACCGCAACAGGTCTGACCGGATCGCTGCCGTCATGTCGAATTTCCAATGGCGGCACGACACAGCGCGTTGACGACAGATTTGATCGCCGGTAAAGTTGCGGACAGATTTTTTACCGATGCATCAAAGGAGAGGTTGGGGTCATGTCGAACAGTGCTGACGCAGCCGGTGATCAGAACGCGCTCGCGATGCGCATGGCGCTGGACAGCCAGAGCGCGAAATCACGGGCCGGCCTCGCCATTGGCCTTTCTGTAGCGGCAAGCATCGCCGCACTCGCATCGGCGGGTGTTTCGGTCTGGATGATCGCGTCATCGCATCAGTCGGCTTCCGCTGGACAGATCGGGCTTCCGCAAGCGCCGCAATCTGCTGCGCTCGCACCGCGATCAATGCCGGCAGCGCCACTGCCGCAGAGCCCGGCGAACACCCCATTGCCCGGAGTCGCGGGCGATGCTGCATCCGAAGTGTTTCTCGCCGCCGGCAATGACGGCCAGATGTACGCCCATGATGCGGGCTTCAATACGTGGTTCCGATTTACTCCCGAAGGGGTTCCCGAGCCCATTGATGTCACTCAGGTGCCGGAAGAGGCACGCCAAGAAGCCCTGCGGCAGGCCGAGAGCGGCCAGAGTTCGGCCACGGTCAACACACAGGCCGCGAATGCGGCGGCGGATGCCGCGCAGGTCGCCGCGCAAACGGGCGACGACCGCAGGCCGCTGTTCAACGAAATCCTGAAGAACGCGGAATCCGCTCGGGCCATCCTCACGGCCCTCGAACGAACCGCCTATATCGAGGTCGAGGGCGAAAAGACCGGCGAACAGCCGGTCTATGCCTTTTACGACCCGCGCTGCCCCTATTCCCATGCGGCATTCAAGGCGCTCGATGGGAAAATCCAAGTGCGGTGGCTTCCGACGCTGGCGCTGGGGGAGGGCGGTGCCCCTCACACCGCGTACATTCTTGGCGACATGGACGTTGAGAAGAATGAGGAGGGCGAAATCGTCGCCGCGATCATGCGCGAGGATGATCAGCGCGACGACCGGCTACGCAGGATCATGAATGAGGGCGAGCCGGAGAATCCCGGCGAAATGACAGAGGCTCAAATGTTCGCTGTCGATGAGAATATGGGCCTCATGCGCCGCTTCTACGGGCCGCAAACGTCCCTGCTCGGCGTTCCCAGCTTCATCGTAGGACGACCGGACGGCACGGCGGCGTTCATTCGCGGCTATGACGAACAGACCCCGGCAATGATCGAAGCCGTGTTGCGCGGGGAGGACTAATACAGATGGCGGGGCTGCTCGACCGTCTGCCCGCCCCCATCCTGTGGCGGCGTCCCAAGGTTCACAAATTCCCGTCCTTCGGCGGGGACGTGCGATCTGCCGTCTTGGGGCCGGGCCGCATTCGCCAGATGTTGGCCCGTCTGTCGTTCATCCGGACAACCATCACCGCAACACTGTTTCTGCTCGGTCTCGTCAATGCGGTGCTGATCCTGCGCCTGATCACGCTGCTGGATACAGAACTGATCGTGTCGGATGGTTCTGTTTTCGGATGCCGCCTGCCATCGATCATGGTGGGGGGGTGAGATGCGGGCGATCCAGTATATCCTGACCGGGGCCTGCTTCTTGGGAGGGGTGTCGATCCTCTTCCTGTCCCTTGTAACGGTCTATGCGGTCGAGCCGGTGGAATTCACATGGGGCACGGATCACCGATCTGCCGGGCAAGAGCGGCTGGACGATATTGAGGGGGAGGTAGCGGCAAGCGAAATAACGCCGCTCTGCGAGCCGAGATTCCTCGATCAGCCGTCCATTTCCTACGCGACCATCGCTAAGTTTGCGACCGATGCGGTGCTGGCGATCAACTCCTATGATTATCTCAATTGGGATCAGGCCATCCCAGCCGCCCTGAACCAGTATTTCACGCCGGCTGCGGCACGAAGCTACTACAACCAGTTCTCCCGCTCGAACCTGCTGCGCACCATTCAGAGCAGCTATTACACCGTCTCCGCTCTCGTCGTCAGACCGCCGATTGTGACCAGTTCGACCAAGGGGCTCACTGGTCCACGCGAATGGGAAGTTCAGGTTCCCGTCACGCTCTATTACCAGACCGGTGCATCAACAATCGAAGGCGGCACGACCGCCAATAAGCAGACGCAGATTTTCTCGGTGCGGGTGATCGAGCAGCCGCCGACGCAGGAAAACTTCCGTGGCGTTGGTGTCGTCGGCTTTACCACGTCCGCCGTGCGATCCCTGACCGAATTGGAGGCGATGCGATGAGCGCTTCCAGCGATTACACCAAGACGCCACCCGTCATTGATGCCGAGCTTGAGATCGCCTTCTCCGAGCGCAAGGCGATGCGCAACTCGATCTTCATGCTTTCCATCATCCTTGTGGTGATGATCGTCACATTGGTGATCCTGATGAGGGCCAATACGTCGATCTTCCCCCGGCAGGCTTTCGTCTATACCGCGAACGCCGCCTCCGTCTGTTCCTTCACGCCTGTAAGCGAGCGCGGCAGCGTCACCGATGCGTCCATACGCAATTACGCGGCGCAGATCGCGATGGAACTCCACGCGCTCGATTACGTGAACTACCGCTCCACGCTCAACCGCGTCACCGAAGAATATTTCACCCCGGAGGCGCGCGTGGCTGCGACCAATGCGCTGCGCGACAGCAACATACTGGCGGTCGTGACCGAACAGGGTTTCGTCGTTCGCGCCGTGCCGCGCGACACAGCCGTGATCGAAAGCCAAGGGGTCAATGAGGAAGGCGTCTATCAGTGGGTCGTGCGCGTGCCGCTCGTCTTCGCCTACACATCACGCGGCACCAGCGGCCCACAGTATCGCCCCGAGAATCGCGACGTAACCCTGACCGTCATCCGCGTCGAGCAGACAGCAGCCAATCCTGACGGATTGATGGTGTCGAACATGCACTCGACCCAAACCCTCAATTCCGGACAACCGGGTCAGCAAGCGCCGCTGGGCCTTGGTGTGACCAATTAGAGCGACAACCCAGAGACCAGAAGTCATGATCAAAACTCTTCTCCTGACCGCTGCCGCTTCGATTGCACTGACAAGCTCTGTCATCGCTCAGGAAGGCAACCAGAACAGCAATCTGACCCCGGAACAGATCGAAGAAATCCGGCGCACTCTGGCCGAGCAGGAGGCAGCAGAGGTTTCCGCGCCGGAGGAAATCCTGAACCTGCGCCAGCGGCAGCTAGACGCGCAAGCCGCGCAGGCGGTGCCCGGCTACACGGCGGACAGCAATATTGTCATGAATACCCGCCGCATTGTCGTGGCTTCCCATGGCGCAGCCCAGCCGCACGATACGCAGTCGCTTACGCTTGCCGAAGGGGCAATCTCTTCGGTCGCCTTCTTTGACAACAACGGGGTTCCTTGGCCGGTCCAGACCGTCGCCTACGACCGCAACCGGATTTCGGTGAACAATGAGGGATGTGCAGACCAAGGCGGCGAATTCGACAGCTTGGGCAATGTGCTGGTCGTCAGGCCGTGCTCGTTCTGGACCCAGACCAACATGCAGGTGCTGCTTGTCGGTGAAACCCGCCCCATTCCGTTTTCAGTCCGGTCAGGATCGCGGGAAGACACAATTGTTGCAGACGGGCTGCTGACAGTTGCCGTCAATTCGAATGCACCACGGCCTATGGGCCGGGATCGGCTCGGGCAACTGGATAATTCGTGGGTGGTCCCCGCAGCCCGAACCATGACAATCGATCCTATCGACACGGTACGCGACCGGGCTGTCAATCAGGTTTTCGTCACGCCGGGCGTAACCACGGACATCGCCTTCATGGATGGGAACCGCAACCCGTGGCCGATTGAGGAAATCGCTTTTGCACCCGGCATTGTAGCCGTGAACGGCCCATGCGATCCGGACGAGGCGGGGATCAAAACAACGCAGCCAGAGGAAGGCACGAGCACGCTCTACCTGACGCCGTGTCAGAGTGCGAACGCAACCGTCGCAGTGCGATTGCAGGGTAGGGCAGGGGCGTTGTCGCTGATGATCGTGCCGGCGCGTCAAGGAGAACGTCAGCCGGATGGAACCCTTTCCGTTACCGTGCCGGGCGTCAGTCCTGTCACGCCGGCACTGACTGCTGCAAGCGCAGCGGTGGCGGGCTTGCCCGGTGGCCGGGGATCGTCGGTCGCCTTCAACCATGACCGCTATCTCAACGATTTCCTCATGGGCACACCGCCACAGGGCGCGCGGCGGGCTTCTATCACAGGCGGACAAGGGGTCGAGGGCTGGATCTTCGACGGCGCGCTTTATCTGCGCGGATCGTTCCAAGTGATCAACCCGGCCTATGACGCCTCAGCCCGCAGTTCAGATGGAAGCCTGTTCGTCTGGAAGTACGGTCCCCCCGTCTCGCGTATCCTTGGATCGGACCTGTCGGGCCGCGAGGTCGTGTTGAGCATCAGCTACTAGGCGAAGGAGAACACCATGAATATCAGGGTCATACTGGCTGGTATCGCCGCCGTCGCCTGCACGCTGATTTTCGTCGTCGTATCGATGATCTTCGGTGGTTCCCGCACATCGATTGCCACCGGAGAGCCGACACCCGAAGTGATGGCCGAGCGGCGCGCGCCCGGTGCAAACAACAATCCGATGACGCCTGTCACGGAAGATGAGGCCGAGCGGCGTGCGACCCTGCATGCCAACATCAGTACCGAACAGGCCCGCGCCACGTCCGCTGGCATAGCGCCACCGGTCGTGACCGAAATCCGCGAGGCGAGCCCCGACGATCCCTTGTCCGTGGAACTGTTCGGGGATTTTCCGACCACGCCGGAGCCTGAAACGAAGGTGGCGGCACAGCCCGAACCCGAACCGGAGCCGGAGCCAGAGCCGGAGCCGGAGCCAGAACCGGCACCGCAACCGGAGCCCGCGCAGAACGATATCGGTCCCTTGCTGGATCAGTATCGCGACAGTCTGGGCGTCCAGATGGGCAACCGCGATACCCGGTATGGCGTTCGCCAAGTTTCGGAACCGTATAATGGTCCGTGGGAGAAAACGTCTCTGCTTGACGGCCTGCCCGAAACGCCCCTGCCGTTCGGACGCGCACGCACGGATGAAGGCTGGTTCAAGCCATTCCAAGTCGCTGCCGATCTTTCCGACACTGAATTACAGCGCCTGATCCAAGGGCAGACGCCCNNTATTTCCCGCCCGCACCGCCTCAGCCATGGCCGCAGGGACCGACCGGCTATGCCGCCCCCGACATGGATGAGCGCTCGCCTGCACGTCCGGCCATGACCAGCGTTGATCAGTATGGCCAGCCCTACACGACGAGCAATCAGCCCAACCCATATCTTGCAGGCAGAAGCGGGCCGCTCGTCATGGCCAGAGGCGGGGATATGATCTATGCCACCCTGCTCTACGGCTTCAATTCGGACGATGTTCGCGGCCTGCCGATCTACGCGACGTTGATGGATTTCCTCCCGAATGGGGAGCGCGGGCCGCTGCACAATGCGCGCGTGCAGGGTCAGGTCGCCTATAGCGGCCACAACGCCGCAATCATCTTCAACCATCTGGTGCTGCCGTCAGGCCGCGAGTTCGACATTTCGGCCATCGCCGTAGGACGCGATGCGCGTACCGGCGTTGCAGAGAAAGTGGACTACCACACCCTACAACGGTACGGGTCCCTGTTTCTGGCCGGCATTATCTCGGGCATCGGTGAGGTTGCCCAATACCGCCTCCGCGACCGAGATCAGGGCAACACCATCATCATCGGCGGCGAGGGCGATATCCATGTTGGCCGCAGAGGCGAGCCGACAGACGGCGAAGTCATAGCCGGCGCGCTCGCCCCCGTGGGCCGCAATCTCAGCAGCGCTGCCCAGCAGGGCTTCAATCGACCGCCCACAATATCGGCTCCTGCCGGGATGGGTTTCGCGCTCGTCTTTACCGACACCATCGTTCTGGACCCGACCAACGAGCAGCGGGCATACAACCCCCGCACAGGACGCATGGAGATCGTGCCGGCCGGCTCGATCAGCGCCGAGCCGCAGCCCGTGCAGCCGGATCAGACGGGCGCGCTGCCGACACACAATCCATTCGTGGACTGGCAAGCCGCCGATGACGGTATTTCCGATGCGATCATGCAGGCATTTCCGCAATGAGCCGAAGGCAATGGGCGTGGTGGAAGAGAATGCTCGATTGCGGCGCAACCGCCTTGGCATGCGCCGCCATAATCTGGGCCGCTCCGGCGCTCGCACAAGAGACCGGCACGGAATCGCCCCACGGTCGCGATGTGATCAACGACTGGATTGCAGCAGCCCAATCCGGCTCGCGGCTTCTGATCGTCGGCACGGGAGCGTTTGGGATCATTCTCGCTGCCGTCTCCCTGACGCGGGCCTACGACGCCATGGACGAGCGCTCGCGCACCCGTCACCTGCTCGGGGCGCTCTGGGGCGGGGTGATCACGATTACCGGCGTCATCATCGGCGTGATCTCGCGCATTCTCGTGCCGGGTTAGGGGAGGGGGAAATCTGATGGCGACAGAAGACTTTCGGACAGCGGACTATCTCCTGCCGATTGGCATCCATCGCGATGAGAAAACAGGATCATTGCAGGTGGATGACATGACGCCGGAGCTTTTGGAGGACGTTCGCACCCTTGTTCACCTGATTGCCGCAAGGCAGGTGTCCGGGCAGCTCGACAAGGCCGTCTCGCTCGAAAACGAGTTCAATCACCATCATGCCATAATCGAGGAAATCGTGGCGGAAACCGCGACGGACGGAATTCGCCGCAAGCCCGGCCAGATACTGGCCAGCGTGTTCGAAACCTTTCCCTTCTTCGTTCTCATGCCCGTGCTCACGCGCGGCACCAGACACATCAAGTTCGACCCGGAAATCTCCGAAGGGAGCGGCGCTTAGACCATGCGCTATGTCGATGCCTATTGCGATATTGCGGGCATGTCCGATCCCTCCGTCAACGAGGAACGGCCATGCTTCTATGCCCATGACGGCTCTACCTGCACGCTCATTCGAGTGCGCGGGGCACGGACCCATCTTTCCGATGCGGAAGGTGTCGATAGGACGGTCGATGCCTTTGACGAAATCTCGGCCAACCTGCGTGAGAAAGGCCATGGCCTTACCATCACGTTCGAACAGTCCGAGAATATAGCGGAGGATATCGACCGGCTCCTTACACCCCTCCATGATGCAGCGCAGCGCAAGGGCATCTCCATGGAGGCGAGCCTTGCGGAGACCCGCAGGCTCCTCGAACAGCAGCTTGTTGCTGAACGGATCATAATCGCCGTCTGGACCTATCGGGAAGCTGCCGTACCCGCGCGCTTCCGCGATGACCTTCTGGAACGCCGGGATGCATTCGGGCGGCTGGGAATTTCCAAGATCGCTCAAGACCCCAACGGACCTTATGAAAGCCTGCAAGCTGCGCATTGGGGCTTCGTCGCCACCGTCGAAACCGCCTTGGACAAGGCAGGCTTTACCGTCGAGCGGCTTGGAAAGGGCAAGGCAGGCCGCGAAGACCTAGCGGAGATCAGGCGCGCGCTCCTGTTCCACGAGACGCCGCAGAACTGGCGACCGGTCGGCCCCGGCGATACGCGCTATCCCCGTCAGAAGGCGAAGAAGTCCTCGGATATTTCCAGCCTGTTCGCGCCGACGCTCGACCGGCAGATTTTGACCTCTGCGGTGAAGTCGTCCAACGACCTGCGCACAATCGAGATGGGAGGTCGCAAATACGCGGTCGCCTATTTGTCGGCCTTCCCGCGATACATGGATTTCTTCCACACGCTGCTGGAAAACATCAGGGGCACTGGCACGCGCCAGCGCACCATGCCTTTCCGCATAGCCTTCCAGATTGAAGGGGGCGCGCGCGTCAACTCCTTCAAGCAAATCCTCGCCACCATCGGGTCTGTGGTCTCGAACACCAACAAGAACATCATGAAGGCGCTCGACGGTATAGCCGACGCCATGCAGACCGACGAGGAAACCTTCGTCAACGTGCGTATCGTGGCCACGACATGGATCGAGCCCAGCGAGGACGATGCGGTGCTCAACGACCGGCGTTCGCGACTGGTGAGGGCGCTCAATAGCTGGCAAAGCCCGGTCGTCATCGACTCCGCAGCCGATCCTCTGCGGCTTCTGGTCGAAACCGCTCCGGGCATGACTTCGGTGTGCCGCACCGGCCTGCCATTCATCGCACCTGTGCGTGAAATGGCTTTGGCGCTGCCGTTCCACTCGGATGCGCCCGCAGAGCAGGAGGGGGAGACGATCTTTGTGTCGATGGACGGGAAGCCATTCCCGTTCAAGGCGCACAGTCCCCTTCAGAACTCGTGGCTCACGATCATCTATGCACCGCCGGGTTCGGGCAAGTCAGTGCTCCTGAACGCGATGAACCTCGACTTCGCGGCGTTCTATCCGAGTGCCGATCTGCCCTTTATCGGTGCCATCGACATCGGCGTTTCGTCGCTTGGCTTCGTCAATCAGTTGCGTGCCTCGCTGCCGCCCGAACAGCGCAAGCTGGTGCAATATGTGCGCATGCTCAACGAGCTTGAGGCGCGTGAATACCGCGTCAACCCGTGGGATATCGGATTGGGGAGACGCTTTCCCCTCAAACGCGAGGCGAGCTTCGTCCAGAACTTCCTTCTCGCGATGATCGGCATGCCGGACGATCCGATGCTCTTCGCACTGGTAGAGGACACGGTGACGGCGCTCTACAATCGCTTCTCCGACATGACGGTTTCCAGCGCGCAGAAGGTCTGGCAACCATCGAAGGACAAGGAAGTGGACGAGGCCGCAGAACGCCTCGGAATTACGCTTCATGACGATCTGACGTGGTGGAATCTCACCGACGCATTCGCCAAACGCGGCGAATTCGCCATGGCCGAGCGCGCCCAGCGCTACGCCATGCCGGTCATGAATGATGTGGTCCGCTACCTGTCGGGCGAGGAAATATCCAAGAAATTCGATCCCGAACTGGTCAAGCTGGCGCGCACCCAGATCATCAGCGCCATCAACCAGTTTCCCTGCTTCGCATCCGAAACTCAACTCGACATTGGCGAGGCGCGCGTCGTCTCCATCGATCTCGACGCGGTGATCTACCGTGCGCCGAACTCGGACAATGAAAGGCGTTCGAACGTCCTTTTCTTCCTCATGGCGCGGGAACTCTTCGTCAAGAAGGTGTCCGGTTTCAGCGAGGAATTGTCAGTCATGCGGTTGCCCGACGATCCGCAGGCGCGGGAGGTCTATCAGACCTTCTGGCGGAAGCGCTACGCTAACATCGAACAGACCCGAAAGCGCTTCTGCTTCGATGAGTTTCACATCACCGGATCGAGCCCGATCATGGCTCGCCAGATCGATCAGGATATCCGGCAAGGGCGCAAATGGGGCTTCGAGCTTATCCTTGCCTCGCAGCGCATTCAGGACTTCGAGCAATATGTGGACTTGGCGTCCAATGTTTTCGTGCTGAAATCCGACACCGAGAAGGATCGGCGCGAAATGCAGAAGGTATTCGGTGTGTCCGAAGCCGTGGTGGAGGCTGTGCGCAAGCACGTCAACGGTCCTTCGAAGGATATCTCCATCCCACCGGTCTTCCTCTTGGGGCGCAAGATGACCACCGGCGAGTCCTGGCTGTTCGCCAAGAACCGGCTCGGCCCCATCAGGGTATGGGCGCTCACCACGACAATGGAAGATCGGGCCGTTCGGGACATGCTCTATCGAATGATGGGCGACGTGGACGAGGCCCTGAAGCTGCTGGCTTCCCGTTTCCCGAGCGGAAGCTGCTTCGAATACTGGAAACAGATCGCAAGCAGAAGCGATCCGGGGGCGGATATCGCCAGCATCATCTGCGAGCGAATGTTGGCCGAGCGCTTGGCTTTAAGGCAGGCCGCCGAGTGAAGCGCAAGGTCTTTGTGCCTGCAATGAAAGGAGATGAAACGATGTTGCAGACATTCACACAGAGGCTGTCCATGCTGAGCGTTGCGGCCTCCGCCTATCTTCTGACCCAGACCAATATGGTCTTGGCGCAAGCGACGGGCGGTGGCAATGCCAATATCAGGGGAGCCCTTGAAACCAATCAGGAAGCGCTTGCCGCCGTGGAGGATTCGACCTTCACGGGTGAAGGTGTGCAGGAGGCCGCACAGAATGTCACGAACGCGGTCCTCTATGCGGTCGGTGCCATCGGTATCATCATGGTATCCTTCGGCATCTGGAACCTCTACAAGCACTACAGTGAGGGCGAGCAGAGCCGTGGCAGCGCCGCTACCGGCATCACCATGATCGCTGTGGGCGGTCTGATGACCATTGCAGCAATCGTGACGGCGGTCTTCCCGAACCTTCTGGTTGGTGCCAGCTAAACCACGATGGTGTTGGTGCGCCCCGTGCAGGGGCGCACCCTCAACGGGAAGAATTGTTATGAACCTGATGCTGCGGGCGCATTGCATCGGGCTGTGGTGGCTTATGGCCGCGACAGTCCGTGCGCATGCGCAGGAAAACGCGATATCGCCCTTGCAGACTGTGATCGACGGACGGGATGCAGCACGGACTTCGACCCTGACGGAACAGGGCATGACGACGATGGCCCAGCAAGCCGCCAACATCACGCTCTTCGTTTGCGGGGCTCTGGCAATCATCCTGACTGCCATGGCGCTCTTTCAGCTATATAAAGCGGGGGAGATGGAAGGGATGCACATTCAAGCGAACGAGCAGCGAGCCGCAGTGTGGAAGCTCGTTATTGCCGGGCTCGTATCGATTCCTGCTATTGTAGCGGCGATTTTGCCCTATACATTGCTCGGCCCCTCCTAGCGATGCGAGGCAAGGAAGTCCGATGAATAGGGAAACAACGTGAAGCACATGCCGGCTGATACTGTCATTGAACATCGCATCGGGATTGACCTCGATAGTCTTCCCGGCCCGTTGCCGCCCGATGCGGACTTCATGGCACCGGAAGAATATCTAAGTGACCCCGGCACGCTGCTCGCCTATACGCTGGCACTGACCTACGGCAAAGACGTCACACCCTTTGCCAAATATTTCAATATGAGCCGTCAAAGCATCTGGCACTGGCGGCACGCCGGCACGGGCGGTATCCCAGAAGATCATCGCGCCACCTTGGAGCGCTGCGCGGCAGACCCCGACCAGCCGTTCCGGCCAGCGAGCAATGCCACGCTCGACCACTACATCAAGGCATCCAACAGGCGAGGATCGCCGCCTTCGCCAACCAAGGCGATTACCAATGACGACCTCCTGAATCTTCTCGACACCATCTCCACGAACCCGGAATTGGGTCGCCGGACCCTCTGGGCTATCGTCAAACGCATGTCACGCCGGGTGGAAAACCCATTCTTGTTCTACAGATGGGGCTTTCTCAATGGCGGCGTGCCACGCACCTATGTCACCCCTTTCATCACCGCGCTTCTCGAACTGAATATCCATGAACTCTACGACATGGATCACAGCGACTTCGAGGCGTGGGCAAGAAGACAACTCCCAAGCCCGGAAAGCAGCAATGAGGACGGCTAGCCGGGGCGGAGGCGCATAAGCTAGGAGAAAGGCCATGGCGCAGGGAACAGCCACAGGCAGACGGCCCCTGACCGACAATCCGATCATCCTGACGGCACTGATCCTCGGGATCGTGATGGGCTTCGCTACCATGCTGTGGTTCGCCGCCCGGCGCGAAACAGCGGCGCTTTATGGAATGGTCCGCTCCATAGAGTTTCCCTTCATCAATCGCCTCTTCCCTTTTGCCGAGTATTTCCGGATGGAGAACCTTCGCGCCGGCACGACGCCGGAATTCGCGATGCTTTTCCTGAACAGCACGGTCTATGGCCTGATCTTCACCGTGCTGATCCTCGGGCTGCTCTTTGTCGCGCTGATGCGGCTTGATCGGTTCTCCATCAAGCCCGAAATCACGATAGCCAGCAAATATGGGCGCACACATCATGAAGTGATGGAAAAGCTGGCCAAGACCGAGCCGTCCGTCCAGTTCTTCCGCGATTATCAGGTGCTGGCGCTGCCGACCTACATCGGAAGCGCCCGCCAGCCATTCAAAGCACTCGAAGTGCTCATGTATGCCGGCGCCGTCAGGGAAGTTGTGCTGGACCACGCAACAGGCGCACCGCCGCGTCTGGAAATCGATGAAGCACGGATGCAGCAATGGTTCGTCAGCCGATTTGGCCCGCTCAATCCGTTTCTGACCATGCAGAATGGCAAGCTGACAGATGTCGAGCAGATCGAGGCGGCGGTCGATGCCCTGTCATGGGAAACGGTGCTCATTCTCTATCCGGCCATCCGCCGCGTGCATGCCTTTTACACCGAGAGCCCCAAAGGCTTCAAATCGATCAGAGATGAGGTCGATGAGTTCATCAACGACATCTGGCGCGAAATAAACGAGTGGAAGAAGGAATTCGGGGACGCAATCACGCTCGGCTACGCCACCCCGGAGGATCGGGCAGAGCGCAACGCGGCCTACAAGGAGAAGCTGAAAGCAGCCCAAAAAGAGCGCAAGAACAGGAGCAAGGGGGACGAGCCGGATTTCGAATATGAGCCCTATACCGACACGCGCGACGTGTCGGAGCTTGAAAAGATATTCATCGCCGGCCAGATCGCCCGCGATCCAAGCCGGGCTCCCGCAATGGAGCGGTCAAGTTCCCTTGGCCTCGTTATCGAGGAACCGGAGAACGATCAGAACGGCGGCGCGAAGAAAAAGGGCAAAAAGAAGCCCGGCAGGGCAAAGCCTGAAAACCTCCTGATCTTTGGGGAAGTGCTCGAAGAGCGCGGACCCCACATGAAAACGGTCGCCAAGGCGCGCGCCGGGCTCAAGAAAGTCCTGACCCGACATCTCGGCGCGCAGGCCCAGCATGAAGACAAATATCCCGTGGGTGAGGATGACAAGACAGGCCAGATCATCTATCGCGCACGCATCAACACCCAGCAGGAAAAGGCGTTCAATCAGCAGGCGCAGGAGCGCCTAGCCGTCTCGGCCAGTCAGATCGAGAAGTTCCTGTTCCGCCACCAGTACGAGTTCGGCATCGTTGGCGGTGCCCTCGAAAAGACCCGCAAGAGCGGCATCATGCCGCCAAATCTCTTCCGGTGGATGAGGTTCTGCGAGCCCAAGCTTCCGCTGTGGTGGTTCATTCACAATCTGGGAATGCCATCCGCCGTCCCTGAGAATGCCGCGCTTTACGAGCACTACAATCTCGAAGTCCTCACGCGCTCACCGGTCGAGCGCCCCTTCATTCGCGCTGCGATCATCGGCCTCAAGCGCGAGGCGGCGCGCTATCTGACAGAGGAAACCATCGAGGAACTTGCCCGCATTCTCGGACGCGGCGCTGTGATCGATGAGGCCGTGCGCAATCGTAAGATCGCGCGCATGATTCATCAGCAGGCCAAGGATGCACTGGACTTCCTCAACACTGACGAGATCGACTATCGGCCAGAGCCCGATGCATCCGAACGGTCGAAGAGCGCTTCTGTAACGGAGAAGAGCCGGCGCAGCGCAGCACCAGCTAGGGCCAGACCGGCTCCCGTGTCCAATATCGATGAGATGCTCGGAAGCGTGCTGGCCAGCTACGGCAAGAAAGACAAAGGCTGAGCAAAAAAAGCCCGGCGCGAAGCCGGGCCAGTCGGGAGGAGCTTGGGAGGAGCTTGTTCAGTCTTCCGTGCTGTCGGACGCGGTGTCCTCATGCTCGGCGGCGGTTTCGTGGGGGAGGGGCGGAACCTCTTGCGCGGAACGCTCGGCCTGCTCCGCCTCGTATCGGTCCTGCTCTTCATCCGTGAACCCGTTGGGTGGGAGCCGGTAGGCTTTCTTGGTCTCGGTCATGCTGCTGTCTCCTTTCGCTTCTTTGGCGAGGCCATATAGGGGGAGCGGGGGAACTCTGCCGGGCGGTAGCCACGGAGCATCCACTCCATGGCGCGCGCAGCAGTCTTGTGCGGCCTATTGGCCTCCCAGCGTTGGATCGTGCGCTCGGAAACGCCGAGCACGTCTCCAAGCTGCTTTTGGGACAGGTCGAGATTTTCGCGGGCATGCTGCATCTGCAAACCGGTGACGACCTGCTGTAGGGCCAGTCCTTCGGGCGTCACCTTGACGACGAAGACCTTGCCCGCCTTGGCGGCTCGGCCTTTTTTCTCGCGCGATCTGCGCTGTTCTTCTACTTCGCCGGCTGGTGAGAAGCCGGTACGTTCAGCAAGGGCGATAGCTTCGCCCGCGCTGGTGGCCGTTCCGATGCAATGCCCCAGAACCTCATGGTCCGGGTAGACATAGCAAAGCTGGACTGGTTGTGGCGTGTTCACTGCGCCGGCTCCATCACTGGCACATCCTCAATACCAAGCGTGCGGCGGGTATAGTCTGCCTGTGCAGATGCTATCGCGGATTCTGCGGTCGGCTCTGGCCGGCCAATGAAGACGTACTGGTCGCTTGTCCAGCGCCATCCGTCCTCGTGCTTCTGGACAATGTAATCACCGATGGGCGAGCGAGCGACGAGCCGGCCATCGGAATGGGTCGTCCAGTCAAGACACTTGCTGCGGGCGAGAACCGACAGAGCAGCGGCTAACGCCAGACGTTGGCGCTCTCGTTCGCATTGATGATGAAAAGCGGCCTCGTCACCACCATTGTCTGAATCCGGCCCTTCCCAGATAACCTGCTGGTCGGCGGGGAGGTAAACGTCACGGATCACGAATTTGGGCGGATAGTGAAAGCCCTGAATACGATCCGGACGCTTAGCCTCGATCATGGCATCCAGCATGTCATCACTGATCTGCATTGGCCGCATGCTCCATAGATTGCAGGTCGCAGGCCGTTCGATAATGGCACGACATAATGACGTGTCAACAGTAAAGTATAGAGTAGAAATTTTACTGACGGACGAGATTCTGTCTCGTCCACGCAAAGCGAGACGCGCCAAGAAGCGCCAAGGCCATGACAGCCAAGATGGCGTAAAGAGGAACGTAACCCGTCATGCGAAAAAGGGTTGGGACGTTCGGAGGAATGGCGGCAACAAGAGAACCAGCGCTTTCCAGCGGCAATGCCTCGATAACGCTGCCATGGCCGTCGATCACGGAACTATATGCCGTCGCGGTGGAGCGTAACATCGGCAAGCCGGTCTCAAGACTCCGCATCCGGGCATAATCGAGCAGAAGTCGCGGGCCTATGGACGTTCCGAACAAACCTTCGGACGAGATATTCAGCAACCATTGCGCGCCACCGGTCTCGCGCGACACCGCGCCCGACAGGATCGCCTCGTAGCAGATCAGCAGGGCAAAGGGTGGCAGATCGGGAAGGCGAAAGATGTCTATCCGTTCGCCCGCCTGATAGCCTCCCGATGGCCCGGCCAGCACGTCGAAGCCCATGGCGAAGGCAATGGCCGGCATGGTTTCCCCAAAAGGGACTAGGTGCGCTTTTCGGTAGATCGCCTGCAAACCGCCAGAACCGATGAAGGCGGCGCTGTTGCTTGGTCTGGTCGTGAACGCTGCACCCTCCTGCGTGACGCTTACTTCGGTAAAGCCGATCACGAGCGTAGTGCCCTCTGGAAGCAGACGCGCTAGGGCCTCGACCTGCCCTTCGTCCTGTGAAAGATCATAGGGCATGATGTTCTCGGGAAGAGCGATCAGATCAGCTTGGGCAGCAACACCATCCCTGACAGCCTCGTGAATCCGAGAGACGATAAAATCGGTGAAGTCCGCCCCACCCGTGGGATCATCAGACGCCACAGAAACCGTGGCCGGGCGCGGCAGATGAGGCTGCGCCAGAAAGACACGCTGCCCGGAGGAGCTTTCCATGCCCGGCAAGGGAAGACCCGCAGGACGGTCCAGCCAATAATGCGGAATAAGCAGGGCGGTTGCCACCATCAGGCAGGTCGCCATACGCAGCGGCTGAAAATCAGCCCAGACAAGAGCCGCAGCCGTGGCGATCAGAATGAGATTGGCCAGATGCATGCCGCCAGCCGGCAAGAGCCATGCCAGCGGTGTGTCGAGCAGGACACGCGAAAGTGGGGCGAGCGGTATTCCGTAGACGAGATCGGAGAGCATCAGGTCGGCCAATGACATAGCTAGCGCAAAGGCAACGACCGTGAGCAGGGAATCGCGTGGCAAGCGCAGTGAGAGGCATGCTGCCTTCGCAGCGCCGAAGGCGAGCGCCCACCACGGGAAAAACAGGAACAGGGAAAGCACGGATCGCGGGACCGCGACTAGGGAGAAGCGGGTTGGGTCCGGATTGGCCGACTGGCCGAGCCAATGACATGCAATGGCATAGTAGATCAGCCCAGCCCATGCACCGTTCAGGACGGACAGGAATATTCCGGGCGTCAGAAGCCACGCACGGTAGAGGCCGGCAAGTGCCGCGAAGGTCAGCAGCAACGCGGCTGTCGTCGCCCAGCCGGGGGCATCCCAGAGGGCTGTATGAATATGAGCAATGCCGAGTGCGACTGAAAAAAGACCGGCATGAAGAAAGCATGCCAGTCTTGAACGCGGAGAATCCATGTCCGTGCTGGATTGAGCAGATCAGGCGCTGGCGCGCTGTTCTTCCGCGACGAGAAATGCGAGGGCTTCCTCGACCGATTTGCCGATCTGCTTATCGGGAGCACCGGGCTTTACGAAGATGATATTGCCGGACCTGTCCATGCGTGGTGATCCACCGCGCTTGGCGCAAAGCGTATAGAGCCGCGAAAGTGCTTTGGCGCGCTGGGTGAGATCGCTATCTATTTCTGCGGTCATGTCCTGTCTCCTTCTTCTCGGGGTTTGAACGTTTGCCCGGATCAAGGCGTCGGTTGCGGTGGAAGGCGGGAATTCGCTCCAGCTTCAATTCGCGCTGCATTTCACGCGCAGCGTCCCACCCGGCTTCCCATGCATGGATGATCCTTAGCTGCCGGTCATTGGGTTCGCCCGCGATGGCTTTCATCAGATCACGGTCGTGAGATGGGCTTCTGTCTATGCCCTTTGCGAAGGCAACCTGTCCCCAGAAATGGAATATCGCCGCCGATTGCGCAGGGCCACGATTGTTCTGGCTCATGATAGACTACTCCTGTAGCTGGCCTGCCGGGCGCATGGGGCCGCCCGCTTCGGAGGGGCGCTTATTTAACGATTGCGGCGGTAAGTTAGGGGGTGCGCTGCGGCTGGATTGCTTCGGTGGCTTGAAAGTTGATTTTTGATAGAAATTGGTCTGATACCGCAGTGCGCCGTCACGGCCACTGGTACGGTTCAAGGGAGTGGGGATGCGCCAAAAACGGGTGGATGAGGGCAGTCGCTTGTCGAGATTGGCAGAGCGCCATGCGCTCAACCCGTCCAGTGATCTGGCGCAGATATTCCGAGTTACCCGCTCCACAATCGGGCGCTGGCGCGAGCAGGCGCGGAGCCGTCCTCTCAGGGAGGTAATGCCCGGCCCCGCAATGATCCTTCTTGAACTGTTCGAAGATGGCCTTGAAACGTCCGATCTGCGCGAAGTGCGCGCTGCGGCGCAAATCCGAAATGGCCCTGCCGATCTCGTATTGCAGGCCGATGAAGACCAGTGGGAGATAAAACCCTCCGAAGGCAAGCGCAAACCGGTGCGGATCGCTTTGTCGAACGGGCGTGAAATCGAGGTCTTCCCAAGATGGCTCAAAGCTCGCATCCGTTACCTCCAATCCTTGGAGAAACACATGGAGGCGACAGAGAAGCTGCGCTGCGCCCGTGTGATCGAGCGCTACAGGCAGGCCCTTTCTGGCGCAGCGCCAGAATAATCATGCCTTGCTCCCGCCTCTCCTTGCAGCCTGCCCATCGTCGGCAGAGCCGGCATTATCCGATGCCGTGACCGGGCAGGTCATGGCGACTTGCAGGTGGACCCTGCTTCCGACCAGAGTTGGCATTCCGACATTGCCCGTCTCGCACCCTGTCTCGCTCTCGACCAGTTCCGTGATCTCGCTGTTCGACATGGCTAGCTGGGCGTCGTAATTGAGAGTGGCGGTGGAGGCCGTCCACGAGAGGGCCACATCGGAGCCCGAATAGGAAAAATACCGCACATTCGGGCTGCTGGACTGCGCTGCTGCGCTCTCAAGCGCGCCACGGGTCGATGTGCTCTGACAGCCGGCCAAGGCGAGGGCCAACAAGCTGGCCGCGCATATCTTCTTCATCGTCGTCCCTACCTCTCCACTTGCTGCGACGAAAATCCGGTTTCTGTCCATGATCAGAGTTCCAGTAAGATTGATGGCCTGAAGGCGTCTCCGTTCTTGGCGAAGAAGCGGCTGCGTTCGGCCCCCCTGATCCTAGCGCGAACTATCGGGCGTCCCGTCTTTTCATGCAGCCATCGATAGCCCGGATTTTCCGGTAGGGGATTGAAACCGTCCGCAAGCCCGCCTTCGGGAAAGATGCACACGCTCTCTCCGTCCTCAAGCGCGCGGCACAGGTGCCGCAGCGGCAGGAAGTGTCCCTTGTCCATGGGAACAACCCGCCCCAATCCACGGCGCTCACACCAGCGCAGCAGTCGCGAGGCGTAGGGATGGTCACGCGCGTAGAGCGGCGTCACCGGGAAAACCAGCGGGCGTGGGGATGCCAAGGCCACGATGATACCGTCCAGTAACGAGACATGATTGCAGGTCACGATGCATGGGCCGCGCTCAAGCTGGGCGGCAACAACGCCGTACTGCACCCGCGCATTCATGGCCGCGAGCGCGCTGCGCCGCCAGATCGGAAGCTGCACGGCAGAATATGGATAGCTGCTCTGGATGGCAGGCGCGTTCATCTAGTTTTCGTGCTGGATACCCCGGCGTTCAGGCCGGGGAGGAAAGCACGCTCCCTTCTGGTGTTGAACTTTTGCGCGAACGCATGCAGAACATCGACATGGACGTGCATCGCGCCTTTCGCTACAAGCTGGCCCCGACCGCCGAGCAGGAAGTGCTGTTCCGGCAGTTCGCGGGTGTGTGCCGCCTGATCTACAATCTGGCCCTTGAGCAACGGCGCGACTGGTGGCGGCATTATCAGAGACAGACCGGTTGCCGCTTGAACTACGTCGCTCAGGCCCGTGATCTCACGGTCCTCCGAGCCGAATACGACTGGATCGCTGCCGTCTCGCAGACCTGCCAGCAGCAGGCGTTGCGTGACCTCGACAAGGCTTTCGCCAATTTCTTCGCCGGGCGCGGACGCTATCCGACGCCGCGCAGGAAGGGCGTCAACGATGCGTTCCGCTTTCAGGGCCGAGAGATCGAGACCCGCAGGCTGAATGCTAAGTGGTCCGCCATCCGCCTGCCGAAGATCGGTTGGGTGAAGTTCCGCGACACCCGCCCTATGGAAGGCCGACTGCTTAACGTCACAGTGTCGCTCGACGCGCTCGGCTGGCATATATCCTTCGCCCGCGAAATCGAGCATGTCGCGCCCGTCAACATCTGCCCGAGCGTCGGGATAGATCGAGGCATTGCTAATACGCTGACGCTCTCCACCGGCGAGATGCTGTCCGTTCCTGCCGATCTTGAAGCCATCGAGCGACGCCACCGTGCCGCACAGCGTATCGTGGCGCGGCGCAAGAAGGGATCGAGGCGCAGGCTCAGGGCGATACAGCGATGCACCCGGCTGTCCGCCAAGCGCGCCCGCATCCGGCGCGACTGGCATCACAAGGCCAGCCGCTCCATCGCCGGGCGCTTCGGCGTCGTCGTGATGGAGGACTTGCGCATCGCCAGCATGACGGCATCGGCGCGAGGAACAGCCGATGCTCCGGGCCGGAACGTCCGGCAGAAATCCGGCCTCAACCGGAAGATTCTCGATCAGGGCTGGGGCAGCTTCGCCACCATCCTTGGATACAAGCTGGAAGAACGGGGCGGCACGCTCGTCACCGTCGATCCGGCTTACACCTCGCAGACCTGCTCGGCCTGCGGAACCGTGGACAGGGCAAGCCGTAAGAGCCAAGCGGTCTTCCTTTGCCAGCATTGCGGCTTCCGCGCGCATGCCGACCACAACGCTGCGATAAACATCCTGCGTCGGAACACGGCGTTTATGGACGTGGAGGAAGGACATTGGTTCTCCGATGAAGCGTCAACTGGAAGCGGGTTTGCGCCCGCCGAAAATCCCCCGGCTTCAGCCGGGGGAAGATGTTAATTGTCAGGCACCGTGACGATCACAGTATCGCCCTCGATCCGGTGGGGGATCGTTCCGGTCAGAAGGCCGTGGATATGCTCGGTCGGGAGGTCAGGACATGCTGCCTCGATCACCTTGGCAAGCTGTGGCCGGTCCTTCTCGAAATGATAGCCGTTGATCGCCCATGCGATGATGCCCGGCATGTGGACCATAGGATCGGAAGTAAGCCGGTAGGTGGTCATGTATATCTCCCTTTGATGCGTCACTCGTTCATAGCCGCGAACGCCATACCGGCGACAGTTCTTGCAGCCCATCCGCTTTGAGGATAGTGCAAAGGTATCCGTATGTAAACCGAAAATGGGTTTGCAAATGCAAGAAAAAACATATTATGTAATAGTAGTGTGTGGGATTGGCGAAATGTCGCCAGTCGGGCCGATCAATTTGAACAGGGATCAGCACTGTGATGCGAGGCCGATTGATCGACGTGATGGCGATAGGGCGCAGGCTCGCTGACGTGCGGGCCGATGCAGGCATGTCGCAAAAGACATTCAGCCAGAAATCCGGCTTCTCGATAAGCGCTGTCAAAAATTATGAGCGTGGTGCTCGACCGCCCAGCGCCGAGTATCTGGCCTATTCGTGTCTGGCATTTGGGGTGAGCGCCGATTGGCTCCTGCTGGGGAATTCCATCAGAGCGCACGAAACGCCAGAGGACGAGGCAGCATGAAGGCCGGCATGAGAATGTCGCGCCGATCCTCGCGCGTCGGTGCAGGCGTGCGTGCCATTCGGCGGCGGCTTGGCATGAGCCAGAAGGTATTTGCCCAGAAGCTCCGCATTTCTCATCGCATGCTGACAGACTACGAAAGGGGCGCGCGTCCGGTGCCCTCGTATGTTTTGGAGAGAATGGTGGATGAAGCGCGTCGGAGTGAGGGGATCGAGGTCGATCTGACGGCTGTATTTGCTGGCTACGGCGGCACAGAGAGGGAATACGTGATCGAACATTTCCTGCCGCGACTCGCCCGGATGATCGCGGAGGGAGAGCGGTTGATGGCTGAAATGGGCACGCGCCCGGATGCCGGCATGGAGGCCGACATTGCAAGAGGGCGCGAGCTTGTCGAGCATCTGTCACGTCTGACCGATCCCAAAACTGGGGGCAAGGAATAACAGGTTGCGATCTGCTTCTTTGCTTTCCACCTGCGAATCTCATGGTAAAACGGTGTCTATCTAACACCACTTTACAGCATCAGGCGGAAAGCGGAAATGAGAACCGGCATGGACCAACCCAAATCTGATACCAAGCTGGGCAGGGAAGAACCCGATTACTCACACCGCCCGGTGATGTTCAGGGATCGACCCCTTCAATTTATCCTCCTGCTCCTTCTCGTGCCGGTTGTCATCGGCGCTCTGGGGCTGCTCGGGTGGTGGCTCGGCGTCCTTTCGAACAAGCTAACGATTGTCGGGGGACGCATGCGATATGAACAGGGCTTGTTGAACAAGCGCCGCAAGGAAGTGACCCTCGCCAATATCCGTGCGGTCGAGGTCTATCAGACCCTGTTCAACCGAATTTTCGACGTGGGGGAAGTGAAGGTCTATACGACCGGCGATCATCCGGAGATTGTCGTCAGGGGTTTGCCCCAACCTCAAAGGATCAAGGAATTGGTGGCCGAAAAGGCCAATATCTGACTCCGTGGCCGGATGACGGCCACGGCACAACAAGGGATCGCATCCCGTCCAAGGGCAAAAGCCTAAAACTTTACCGTCAACGAGCCTGTCAGGGCCGTCACGATGTCATCATCGAAATCGTAGGAGGCATCCAGATATGGCTGTCCGGTCGCCGGGTTGATAACCTCATTAGAGGCTGAGCCTCCGGTGAGAACGCCAATCAGGCCACCAAGCTGAAGCTCGACCCGTTCGTTCGGGGTGAAAGAAGCCCCAGCGCCCAATGTCCATGTATCGGTTTGGGTGCCGATGGTGGTTGACGTGCCGCGATCCCAAGAGACCTGCAACGCCCCACTCCACTGATCGTTGAACTGGTGGCCAATGCCCGCCGTGACGGTCCAGCCATCGCGATAGAGCATGTCCAGAGAAGTCACCCTGACGCCATTATGGAAGAAAGGGATATCCTGTAAGACGCTCCAATCGGTCCATTTGACCGAGCCAAAAGCAAGCCAGTCGGGCGCAATGCCCGACTGTAGGTTCAGTTCGACGGACTGAGGCAGTTTTGCCGACCCGTTGACGTCCCATGCGCCGCCAGCGAGCGGATTGCCGCCAGCACCCGGTGGCAGGCCGGTGAGATCCAGTGTCCCGGTGATCTCATCGAGTTTGACCTCGGAATTGTAGACCAAGCTGGCGCGGAATGCATATTCGGGGATTTCATAGGCAACACCCGTCCGCCATCCCCAGCCGTCCGCCTCCAACTCCAAGCGGCCAACGCCATCCCAGCCAAAAGGGTTCTGCGGGATGGGAGCGACCAGTCGTTCTTTGAAGCCGTCCATCTCCTGATAGAACAAGCCGCCAATGATGCGGAATTGCCCTTTTTCTCCGGCATTGAATTTGTACGAACAGGTGCCGGAATAGCCATCGCTGTTCATCTTGGTCTCGATATTGTCGTTGGCACCCGCCCAATTGATGCCGGGCTTGGAATGTGCGCCCCATGGCTGCGAATAGTCGAACATGCAATCGAAGGAATCCGTTATGCCGACCTTAAAGCCAATGCGGGGAACCCAATAATCCTCCGAGTCCTTTACAGCGTTGGTTCTCCCGCCGCCGACCGGGCCGTCCCACGGGCTGCTATCCGTGACATTGTTCAGTCTGCGATCCGGCATCACATAGGTGGCCGTCGCCTCGGCAGCGAAACGCTCGGGATTGAAGAGAAGATCGATATTGTAGCCACTGCGCTCAAGGCCGCCAGCATGTGTTAATCCGACCGTCCCCAGCGTCACGCAACTGGCGGCAATAAGGGCCTTCGAAGTCATTTTGACCATAAGCTCCCCTCGAAGGATCGGTAAAATATCTCCCCGCCACCGGCATGACGCCGCCGGACCACATAGTGCTAATCGATTTTTAAAGGTCAAGATCGCCGGGCCGGCCTGCCGGCAGATGACAGAAACCGCTTCAAGCTCGAACCGGCCCAGAAAATATAAGGAGGCAGGGCGAGCGAATAGTGACCACAGTTGAGTGTCAAGACATCTGGCCGAGCCCCGGCATCCGACAGACGCTCCACGAGACTATCCGATAGCTCCGGCAACACAACCTTGTCTCTCTTGGCCAGAACTACGTGAAGATCGAGATCGGGCCGCGCCAATCGAGGCGCATAATTCTCCAAATCAAGCGGAGCCCACGCCCTACGCAGATCGGTCAGTGTGATCTCAGGCTCAAGGCTTTCACGGATCAATCGTGTCGCGCGGCCCGTCCAGACCATATCCGCCAGACTCCCCGCCGTCAGAAACAGCGAGGCTTTCGACACAGCCGGCTCGTGCGCCGCGACCAAGCCGGCCACCCATGAACCCAAGCTCATCCCGAGAACCGAAATGTCTCCATAGCCTTCGCTCTTCAACCAGCTTATGAGCTTGCGTCCATCCCACACTGCCTGCCGCATCGACTGGATCGTTCGACCGAGATTTGGGCTGAGCATGTAATCGGCATGCGTGGAGCCAGGACGGCTGCGCTCGAAGTGATAAGGCATGGCGATCTCGACAACGGTGATGCCGCACCGCGAGAAGAAACTGGCGATCTGAGGGCTTCGCGCCGTTGCATTCCAGTGGTGGAAAACCACCATCGAGTGATCGAGCGACCTGCTTTCGGTGATTTTGGCCCAGACAACATTGTTCTCTTCAATGTCGGTCGAAATGGCCGATGGAAATTTGAGCCATCCCTCCTGTCGTTGAAAACCCTGATCGCTCACGAGTGTCATATCGAAGTAGGCAGGATCGGCCACGGCTTGGCGGGCTAGGACACAGAAATCCGTGATGCTGGCCACGCCGTTCGACCCCGGAAAGGCACGTTCGGCATCGAGGACGAAATCCGCGGGCGCTTTCCCTTCCTCGCCGCGCCGCGCCTGCCGCTCATCCCAACGATCCAGCCAATTATGAAACACTCTGATTGCTTCCTAGCTCTCGCACTCGCCAGCCTCCGAACTCTGGATCGAACAGGCCGTAAATCGCCAGCAGCGCTCCGATGCCCAGAAGGATCGAGAAGCCGGCAAATGCGTCGATCAGCATGTAGCCGATGAAGAGCAACCCAACGACCGCCCACATCTTCCCCAACGAGAATTGAAATCGACTGCCGACACCCAACCGGATGGACCCATAGAGCAAGACAACACAGGCCGAAATCGCGATTACGAGGCTGCTGTAATGCGTCGGTGTTCTGTAGTCGAACCCGACCCTCGCATCATTGCCGCCATACAGGGCTGAAGACATATCTGCGATCAGCCAATCGACAATATTCTCTCCATTGGATGTGAGGTAAGCGCTTTGGACCTTCATGCATATGGAGATCAGAACCCCCAGAACAGTACACCGGAAAATCACCCGCATCACCCGGAGGCCGACTTCATTGGCCTCATGTAGATACTGTTCCTCCGACAAGCTCCCAGAAGCGTCCCCGATCTTCCAGAGATCGTGGGCCACTGTGTAAAGCAAAATGAGACCTGCGTAGAAAAGATAGAAGGTCAGGCACATATACAGGTAAGCGAACCCCGTGAAGGCGACCGCTTGCGGAACAGAGATGACTTCGGGGCGCACGATGGCCATGGAGCCCCAATCCGTCGCGTAGTCGCCACCGCCACCACGGAGCAGTGGGAGCAGACACACGCCGATCCACTGAAGAAGGCCGGCGAACAGTATACAGATCAAAAACACCGCCCAAAACGAACCCGACGAGGCTTGGACGTTGCGTGCCCATGCGCCATCGCTTCCCAGCCGGTCGTTTGGCGCTAGAAGCTTTAAGCGCCCCTCATTCTTCCAGAAGACCAGCAGTTCTATGACGAACGCAAAAAACAGGGGCATCAGGACCATGAAGACGATTGTCCAGTTCGGTGCCCATAGGAACCCGACCTGCTTAACGAGGCCATCCGCCCGCTCGTAGGTAACGTCGTGAATGCCCATGATATACGACAGGAACCCGAGAGCGGTGGCACCGGCAAAGACCGAAGCCGGTAGATTCAGGGGCGATCCGAGACTGAAGATCGCCTCCGATCTGAGCGCCAGACTGAAACGCCGCCTTCGTCCCTTGGCGTCAGTATCCCCATCCTGTGACATCTCTGCCGGGGATTCTGACCCGGCATCGAAGGGCACTGTCATCGCGAGCGCGCCGCTGTCTCCTGCTTTTTTCCGCTCTCGCCTCTTTGCCGTTAACCGCCCTTGCGCTGCAATAAGCTCCATCTGCCATTCGCTGGTCGCCGCTGGATCATCGCAACCCAAAATCCTCGCCAGCCACCGAATATTGGCAGTGCTAATCCCCTTCTCGTTCTCTTGGAACCAAAGCTGGACCGTTCGCAGATCGACCCCAATCCGGTTCGAATCAATCTGTGAGATCGCATCTGTAAGCAGTTCTGGCGTCCATGGGCCGTCAGTAAAACCATCATCGCCCACGGGCCGCCCCGCACCCGAGGCAGCTATTCGTCTGAACAGTTCCTTGAAATCGCTCCCGTCGCGTGGCGGCGGAAGAAAAAACTTTCCGTTCTTAATCAAAGGCTTATGGGCGGCGATTTCGTTTCGTTTCGCTAGAATTCATATCCTATCGTGCGAACGTACTTTATCAACGCTTTTATCAATTCGGTCGATGCAACCTACTACCGATGGATGAAGCTCAGGGCGAACGCCCACCCCTATCGGATAATGGTGTAATCGATTGAATTGGGACGGGCGGGGGCTGAGCCGATTTGATTTGATCTCCTGAAGGTTCATCGCGCGGAGGGAAGAGGTATGAGCCATGGTATGAGCCAAGTGTCGAACGAGGCCGCCCAGCCGTTTAGCACGCCACCAATGGCGGTTTCGGACGTGCGCGTCCCTCCTACAGTCGTCACGGACAGACGGCCCTATGCGGAAAACAGAGGGGTGCCTGTTTCGACGGCCCTCAAGCAGATCGCCATGACGCCGGATGACATGCAGGCACTGCGCCGTATTGCCCTCAAGACGCGCAAGCTCGGCAAAGCGGATATCGATGCGCTGCTAACTCCCAATGACCGGCACCTGACAATTCTGGAAGCCTTCTGGCTGTTGGCCGTGACGCCGAACGAGTTCTGGGAAGGGCGCGAGGACGAGCTAGCGCCGCAGGAGCATACCGAGGCTGTCTACATTCACGATCATTGGCTCAAGCAAAATGCAGTCGTGCGGGCTCTTGCCCTGATCAGACTCGAAAAGCAGATGCCCAAGGATTGGAATCTCGACCGTTCCGCTTTGACGCCAGCCAGCATGGCGGCATGCCTGAGAAGTGTGCATGCGATCTGCTGACCGAAGGCGTGTGGTGTTTCGGCAATGAATGCCACCGCCCTATGGTGAGGGCAGTACGGTCCTTCTGCCCTATGTCCGCAGAACAGATGCGGCTCTCCTTCCGCAGCATTGTTGACCGGAAACTTGCATTGGCCGGGATCGAGCTTGGCCATAGTTAAGCGCAGGGGTCTTGGGGCGGCGATGTCGATCCTATTCGACACCGGCTGCTGTTTCTTTTTCTTCGGCTTCCGCTTGGGTGCCGGCCTCTGGCTGTCAAGTTGCGGCCCTCTCTGGCACGGCTTTAACAACGGACAGCCTGCAAGCTTATCCGGTTTCCGGAAGTAGAGCCCGATTACCGCCTGTCGCGTTGCGCCGGGAAAATGTGCAGCGATATCGCGGGCCGACATGCCCGGCTGATAGATGGACTGGAACGACCGAATACGAGTGTCGCGGTCCATGTCCTGCCAGTGCGCCGAACGCGAGCGACGCTTGGGCGTCCCGGCCATCATGGCGAAATTTGCGATCTCGATATCAGTGTGTGCGGCTGAGATGTTTCTCATGTCCGATGGCTCCCACTATCGAATGCTGCGCTCGCATTCGTACCGGCACCACGAGCCCTGCCAGTCGGCACGCCGTCCATACTTCCTGTGCAAGCGGTGCATTTCGGGCAGATTGTCAGCGCAGATGGAATCCCAAATGTCGTGCCAGACAGCCCCGTAGCGAACGCCCTTCGGCGGGCGATATTCAAAGGCGTCGGCATTCACGATCTCGACACGGGGATCGGAGGCATAATGCGGTCCGACCAAGCTGACGATATGTGCGTCAATCTCGACAACAGTGATCTTCTCGACCTCCGGCTTTTGCAGGATTGCAGCCACGCACATGCCGATGCCGAGGCCGTTGATCAGGCAATGGCCCTTGGCCTTCCACGCGCCGCACCTCCTCCTTCAGGGCTTCATCCCGCTTTGCACGGGCTGGCAATCGGGAAGGATCGGCGCGCCGGGCGGCATGCTCGTGCCAGGTCGACGGGGCGATCGGCAGCACACGGCAGATCGGCTCGACCCCGTACGCATCACGGTGAGCGTCGATAAAGGCGATCATCGCTTCAGTGGGCGGTCGAGCTCCGCCATCGCAAAATAAGCGTTCGGGCCAGCCCTCGAACCGGTGGCGGGCTACGGCCCTCACCCTTGCGCAGGATCTCATTGGCCTGACGAAGCTCGCGAACCTCCCGTTCAAGCTCCTTGATCCGCGACAGCTCCGCGCTCGTCGGCCCAGGCCGTATGCCTGCATCCCGCTCAGCACGCCGCACCCAACCGCGAAGCGTCTCCCCGGTGCAGCCGATCTTCGAAGCGATCGAATTGATAGCTTCCCATTCCGAAGCATACTCGCCCCGGTGCTCCAGAACCATTCGAACCGCGCGCTCGCGCACTTCAGCTGAATAGGTATTGCCGTTCCGTTTCGTCATGATGGCTCCTTACTCTCAAGAGGGGGAGCCTCCGGCAATCCCGGCGCGGTTCACCTGACAGTTTTTTCTACACATGTGGTGCGGCGCTATGTCAATGCGAGAAAGGTTAGCCCGCCATTAAAACGCGGCGGACTCAGGGGAACGGTAATGCGCCAGGTGGACGCTTACATTCATGCGAATTTGACCCAGAATCTCAGTGTGGTCGAGCTCGCAGCCGTCGCTGGTCTTTCGCCGTCGCATTTCGCGCGGGCGTTTCGCGAAACTGTGGGTCGTCCACCCTATCAGCACATTACGTTTCTTCGGTTGAGACGCGTGCAAGCCATGATTAACGATCGCTCTCTTACGCTTGGCGAGATCGCCGCCAAGGCAGGATTTTCAACCCACAGCCAAATGACGGCGACCATGAAGCAATATTGGGGTGTGACGCCGAGCGAACTCCGTCAGCTTGAGAAGCGTACACGCTTTAACGATCAACGATCTCGCGCCCGAGGCATGTCGCGGACAATCCGCCTTGATTGATCGTCATCCTTCGCTAGTCGTTCACCTTGCGGCTACCTTTCTCATGCTGATCAGTCGTTTTAGGCTACGTCGTGAAACGCCGAAGCGGAGCGCGACATCCGTCAAATTTTCTCCGACTTCTTCCACCGCGATAATGGCTTGGTCCACTTGCTCCGTCGTAAGTGAAGGCGGACGACCCAGATGCCGCCCTTTCTCCCGGGTAGCCTGCATGCCTGCGCGGGTGCGTTCGCTGATCAGCGAACGTTCGAACTCGGCAAGCGCGGCCATCATATGAAACACCAGCCGCCCGCCGGAGGAACTGGTATCAATGCTTTCACTGAGCGAGCGGAATTCGATTCCCTTGCTACCGAGTTCCTCCATTAGCTCGATCAGCTTGGCGAGAGAGCGCCCAAGACGATCCAGGCGCCATACGATCAACATGTCGCCCTTTTTTAGTGCCGCGAGCGCGGCATCCAGTCCCTGCCGTTCAAACGTTCTACCCGACACGCCATGGTCTTCAAAAATATGCTCGCACCCGGCCCCTTTGAGGGCCTCCATCTGAAGGTCCATCTTCTGTTCTTCCGTCGAGACCCGAGCATAGCCAATCTTCATCGATAATACTTCCCGCCAATGGCGGGGATGCTCCAAGTTTACCTCCTTGGCAGGGCGCTTCCGTCAACCGCCGCCATTTTTGTTTCAAGTGTTGCCTGATCCTGTGCGCGCCCTGTCGTTGACAATAAAGGACCCCTTGTGGTACCTTAGTCTAAGCGGTGGAATCTTATCGGTATACGACCATTTTGTTGGAATTATAGCGCGATTTTTCTGCCGTTAACGCAGTGGTCAAAAGGGGTCCCTTGGTGCGTTCGGGGGTGAGGGGATACTTCTGGCATTCATGTCAGGCATGC